>Ga0255773_10003259_pt1 | contig 14541 bp, 16 predicted proteins | sample 011ome_17_FD_179971 | JGI IMG/M metagenome (GOLD analysis project Ga0255773, IMG submission 179971) | Coastal salt marsh microbial communities from the Groves Creek Marsh, Skidaway Island, Georgia - 011502XT metaG (version 2) | ecosystem: Environmental > Aquatic > Marine > Intertidal zone >...
GAGGCCCATACATATTCACAGGAATAAGATTAGCACCACGCATACCATATTGCTCGCCGTATGCTTGAAGCATTTTCATCAATGTTTTCTTGGCGATTCCATATGGCGCATTTGTTTCTTCTGGATAACCATTCCATAGTTCATCTTCGTTAAATGGAACGGGTGTCAACTTTGGATAAGAGCAAACTGTACCCAGTAAAATAAATTTAGAAGTTCTGTGAACCCTTGCTGCTTCTATTAAGTTAGCACCCATGATTAAATTTTCATACATAAACTTTCCGGGATTATCTCGATTAGCACCAATACCGCCAACCGAACCCGCTGCATGTACGATAACATCTGGGTTATAATATTGTAGCGCTTTTCTGCAAGCATGTTGACATCGTAAGTCATAGACTTTACTACCAATATAGCTTAAATTATATTCTTCTCCAAGATGTTTATGTAAATGTTCTCGTAAATTGTTACCTAAAAATCCTGATCCGCCAGTTATTAATATTCTCATATATAATCCTCCTTACTATTATTATAGTTTAGGAAATACAATTTGTCAAGTTGTTTTTACGAATTCTTCCCATTTTGGGCAATTCAAAACCCAAGGTTTAAATTTGTACCAATAGTGATTAATACAAATCTTTTCAAAATCATTACAAAAACCTGCACAATTGTTCCACCTCCAGTCTATCTCATCATCTGTATAATCATATTCTATATGTTTAAAGTATGTCCACAGCATAGACTGGTCAGTTCCGGGAACTAAATATTCATGATGTAGATTTTGATAATGAATGATGTTTTCAAGGTTTAGCAACTCTGGACTACTACACACTTGCAATCCACTGTTCAAAAACTTAACTGGAACGTGGGAAGTGTGACCGAGAATATCTTGATGATCTACAGCGATAAATGGTTTGCGCCTAGACGCTTTTATTAATACTTCTAAATTCTCAAATATAATCGCGTCCGCATCTATAAAAATAAATGGTTGAACCTCATGGCATAGATTGTATAGCTTGAATCCTACATTATGTTTAGACTTGTCGGATATGAGGCTTGAATCAATTTTACCTGAAAGATCTAATGTGTATTTTTTAATCACAGAAACTTGAGGGTTTGACATTTCGCCAAAGTTAAGATGATCTATATTATTTTGATGCCATATTTCTATTGGCATATCAGTATTCTCTAGCGCTTGCTTTAGCCACCAGTGGCATAGTTTGTTATAGTTATCTTCATCTGGAAAATTAAATATTGTTATTAGTTTCATTTTGGCTCACATACTACAAATTTTTCATAATCTTTACAGGTATAACCGTTGTTCTTTAAGAACTCTACAACCATTCTTTCTTTCCAGTCCCTCCATGTATCATCCACAATAATTGTAACATCTTTTTTGATGACATCCCAACTGATTTCACAAAAACCAAAGCGAAATGGTCTTTTGTCAATAAAAGGTGGACTATGACCCCCAATAGGCCCGTCTAAGAAAATAACATCATAGTCTTCTGGAATTTTAGATTTAAAATCTTCTTCGTTATACCACCCTGTTTTTGGATCTAAGTCAATATGAATATAATTATCGTGATAAATATTTTCAAACCGAGGGTCGTTTTCAATCGAATACATTTTAGTAAAGTATTCTGAAAATACCCTAGTCGAGTGCAAACCCGCTCCTATTTCTAGAAGTGTGGTGTCTCTTGAAAAGTTATCAATTGCAAACGGTATAAATGTATCATTTTCTGGATAATCAATATTATTATCTTCTAAATATCCCATTCTATAATCCTTTTATCTTATTGTTCCAGTAGTCAAAGTAAATTCTATTTTCTGTCTCTAGCTTTTGTTTATTACGATGGTATATGTCTTCAAAATCTAAATCTTTTAGTTCTGACCAGTCATCCAAAAAGACGACTGGATAATCTTTAAATGCTTCGTATACTTTATGATATCTAGTAATCGGTATTGAGCCTAGATATAAACTTTCCCACAGCCGGTGTGTATCAATACCCGCGCCCCAAGGACAAAGCACAAACTTATATTGGGATACTTGATTAAAATAATCCAACACATAGTTCTCATTTTGTCTGTCGCGCCTTTGGAACATTCTGAAATCAGAACCAGCTATCTTGGCTGCTTCTACACACTTTATGCGCTCTGACGGATTGTTATCGACCGAGAATGAACCTATCATAAACTTCGTTTTATCTTGACCTCTAAATTTTTTATAAGTAGATGGGCTGCTTTGTATGTTGCCTTCCCACCTCCAATGTAAATTCTGTAAACCTAAAGGTATCGACTTAACTTTCGGGTGATCAATGTGACAGTTTATAGTCCACCACGTAGTAAGATTTTCTGGTATGAGTTGCATAAAACTTGAATCTGGGCCAAAATCCCACTGAGCCGTAACTACAGAAAATTCAACGCCAATATTTACCGCTACATCTCTAAAGAATCTTTTTGCTTGATTTCCCGTTACGTATAAAATATCTCCATTTTTTACGTTTTTGGCCCGTATTCCATGACTCACATTTCTCATGTGTTCCGTGTCGCTTACATCGCATATAGCTTGACTTGCCATAGAGCGATAAGTGTAACCACTGAGAAAAGGAGCGCTACTAATATTATGCATTAACAAAATCCTCTCTCGTATCATTTCTGTGTATTGAATTAAGATTTTCACATGTTAAATCTAGATTCCAGAACATAGCGCACAGCGCAACATTGCTTATGCCTTTTATAATATGTTTACATCTACTCAAAACAAGACAATCAATCAAAACTTGTTCGCCCTTTTCTCTATTGTTACCTTCTAGGTCGTGATGGATACTCTTATGCCCTGTTGATCTAATACACTCGGTAGTAAGAATTCTATTGCCATATCTTTCTTTCATGGCTTCTAGGACATCCAAATCATCGGTCGCTAAAAATACTTTTGAATCACTTTGTTCTAGGTTTTCATCTACATGTTCTTGATATAATTTTACAGATATCGGTTTTCCGGTTTCCGGTTCACCATGCTTGGTGCAGTTATGTTTGTCAGTCATTCTTATGTGAACGCCTAGAGGATTCTTACCCAAGTCGGAAACAATATGAGAGACCTTATCTTCGATCTCTTGTTTAACTCTAACATATTTGTTTATCAGTCTATTCATTTCTATTCTAGTGTTATATTCTCTAGGTAGAATGTTGTGACCACTATATCTATGAACACGATCTTTTCTCATATCATAATCTGATACTTGCTCAAAGTAATATTCCCAAGCGTTATCGAATTTATTATTATCGTATAAGGTTTCTTGCCAAACCACAAGTGGGTCTAGTTCATTTTGTTCTGCGATTAGAAATGTACCAACTGTACCTCTAAACATAGAAAAAAAGCCAGCAGTAGATCCTCCTATTAATAGTTTACTCATAGTCGAACCTAACCCACAGTGGATTTGCGCTATTGATTTTGTCTGTACCGCTACCAACAAGTTTGTAATTCTTGCTATTCATATAATTATTGTAGTCGGGACATTTATGATCAGGTTCGTGCATAAGGATATATTTAATATTTTTTTCTACGCAGAGTTCTAATTCTTTCTGTTGGGTTTCAACGCATGAGTCTAAAAACACAGCATCAAAATTATTTTCATTTAAAAGCGTTTCAAGAAGGTTGTTTTCTTCTTCTATTTGATCGCCATGTCTGTCGTAATATCTCCTGAGACCGTCAACATTACCAGTTGAAGACCAGTGACAGGTGACTGGTAATCCATCTAAATTTTTCTTAGCTTCTTCTACCCTGCTTTTAATCGCTTCTATAGTGTGAAGATGACCGCCAGTTTGTGATAGCCCAGTAGCTATACATCTTGCAGAACCTCCAACCTGTGTTCCAACCTCTAAAAACAGCTTGACATTAGAAAAACAGGCGACTTTATGGAGTTCTAATCCAATGTTTGTTTTCTCAGATATATCGTAAGAGCTTAAAATTGGTCCATAAAAATTCATACTAGTTCCTTTAATTTATTATATAGATTATCGTGTTTGCAATAATTATCCCAAAATAACATAGCTTTGCCTCTCATGACCTTTCTTTCTTCCCAGCTCATTTGGCAAGCTTTATCAATTAGCTTGTGAATATCGTTTAAATCGCCCCTGATGCAGATTGTATCCCAATCAACTTCATCTTTAAATGGATAATCGTTCATACCAGTAATAATCGGGATTGACCCAACCATCATCGCTTGATACGCGCGAAACGAACTAGAGCCAATTCCTCTTGGAGCAAATGTGAACGTAGACCTTGCAATCTCGTAGAGAAATTTAATTAATTCGTTCTTCTTATCTTCTGAATCAAGATTGTAAATTGGTTTAGTTTCTTTGAAAACGTAGTTTTCAATTTGTAGATCTCTAAAGACTTCTCTTCCAACGTATCCGGTCTGACCCATAAAGTTAAAGGCGTGGTCTTGTTGAGAACCGCTAATAACTCTTAATTCACTAATCAGAGTTGGATTGGATTGAATAATATCCCACTCGTCTGTCATCATTAGTGGAACTGGAATAACATTATACTGCGCACTATCATACGGCAAGGGTTGAGCGACAAAAGCTACTTCTGATATCTGATATGCAAGCATCGGTAGATCATCGTTTAAATAAAGGTATTTCTTACTGTCAAGATCAATATAATTACAAGCCTTGAATGGTCTAGTCATTTGTTATCCTTTGTTTAGGAAATCCCAATTGTTTTCGACGCTCAAACACTACTTGGTCTCTTCCTGCATATCTTAACGTTTTTTGTGCGGAAGCGTCAAATTCACCCGAATTACTGTTCCCCTCTTCTCCATAGTGTTCGTGTTTAATAATCAAATGGTCGATATATTTCACGCGCCCAAGTTTATAAACTTCTTGTGTAAACTCGTTATCGCAGTACAGACTTTTATAATCTGGGTGATATATATATCCAAAATAATCATACAGCTTTCTACCTAAAATAGACAATGTGATTAGGTTTTCTTTTTGATATCCATCAAAGTAGTGTAAAGCGCCATTTAGATTAGGAAAATACATCTCCATATCAGTAGCGATTGTGTCATCCCAATTCTGTTCTTGTGGTATCATATCATCCGATGCGCAAATTACAATATCAAAATCAAAAAATCTTGCGTCAATATGATTGTTGATAGCAGATATCTTAGTCGTATTTTTATCAAACTTTAAACTAAATGTACAATTATCTTTTTCTTGAAACAAAATACAGACATCTGCTACAAATTTACTGTTATTACAGAGATTGTCGTTTTCATCACAATTGATATTAAAATGCAACTGCTGTTTACCACTTGACATTTCTATATACTTAGAAAGACATGGCAAAAACTTATCAGGTCTGGCATATGTGGGAAATTGTATTAGGATATTCATAGAACAGCCTCAAGCAATGTTCTAGCCCTGTTTATGCAAGTATGATTCTTTTTGATTTGATCTTTGATATTTTCAAGTAGGTTTTCATCTCCTTCTTCTTCAAATATTTCAGACAGAGCCATAGTGAAGAATTTTTCATCGCTGTCTGGAAGTTTGATTGACACTTTTTTAGATTTGAGAAAAGCGTCAAAGAACACTTGAGAAAAAGCGATATCAATTGAGTCACAGATAACAACTTCTTCGTACCTACTATACAGCGCAGCGAGCATCATTACGTTTACATTCATGTCAAAATTGTCGTCTTTCTCCGTCCCTAGCTTCATTTTGTGATACGAAGTAAACCTTTCTTCTGATTGTCCCATCTTTTCATTGACCCTACTTGCAATAATCGCTGCATCCAAGTTGTATTCTGGAACTTCGTTATTTAAAAAATATACATCTGCGCAAGGTAAGATCTTTTCATATCTAATTGTTTTTGGTTTTGCTTGCTGTATAAAATCATAATTATTAGAGAACATAACTTTACAGTCAATTCCATCTTGACTATTTTCCGTAAACAGTTTTTCAATAGAGTCTAGGTTTTCTTGTGAAATGTTAGTGATATTAACGGCTAACTTGATTCCGGGGTTAGAAGCAAGATAAGTAACTATCTCTTGAGAGAGACCTAGATGATGGCATATAAACACATCTGGCTTAAATCTATCGAATACATCGTAGACACCAATTGAATTTGGAGACCATAACATAGACTCAATACCTTCCGTCATTTGAAAAGTTTGATTTAAGTACATCGGCTCGCTGCTAACTGGCGATGAATAGTTTTGAATTAAGATTTTCATTTTATAATCCTTTTTAGTGTCCTTATATTATGTATTTTAATTATATCTTCTTTTCCGTTAAATTGCACATCAATCGGATTACTTTTTGTAAAGTCATTTAGTGCCTCAAAAGAAAACTTATTCTTGTAGTCTATGTTGTCTACAATTGAGTAAAAATTGCTAACGCAAGTTTCATTTTTTAAAAAGAATATTTCTGACCAAAAATCACTCTTTAGTCCGAAACATATAGTTTGTAATTTTTTAAATTCATTTTTGATAAGTGTTAATTCAAATGATTGATCAACGCTACGATCTTGCGCTAATACGAAACTTTTTTCATAATGCAAGGATGATAAGTGATGAGGTTTGAAGTAAAGGTTGCCCGGCAAAACCAATATATTACTGTTCATTGTATTGTTTAAGCACAACCGTATACTTTCGCAGCAATTTGAATTCAGAAATATTTGATTTTCTACAATTCTAATTCTCTCTGACCCAAAGTTAGCCCTAATATACTTAGATAATTTCTTTGACTCGAAACCAACACATATAACAATTTCATAATTTAAAAAGGTGCTTTTTATAGCTTCTATTTGTCTTCTTATAAGTGTCTTACCTTTTATCTCAATCATGGAGACAGGCCCGTAAGACTTCATCCTGTAGCCACAATTTTCCGCAAGTATAACGCAAGTTACTAAAGCGTCTTTACTTCTACCAACGGAGGTTTTGGGGCTTACTATAAAATTAGTATTTTTCTTCATAATAAGCGTACATATCTGAATGTTTTGATTGTTCTTTTACTTCTGACATCATTAAATTATAATCTTTATAATTCAAATATTGTCTTTTAACGACTTCTGAAGATAGGGTTTGCGTATCGGATGATTCAATAAAAACTAATTTAAGTAAATCTTCGTTGATTAGCTTGTTTATCTCAGAGAACAGATTTGGCGGAAACACTCCCCCAATCTCCAGTGTTGTAAAGTGAGATCTATTTGCACACTTAGAAAAAACATCAAAATCTTTTATCTGTGTAATGTCTTGATTATTCTTAACCAGAAATACTCTGTGGAATTTTCTTTTTAGAACATTCACGCTGTGTACAAGGTGAGTGATATTTTTTGGATCATCCACATGTAGCACTATTGTAATCTTTTCTGGGTCATAATCAATATTTTCAAAACACGATATTGTCTTGCTTATTTTTTCTTCATCGTGATTTTCACAGTTTACTGCGATACCAAAAGTTATAGCTGATTCACGCCTGACAATTTCTAGGCAGTTTTCAGGATTAACTTCGTGCCATTTGGATGTTCTAAAGTAATTACAAAACCTTGATACTACGTTGTATGTTTTACCATCAGACGTTCTAGTTCCTAGCACTTGTCCTAGTTCTTTAAACTTTTCAATTCTACCGGCAGAGCATCCAGTTTGTGTGTCGCCTTTGTACTCTGAAAAAGCACAATCTTTACAAGGCGTACTAGATTTAAGAAATTCTTCTTGCTTTGAGTTCATATTTGTATCCACTCACTTTAGAGGTTTCCACTTTAAGTTTACATTGTTCCAAAATTGATTTAGCTTGATCTAACTCTAAAAGAGAATTAGTCGCGCTAAAAACAGAACACATCCCCTCAGTAGATATTAGGTTATTGATATACATTTTAGAAAGCGCACGAGCTTCTACACCAGATAGTGAAAGTTCTCCACCGAGTCTTAACTTTTTAACCACTGATATGAGTGCGCTATTTCTGGTTTCTTGTGGGTACATATCTAGCACGTCGCCCATTATAATTAACTCACAAGAATTGTCAATAACGTCATCAACGCTCGGTGGCATAAAGTTAGTTGCCAACACAGATTTAAATCCTTCAATTGCCTCTGATTGATTTCTAATTAATTGTAGTTTCATTTTTTCATCCTGTATGCGAGTTCAAATATTTCATTCCAATTATTAATAAATTTGTCTTCCGAGAATCTGGTTAATACCGTTTCTCTTGCCGCTTCACCTAAAGATTTTCTCAAACCTTCGTCTTCTAGTAGGTTTTTAATATACCCCTTTAGCTCTTCTTCGTCATTTGAGATAAATCCGTTGACACCATTTTCAATAATTTCTGGAATCATACATGTAGCGGTTGAAACTACCGCGCACCCACAAGCCATAGCCTCTAGAAGAGATGTTGGGACTGGGCTAACGGTAGAAGTGTTTAGGAACACCTGAGCAGTTTGGTACTCATTTGCGAGCGCTTCTGGGCTTTCAGCTACAGTTGACATACCCGGATTGTCGCCAACGAGCTTTACCTCAAAGCCTTTGGTTACTCTTTCCCAGCCACTATAATTACAACAATAGTCTCTGTTCTTAAAATCATTCACGACACTCAGTACGACCGGTTTCTGATCAACCTTCGCAGGTTGAAACAACTCTGTATCAACTGAATGATGAATCACTTTGCTGTCGCAGTTCATCTCCCACTTGCCAACTGAGTATTCAGAAATAAATACATTTAAATCGCCGGTCATTTGTTTAAACATATTAAGCTGTTGATCGGGCCAGCTTGGAATAGGTAGTGTATGCTCAAGAGAAACAATCGGTAGTCTTAATTGACTGTTGATTTGTTGACTTGCCTGAAACTGACCAAACTTGCTTTGCGATAATATAAAATCAAAATCTACAGCCGATGAGATACTGTTCTCAGGTAACACATAATGATTCTCTGGAACTTTACTGTAATCAGAGTTCCACTTTTTACAGTTTGGATATCTAAAAGAATAAAAATTATGACCAGTTTTACACAGTTGAGTTTGGTATCTTTCATGTGTATCAAATGTCAATATATTATATTTTTCCTTCTTTGAGAAAGACTTATTTAATATTGATACGACTTGGTTATTCATTGATTGTCTCCATCATTAGTTTTGCAATATTGCTATAAGAGAACTTTTCTGCTATTTTCATTCCAACGCTTTGATTTCTACTTTGATAAGATATGGGGTCTTTTTTCCATGACTCATAATATTTGCGCATCTGAGTTCTTATTTGCTTTTCGCAGGGTTGAAACCAGTATTCCCTACCGGTAAACATATCCGGGAAAGCCGAATCAGAACATTTACAGGTTGAATAAACCCCATTGATTAGCGATCCAGTTCTCCAGTTGGACTTGTCTATAAACTCTTTCGGCCCTCCAAAATTACTACAAATTGGCGTGTTGCCAAACGCCATAGCGTCGAAGGATGGAATTGACCAAGCCTCTCCGTGAGATGGGCAGATGAAGCAATCGCAAGACCTGTGAAGTTGTAACAACTGATCGCTAGAGACCTCATCGCTAATTAGAATATCTTTCTTATACTTTGTCAAGTCTTTATAGATTCTAATATCGGTTTTTACTTTGTTGCACAATTTTCCTACAAGTTCATCTAGCTGTTGCTTGTTATATGCAAACTTTTTAGTTTTAAGAACTAGTGATACGTCTTCATACTTCTCAAATTCGCTATGAAAACACGTTATAATACATTCTAGATTTTTTCTATCATTTACATCGCCAATATAGTAGAACTTAAAGTGGTCTTCTGCATTTGTGATGTTGATTTTAGCGTATGGTTTTTTGTATTTTTTAGTATCCACTGTGTGTGGAATTACGCACACTTTTGGTTTGATTCCGTCTTCTTCTAGCGATTGCTTTAAGTCCGAATTCGGAACCCAGATTTCGTCCATAAGATTTAGATGTTCTACCCAGTTTAGATGTTTAATACTGGTAGACTCAGATGCTAAGTAAGCAATGTTCTTTTTAAACTGATTAGTTTGAACTAGATGATGTGGCAACACATGTTGAATACATATATCGCACCCATGAGTATCCTTTTCTTCTAATTCTTTAAGTCTTCCAGAAATTTCTCTGTCTTGAGTCAGGGTTACATTTCTGCAAACGACATTCACTCCTGCCGCATCGAGCGCTAAGATGTAATCTTTTGCGGCCTGTCCCCAGCCTCCAAATTCTTTATAGTGTCCTATATATAATATTTTCATTTTTATTCCTGTTATTCGCAATTCACTTTTGTTAAACAGCTTGCGTGATAGTAGCTCACGGTTTTTAGTTCGCAATATTCAGATTCTTTAAATCCATAATGAAGAGCTTCTCCCCAAAGCATATGATCTCCCCATCTATAAATATAGATTCCTTCAGATTCATTTATAGCTTTTATAAATCCTTTTACAACGGGATTTGATCTAATTTTATTTAGATCCCAAGCTACTAGGTTAGTATATGGACCTCCTATCTCCTTTCTTGGTCTATTTGGAAAAACATTGCTACAGAAATCGTCTAGCCCGTAAACATTAAACCAATCATCTCCACACCATTTACCATATACGCAAACCTTTTCTTCTAAAGCATCAAAGATGTGATCTAAGTCTGAATAAATGGTGCAGTCTTCGTCTATTCTTAGAAGATAGTCATAATCTTCAACATAATCTAAAAATCCAGAGAACCAGAAGTTACACATATGTCTATAATTCCAACCCCAAGGCGCCGTAGGCTGAAAGATCGCATGATCCCTTGGGAGAAATTTAGGTATGTCTATAAACTGTAAAGGCAGCCTAGTGTTAGATTGTATGTAAGACTGTTGATCTTTTGTTATATTACCTTCGTGAAATACTAGGTAATCATAATCTCTAGTAACATTTTCTTCAATAGTTTTATTTCTATTTAAAAGAGCTTTATATCTTTCTAATTCTTCGTATCCTCTTGTTAGAATAGCTATGGCTCTTTTCATTCTTGGTTCTCCATCAACTGCTGAATCCTTTGCGCCCTTACTCGTTCCCAATGGTTTCTTCTTTCGCATATACCTTTTAATTGATCGTATGCAAGGTCAAAGTTAAAAGGCTGTCTATGATTTTGACCATCAAATGCAGCAGATGATTCATTAAAGTACATACCGCCGGTAGAAGATGTAGTCTGTTGATACATTAAGTCTCTTGCGAGTCTAGACTCAAAGAAAGTTCCAATCTTGTCTTGCTCTTTCAACACGTTGGCAATGAGCCATTTACTAAGGTCACTATGCTTGTACTTGTTTTGAGAAAGATCTAATTTAGGAGCAGGCTCAAAGATTCTTGGTTGAGATCCCCAGCCATTCTTAAAGTCAACTGGATCAGTTTCGTCAAAGTATTTTTCCCACACAGAACCGCTGAGATCCCACTGATAATATCTCTCAAAGTTCTCTCTGGTTCTTTTACCCATAGACAATCTATCTTCCTCGTTCATTTTTTCAAAGAAGTGGAGGAAAATTTCTGAGGCGTACTCGTTATCGGGTACTGCTCTGAAACATCCTGTTTCTAGTTCTTTGTATAAAGCTGCTGGCGTGATAGTGAACCCTTCTAGCTTCCTTAAAACACTTTCCATAGCGGAATAATCAGTTCCGCAAACGGGAACGCCACACGCCGCAGCTTCTACTTGAGGGAGTCCGAATCCCTCACAGTTTGCATATTGAGTATAAAGGTCAAAACAATTCATAACTTTTGACAGGTCTTCATAGGAAAGACCGTTTTTTACGTTTGATAGTGAAGAACCCCACTTTCCGGTATATGGCGATTGAGCCAGTGGACCTTTAAACGTAGAAACGAACGGCTGTTTTGTTTCTGGACAAATATATGTAAATAATACATGTGCAGATAGCCCATGCTGATGCAATAACTCAGGAATATCCCAGCCTAAATCTGGATAAGAGGTATGACAATAAAGATAATATTTTTTATCCTTTGACTTATCTAGAAACTTTTTAAATGCCTCGAATAAATCTGGATACAGTTTGCGCCTTTGATTGCGCATCACCGTGCCAATAACTTTATATTCTGGATTGATACCCATAGAAGACTTGTGAGCTTTCTTATCTTCTACTGGCGAGTATGCCGGATGAGCAGAAGGGGGCGAACTTCCTAGATAATTAATTTTACCTCCAGACTGATCTTTAAGCACACCTCCGGCCCAATCCGAATAAGTGAGGCAAGCGTCTGCTCCAGCGTATGTTGCTATCCACTGTCTTGCTTGAGGTCTTGCGTCAACAGTCGGCATTACAACCCACTTAAAATATGGTCTAAATGGAGACCGTTCTGCAAAGTCAAGCATCCAGAAGTCACGAATATCACAAACAAAATCTGGCAAGAAGTCTAGACAAACATGTTCAAATGCCCACGAGCCAAACTGGTTTGTTGGGTTTGAATTATATGTGTCGATTTCTTCTTTAGATGCTTTTGGTTCGCAGTCAGTATTTGGCGATACACCATAATACTTCCAAGGAATATTCGCGGCTCTTGGATCATTCTTTTGACCGTAGGATGCCATTTCTGCGATATCGTACTTGCCTGTCGAGTGCAAGTAATTTAATATTTCTCTTGTGTATGTAGCATAACCAGTATTAAGGAATGTAGCTTCACTACAAAATAGAATTCTTTTCTTTCTCATTTTATTCCTTATCTAAGCATCCAAAGTCAAATTCATTAATTCTAAATACAATATCGTCAACACTATCTGTTTTCATAAAACCGTTTCTAGCAGAGGCGTAGACAGTCATTTTAGTTCCCTTCTTGCCAAGTTTGGCAATTGTTTCTGCGCCAGACGCCCATGCTTGCAGAGTGATGGTTGTGGGAACTTTCTTTTTTTCACCACGTTTATTTTTACGATACTCGTAAGTGACCAATTTAACAGTACAGCAACTAGCTCCACCGTCTAAATCCCCTGTTTCAATTTGTGGGTCATGTAAAAGATACCCAGTAAATGTACAATTATTCATCAATTCCTCCAAAAAATGTATTACTCTATATTATACTATCGAACCTTGAAAAAGTCAATTATATTTCGTGTATTTTATTAATAATAAAAGATCCGTTCTTTTCTACTTCTCCACAGAACAGTAAGTTCAGACCCTCATCTAATATATATTTACTCTTCTCTGTTGTTTCTGGAAAAACAACCACGTTGTCAATAGAACATGTTTCATCTTCTAGTGTCAAGAAACACATCTCTTTGCCAGCGCTTTTTCCCTTCTTGCATTTATGCTTTTGCATCCTACTGACATTTGCTACAATACAAATATCTTTACCATACTTGCCATCTAGAATCTCTTTGCAGGTTGTATTAGAGTGAGAAGTGTCAGACGACTCTACTCTAGACAGAGACACTGGACATCCTAAATACTTCTTTTCTTGTTCGATGATCCAGTCTGGATCGTCGTCAAGGCTATAAGGTGGGTTCTCTAGAAAGTGGATTTCATTTTCAATAATTTGCTTTCTATCAACTTTGCTGGTTCCGCCACCCTCTTTTTTAGTTGGAGCAAGATCAACAAAACAATCTTTTAATGTATTCCACTTCTTAGATTTATAATTATCAGTTACCCACTTTAACTCTGCTTTGGTTAAATTCTTAAAGATCATATATTCATACAACGCTTTATTCCTTGTTACACCAGTAGACTTTGTGGAAAAGAATCCAATGGAGCAAAGCGCCTTAAAACCAGTGGAGTTAATAATTGGAGATAGATTAATCAAGATGTCCATCCACGTTTTAGTCTTTGGCGCATTTTTAATTGCATTGATAACTTTATCTCCATTAACACCGGTTAATGACTTTATGTCCTTGATCCCAAAGTAGATTTTATTTTTCTCAATGAAGAAGTTTTTATCCCACTTATTAAGATTTGGTAACTTTACTTCAATGTCAAATAACTTTGCTTCGGAAACAAGTTCATACACTTCTTGGTGGGGATCTTGCTTTTCATTCGCGTAGGTTAGGTATGACAAAAAGAACTCTTTGGTGTAGTTTGCTTTATACCAAGCACTCTTGTAAGAGTTGATTGCATAGCACACAGCGTGAGATTTATTAAATGAATATCGCGAAGATTTCTCAATCCACCCAAATATTTCTTCTGCGGTTTCTTTATCGACCTTTCCAACCTTTTCACAACCAATGAGAAAGTCTTTCTTGACTTCCGCCATGAGGTCTGCCTTCTTCTTACCAATAGCCTTACGCAGAACATCTGCTTCTTGAAGATTAAACCCAGCAAGGTCTTTCGCGATGCGCATAGATTGTTCTTGATAGATTAGAACGCCCTTGGTAGTTTCAAGTATATCTGTCAAAGTAATATGAAGATATTTAATTATATCAAGGCCGCTCTTCCTATCAACATAGTGTTGGGTCATAGACTTACCATCTGCAATAGCTTTTAGCGATCCCGGACGAATCAAAGCAATCAACGCTGAAAGTTCTTCAATATTAGTTGGTTGTAATCTTTTCGACCAAGCGCGACCAAGATTACTTTCTAATTGAAAGATACC
>Ga0255773_10003260_pt1 | contig 14540 bp, 7 predicted proteins | sample 011ome_17_FD_179971 | JGI IMG/M metagenome (GOLD analysis project Ga0255773, IMG submission 179971) | Coastal salt marsh microbial communities from the Groves Creek Marsh, Skidaway Island, Georgia - 011502XT metaG (version 2) | ecosystem: Environmental > Aquatic > Marine > Intertidal zone > Salt...
TCTCGCAAAACGTTCGCGCAGAAGAGAACGGTGTTGAACACCCCCAACGCGGTGAATAAAGTTTCTTTCAAAGTGGAAAACAAATCTGTTCTAATCGTGAATACCAACGGCGGCGGCCACGCGAACATCGGGTTCTGGCTCTCGAAGACGCTCGCGAGCGCGAAACACGACGTGACCTTATGCGTGGTTGGTGAAGAGACGGATAAGAAGATGCAAAAAGCACCGTTTACGTATTTCGAGAAGGATTTGAAACCGATGGGGGTGAAGACGATGTGGTCGAACCCGGCGGATTTGAAGAGCAATTTAAGTGGCGCGAAGTTTGATATCGTCTGCGATAACAACGGGAAGGATTTGGACAGCGTCGGGCCGGTGGCTGAGTTTGCCAAGGAAGCAGGAGCGGAACAATTTTTCTTCGTTTCTTCGGCGGGTATTTATAAGCCGACGCCGACGCCGCCGCACGTGGAAGGCGACGCCGTGAAAGAAACCGCCGGTCACGCCATCGTCGAGAAGCATTTAGTGGACATGAAGTTTCCGAAAGGAATGGCATCTTTCAGACCGCAATACTTGACCGGGTATGGCTCGAACAAAGATTGCGAGGAGTACTTTTTCGATAGAATCCAAAGAGGTAAGCCGATTGTCATCCCAGGCAGTGGCGACCAGTTCGCGTCGGTCTCCCACGCGGAAGATTTGGCGACTATGATTGCCAGCGCCGTGGACAACGCCAACGCGAAGGATGAGATCTTCAACTGCGTGACGCAAAAAGGTGTCACGTTGAGAGGTATGGCGGAGGTGTGCGCAAAAGCGATGGGCAAAGAAGCGACGATTGTCACGTACAAAGAAGGCAGCGTGGAAGGCGTCGAAGCGAAGAAGCAGTTTCCGTTTAGAGTCGTGCACTTTTACGCTTCGAGCGCGAAGGCGATGGCGAAATTGGGCTGGGAACCGAAGCACCCGAATTTGGAGGCGACTTTGAAGGACAGATACGCCGAATATTGCGCGAGCGGAAGAGACAAGAAGGAGATGACCTTTGAGTTGGACGAGAAGGTTTTGGCGACGTTGTAACTTCTGAACTTATTAGTAGAATACATTTATTTTTATTCTTACTATAGTATCGCGCGTTCTTGCTTTTCTTTTTGACACACACTTTAGTGCTAATGCTAACTAGTAAATTTTCTAACTCGTAACTCTTCTGCACGGTTCGTGTTCGGACGGGAACGGTTTATTCGGAGGTCGACAGTCTAATCTATCGCACGTGGCGAATATTGCGTCTCTCTCTGGAACGTATTTCGCTTCGCCGACGCCTTTGGGAACGATGGAAGAATCTTCCAACGCGGCGAGGTCGACGAAGACAGTTTTCTTCCCTTGCGATAACGAATCGATTTTCACTTCAATCGTCGATAAATCAATCTCGTTCCCACTGTCGTTGACTACATCTTTCGCAGAGACGACGATAATGTCATCGCGAAATCGTGCGTATCGAGGGTCGTTCCAGAAATCAACTTCGAGCATGACGCCTTCGTCGCAATCAAAGTTTAAACTTTGACAGCACATCTCGTTGCGTTCGCGACCGCAGAGTTGGGACAAAACAATTTGGTGACGCATCATGATGCCGTGCATGGCAGACGGGTTCTTCTCGATCCAAGGCGCATCGCACGGCACAGTCGGTGAGATTGGCCTTCTCCCCGCAGACGTTGCGATTTCAACAACCCTGGCCACGGATAAACCGTGCGATTCTACGCCGACTATTGCGTTCGCTTCGTTCGTTTTCAAACCGATAAAACCGAGGACGCCTTTCTTACCTAATTTTTCCTCCACGTTTTGTAACTTGTACGGCTTATACGCTTCGGCGCCGTAGTTCCACCATCCGAGACCTTTGAACGTGGTCGTTTTTCGTAAAGCACCGACGGCGTGGCCCATGACAATCCTCGCCGGTTTCGCCGTCCAGTACCCCGGTTGGCCTTGGACTTGCGCCGGACCGGCGATGCCGGACCAACCGGAAACGAACCAAGGAGGGAACCCGCAGACGTATTCGTCTTTGTTCGGATCCTTCCCGTTTTCTGTTGGCGAAAAACCTTTCAACCCTTGAAACTTTTTTGATTTGATTTCGTACGTGTCATCCACTTTCATCGGTCGAACGTCCACGTCTTTCAAACCGAGCGGCAAGACTTTTTCGTCAATCTTTTCCATGGATAAATCCCACGCCGAATGGTCGTAGTTTTGGTTCTTCACCCAATCATCGCGCAGTCGGTTCCCATCTCCAGGGTCAATCAACCGTTGCATGGACCTTTTGAACACCGGTTTACCGGAAACTGCGGTTTCTACGACGTCGTTGAAGATGTGTTGATCCCACAACGTTTCCTTGGCGCCGGCGGCGACTTGGCCGTTCCATTTCTGTAACGGCGGCTCTGTGTCGATAATTCGAAGCATTCTCGAGACGGTTTCGTTGAGAACCCATCGAGTGACGCCAAATTCAGGCGCATTTTGCGCGTATACGCATCCAATGTTCAAACCACCCGGATGTCCGTTTTCGTCTTGAGCGAATAAGGTAAACTTATCAAACGGAGGCGATTTCAACAATGGGTACGGGTTCATTTCAAAACGTACGTCCGTATCTACGTACATCGGGTTATATCCCATCCCAACTAATCGTTCCATGTAATGAAATCGCACCCACCACAAACGAAACGGCGTCGCTTGTTCTTCCGCCGTGACTTGAAATGTGCCCATTTGTTTCGCCCGATTTTGTAAAAACGAAGTCCATCCGCAATCGACGCCCCACGGGCCTTTGAGCAAATCGTAACACGTCTCCGCCGTATTTGTGATTAGAATGTAATGCTCAAACCCAAGTTTGCGTAAATTTGCGACCGTATTCGCGGCTAAATGGTTCCCTCCTCTGTTCGAAACGAACAAAATAATCTCTTTTCGAAAACTTCTCCTCTCGGCGGCGACTTTCAAGTTCCCCGGGAAATCTAAATCCATACCGTTGATCGGCATCACCTGTCCGATCGACCGCCATTCGTGTTCTTCCGGAGTGTCTTCTGGATCGCTCAGCGGCAACGCCCCACCGGTAAAAATATCGAAATTCGGCGCCTGGTCTTCTAACGAGATGGCGGTCGAGTCGCCGATTTCAACCGCCTCTTCGACGACTTTGGGAATCGTCGGCGTCGGCGGTGCCGTCGGCGCCGGCGGTGACCAACTGAGACCGTAATGCGACGTCGCTCTAACGTACGACCCTTCTTTCGTCTTCTCGCTAAAATGTTCTGGTTCTTCTCCTAAATTAATGTTGTTAGTATTTCTATCATCTCTACTACTCTTACTCTCTTCCGACTGCTTCTTCGCCTCTTCTTCTTCCAACGCTTCCTTCTTCTCCTCGTCCTCTTTCGCGTCCTCTTTCGCCCTTCCCATCTCTTCCATCTCTCTACGTTCTCTCTCTAACACTTCCTTCTTCTCCTCTTCCTTTTTCCTCCGCGTTTCCTCTTCCTCCTCCTCGATCCTCCGCCTCGCCTCCGCCTCTTCCTTCTCTCTCTTCTTCTTCTCTTCCTCTTCCTTCTCAATCTGTAACGCCATCTCCGCGCCTTCCTTCTCCTCTTGCTCTTCCTCTACGATCTCCTCCGCTTTATCTAACCCCACTCGATCGATGAGTTCTTTCTCGTTGTGCTCCTCGATCGTCTCCACGCGTTCGCGCTTCCGCTTCGAAATGTGCCTCAAGTTCAGGTCTAATTTCCCAGTCCTCGTGTCAATCAAATCTGACTCTGGTTCCTCTTCCCCGAGAAGCTGGGACGCGCCGACGCCGGATTCGAGGCCGAAGAAATGTTTCCGCACCGCCACTCGAGCGACGAGTAAGTCCTCGTAAAACACGAAGGAGGCGATGAAGATGAGTAAGTAACAGAGGACTTTTAAAGACGCGTGAGACGTTTGTTCTTTCCCGTCGTCCCCGGTATTCGTTTCGTTCATCGAGGCGGAGGAAAATGGATGCCTTTTCTTCTTCGGCGGCGACGGGGTGGTGGACGACGATAAGAGCACGGACGGATGCGGACGATGATTTTCCAGATCGACCACATCTTCTCCTTCGTCTCCTCGCTCTCGGTGTTGGTGTTCTCGTCTTTGCGTCGCCATGTTTCTTCTTCGTTCCTTTTGTTTTGAAGCGACCTTTTGAGATGTCTGTCCCCGAAAGAGGTCTCGTGTCTTAATAAAAAAAAAACGCATATTTTAATCCTTAAAAAAAGAAAAGAAAATGAAGACGTTGACTACGACCAGAAGAGTCTACGGGAACGAGAGCCCCGATGATACGGCGGGAACGATGTGGCGTCCGACGGATTTCGACGATTTTAACGACGGAGGCGCGTATCCGGAGGTTTTCGCAGTGCAGTTTCCGAGCGAAATTGGATGGCAGAAGAAAGAGATTAATGCGGAGATCAACGACACCATCTCTTGCCCTCCGTCGTTGCCGGTGGATATGGAGACGCTGATGAAGGATTCGACGGAGACGATGTTAAGAGTGAAAGGAAATCGAAACAGGACGGATGCGCACGAAAGTTACAAGGCTTTCGTGCGCGCGTTCGAAAGGGATGCCGAGGCGAAAGAGATTGAAACGTTTGGGAGCTTGTGCGAAGCGAAATCGATCGAGATTATCGATAACGATACCGTGGACGCGAAAATGTTCGAGAACGAGTTTGTGACGTGCGAGAATGGCGTCGGGAAACCGTGCGTGGTGCGAAATATCTTCAAGGATAGGTTTCACGGAGTCGATTTGTTGGATCTCTTCCCGGAAGAAATGCTCACGGTGAACGATAAAGCGCCCGCTCGAAGAACGGACAAGGGCGCCATGAGACAGAATACGTTGCTCGTTACCTCGAAGAGATACAAGGAGTACATGGACGACTACGAGAAGTGTAACGAAGACGACGACGATGCGAAACCGGCACCATTTTATAACAACGGGTGGCGAATATTTTCAACGCACCCGGAAAAAGTGAACCCGTATTTCGCGAACATGCATCCTGCGTTTACTCGAGCGGCGGACGAAACCGAAACGATTTTACGCGAAACGTTCAAATTCGTAGTGAAATCGTCATCCGCGCCACACATGCAATCGCACGTCGACGCGATGACCGCGAACGTGTCGAGATCGCTGAACAAAGCGTTCATAGGCCCGGCCGGATGTATCACTCGCCTGCACTACGACGCGCAAAACGCGCACGGTTTTTTAGCGCAAACCAAAGGACGAAAGCTGTTTGTCCTGTTTCATCCCGCAGCAGATGTTGGCGCGACAAACTGTTGCTCGAGCGCGGACGAACAGACGGAAATGAACCAATCGTTGATCGATCCTTTGCGGCATATTCCTGAGAAGGCGCGAAAGCACCTCTACGCGTGCGTCGTCGAAGAAAACGAAGCAATATTTATTCCTCATAAGTGGTGGCACTACGCAGTCTCGTTAGATTCAAGTCACACAGTTATGCGTAACTTTTTTCACTCGAAAACGAACGTCGAAGGTCTGGTGACGATGGTCATGCGTTCCGTCGCCAATAATCAAACGAATTAAAGCTTTTGAATATTTCGACGTCGTCTTTCTTCGGTGTGTGAAATAATAGTAATAGATATGAACAACGATTTATGAAGCTATGGTAGTATAAAATTCCTCTCTCATGTCTTTCGCCTTCTAGAATAATAGTAGTATTTATATTAAGCGGAAAACAATTCCTCGAGCGTCATGTCTCTCGATTCCGCGACCTCTTTCGCGGTTCTCATTTGAGCTAAGCCTTTCACCGTAGCGCGAGCGTTGTTCAACGGGTTGTTACTCCCGATTTGCTTCGCGAAGCAGTTTTTGTATCCAGCAAGCTCTAAAACCGATCGGCAACTCCCACCGGCGATGACCCCAGTACCCGGCGCCGCTGGTCTCAACATGATGTGCGACCCGCCGTTGCCTTTCACCGTGACTCTGTGCGGGAACGTGTCTCCTTTTGCAATCGGCACCTTCACCACGGACTTTCTCGCGTCCGACGCCGCTTTCATCACCGCCCCTTGCACTTCCTTCGCCTTCTTGCACCCGACGCCAACGGCACCTTTACCGTCTCCGACGACAACCGTCGCGCGGAAGGACATCTGCGAGCCACCTTTGGTCACTTTCGTCACTCGGGAAACTTGGACGACGTTTTCCGTGAACGGGTCGTCGTTCTTGGCACCTCGGCCGCCTCTGCCACCTCGGCCGCCTCGGCCGCCGCCTCGGCCGCCGCCTCGGCCGCCTCTTCTCCCGTCGCCTTCGTTCTCGTCTTGGCTGCCTTCGGCTCTGACGAGCATCGACATCGTTCTGGACGATGATGATTTCGACGACGAGGAGCATTTTGAGGTTTTATCTAAATTCGCCGCGATGTGTACGCGCGCGGATAAGGAACTCGCGGTTAAAGAAAACATGTTTGAAAAGAGTAAATTCGAGTGATGCGAATGCAGTCGCGCGAAACGAGCGCTTCGGAAATGTGTTTAGGACTTCGCGAGGAGAGGTAGCGTGGCTGTTTCAAAGCGCGCGGTTTCTCAAAATTAGTGGCGACTGCGAAAGAGACGAAGGAGGATAAAATTTCTTCGAAGAGGAGGTTTTTACAACAATTTAGGGTTTTAATTTTCGTCGTATTTCCGTGCTGCTGATGTCTAGTCTGAAAGTTTCCAGCGCTTCAAAGACGTCCGAAACTGCGTCGGGCACGCGAATATCCTTCAAAGTTTTAAACGCATTCGAAGAAGAAGAGGTATCATCTTTTCGACCGCAGACGAGGAAAGCGCAGTTCTGCGCGTCTTTAATTTTTCGTAACTCTCGAACCATGACGTCGGCGTTATCGTCGTAATATTTCGGGTCGACTAAGCGAACGGCGGTGTCGTAACCGACGACAAAGGTGGTGTTTGGTAAGAGCTTCGCTTTTTGGCTGAACAAAGGCGCGTCTCTCGTGAGAATGAGCCTGTTTTGCCCGTCCGAGTCGAACTGTTTCGCGCGTTGGACGACGACGTTCGTTTCGAGTTGGCCTTTATCCGCGTTGGAGATGGATAACTCGAACGCGGGAGTGGCGAGGAACGCGCGTTCGTCTTCACCGCCCTCTGTTTTTTCGCGGTTTCGTTTCTCTCGAAGATATGTCGTCGCCGCTTCTAACATGCCTCGATGGCCTTCGTGGACGGGATTGAACGACCCACTCAAGACAACATTCGCGGTGGAGCACCCGATTGTTTCTAGTTTACCTCCGTGCATCGAATACACGCTTAGTTCGGGCGTGTTCCTCGATGCACCACCCTTATCGTCGCTACTGCTACTGCTACTACTACTACCACTACCATCACCACTATTGTTCATCGTTCTTCCTACATCTAACCACCTCTCTAATAAAGACTTCTTCGTGTTCATCTTCTCGTTTGCTTTTTCAAACCAAGGCGCGTCGTACTCCAAAAACTCCAACCTGTCGTCTTTACACGTCAACGCGCCTTCACGAAACGCTTTCCAAGATTTATCCTCCCCATCTTCTCTTTCACTAAAGCTCGCGTCGTCGTCTTCTTCCTCCTCTTCTTCTTCCCTCTTCATCCATCTCTCTCCGTCTCCGATCGCCGCCCTCACCAAACACTCGCTCGCGACTCGATCCTCCTCCGCTCTCGATCGCTCGCTCTCTTTATCCAGCGTCACCTTCCTCGTCGTCACGCCAAACTTGGAATAGACGCTCACGAAGCACCTGTGTTCGCCTCTTTTCGGTGACATCGAGACGAACGCAGACGTCGCGCCGACTCCGAGAATGTGCCTCGCCGTCGTCGTCCACTTCGCGTTTCCGCTCTCCTCTTCCTTCCTTCCAAACTTGTAACTCTTCTTGGTGTAATGCGTTTCTATGGCTTTCCGGTACGCCGCTCTCGCCAGGTCTTTGCTCGTCTCTCGATCGCAAAACGATTCTCTCGTCGCGTTCTTCTTCTTCTCCTCGTTTTTCTCATCGAGCGCGTGTACCACCGACTCTCGACTGTACAAAACGTTCGCGCATAAGATCGTCCTCGAGGCGTTCGGGACGGCGAGCAACCACTGAATCGCCGAAGCGCATCCTCCGGCCACGTTTAAAGATATCTTAGTATGACTCGCAGATCCATTTTTGAGCGGCTTTGTCGTCTGCGCGCCGCCGGCGTTGTGAAACTTTTGAATGCGTTCGAACACGTCTCGCGGGATGTGTGTCGCGGAACGTGGAGGAGGTTTCGGTGGGAGCGGCGACATCATCGGAAAAACGTCGCCGCGTTTCGAACGGAAAGTGACGACACAAATACGAACTCGTTTGCTCATCTTTTGGTTTTCGTTTCAAAACGGGAGATACGAGAAAGAAAGCGTGACACGACGACGAGCGCCTCCTCCTCCTGCTGCTGTTTCTTCGCACAACTCTGACAGCACATGTCTTCTTCGTCCGCTCGTCAAACAACATCACGCAACGACGACAACACCAACGCGCATAAACAACACCAACGAAATTTGGAAGAAAAAGAAGAAAAGTATTTATTCGTCAACGGAGAATCAATCGCACACAACGCGCAAATCAACACGAAAACGTTCACGTCGCTTTCCATTTTGAGCGGATCAATCGCGGGGATTTTAGGCGCGACCGATTGGATCGGGTTCGTTTGGTATTGCGCGACGATTTTGGTCGTCGGTGGAGTCACCGTCGTGTTTCGGTGCAAAAACGAACCGAAACGATTCGCCGCGGAGTCGGTCGGAAGCGCGATATTCGGACAAGGGTTCAGCGGCGGGTTCGCGAGTTTTATCTTGTTTTGGACGTTGTTTTATAACGTGTGCCATTTGTTTTAAGAGCGTATATGTGCTGAGATGTTCGGGTACGGTATGAACAACGCGCAACAGGAACAGTTCGCGGAGCAAGCGAGACAGAGAAGACCAATCGCGTACGTTTTACCGCACCCGGAATTCGAGGAGAGACACGTGGGTGGCATTAATGCGTTGGATCTGAGTTGTTACGATGATAATAGTAACGATGATAAGAGGAGGAGGAAAGTGTTGGCGTCGGCTGGAAGAGACGCGAGCGTGCGGTTATGGGACGTCTCGGAAGCGGCGGATGTGAAAAAGATGGCACTGTTCGTGGGTCACCGCGGGTGGGTGAACGACGTGAAACGCGTCCCGTCGATGAATAGAGATTCTTTGCTCGTCGCCTCGGGCGGAAGCGATAAAACTGTTCGATTGTGGTCGCACGATTTGTTGAACTCTTCCGGCCTCGGCGGAAGCGCCGATAGTAACGATAATAAAAATAGTAACATTAGCGACGCGTCGTGCGCGTTAGGGAAACTGCGAGCGCATGATGATTACGTCATGGCTTTAGCAACGAATAGAGACGGATCGATTTTAGCCAGCGGCGGTCTCGGTGGTCAACTCTTCGCCTGGGACGTGGAAACGCTGAAACAAAAATGGTCGATCGAAGGCGCGAGCTTGGACGAGTATTCCTTGAAAGGTGCCAAGGCGTCTATTTATTGCTTGGGTATCGCGAAAGATGCAAATCTGATAGTATCTGGCGGTACAGAGCTCGCTTTGCGCGTGTGGGACGCGCGCATGAAGCGTAAAGTTTCCAAGCTCAAAGGACACACGGATACCGTGCGAGGCGTGTGTATAAACGACGATGGGAAAATTGCAATCACGGCATCCTCGGATGGGACCATTCGCGTGTGGGATATTTCTTTAGGTCGTCAATCAGACGTGTTCGCTGGAGCGCACGAAGGTGGGTGTTGGGCGGTATCTGGAAACGCGAACTTTACCAGATTCTATTCCGGCGGCGCGAAAGGCGACATTTGCATCACGGATATCAAAGAGAGAAAATCAGCCATTTTGTGTCGAGAGACGAGCGACGCGGCTGGTAACAACGGCGTTCTGGATTTATGCGTCGATTTAAGCGCGAATAGTTCCGAGGCATGGGTATGCACGGCTGGTAAAGACATTCGCCGATGGCGCATCGACAGTAGTCAAGCGCCGTCGTCGGCGGCGGCGGCGACGACAAAATCGTCATCGAACGTCGACGATTGGTTCACCGTCGGTTCGCCGGCAAAATTTTTAAACCCTTCCTCTCCAGCCTCGCAGGGTTTCCGCGGGAACCCGAGAGTGAGGAGTAGTCCCATCAATGTTACCACCGGCGCTTCTCCCAGTGCCGATGGTGGCGGGAGGAGTCTTAGCTCTAGCCAGAAAAGACAGATGCTTCAAAATAGTAGTCCTGGGAAGAGAAGTCCCACGCACGCGACGCCGAGCGGGATCATTCCTTCCGCTTCAGCAGTCGTCAGACACGCGGAGCTGCATGACCGCATGCGATTTCTAACCGAGGACGATTCCGGTGCTACGTCAGTTTGGCACATTTCGGAAGGTTTACTAAATACCTTCCCCAATCGCGCGTTCGAGGTCGTTTTGAACGACCACGAGATCAACGAACCGTGCGCGGTGCCGAAATGGTTCAACTTGAGTCATCGCGAAGGGTCCGTCGAAATTGAATTCAGTCCAAGTACGTTCGCCAAAGCCGAGTCGTACGCGATAGATTTAGGCGACGAAAGTGCAAATGCAGATGCGAAACTAAACTTGGGCGTCGAGATGGTGCAAGCGTTGTTGATTGGTTTGCATTTGAACACGTTGGACGAGACAAAATTAGTCGGCGCGAAGAGAGACGTTGCACAGAAACGTAAAGAGGCTTTACAAAAAGAAGAGGCGCGCGAGAAACAACGGCGACGCGCAGATGGAAGCGAATCCGGGACGGATAGAGACTTATCGTCCGAAGAGTCGTCGTCGTCGGCGTCGGCCGAAGATGACGAAGATAGAAAGGCGTCGAACAATCGTGGTTTGATGAACAAATTCCGAGCGTTTCAATTCAACGCGTCGTCGCCGAGGCTTCGCTTTTCGTCTGGAGATCGCGAATCGATACCGTTGGAATTTTCAAAATCTACACCTTTGGATATCTCTTTACCCGAGGTGGCAAAGAACGTTCCGAAATGGGCGCTCGACGTCGCGCTTGGAATTTTCCCGGCGCCGTCTTCTGCCAAGGCTTCTTTCGCAGTCTCTGTTTGCGAAAGCGCGATAAGCGATTTCCGCGATTACGACGTTAACGCGATAAAGCAAAAGTCTGTGAACGCTCCGCGCATACTCACCATACGAAAAGTCCGAAACTACGTCGCCGATAAGCTGAAGATGGATGCCACCGCGAAAGAAGATTTAGAAATTCTCTGTCACGGCAGAGCTTTAAAGTTAGACATGTCGCTGGCTACTGTGGATGCGTACTTTTGGAAGAAAGGTGGCGCGATACGTTTAAATTATAGATTTAAACGTTCTTCGTATTCTTAATTTTGCATACCGTACATTACTACATACTACTACCTACATATCTAACTAGTCCAATATTATCATCTTCGCTTGATGTCGTATTCAATCGGCTCTAAGCGCCTCTTCAACTCCATCACGATTTCCTCCTTCGTTCTTTTCTTTTGTCCGTAAAAAACGTACCTCTCCGCTAAATAGTCCAGCTTGCCCAGCATAACGCACAAGCCGACGTCGAAAAAATGCACCCCTTCAAACACTAACGCGTCTTCCTGCGCGTGCTTCTCTAACGTTTCCTTTCGGCTAAAATTGCTCGCAAACGTCGACCAGTGCATTCGACTGTCCACGTGGTGTTGCACGTGATACCCATCGTCGAACGTTTTTTGATTCTCGAACGAATTAATGCACGTATACGTGCTTTTATAATCGTTCCTGGGGTCGTCCGGGCACACGAATATGTGCTGCGACCAGTTCCCGAACATCAATCCCAAGCTCGCGATCACGTGGGTATACGCGAGCGTCCAATTCGCCGCGGAGGCGTTCACGTTTGCATTCAGATACCACCACGCCGCAAAACTCCCAGCTACGTTCGAATAACATCGCACCGCATCTACCAACCCTCGATATTTCAGCATGTTCATCGATAACTCAATCGGCGCCAAAAACAGAAATCGCATCCAATACTTGAAAAAATCAAACGCCGAGTCTCTTCTCGAGCGTTCGGTGGAACTCAAATCCGCGTACGCCGCGTTCCCGTGCACGTGATGCATCGCGTTGTGATGGTACCAGTATATCCCCGCTGGAATACCGAAAAATGGCGCTATGATGAACGTCGGTATCGCGTTTAAACATCGTTTAAAGTGTTCGTTCTTCTTCGCCCGGACGGCGTTCACGTGCGTGTGATAGTGCAAGGCCAACGTGAATCTTTGCAAAAACAGAGCTCGCGTGATGACGAACCACACGAGCCCGTACCAAAACGAGCGGCGCGTCTTCTTCTTCTCGTTCGTATCGACGAAAAAGAGCATCACTCCTGGTACCACCACGAGGAGGAAACACTCGAGGAACGTCAGAACGACCCACGCGTCTTCCGGTTCGTTCGTTTTCTTTTGGAGAAATGCAATCACCCATTTTGGATAACGCGGGAAAACGCACTCGTTTCTTTTCGCGCGCACATCGAGGTTGAGGATGATTCTCGATCCGTCGTGGTTGGTGCCGACGTGCGGAAGCGCAGTAGTGCTCTCGCTCTCGTCCTCGCGATTCGAAGCGTTTTGAGAGGGAGGAGAACGCGTGGACGACCGCATCATCGATGTGAACGCGCGATGATGACTCGAACGACGACGAGAAGAGTGACGAACGCGTTTAGATACGAAACGCGCCACTCTTAACGCGCGACGATGATAACGACGACGATGTCATCTCAAACGCGCCTAAAAGAGTGTTGTTGTTCTCGTTGCACTTCGAGAGAAACCTTTTCTCGTCGTCGCGGCAAAAAAGTGGCTTTTGTTTCGCGTTCGTCGTCGTCGTCGTCTTCGTCTTCCTCGTCCGGGACTTTGGACGAACTGATTTCCATCGCGTCGAGCGATGACCGCGGAATAGGCTCGACGCGACGCCGGGAGATTGAATCCATCATCGACAGACTCCTTCTCGAAGAAGAAGAGAAAAACACGAAGAAGAAGAATAACAAGGAGGACGATTTAAATAGTTTGTCCGCGCGATGGAAGCTTCTCTGGACGAGCGAACGGGAGACTTTGTTTTTGTTGGAAACGTTTCAAAACTCGCTCGCGTATCAAACGATAGACGAAAAGGCGAAGACGCTGCGAAACGCGGTGGAATTTTCGGGTGGGAACGCGTTCGTAGTGGAGAGCGAGATTGAAATTTTGGACGAGAGGAAGGTGAATTTTACGTTTCTTTCGGCTGGGTTGAAGTTTTCGAACGGGTTTACGCTCCCGGTGCCGCCGGTGGGGAAAGGGTGGTTCGAGAATATATACGTCGGCGAGAGATATCGCGTGGCGAGGGATTCGAGAGGCGATACTTTGATCGTCGAGCGGTGTTGAACGAGCGATAAGTATACGTGCTAAATCTATCTTCTACGCGTTGTATTTTTAATGCGCTATGTACTATTATTATTATCTAGTAGTTTTTACCGGTCTAGACTATGTTGTCTGTCGTCACCACCGCTTCGTCTTCAAACTCTTCCTCTTCTTTGCATCGCTTGAATCTTTTCAACATTAAACTCGACGTGACTACGGAAACGGAACTCAACGCCATCGCCAAGCCAGCGACTTCTGGAGGCAACCGAACTTTCACGAATGGGTACAATAGACCCGCAGCTATGGGTATCCCGAGCGCGTTGTATCCTAACGAAAAGAACAAGTTCATTTCGATGCGCCGAAACGTGGCGCGCGATAAATCGAGCGCGTGGACGACGTCGAAAATGTCAGATTTTACCAAAACGATACCAGCCGCTTCCATGGCGATGTCCGTGCCAGCACCGACGGCGATGCCTATATTCGCGCGCGTCATCGCTGGTGCATCATTCACGCCATCACCGACAAACGCGACGACGTTCTTTCCATTTTTCGTCCTCCTCCTCGAACTACTACTACTACTACCACCACTCGAAGAGATCGGTTTTCGTTCTCTCGCTTGCAACTCTTTGACGCAGTTGACTTTATCTCGCGGCAAACACTGTGAAAAAATGTAATCGATGCTCCCGATTTGACGCGCAATCGTCTCGCAGACGGCTTTGTTGTCGCCAGATACCATGGCGATTTCAACGTTTCGTTGTTTCAACGCTCGCAACGCTTTTTGCGCCTCTGGTCTCGGCTTATCTGCCAACGCGATGAAACCGAGGAAAACGCCGTCCAACTCGACGCACACGACCGTGCATCCTTTTTCTTCGCAGGATCTTATTATTTCGGAGAACGACGACGACGACGAAATTGCCTTGCTACCGTCGTCGTCGTCGTCGAGAATGAAATCAGAATTACCGACGCGCAATTTCTTTTCTTGTTGTCTTCCCTCCGATCGCAACATGCACTCCAATCCTCGTCCAGGTACGGCGGCAAAGTTTGACACGGACAAATCGGAGACATCGAGTTGGCGGTCTTCCTCGACGTACAAAACAATGGCTTTCCCGAGCGGATGTTCTGAACTCTTCTCCGCCACGGCGGCTATTTTCAACAGCTGCGCTTCATCGATACCTACGTTTGTTCCAGGCGCACAGAAAACTTCAACTACGCTCGGTTTACCG
>Ga0255773_10003261_pt1 | contig 14540 bp, 7 predicted proteins | sample 011ome_17_FD_179971 | JGI IMG/M metagenome (GOLD analysis project Ga0255773, IMG submission 179971) | Coastal salt marsh microbial communities from the Groves Creek Marsh, Skidaway Island, Georgia - 011502XT metaG (version 2) | ecosystem: Environmental > Aquatic > Marine > Intertidal zone > Salt...
TTTGTTACATGACCCTTGCAATGACGAAAAACCTGTCTTATATTTACAATGTAATTTAAATATCTTATTTAAAGTTAAATTGGTTAATTTTTGGTGAAAACACTGCTTTCGGGCAGTGTTTTTTTTTGCAACATTATTTTTCGTCATTTTCAGATCTTTTTTTACTCAAATTTTAAAAACTTTATTATGCACACAAAATGTAATACTTATAATAAAGTATGTAGCGCTAAGATTAATAAAAAAATCCTGATAATTTATTTTGAATTCGATTTGTATACCTCTTTTTAATCTGTTGTTAGAATTACATCACTACACAAATATGTGCAGTAGAGCAAAATAGATTTCTATGTTGTATAGGCATATTTTCATATTTGTATATTTTTGGATGTTAAATTTTATGAACACATTACCTAAAATTTGTATTTTGCGTTTATTAAAATTAACATGTTGAACTTATAAAACAATAATCTATTTAATAATGAGATTATTTATTACCATATTTCTTTTACACTTTATAATTTTTTTGAATGCACAAGAGCATCCCCCTGTTCTGGCTTTTTTCCCTGAAACCTATGGTGCAGAAAATCAAAACTGGAGCGTTACACAAACAGAGGATCAAAAGATGTATTTTGCTAATAATTCTGGTCTTTTAGAATTTAACGGCTCTAAATGGAAACGATATTCTGTCCCAGACAATTCCATAGTTCGTTCTATAAAAGCTGATGGAATGAAAATTTATAGTGGGAGCTACATGGATTTTGGTCTCTGGGAGCAAAATAAATTCGGTATTCTTGAATATCAATCTTTAGTTGAAAAGCTGAACTTATCTATTTTAGAAGAAGAACAATTTTGGAATATAGAAATTTTAGATGATTGGATTTTATTTCAATCCTTATCAAGAATTTATATGATAAATAGAGATTCTAATGAAACAAAAATTATTGAATCTAACTATGAAATTTTCAACATTTTTAATGTCAATGGTATTATTTATTTTGCAAAAAGAAATAATGGAATTTATAAAATTGTGAACGGGGATGAAGTTTTGGTAAGTAATCACCCAAAGCTAAACTCTTCTAGATTAGTGGGGATTTCGAAGATTGATAACAATTTACTTTTTATTACAGCAGACAATGGATTTTATTTTATAGAAAACAATATTCTAAAGCCTTGGATTATAGACTTAGGGGTAGACTTTGATGAATTAACAATATACAGTTCAACTCAGTTAAGTGATGGAAGTTTAATTTTGGGGACCATATCCAATGGTCTAATGCACATTACTAGGGATGGGAGATTAAAATATAGCCTAGATTATGAAAAAGGATTAAGTAATAATACTGTACTTTCAATTTATGAAGATAAAAAAGGTAACCTTTGGTTAGGCATGGATATTGGTATTAGTCATATAAATCTTTCTTCCAGATTTCGAATGTATAATGATGCTAAAGGACAAATAGGAACTGTTTATACTTCTATTGTTCATAAAGGAGATTTGTATTTGGGAACCAACCAAGGTCTTTTTGTAAAGTCAAGAAATAATTCAGGAAATTTCAATTTTATTGAAGGAACTAGTGGACAGGTTTGGACTTTGAAAGCAATTGATGGACAACTTTTTTGTGGTCATGATTTGGGAACTATGATTATAGAAAAAGGAAAGGTAACAACTAAAATTACTGAGGCCAATGGCACATGGGATTTTAAAAAAATAAAAGGATCAAATTTTGTTCTTCAAGGCAACTATTCCGGCCTTCATGTGTTGGAAAATAAATCAGGTGTATGGAGCTACAGAAACAAAATTGAAGGATTTGACATATCAAGTCGATTTTTTCATTTTTCCAATAACAAACTGTTCGTAAATCACGAGTTGAGGGGGCTCTACGAGTTGGAGATTTCTAAGGATTATTTAAAAGTTGTTGATACTAATCTTGTGAAGTCTATTACAAGAGGTAATGGTTCAAATTTCATAAAATTTTCTAATGAGTTTTATTACACATCTTCAACTGGAGTTTATCAACTTTCAGAATCAACAGGGGATTTTGTAAAAGCACCAATAATTTCAAATATTCTAGATAATTATAACACCACATCAACATTGTTAGATGTTAATACTACCGAACATATTAAATGGTGTTTTGCAGACAATAATATTCTACTCATGAGTCCTGGGAGCTTGAGTAGTAAGCCAAATATCGAGGAAATCCCTGTCTCTTTGTATAATTTTAAGAAGGTAGTTGCTGGGTTTGAAAATTTGACAAAAATAAATGACGCGGATTATTTGTTAGGCTCCTCAAACGGATATTATATTCTAAAAGGGGATGCTCCAAAACAAGACAACTCACAAACAATTCATATAAATACAATTGAGGCCAATATCAACAATGAGCCGAAGACTAACTTGAGTTTGTTAGAATCTCCATCTTTAAATTACAATAACAACAACCTTAGTTTTAACTATAGCATTCCACAGTATGGCAATATTGTTGATATTAATTATAGCTATAAATTAGAAGGGCGCTCTGAAAACTGGTCTTCTTGGGGATCAAAAAGCACACAAGCGTTTGAAAATTTGCCTCATGGAAAATATATTTTTAAGGTTAAAGGTAAAATTGGAAATACAGAAACTATAAATGTATCTTCATTTCCATTCATTATAAAGCGCCCATGGTACATATCCAATATAGCTATAGGGATTTATGTAATTTTGATTTTAGTTCTTTCTTTGATTATACATACTATATATAGAAAGTATTACAAACGTCAGCAGCAAAAGTTATTGATTAAATCACAGAAAGAAATGGCATTAAATGAATTAGAAAATAATCAAAAATTGATGCAGCTAAAAAATGAAAAGCTAGAGCTTGATATTGAAAATAAAAATAGAGAATTGGCGATTTCAACAATGAGTTTAATCAAGAAAAACGAGTTTTTAAACACAATTAAAACCGCAATTAAACAAGAAAATACACCTCAAGGTATAAATAAGGTGATTAGAATTATTGATAAAAATATAAATAACACGGATGACTGGAAGTTATTTAAAGAAGCTTTTGACAATGCTGATAAAGACTTCTTGAAACTTGTAAAACAAAAGCATCCAAACCTAACACCCAACGATTTAAAACTATGTGCGTATCTTAGATTAAATTTATCATCAAAAGAGATTGCACCACTACTCAATATTTCGCCAAGAAGTGTAGAAGTAAAACGATATCGTTTGCGGAAAAAGATGAATTTGCCACAAAAATCGAGCTTAGCAAATTATATTCTTGATTTATAGAATGTATTATTTGCCAAAAAAAACTATACACCACCCCAACATTATTTAGATCTACCACATCATTTAACCTTAGCTAATTTTTTTTTAGACCTCATTTCTTATCATAAAAGTAGCATATTTTTACCTGTTTTACATTTTTTTTAAAGATGTATAATTTTTGTAGCGGTGAAATTTTGCACCTCTACAGTTTGTTATGATATTTTTAATAAAAACAAAACAAACCAAATTTTATGAAAAGAATAATTTTTTCCTTGCTGTTAGTCGTTTTGTGCTCTTCATATGCAGTAGCGCAAACGTTTTCAGTTTCTGGAACAGTAAAATCTAACGTGGATGGAATGCCATTAACTGGTGTAAACGTCCTAGTTAAAAACACAAACAATGGTACTGTAACAGACTTTGACGGAAACTTTTCTTTGACCAACGTCTCTGAAAATTCTGTAATTGTCTTTACATACGTTGGCTTCAAAACTCAAGAGCTTTCGGCATCCGCAAACATGCAAGTATCACTTAAAGAAGACAACGAGTCTTTGGATGAAGTTGTACTCATTGGATATGGATCGAAAAGCAGAAAAGATCTAACGGGTTCTGTTTCCATGGTAAAGTCAGAAACCATTGAAAAATTAAAACCAGTTGATGTTGCACAAGCCTTACAAGGAAGATCTTCGGGTGTTTCTGTAACTACAGCTTCTGGTTCACCTGGTAGTGGATTTCGTGTCTTAGTTCGTGGTGTTAGTAGTAACGGAAGTAATGACCCTTTGGTTGTTGTAGATGGTTATGTAGCATCGATGAATAGTGTAAATCCAGATGATATTGAATCATTAACAGTATTAAAAGATGCTCAAGCAGCCATTTATGGTATTGAAGGTGCAAATGGGGTTATCTTAGTAACTACAAAAAATGGATCCAAGAATGCTGCACCAAAAGTATCTTACAACTTTTACTCAGGTGTACAAGAAACATCTAAAAAATTATCGTTACTTAACAATGTAGAATATGCTGCTTTATTAAACGAAAGTTATGCAGCTAATGGGGAATCAATACCTTTTCCAAATTTAAGTAATCTTTCAAACAATACCGATTGGCAAGATAACCTATTTGGTGATGCTATGATTACAAATCACAACATTAGTCTTTCTGGTGGAACGGATGCAGTAACATATTATTTAAGTGCTTCGCATCTTGATCAAGAAGGGATTATTGCTAGCGACAAATCAAATTTTGTTAGAGATAATGTTAAATTAAGTTTAGGAATTGATGTTACTGAAAAACTTAAAACAACTTTAAACCTAAATTATTTTGCAAATGAACGCAAAACAATTAATGAATCAGGTTTAGGCTCTGTCCTTTTTAATGCCATTAGTTATTCACCAATATATGCCTTGGATCAGGAAGATATTATAACTCCTGGTACTGCAAACATTCCAACAGGATGGGCCGGTTTTGGAAATGAAATCATTAATCCATTTTCTCAAATTAGAGACACATACAACTCTTATTTTGGAAGTAGTATAGAAGGAAATTTCCAATTGGAATATGAAGTAATTGACGGATTGACAGCAACTTCGCGAATTGGATTTAAAACCTACAGCGATAAAGCAAAAACTTTTTCACCTATTGTAAATTATGGTGCAGGTAAAGTTTTTAATACAGACAGAAGTACTGTAAGTCAAAACAAACAACAATACAATTCTTACACTTGGGATAGCTTTTTAAACTACAAAAAATCATTCCTAAAACATCATACTGCAGAAGTTACTTTAGGTATGGCGGTAAGAAAAGACTGGGGTGATGGATTGTTTGCTACGGGTTACGATGTTCCCAACAATTCTTGGGAATTTGCAGACATAGCCCTTACCACTGGTACTAATGAAGGTAAAGAAACGGGATCATATACATATGACAATAGACTATTGTCTTATTTTGCACGTTTGCAATATGATTTTAAAGGAAAGTACTTACTTTCTGCAATGTTGCGTAGAGATGCATCATCTGCATTTGATAAAGACTACAGAGTTGATTACTTCAAATCTGTTACAGGAGGTTGGAAAATTTCAGAAGAATCTTTTCTAGAAAATGTTAGTTTTCTTGATTTCTTGAAATTAAGAGCATCTTATGGAACACTAGGAAATCTGGTAGGAAATGATTTATATAGAGCAACCCTAAGTGGAGAAGCCACTTATGTTTTCGATAACTCATTAACAAACGGAACTGCTTTAGGGCCATTACCAAACCCTGTTGCCTCTTGGGAAACTGCAGAGAAGTTGGATGTTGGTCTTGATGCCAAATTGTTTAACAACAGTTTAGAAATTGTTGCCGATTATTTCGTTGAAGATCGTGTAGACTTATTAATTCCTGGGTTACCATTTACTGGGATACTAGGAGCAACAGCGCCAGGTTCTGGAACACCAACTGTTAATGCTGGAACAACTCGAGTAAAAGGTATTGAGTTAATGCTGAACTATGGAGGAGACATCAATGATAATTTGTCTTATAATGTTGGTTATAACGTTACAAAACTTGAAGGAGAGGTTACAGAAATTCAAGGTAACGTAGCTCTAGAAGGTGGTTCATTTGGGATTGGTCAATTAGCACCATCTCGAATGGAAGTAGGAATGCCCATAGGCTATTTTTATGGTCTAAAAACTGATGGTATTTTTCAAACCCAAGCTGAAGTTGATGCTCACCCATCTCAAGCAGGTTTAGGAAATGAAGCACAACCAGGAGATTTACGCTTTGTAGATGTGAATGGTGATGGTGAAATTGATGCAAATGACCGTACTTTTATAGGGAAGCCAATTGCAGATTACATTATGGGATTCAATATTGGAATCAACTACAAAAACTTTGATTTTTCTGCTTATGGATATGCAGAGCTAGGTAAAGAAATGGTACGTAACTATGAAAGAGATCAGAAAAACGTAAATAGATTAGATTACTATCTTGATCGTTGGACTGGCCCAGGAACAAGCAATGAAGTTCCAAGAGCTACAACAGGAGCAACTTCAAACAAATTATTCTCAGATTTCTTTGTAGAAGATGCTTCTTTCTTACGTATTCAAAACATTCAGTTAGGATACAGTATACCTGCTGATGTTGTGGAGAAAATAGGGATATCTAAATTTAGAATTTATGGTTCTGTAAATAATGCCTTTACATTTTCAAAATATAAAGGATTTGACCCTGCAGCCACAACTGGTGAGGCTATTGGTGGTGGAATTGATCCAGGATTCTATCCAGTCACAAGACAATACCTTTTAGGACTTAATATTTCATTTTAAAATAGAGCATGATGAAAACAATAAAAAATAACATATTTACCTTAGTAGTGGGATCACTACTTGCACTAGGACTCTATTCTTGTACAGATAAATACTTGGATGAGGAAGAGAACTATCTTATAGATTCAGAAAGCTATTTTAATTCTGAAGATGACTATTACATGGCACTTGTTGGAGCTTATGATTTACTACAAGCAACATATGTCAACAACTTATTAGGTGAGATTGCTTCTGATAACACATTATGTGGAGGAGAAAGCGCTACTGACGTTGTTGGATTCCAACAAATTGATGATATGACCCATACACCAGTAAACAGCAATTTGAGAGATGTTTGGAACTGGATGTTTGCAGGAGTAAAAAGAACAAACTACTTCTTAGAATTCCAAAATAAAATTGACTTTGATGGCCGAGTACAAATGGTTGCCGAGGTTCGCTTCTTAAGAGCGTATTTTCATTTTGAATTAGTGAAATGGTTTGGAGGAATACCAATTAAAAATTACAATGACGCACTAGCTGGAGGCGGAGCACGTTTTGTTCCAGGAGACGAAACAAGTATCCCACGCTATTCTGTTGATCAAGTATATGCACTTATTGAAAGCGATTTAAATTTTGCTGTTAATAACCTAGAATATAGCGCACCACAAGTTGGCCGAGTGACCAAAGGTGCTGCTCAAGCATTATTAGGTAAAGCATATTTGTATCAGGACAAATTTACAGAAGCTGCAACTGTTTTAGAAGATCTTATAAACAATGGTCCTTATCAATTGGTTAATGATTATTCAGAAATTTTTGAGCATGACGGAGAAAATGGGGTAGAATCTGTTTTTGAGGTTCAATATACAGATGCTGAAGGTGCTGGATTTGGATGTCTTCAATGTAGTGAAGGAAATGTAGCTGTTGGATTTATGGGAATTCGTAACCATACAGGTCCGTTATACGATTCTGGTTACAGCTTTAACGTTCCTGTTCAATCTGCTTATGATGCTTTTGATGCCGATGATTTACGTCGAGATGTTTCAATCTTAGATATCGTAGCATGGGCTGCAACAACAGGGGCAACATATGTTGAAGGTTATGAACATACAGGGTTCTTTAATCGTAAATACTTACCTAGAAAAGGTGATCAAAATATTGGGGATCAAAACTTAACGAACCCTAATAACTACAGATCTATTCGATATGCTGATGTACTCTTAATGGCTGCAGAAGCTCATAATAGAAAGAATACACCAAACGACACGAAAGCATTAGACTACTTAAATCAGGTTAGAGAACGTGCTTTTGGAGATAGTAGTCACAATATCTCAGCAACAGGGGCTGCACTAACAGATGCTATTCTTGAAGAAAGACGCTTTGAACTTATGGGTGAAGGACACCGCTTCTTTGACCTAGTAAGAACAGGTAGAGCTGCTCAAGCCATTAACGGCTTTGTTCCTGGAAAACATGATTTATTCCCAATTCCTTTTGAAGAAATTCAATTTTCAAATGGCAATTGGAGTCAAAATCCAAACTATTAAAATTTAAACTATGAAATCAATAAAAAATATACTTAGTTTACTTGTTATTGTTACAACCCTATGGAGTTGTGTCGATGATGAAAAAAATGTAAACTTAAATAATGTTCAAGCGCCTTCTGCACTGGATATGGCGTTTGATGTGACACAAGACAATACAGGGTTGGTAACTATTACTCCAACTGCTGAAGGTGCAGTATCTTTTGATATTGCACTAGGTGACGGAACTGCTGAGGCTGTAGAGCTCGAAAATGGTCAAAACACTTCTCATACTTATGCAGAAGGAACCTATACAGTTACTGCAACTGCATATGGAATTACTGGACTTTCAACGTCTTTGAGTCAAGAACTAGTAGTGTCTTTTCAAGCGCCTGAAAATTTACAGGTCACCATTGAAAATGATGCTGCTGTATCAAAACAAGTTAACGTTACAGTTACAGCCGACTTTGCCATTACTTTTGATGTTTATTCAGGCGAGTCAGGGAATAATGACCCTGTATCAGCCAACATTGGCGAGACTGCTATTCTACAGTATAATGACGCAGGAATTTATGACATCACTATTGAAGTAAAAGGTGCCGCAATCCAAACAACAACGCAAATTGTAGAGTTTGAAGTTACAGAAATTTTAGCACCAATAGCATCTGCTCCTATGCCACCTGCAAGACAACCTGAGGATGTTATTTCAATTTTTAGTTCTGCATACACTGATGTTGCAGGAACAAACTATTTTCCAGATTGGGGACAAGGAGGACAAGGAAGTTCATGGGCAATGTTTGACCTAGCTGGTGATGAAATGCTACAATACATTAATTTAAGCTACCAAGGTATTGCTTTAGCCGATGGTACAACAGTTGATGTTTCTAATATGGAATATCTTCATTTAGATGTTTGGACTTCAGATGATGGAGACGTATCAAATCTTCAAACATTTTTAGTTAACAATCCAGGGCCAAACTTTACGGAACAGCAAGTTACATCTTCTTTAACAGCTGGACAGTGGACTAGTATTGAAATTCCTATTTCTGATTATACAGACCAAGGATTAACAGTTTCACAGGTTGGTCAACTTAAGCTTGTTGGTGATCCATGGGCGGCTGGTACAATTTTTGTTGATAATGTTTATTTTTATAAATCACCATCTGCACCATCACCTCTTGTAGGGACGTGGCATGTTGCTTCTGAAGTTGGTTCATTAGCGGTTGGGCCTACGCAAGGAGCTGCCGATTGGTGGTCTATTGATGACGCGGGACTTACTGCAAGAGCATGCTACTTTGATGATACTTATGTGTTTGGAGCAGACGGAAGCTTTACTAATGTATTAGGAGGTGAGACTTGGCTAGAAGCATGGCAGGGTGTAGCTGCAGATGGTTGTGGAACACCTGTAGCACCACACGATGGAACAAATCCAGCAACTTACGTGCATAATGAAACAGCTGGTACAGTAACCATCACAGGAGATGGCGCTTACCTAGGTTTACCAAAAGTGCATAACACTGCTGAAGATGGAAACCCTGTGAATGATACAATAACATATCTTGTCGATCTTATAGATGCCAATACTGCAATTATTGATATTGAAGTTGGAACAGGTGTTTGGTGGAGATATAAACTTGTGAAAAATTAAAAATCACTTAATTTTTAAAATTAAAAATATGAAAACAATAAAATATTTATCAGTACTTTTTCTTTCACTGCTTGTGTTTACAGCATGTGAAGAAGATGAACATGATTTTGGACCAATCACTTCTCCAACTAATGTACAAGTAAGCGCAGAAATTGCTGGTGCAGATGCCACCAACGTAAATGGAGATGGCACAGGGTTCGTGACATTTGCAGCTACTGCAAATGGAGCACTTGCGTACCAATTTAATTTTGGCGATGGAAACTCAGAAACAAACTCTTCTGGGGTTGTTACACATAGATATACACAAGTTGGAGTAAACTCTTACACCGTTATTGTTAGTGCAGTTGGTACAGCAGGTGTTTTATCAAGCACAACTTTCGATATTGACGTGTATAGTTCTTTTGAAGATCCAGAAGCAGAAACCTTCTTAGCTGGAGCTAACGAAGGCGATAGCAAAACTTGGGTTTGGGATGCAACTGCTACGGCTTATTTAGGATTAGGTCCAGTAGAAGATGATTATGGCAATTTAGACTTTTCATGGCCTAACTGGTGGAACTCTATTCAACCAAACGATGCTGAAAAAGCTTGTATGACAGATAGCAATGTATTTGTATTTACACAAACAGCTAACGGTTTAACTTTTGAGCAAACTGCTGGACCATCATTTGTACCTGGAGCATATGCTAGTTTAATTGGTGTTGCGGGCGATACATGTCACGATGAATCAGTAGCTACAACAATGTTTGGAGTGAAAAACGTTTCATTCTTTCCATCGTCTTCAAAAGCTGCGCTCGAAGGAGCATATGATGGAGAACCCTACCGTCAAACTAGCTTTAAACTTTCAGACGGTGGATTTATGGGCTGGTATGTTGGTGATGTAGAATATGATATCATATCTATTTCTGCCAACACACTTCATGTAAGATGTATTCAAGAAGGAGGAGGCTTTGCATGGTATGCAAAGTATAAGGCTCAATAAACTTTTATAATTCAATAATAGGGCAGATATTTTTATCTGCCCCATTATATCTTTCATTGTTATGGTAAAAAAATTCACATACCTATTATTCTTAACTGTTTTTAGTTTTTCTAGAATATTAGTTTCGTGTTCCTCTGGTGGAGATAACCCTGGTGGAGGTGACGGCGGTGGAGGGAACTCACAAATTATTCCATCAAACCTTGTGGCTAATGTTACTATTCAAGGGCAGAGCGAGGACGAGCCTTTTGGTGATGGTTCAGGGATTTTTTCGGTAACAGCAACAGCAACTAATGCCGTAAAATATGGTTTTAAAGTTGGAAATAGTGGGTCTGAAACTCAAAACTCTACAGGACAGTTTTCGTATACATTAACGGATTTAGGGATTAATCAATTTCCGCTATATGTATATGCTTACTCTGCTAGTAATGATAGAATATCAACGATTGAAAATTTAAAAATTTTCGTTGTAGGGAATGGCGGATCTGGAAACAATGATGTTTTGGTTTGGTTTGATGAATTTGATGGTACTGGCGCAATTAATACTTCTAAATGGACTACAGAAACCGGTGGCGGTGGATGGGGTAATCAAGAGGAACAAATTTACACTTCAAGTACAAATAATGTAAAAAGAGAAGGTGGAATACTTAAAATCAAAGCTATTAAAGAATCTAATGGGTCATATTCTTCTGCACGCATCAAAACTCAAGATAAATTTGAGTTCAGATATGGCTACGTAGAAATCCGTGCAAAGTTGCCTTCATCGCAAGGGACTTGGCCAGCGCTTTGGATGCTTGGGGCAAATTTTCCAGAAGTTGGTTGGCCACAATGTGGAGAAATTGACATTATGGAACAATTTCAAGACAAAAACAAAGTAAAATCTACATTGCACTGGAAACTTCCAGATGGACAGCGTGGAGAATATGGACTAGATGTTTCAAATACAACTTCTGATGATTGGCATGTATATGCAATGGATTGGACTCCAACAATTATCACAACATACTTAGATGGAAACCAGTTTTTTACAATGAATATTTCAGGAGTAGAACCCTATTATCCATTCAATGAAGAATTCTTTTTCATTTTTAATGTTGCCATGGGTGGTACACTCGGCGGTGATATAGATCCAAACTTCACAGAGGATACTATGGAAATAGACTACATTAGGGTGTATCAGTAAAAATGAATAAAGCTAACCTTACATTTTTCACAATAATTAGTTTTTTTGTGTTCAATTCCTGTAGCTCAAAATCAAAATTATCGACTGTCAATGAGCGGGTAGATACCTTATTAACTCAAATGACTCTCGAAGAGAAAATTGGTCAAATGAATCAATATTCTAGTTTTTGGGATGTTACAGGACCTGCTCCAAAAGAAGGCTCAGCAGCCGTACAATTTGAGCAACTTAAAAACGGACTAGTAGGGTCAATGCTTAATGTTCACGGTGTTGAAAATGTATATAAATTACAAAAAATAGCCGTAGAGGAAACACGACTTGGAATCCCATTAATTTTTGGGTTTGATGTTATTCATGGCTATAAAACAATTACTCCAATACCTTTGGCTGAAGCCGCAAGCTGGGATTTAGAAGCTATAGAATTATCGGCTAAAAATGCAGCCTTGGAAGCCTCCGCAGCAGGAATCAATTGGACATTTGCACCAATGGTAGATGTTTCGAGAGATGCACGTTGGGGACGAGTCATGGAAGGCGGTGGAGAAGATCCCTATTTAGGGTCTAAAATTGCATTTGCGAGAGTCAAAGGATTTCAAGGAGACGACCTATCAAATCCATCAACAATTGCAGCTTGTGCAAAACACTTTGCTGGATATGGATTTACCGAATCAGGAAAAGAATACAACTCTGTTGATGTAGGAACTCAAACCTTATACAATGTTATTATGCCTCCTTTTAAGGCTACTATTGATGCCGGTGTACGTACTTTTATGAATTCATTTAGTCAACTTAATGGTGTTCCCGCTACAGGAAGTAAATTTCTTCAACGCGATATTCTAAAAAGAGATTGGAATTTTGATGGCTTTGTAGTATCAGACTGGGGTTCAATTGAAGAAATGGTAGAACATGGTTATGCCAAAGATGAAAAAGAAGCGGCTCAATTGGCGGTAGAAGCAGGCTCTGATATGGACATGCAATCGCTTTCCTATGTAGAAAATTTAGCAGATTTAGTAAAATCGGGTATTGTTGATGAAAAACTTATTGATGATGCTGCACGAAGAATATTACGTGTAAAATTTGAACTTGGTCTTTTTGACGACCCTTACAAATACTGTGATTTATCACGAGAAAGTAAAATTTTGGGCAATCAAAATCTTCATAATGCCAGTTTGGATATGGCCAAAAAATCAATCGTACTTTTAAAAAATCAAAATCAATTATTACCTCTAAAAAAACAAGGTTTAAATATTGCATTGATTGGTGACCTTGCTAATGACAAGACAAGTCCGCTAGGCAATTGGATATTAGCAGCAGAGAAGAATTCTGCAGTTTCAGTTCTTGAAGGATTAAAATCTTATTCTGGGAATAACGTTGAATTTTCTGTTGGCACAAAATTGAATACTGGAGCGTTAGAATTTGCAAAAGAATTAAAAATCAATACTACAGACAAAAGTGATTTTGCTGCTGCTTTGAAACTTGCCAGAACATCTGATGTTGTCGTAATGGTTTTAGGAGAACATGGTCTTCAAAGTGGAGAAGGACGAAGCAGAACAAATATTGGATTACCTGGATTACAACAAGAACTTCTTGAAGCAGTGTATAACATCAATAAAAATATTGTCCTTGTTTTAAATAACGGCAGGCCTTTGGTATTGAATTGGGCCAATAAGCATATCCCTGCAATTGTTGAAGCCTGGCAATTGGGCTCTCAAAGTGGCAATGCAATTGCTCAAGTCCTGTATGGTGATTACAATCCGAGTGGGAAATTACCTATGACATTCCCAAGATCGGTTGGTCAAGTGCCAATTTATTACAATTATAAAAGTACTGGAAGACCAACTTTACCGTCTCCTGGAGAAGTGTTTTGGACGCATTATCAAGATGAAGAAAACACACCTTTATATCCTTTTGGTTATGGATTAAGTTATACCACTTTTGGATATAAGAATTTGAAAATTCAAAGTCAAACAGACACTTCTATTAAAGTTAGTGTAGAAGTGACCAATACTGGAAATCTTGAGGGGAAAGAGGTTGTTCAACTTTATGTAAAGGATCATTTTGCACGTCCTGCTCAAGCGGTTCGAAATTTAAAAGGTTTTGAATTGATTAATTTGAAGCCAGGCGAGACAAAAACAGTACAATTTTTACTCACTGAAAAAGAACTTGGTTTTTATAACAATAACGGAGATTTTACTTTACAGTCTGGTGAATTTTCGGCGTTTGTAGGAGGAGACTCTACAGCAGATTTAAGTACAAACTTTAGCTTATGATGGTTTTTAGAATTTTACTCATACTTGCATTTGCTTTTTTGCAAAAACCTGAGGATAATCCTGGTAAACGTATTATTTTTAATGATGATTTTGAAAAGTCTTTTTTGGACTTAAAGTATTGGAATTATGAATTAGGAGATGGTTGTCCAAATCTTTGTGGTTGGGGGAACAAAGAGTACCAGCACTATACAAAAGAGAATATTTTTGTTCGCGATAAAAAATTAGTCATTAGAGCAACAAAAGAAGGAGATCGTTATTACTCAGGAAGAATTACAACAAAAGACAAAATTGAATTTCAATATGGTACTGTTGAGGTAAAAGCGAAACTTCCAAAAGGTTTGGGAGTATGGCCAGCGATTTGGATGCTTGGCCACGATATTGAAGAAAATTATTGGCCAAATTGTGAGAAATTGAC
>Ga0255773_10003281_pt1 | contig 14459 bp, 20 predicted proteins | sample 011ome_17_FD_179971 | JGI IMG/M metagenome (GOLD analysis project Ga0255773, IMG submission 179971) | Coastal salt marsh microbial communities from the Groves Creek Marsh, Skidaway Island, Georgia - 011502XT metaG (version 2) | ecosystem: Environmental > Aquatic > Marine > Intertidal zone >...
ATGTTACACACTACCAAGACAGTAAGCTAATAAAGAAGTTAGCAGTCAGTACTGAAAGAGAAGCAGAAATAATAGCAGAAGATTGGACACTATCTAATCCAATCGTAGTTAAAGGAGAGAACTAATGAGTAGAAATAAGTACGATGATGCTTACCTAATGGGATACCATAATGGTTACCATGATGTAGGATATCTTAATCCATACCATAAGCATGGTGAACCTCAGTATCACATCAAGTATATGAATGGACATAAGGATGGGTGTGGTTTGAAGAGGGATGAGGAGTTCATTGAGTTACTAGAAGAAGAAGTATCAAGGAATAATGAATGGATAACTATGTACAACACGAAGGAGAGAGTATGACTAATACATTTATGGTGTTATGGATTGTTATGATGGCTACAGTATCAGGTATAGGATACTGCACCAAGTATAACATGATAGGGGTACAGTTTTTACTGATGTTACTAGGTGTAATTGTACTAGGTGTATCAGGTATAACGGAGTACCTATAGTTATATATGTGAAAGGGAGTCTATCTTGGTTGTAACTTTAGAAACAGAACAGTCTATGATTGAGGAACAGCTTCAACTTGAGACTGACATGATGACAGGTGGAGTACAAAGGTATAGTAAAGTTGTGGATGTAGCAGTAGATAAGGGAAAGGAATCACACACACCACATGGAAGAGCTATAGTATCTAGGCTAGTACAAACTGTGACAGGTGCAGTAGTACAGTTCATTAAGAATCCTACCAATACCTCACGAGATATTGCTTGGAAAAATTTAAAAGACATGGATGCAGAACAAGTTGCATACCTTGCACTAGTCACACTAGTGGATTCAATTAGCAGAAAGAATACTCTGCTGTATGTAGCTAGAACTATAGGTAGTAACCTTGAGATACAAGATAGGTTAGACAAATGGATACACTCTGAAGGAGCAGTAGCTAACAACACAATCAAGCTTGCTATGAAGAAAGCATATGGAGCTAGAAGGTTTGGTCTAACTAATAAGATGAACAAGGATGGCTACAAGAATACTGAGTGGCTTAAATCTGAACGTGTTCACGTAGGGTTTAAGATGGTTGACTTGATTATACAGAGTACAGGTATCATCAAGCTTGACACACAGCAGACTGAAAGGAGGAGACGTGCAACCTACGTTGTACCAACTCAAGATACACTTGATTGGATTGAGGCATTCAATGAGTACATGCAAGGGTCACGTCCAAGATACTTACCTTGTGTAATACCACCTAAAGATTGGACATCAGTTAAGGGTGGAGGTTATCATGGACATGACATAGATGAACTACCTATTGTAAGGAGAAAGTAATGGGATTGAAGACACACTTAAATAGACTAGCTGAACAAGACTTGACTGCTGAGTATGCTTGTCTCAATGCACTTCAACAAACTGAGTGGAGAATTAATCAGAACGTACTCAAAGTTATACGTCAGATGTGGGACAATGGACAGGAGGTAGGTAACTTACCTGCAAGGGAGGACACACCTCTACCTAACTACCACTTCAGTAAAGAACCTAGTGAGATGAATGATGAAGAGAAGTCTACCTTTAGGATATGGTCACGTAAACGTGCTGAGATTTACTCAACTAATAATCGTAGTGTCAGTAAGAGGATACAAGTTGAACGTACCTTACAGGTAGCAGAACAGTTTGCTAAGTATGATAAGTTCTATTACGTATGGCAGAATGATTTCCGTTCACGTAAGTATGCAAGCAGTACATTCCTCACACCTCAGTCAGCTGATTGGAGTAAGAGCTTGTTAGAGTTTGGTTATCCTGTACCTATTGATAGCTGGGATGATGCAAGGTGGCTGTGCATACATGGTGCAAACCTGTATGGTAATGATAAGATAACGTTAGACAAACGTGAAGTATGGGCATGGGATTACGTAGATGAGGCACATAGGATAGCAGACAATCCCTATGATAACCAAGCTTGGCTTGATGCAGACAAACCATTCCAGTTCCTAGCTTGGTGTTGTGAGATGTCAGCCCTAGCTAAGTTTGGTTGGGGTTATGAGAGTAGGTTACCTGTCTCAGCAGATGGCAGTTGCAATGGATTACAGCACCTCTCAGCTATACTAAGAGATGAGGTAGGGGGTGTAGCTACTAACTTAATATCTTCTGCTGTACCTCAAGATATTTATACACAGGTAGCTGACCAAGCTATACAACGTATACGACAGGAGGATACAGAACTGGGTAGGAAATGTTTAGAGTTTGGTATTGATAGGAAGTTAGCTAAGAGACCTGTTATGATTGTACCATACTCAGGTACTAAACATGCTTGTCGTGCTTACATAGAAGAAGCTATCAAGGAGAAGATAAAGGAAGGCACACCCAACATCTTTGGTGATGACCTATTCAATGTCACTCACTACCTAGCAGGTCACATATGGGACAGCATTAGTGGTGTGATTGTGTCAGCACGTAAGGTGATGGACTACGTTAAGAGTGTTGGAGATGTGTATTCTAACATAGGTAAACACATGGAGTGGGTAACACCTACAGGTTGGTTAGTTATGCAACAGTACAATGAACTACAACAGAAGAGGATAAAGACACACATCAATGGTGAGGTAGTATCTCTATCCTTTCCTAAAGATAAGGAAGACACAGTTAATAAGCAGAGGACAGGGTTAGGTAGTAGTCCTAACTTCATCCATAGTTTAGATGCCTCTGCTATGACACGTACTATTAACGAAGCTACTAAGGTAGGTATTGTAGACTTTGCTATGGTGCATGACAGCTATGGTACACATAGTAGCATGATGCCACAGCTATCTGAGATACTACGTGAACAGTTCGTTAGTATGTACGAAGAGCATGATGTTCTTGATGAACTCAGGACTCATGCAATCAAGACTCTAGGTACTGAGGATGTTCCTCTGCCACCAAGTAAGGGCAACCTAGATATCCGTAACGTATTGAAATCAGACTATTTCTTTGCTTGATTTCTAAAGTTACAACCTAGCCAGTTGGCAAAACAAATAGCAATAAGGAGTTATTATATGCTAGTAATAAAAGGAAAGTCCCTATGGGCAAAAGTCTTTGAACCTGATACAAGGTTTGTAGATGACGGAGAATATTCTACTTCAGTAATTGTACCTGAAGCAGAAGCAGCACAAGTTTGTGAACAACTAGAAGCACTCATTGATGAGGAGTATAATAAGGTTGTCAAGGAGAAGCCACAACTCAAGGCAACCCTGTCCAAACGTCCTGTAACTGAGCCAGACTTTGACCAAGATGGTAATGAGACAGGTAATGTTGTATTCAAAACTAAACTCAAGGCTAAGATAAGAGGTAAGAATGGTCAAGCATACTCACAAAAGGTTAACGTTGTAGATGCTAAACGTAACCCAATGTCAGGTGACCAGTTGATAGGCAATGGCTCAGTTATAAAGGTAGCTGTTGAACCTGTTGCTTACATGATGCAGTCTACTAAACAGGTAGGTGTATCCCTCAGACTTAAAGCTGTGCAAGTCATTGACTTGGTTGAACATGGCACACCTTCTACTGCTTCTATCTTTGATGAAGAAGATGGATTCGTAGCCAAAGCTATAGAGAAAGATAACTCTGCAGTCTTTGACAATGTAGATACTGAAGGTACAGCTAGTGACGAAGGGGACTTTTGAGGCAAGGGTCATTGCAGACCTAGTAGCACGTGACATTCCACATGTGTATGAGCCTGAGAAGATGGCATACTTTGTGGAACGTCACTATGTTCCTGACTTAAAGATAGGCAAGATGATAGTGGAGCTTAAAGGATACTTCAGACAAGACAGTCAACGTAAGATGAAGGCTGTCAAGGCACAGTACCCTGACTTAGATATACGATTTGTATTTCAAAAGGCAAGCTCCACTATACAAGGAGCTAAGAAAAGAAAGGATGGTTCTAAGATGACCTGTCAAGAATGGGCTGACCGTAATGGTTTTACATGGGCAGAAGAAACAATACCAAAGGAGTGGTTGAAATGAGTGTGATAGATGTTAAAGACATGATTGAAACTGATGTAGACTTACAAGCAGAGTTTACTAAGCAAGGTCTAAGTGTGTCTGTCATCATAGGTGATGAGGAGATAGAACATACATCTACTTATGAGGACATGGCTATTGATATGGTAGGTGACTCTGAGAAGTATGACAATGAGACACTCAAGAAGATAGCTAAAGGTTTTGATTACATGTCTAAGTTTATAAAGGAGTCAATAGGTAAGGATGGATAACGGTGAGTTCATAAGACATGAAGAGTGTCCTCACTGTGGCAGTAGTGATGCCAATGCTTTGTATAGTACAGGCAAACACTACTGCTTTTCTTGTCAGGTAATGACATACCCAGACGATAACAAAGGAGTGATAGCAGTGACTACACAGAAGAGTAACTTTGCCTTCCTACCTATTGAGGTACAGGCACTAAACAAAAGGAAGATAACTGAGAAGACAGCTAGACATTGGCAGTATGGTGTATCAACTTACAAAGGTAAGAAGGTACATGTAGCTAACTACTACGACAGAGAAGGTACACTCCAAGCACAGAAGATAAGGTTTCCTAACAAGGACTTCCTTGCTTTAGGTGACATGAAGAAGGTTGGACTGTATGGTGAACACCTCTGTCGTGATGGTGGTAAGATGATTACCATTGTTGAAGGAGAGCTAGATGCCTTGTCACTTAGTCAAGTGTTTGAGAACAAGTGGTCAGTTGTCTCTGTTCCTGCAGGTGCAGACTCAGCTAAGAAAGCTGTATCTAAATCTCTTGAGTGGTTATGCAACTATGACTCTATTGTTATTATGTTTGACAATGATGAGCATGGTCAGAAAGCAGCAAAGGAAGTAGCCAGTATACTACCACCTAGTAAAGCTAAGATAGCCAAGCTCCCTCTCAAAGATGCTAGTGATATGGTACAAGCAGGAAGAGTAGCTGAACTTATTGATGCTGTATGGGCAGCTAAGACCTACAGACCTGATGGTATCATAGCAGGTACAGATGTATGGGAACTAATCAGTGCTGAAGATGACAAACATTCTGTCTCTTATCCTTATGCAGGTATACAAGAGAAGACAGGTGGTTGTCGTAAGGGTGAGATTGTAACACTCACTGCAGGTAGTGGCATAGGTAAGTCACAACTAGCTAGAGAGTTTGCACACTCCTTCATCATGCAAGGTCAGGTCATAGGTTATATAGCATTGGAAGAAAATGTTAAACGTACCTCACTTGGTCTGATGTCCATTGAGTTAAACAAACCACTACATCTACAATCAAATGATGTACCAGTGGAAGAACTAAGACATGCCTTCATCAACACAGTTGGGTCTGGTAGGGTGTACATGTATGACCATTGGGGTTCAACTGACTCTGAAAATCTACTATCTAAAATCAGATATCTAGTGAGAGGATGTCAAGTTGATTATGTTATACTTGACCACATTAGTATTGTTGTTAGTGGTTTAGAAGGAGGAGATGAGAGACGTATCATTGACAACACTATGACTAAGTTACGTTCACTAGTAGAAGAACTGAACTGTGGTTTGATACTAGTGTCACATCTTAAGAGACCTTCAGGTGACAGAGGACATGAGGATGGAGCACAGACTTCTATGTCACAGCTTAGAGGTAGTGCTGCAATAGGTCAGCTGTCTGACATGGTGATAGGACTTGAACGTAACCAACAAGACAAAGACAAACCTAACGTAAGTCAGGTTAGAGTATTGAAGAACAGATGGTCTGGTGAGACAGGCTTGAGTTGTTCATTGGAATACAACACAGAGACAGGAAGAATGAGTGAGGTAAATTTTCCTGATGAAGAAGAAGTAGAATTCTAAACAGTGCAGAGACACAAGGAGAAACAATGGAATTAATATTTGATATAGAAGCAGACAACCTACTAGATGATGTCACTACTGTGTGGTGCATAGTATGTAGGGAGAAGGACACAGAAAAGGTACACACCTTTGAACCCCACCAAATAAAGGAAGGGCTTGTGTTCCTATCTAAAGCAGATGCTCTAATAGGTCATAACATTATTGACTATGACTTAAGAGTACTCAAGAAGTTGTATAACTTTGAATACAAAGGTAAGCTAATAGATACTCTAGTATACTCAAGAACTATATGGTGTGACATACGAGAGATAGATGTTCAGCTAAGTAAGAAGAATAACTTTCCTCCTAAACTTATGGGTAGTCACAGTCTTAAGGCATGGGGATACAGACTAGGAGAATTAAAAGGTGAGTTCAATGTGGGCAGTGAGAGCTTTGGAGAGTATACCCAAGAGATGTTACACTACTGTGTACAAGACACGAAGGTTACAGCTAAACTCTATTCTAAAATTACTGCAAAAAATTTTAGTAAAGAAGCACTAGACTTAGAGACTGAGATACATACTCTGCTACTACAGCAACAGGAATATGGTTTTCCCTTTGATGTAGAGGCAGCTAAAGAACTGTGGTACAAGTTAGCCTCACGTAAATCAGAGCTTGAAGAGGAACTAGTAAATAACTTTGAGCCTACTATTGTAGAGCTAAAGACAAAGACTAAGACAATCCCCTTCAACCCTGCTTCACGTATGCAGATAGCAGACAGACTAATGAAGAGAGGTTGGAAACCTGAAGCCTTTACTGATAGTGGTGAGCCTAAGGTTGATGAAGCTGTACTAGCAAGTATTGATATGCCTGAGGCTAAGATGCTTAACGAGTACTTACTCCTTAACAAAAGACTTGGACAGTTAGCCACAGGTAATCAGGCTTGGTTGAAGATGGAGAAGAATGGGAGGATGCATGGACGTGTTAATCATATGGGTGCTGTTACTTCTCGTTGTACTCATTCCAACCCTAACGTTGCTCAAGTTCCTAGTGTGGGTGCACCCTATGGTAAAGAATGTAGGGCACTATTCCATGCTCCTACTGGCTATAGTCTTCTTGGTGCTGATGCCAGTGGTCTTGAGCTACGGTGTCTTGCTCACTACATGGCTGCTTATGACGATGGTTCTTATGCTAACACAGTAGTCAACGGTGACATACATACTATCAACCAAGAAGCAGCAGGTCTACCTACTAGAAACAATGCCAAGACTTTTATCTATGGATTCTTATATGGGTCAGGTGATGAGAAGACAGGTAAGATAATAGGTAAGGGAGCTAAAGAAGGTAGAGCAATTAAGAAGAAGTTCTTGAAGAAACTACCTGCACTTAAGTACCTCAAGGATGCAGTATCAGAAGCAGCAGATGAAAGAGGTTGGGTCAAAGGATTAGATGGACGTGTCATACCTGTTAGGCATAGTCATGCTTCACTTAATACTTTGTTACAATCAGCAGGTGCTTTGATATGTAAGACTTGGTATGTCTTCATAGCTAGAGCTATAAAAGAACAAGGACTTGATGCACAGATTGTAGCATTCATACATGATGAGGTACAACTACTAGTAAAGGAGGGACAGGAAGATGATACAGGGAGACTTATTCAAGGATGTATGCACAGAGTTGAAAGACACTTCAACTTCAGATGCAAACTTGACAGTGATTACAAGTATGGACGAAACTGGGCAGACACTCATTGAGGCAGTAACTTGTAATGTATGTGATGTGATGCAGCCTGTTTCTAATTATAAAGTACTTAAGTCTGGAGAAATAAAAAGAAAGTGTAGGTCTTGTACGTCAGGTCAAGAAAGAGTAGTACAAAGACTTAGAAAAGAGAACCCTTATCCACCTGAGGATTACTGCTGTCCTATATGTCAAAGAGATATAAAAGAGATAGGTAAGTATGGTCAACCTAGACTACAACGTTGGGTACTAGACCATTGTCATCAGACTGATACATTTAGAGGTTGGTTATGTGGTAACTGTAACACAGGACTAGGTGGCTTTAAGGATGACAAAGATAAAGTATATAGAGCTTACGAATATTTGAAAGGACATAGACCATGAACTGTTGGCACTGTAACACTGAGTTAATATGGGGTGGTGACCATGATATTTATATACAAGATGGGTATAACTTTGATGGTATAGTTACCAATCTATCATGCCCTAAGTGTCCTACTTATGTGGACGTGTGGTTAAAAATGGGAGATGATATAGATGATAAGATTACTAATTGATGGAGACATCGTAGCATACAAAGCTGCTACTAGTGCAGAGACACCTGTTAACTGGGGTGAAGGTCTTTGGACTTTACACTGTTGGGAAGACGATGTTAAAGCTAGAGTTGACGAACAGATAACTAAGTTAATGGAAGCTCCTGTTGACAATCATCTTATAGCTTTCACAGACAAGACTAACTATCGTAAGGACATTGCTCCTTACTACAAACTAAATCGTAAAGAAGTACGTAAGCCTATGTTACTTAACTGGGCTAAAGAATATATGAATCAAGAATACAACGTTGAGATATGGAAAGGATTAGAAGCTGATGACGTACTGGGTATACTTGGTAGCCAAAGCGAAAGAAATATTATATGGTCTGCAGATAAAGACTTACTCACTATACCTGCAAAGCATTGGATTAATGGAGAAGTGGTTACTATTACTGAAGAAGAAGCTGACTACCAGTTCTACTATCAAACACTTGTGGGGGACACTACTGATAATTACAAAGGGTGTCCTAGTGTGGGTGCTGTTAAAGCTCAAAAGATTCTTGAGGGGAATTGTACGTGGGAGACTGTTGTCAATACGTTCAATACTCAAGGACTATCAGAAGAAGTAGCTTTAGAGAATGCAAGACTAGCACGTATCCTACGTGATGGAGAATATAACAGAGAAACAGGAGAAGTAAAACTATGGACACCAAAGTAGATATGGTAAACAACCCACCACATTATAACAAAGGTAAGATAGAAACTATAGACTATATAGTTGATGTCTTAGGTGAGTGGGAGGCAGTGAGTTACTGTCAAGGTAATATCATTAAGTATCTAAGCACTAGATTATTTACTAAAGGTGACCCACTACAAGATGCTAAGAAAGCAAGATGGTATCTTGATAAGATGATTGAACTACTAGAAGAAACAAAGGGGAAGAACTGGTAATGGATTTTAAAACATATCAAAAGTTAGCTAATGCTACAGCAATATACAACAGTAAGTTTTCTATACTATATCCTACACTTGGATTAGCAGGTGAGGCAGGTGAGGTAGCAGAAAAAATTAAGAAGATTATCAGAGATGATAAACAAATCGTAGATGAGAAGGAAGACATAGCTAAAGAATTAGGTGATGTATTATGGTACATTGCTGCTATAGGTAGAGACATAGGATACAGTCTTGAAGTTATAGCTGAGATGAACATAAATAAATTAGCTGACCGTAAAGAAAGAGGAAAGATAAAAGGAGAAGGGGATAACAGATGAACAACTTACTACCAACAGACTATCAAACATTCATAGCTACTAGTAGATATGCTAGATGGCTAGAAGAAGAGAACAGAAGAGAGACATGGGGTGAGACTGTAGGAAGATACATGTCCTTCTTAAAGAAAAGCACAGACAAGGTAGAGCCTGAGGTATGGGAAGAACTAGAAGAAGCTATACTTAATCTACAAGTTATGCCTAGTATGAGAGCCTTGATGACTGCAGGTGTTGCAGCTGAAAGAGATAACACTTGTATCTACAACTGCTCCTACTTACCTGTTGACCACATACGTGCCTTTGATGAGGCTATGTTTATCCTACTATGTGGTACAGGTGTAGGCTTTAGTGTAGAGAGACAATCAATATCTAAACTACCTGACATACCTACTGAGTTAAACCAAAGTAATGATGTTATATTTGTAGAAGATAGTAAAGAAGGTTGGGCAAAATCTTTACATAAGTTATTGTCACACCTCTACACAGGTGACATACCTAAGTGGGATGTGTCTGCTGTACGTCCTGCAGGTGCTAGACTTAAGACCTTTGGTGGTAGAGCTAGTGGTTCACAACCTTTAGTAGACTTGTTCAACTTTGTAGTAGAGAAGTTCAAAGGTGCTGCAGGTAGAAAGCTTAACTCTATTGAGTGCCATGACATCATGTGTAAGATAGGTGAGGTTGTAGTTGTAGGTGGTGTTAGACGTTCAGCTATGATAAGCTTGTCTAACCTAAGTGATGGACGTATGGCTAAAGCTAAGTCAGGTTCATGGTGGGAGAATGAAGGACAACGTGCACTAGCTAATAACTCTGTTGCTTATACAGATAAGCCTGACATGGAAGGGTTTATGAGAGAGTGGTTATCTCTTGTGGAATCTAAGTCAGGTGAGAGAGGTATCTTCTCAAGAGTAGCAGCAGATAAACATGTGGCTATGAATGGACGTAGAGAAACAGGACATGAGTGGGGTACTAATCCTTGTTCAGAAATAATCCTAAGACCCTACCAGTTCTGTAACTTAACTGAGGTTGTTGTACGTGCATCAGATGATAAAGAAAGTCTTAAGAAGAAAGTAAGACTAGCTACTATACTAGGTACAATACAATCTACCTTTACTCACATGCCTTACTTACGTAAGATATGGAAGAAGAACACAGAGCAAGAAAGATTACTAGGTGTATCACTAACTGGTATCATGGATAACATGGTATTATCTAAGACACTAGATAGTAAGACATGGTTAAAAGAGATGAAAGAACTAGCTATAGATACTAACATCTACTATTCTGCTATCTTAAAGATACCACAATCAGCAGCTATTACATGTGTCAAACCATCAGGTACTGTGTCACAGTTAGTTGATAGTGCTTCAGGTATTCATGCTAGACATAGTGACTACTACATTAGCACTGTACGTGGAGATAATAAAGACCCACTAACTATGTTCTTAAAGGACAGTGGTATACCTGCTGAACCATGTGTTATGAAGCCAGACTCTACTACAGTGTTTAGCTTCCCTACTAAATCACCTACTGGTTCTGTTACACGTAACGTGATGACTGCTATAGAACAGTTAGACTTATGGAAACACTATGCCTTAAACTGGTGTGAACATAAACCTTCTGTAACTATCACAGTTAAAGATGAAGAGTGGATGGAAGTAGGAGCATGGGTGTATAAGAACTTTGAGATATGTTCAGGTATTTCTTTCTTACCTCATAGTGACCATACATATGCTCAAGCACCTTACCAAGATATAACAGAGGAGGAGTATAATGACCTCAAGAAACAGATGCCTATTAAGATTGATTGGTCTGCTTTATCGTTATATGAGAAGAAAGATACTACCAACAGTAGCCAAACTTTAGCTTGTACTGCTGATGGTTGTGAGATAGTTGATATCTAAAGTTACAACATTAGCGAAAGTTTGCATACATGAAATTACTAGGCAACGATTTTAACATTACAGATGGGTTACTTAACCATCTAAAAGTGTTATACCCTAACAAACTTCCGTTAGAACAAGTGTCCCCTGAAGAACTAAGCTTTCTCAGGGGTCAACAATCTATAATACAGAAGCTTGTTGAATTACAAAACAACGATTTTAATACAGAGGAATAGAAGATGGGTGGATTATTTGGTGGGAGAACTCCTGCACCACTCCCTACTCCTGCTCGTCCAGTTACAGCTGTAGCTAAAACTCCAGACATAGAGTTAGACGAGACAGATTTAGAGAGTACACAATTAAGAAAAAGAAAAACAGGTAAGAAAGCTTTGAGAACAGACTTAGCTATGGATACTGCAACACAGGTAGGTAGTCAGGGTTCTGGTTTACAAATACCAAAGGGGTAATGTTATGGGAGCACCAGTTAAAAAAGTAAAAAAGGTTGTTAAAAAAGTTACTAAACCAGTTAAGAAAATTGTTAAGAAAGCTGAAAAGACTTTTGTAGAACCTTTAGAGAAACCAGTAAAGAAGGTAGTTAAGAAAGCTGAGAAAACTTTTGTAGAGCCTTTAGAAAAACCAGTTAAGAAAATAGTGAAAGAAGTAAAGGACTTACCTAAAGATATAGAGAAAAAAATAATAGAGCCTTTAGAAAAACCAGTTAAGAAAATAGTGAAAAAAGTTACTGAACCTATTAAGAAGATAGTAAGTAAACCTAAACCTACTCCTGCTCCTGCTCCTGCTCCTAAACCTGAAGCAAGAACTGCTGCTCCTAAAGAAGAAGGAGAAGAGTTAGAAACTGTCACAACAGGTGAAGCTAAGAAATTAAGATTTGCTCGTAAAGGTAAGAAACAATTAAGAACAGACCTTAAAATAAGACCTGCTGTAGAAGTAGCTGGTAAAGGTACTGGATTAAACATACCAAAAGGATAATAACATGGGTGGTATATTAACTTACAATACAGGTGAAATGAAGAAGCTTATGGGTAGAGATTCTAAAGATATAGACCAGAATACTACTATGCCTTTTAATGATGAAGAACCTGAACCAACAGATGCTGTCTCAGACAGTAAATATAAAAAGAAAAAAGTTCAACTAATGCCCTTTATAGAAGGGGGTATACCTAAGGAATAAGATATGGAAATGGAAACAGGAAGTGTGGCTAAACGTTATGGTCAACTTGAAAGTGAACGAGATACGTTCCTTGAAAGAGGACGTGAAGCTGCTAAACTAACTATACCTACTCTTTTACCAGAGGAAGGACATAGTAGTTCGTCTATATATCCTACACCTTATCAAGGTATTGGAGCAAGAGGTGTAAATAACTTAGCATCTAAATTATTACTTGCACTACTACCACCTAATAGTCCTTTCTTTCGTTTAACTATTGATGACTTTGATTTACAAGCTATAGCTGGTGATAACAGAGGTCAAGTTGAAGAAGGACTAGCACGTATTGAACGTGCAGCTATGGCAGAGATAGAGTCTAAAGCTATTAGAGTACCAGCTTTTGAAGCCCTTAAACTACTTATAGTAACAGGTAACTCACTAGTATACATGCCTAAAGAAGGTGGTATGAAGGTGTACAGACCAGACCGTTATGTTACTAAACGTGACACAATGGGTAACTTACTTGAAGTTATTACTAAAGAAAGTGTTAATGTCTTAAACTTACCTGAGGAAGTAAAGGTATTATTACCTGAGTCTGACTCCCCTGTAAAGAACTATGACTTGTATACTAAGGTGTGTCTTGTTGATAGAGGGTGGGAAGTATATCAAGAGGTGTCAGGTATAGAAGTACCTAACTCACGTGGTATGTTTAAGAAAGACCAGAACCCTTACATCCCCTTACGATTTATTCGTATTGATGGGGAAGATTATGGTAGAGGTTTCATCGAAGAATATCTAGGTGACCTACGTAGTTTAGAAGCATTAACTCAGTCTATTGTACAAGGTTCAGCTGCTTCTTCTAAAGTATTATTTCTTGTACGTCCTAATGGTACAACAAAGTCTAGCAGTTTAGCTAAAGCTCCTAATGGTGCTTTCATAGCAGGTGATGTTAATGACGTTTCAACATTACAAGTACAAAAAGCTAGTGACTTTCGTGTAGCCTTAGAAACTATGAGAATGATTAACGATAGATTAAGTGCAGCATTCTTGTTAAACACTAGTGTACAAAGACAAGCAGAACGTGTCACAGCAGAAGAGATACGTTTCATGGCACAAGAACTAGAGACTTCTTTAGGTGGTGTGTATTCTATACTGTCTCAAGAGTTTCAGTTACCATTAATAAACTTACTACTTGAATCACTAACGAAGCAAGGCAAGATGCCACGTATGCCTAAGGAAAGTATCAAACCTACAGTAGTCACAGGTATTGAGGCACTGGGACGTGGACAAGACTTAAACAAATTAGCTACATTCTTGCAATATCTACAACCATTAGGTCAAGAGATTATTGCTAATGAGATGAATGTAGGAGATTACATAGACAGACTAGCAGCATCATTAGGTATTGATACTTCTGGCTTAATTAAATCTGAAGAGCAGAAGATGCAAGAACAGATGATGATGCAACAACAACAACAAGCAATGTTAGAACAACAAACAGTAGCTGGTATGGCACAAGCAGCCACACCTAACTTAGCAAAAGCTGCTGTAGAAGAAGGATAATAATATATGGCAGACGCAATTAATACTTTTCAACCAGATGCTCCAGAATCTGAAGAACATCAACAAGCTATGCTTGACAGAGAAAGAATAGAAGAGGTAGATGAACGTCCTGAGTGGCTACCTGAAAAGTTTAAAAGTCCAGAAGATATGGCTAAAGCTTACGCATCTTTAGAATCAAAACTAGGACAACCTAAAGAAACTACAGAAGAAACAGAAGTATCCCCTACTGAAAATCCTTCTGAAGTTGCTGAACTTCTAGATGAAAGAGGTTTGGATTTCTCAGCATTTCAAGAAGAGTATGCTGATACTGGTACACTATCAGAGGAAGCTTATCAAGCTTTAGAAGAAGCAGGATTCTCTCAAACTCTGGTAGATTCTTGGATAGCAGGACAAGATGCTCTTGCTGAATCCACAAAACAAAGTGTATATTCTCTAGCAGGTGGAGAAGAACAGTATGCTAGTATGGTAAACTGGGCTTCT
>Ga0255773_10003301_pt1 | contig 14391 bp, 7 predicted proteins | sample 011ome_17_FD_179971 | JGI IMG/M metagenome (GOLD analysis project Ga0255773, IMG submission 179971) | Coastal salt marsh microbial communities from the Groves Creek Marsh, Skidaway Island, Georgia - 011502XT metaG (version 2) | ecosystem: Environmental > Aquatic > Marine > Intertidal zone > Salt...
GCTAGGAGTGAGCCTGTGACTGTGAGACTGGAAATGCTTGCATCCCAGAAGAGATCCGCAGTCGTGCCAGTCTCTTCGTAGAAACTGACATCTCCATTGGAGTCAATTTCAAGCCTGTTTAGTGAGGCTGTACGAAGCCTTAAATCTCCTTCTGCATTTATCAGCAGATCGTCGGAATTAGTGTCAATCTTCCCTACAGTACCTGTTGGGTTATTGAAGACAAGATGGGTTCGCGTACTGGTAGAGTCTTTGCCTGTTGTTAAAGTACCGGCATCAATAGAAACACCTAGAGTCCCTACTGACGCAGGGTTACCATCAACGATTAAGCTGTCCGCAGTTAAAATATTAGTTATATTTATGGCCCCGGTGATGTCTCTGGTGCCATCCGCTAGAACGTACTGGGTATGGTCGTCGTCACCTAATCCCGTTATCGCGCCGTGGTCAATGCTTCCTTCGGTAAAATGAAGGGTCGCATCAGCGATATGGGTGTCAATCTGGGCGTGAGTGTTTGATCCGATGTTCTGTAAGGCTGTGTGATCGATACTACTCTCAGTGAAATGCAAAGTTGCATCCGAGATATGAGTATCAATCTGGGCGTGAGTGTTTGATCCAATGTTCTGTAAGGTTAGGTGGTCAATAATACCATTAATATTACCCGTGGTGCTTATATTAACAGCCAAACTACCGAGATCTGAGGCCTCTAATTTGTCTGTGTTAAGGTTGGTGAAGTTAGCATCAGCTTCATCCCACGTTAACGCGGTACCCTTCGCATATCGTGTCACTATTGTTGACATTTAAAATTCCTTTAGTCTGAGCACCGTGAAAAATTACGTTTTGATACTGCCGAGATTTCTCGCGCACCTATTTTGCTCATATTCTCTGCCCATGCTGGGACATGCCCGTTCATTCGCCCTATAGTACAAGACGTGCCCAATTTCATATAATAAGGAAGACTATAATAGCCCCATAAGATATGTGTTTCTCTGAATTACACCGCTAGGTGTGTAAGGGATGCCAACTAACAACAAGATACTTCAAGTAAAAACAATTTTCTAAAGAATATCCGTTAATCATTATGTACTTCTAGTAATATCTTTTACCACTTTGACTTTTCCTATAAGAAGAGTCTGAACGTTTGAGAGTTCATCGACTTGCTGAACATCGTAATTATAGGTGCCTGATAATAACTCATTTGTTAGTGATTTAGGAACATTAATATATAAAATACCTGCTTCAGCATCGGGAGAACCAGAAGTGGCCGTGACTTGTAGAGCGCCAGGGTCTGCATCATCTACGTTAGTTTTTAACGTGAACCAAAAAGTATAATTTGTAATATTGAGCGCAGACCCCCCGGTAGTAAGTGTTAGCTTTAGGGTCCAGTCATCTCCCCTTACAAGAGGATCTAAATCTCTTTGTGTGTAGGACATTTAATTCTCTGTTTAATTCTTGCTTCTGGTGTTGAAACTGATACGAAATTATCACAATTATATCAACCGCACACCAGATTGTCAAGAATTATTTTTTGATAGGTCTTTTATGGTTCTGTTGGCCAGTTCAAACTGGAAAAGTTTGTTGGTTCTTGGGATAAATCTACTGTGTCGGGAAAGTCTCTTAATTGCTGCCTATACAGGGCATAATCTGATTTTCGTTGAGCATCAAGAGGGGAATCGTTGACCTGAGTCCAATCAGTTGCCTTTAGCAATCCATTTCTGTAGTTCCTAACTTCTTGTATAAAATTATCTGGTAAATAAGCCCAAGAATTTGAATCAAAACTCCAAGTATGATGGCCAGAAGGTCTGTTTCCTCTATTGAACCAAGACCCCTCTGACCAGTGATGAGTATCTAAAAAATTACCCACATTTTTGATATTCAATGATTTTGTATCTTCAGGAGTAATATGTTTTATCATTAGCCCCTGCTCATCAAATCCCTCTTCTGGGGCCCCACTCCCTCTGGGAGAGGTTATATGAGATATTTGACCTGTATCCGGGTGTATGTAAGCTACCCAAGCTACTACTTTTGTCATTTTAATTCCTTATTTGTGCTGTAAACATAGCACTTCTGTTTGATCTAGAAGAGGTTCCCGAGAATGATGTTTCAGTATAAGCTATTAATATAATATCATTATTTGTATCAATATTAAATTGATTTTCACGTATTACAAAAGTGTTGTTGAAACCATCAGAGTAGGATTTAGTAACTGGTCTAGGTAATGTAAAATATAGATTACTTCCTGCTGGACTACTGTTTAATCTATTACTAGCTCCACCAGTTGAGTATGGGGCAGTTACCCCATCTACTTCCCCTTTTGGAATCCAGTCTACTATATCGAAAGCTTTTGTATAATTTCCATTATATATAGTAGTTGATCCGCTATTATATATTTCTAGTCCATAATCACTAGAGTCTGGAGGGGAGGAGTCCGAGGCAACTTCCACCAATCTTGCTAAGGATAGGGAGCCGGTAGAACCCGCCGAATTATTAAAATTGCCGCTAAAGTTATAGATATTATTATTTACTCCGCTGGTGCTAAACTGTAGCCAAGCTATCTCGCCCGGCGAGGTGGGATTATTAAAATTTATTAAAAATATCTCTCCCGCATTCCTGGTCTTGCTGGTGTTATTTGCCCAAGTTTCCACACTAGCTACTTGAAGCATAGTCGTAGCCTCGGAATCTATGATCTTATCTTGATTAGCATTGAATGTTTCAAATCCATACGCCATTTTTACACCTCCAAGCCCACATAGTAAACAATTATGCTTACATTTGCACCTAAAGTAGAGTTACTTACATTTATAATAAAACTATCCTCACCTCTAGTTATTCCTATATCTGACAAATTATTACCGGTATGAGTATCCCCGTACAAAAACACATCATATGTATCAGTATTAGCAGGAGTACCAGAAGTACCAGAAGTCATTCCAGGAAAACTTATAGAGGAACTATTTCCGTTACCGTTGGTAAGGGAAATTGATACCGAACCAGAAACTTGGCCTATTCCTTGCTTATCAGATGTGCTGTCTAATATGGTTTGACCTGATGAATTAAAAACTTGTAATCCGTATGCCATTATGATAATTTCCCTAATTTTACTCTTACTGTGCCACCGTCTTTTATTGTTATTAATTTATCCCCTCCATCTAGCCTTATTTCATCACCCGGGTTATCGCCTTCAATAACAATAGATCCGCCGTTAATCATAGTCATACCCCCAGCAATATTTCCATCTTCATCTACGGTTTCTCCGTTATTTGAAGAGCGCTCACTTACATGCCAGTTAAAATTGTCAAAATATACTTCGCCGTTGAATCCACCCGGCATTACAACAACACCCCTTACAAATAGTATATCGTCTCCTACAGTTGGAGAGTCATTACTTGAAGTGAACGACTGTTGACTAACTCTTCCCTGAAGTTTTTGCCACTTGTCATTAATGCTTTGGGCGAATACAGTTGTTCTGAAGTATGCGACGGAATCGGGGTTCTGTGAGGTGTCGACGGCTGTGCAAAGGTCAAAAAGTATCGAGGGCATATTTCCACTAGAATTCTCGAGATAAACGTCGCAAGAAAAAGTAATCTCAGTTTCTGGGGGGAATCGCATTTTTATATCTGGACCAATATGATTACCAGTGGTATCGGTTGAATCATGAGACCGTGTTAAATATCTACCGCTGGCGCTACCTCCCGTTGTTCCTTTTAAAGAAGAGCTTCCACTTAAGATATAGTCGGAGTCAGTATTCTGAGACCATCCGCCTAGATTGCGTATCGCTTGGGGAGCATACCAGCCAGTAGGAAGACCTGATGTAAATTCCGTAAATTTCCCGTTAAAGGCCAGAGCTTCTGCATCGTCACCATTAAGAGTATTAGATTCTGTTAATGTAGTAGTATTATCTATAACTAAAGTACCACTTATAGTGGCAGTAGTTCCATCCCACTCAATCCTCTCTTGACCAGGTGTGCCGGCTCTAAATTTTTGGATCGTGCCATTTTCTCCCAAGAATACCCCAGTCCCCTGTCCGTAGGTAGTACCCTCAGTTCTAATCTTTCCTCCTGGGGCTAGTTCCAAGATACTACCTATGTTTAAAGTATTGGTTATAGTAGTATTAGCTGCTAGAGTATCTGCGGATAAAGTTCCTTCTACTATTAAGCTTCCATCAACTACGTCCACTACTAAGCTAGAGTAGTCGGCTGTTCCTTGTGAGCTAGAGGAAGTTGTGGCACTGCCTGTATAAATACGGGTTCCAGCAACCGGAGGAGTTGCTGAATCATCGTAGACAGTAATTCTATCATTAGGCCTAATAAATCCATCTGTTGATACATTTATAACCTCGGCTGCTACCGAAGTAGCGGTGGCGAGATCACTAAGGTCGTCAGCCCAATCAGCAGCCTCATCTGAACTTATATAGGTGGAACCAGACCTTCTAAAAGTAAAGGTGGCTCCATCTCTTGCCGCAGCTATAGATTTGCTTAATCCTATTGTTTTTGTGGCTATAGTAGTACTTGTTCCATTATCAATTATAGGAACTTGAATGCTACCAGTTGTTGTTGAAGTTCCAGACATTAGGGTGCCAGTGGTTACACTAATGGTCCCATTAGCATCTGTAGAGGTACCTACATTTGTACCTACTATATTACCATAACTATAAGTTCCAGATGTTGATCCGCTTGACGCATAGCTGTAAGTAGTACTTCCTTTTTTAACATCAAAAGTTAGTGAGAATCCGGAGGTGCTACTAATGGCTCCAGTGCTGTCGGCTAAGAAAGAATAGAACTCTGGGCTTGCAACCACCGTATAAGCATCCTCTCCGTCGGGGCCTTCCATGGAAGGCTCGATGTACTGTATAGGAGGTGGATAACTCGCCGTGTACTGAGGAAAGTCAGTTACGTCGATGAGAGTAATTCCATCTATATAGACAGTGCGGGCAACGCCGTTACTAGGTCGTCCAGTAGCATAACTTAGCTTGAACTGAGTTTTAGTGTTGCCACCGTGGTTTGTTGATTGCAGGTTTTGCTCGGCCCATTTCCACTCGGTTGTGTCGACAGCGCTTGGGGTCATATACGGGTAATTCACGGCTTTTGAATCACCGTTGTTGTCGAGAAACGTTAGATACATCTGATGAGTCTCAGCTGCATTGTGCCGCACATACGCGCCTAGCAACCAACGCCTATTTGCAGGTAGGTTCAGGTTATACGTACTCGTGTTAGGAGCAAACGTACCATAGGAGAATTTATCGTCCTCGGTAGTTGTGCTGCATGTTACGAAGTGCGTAGAGCCGCCTACCGCAGCGTTGGTGGATGTGACGCCCACAGTCCCGTGAATAATACTGTAGTCTGAATCGACAGTATTATACGCATCGGCGTACCGCTTACCGGGAACTCCTGTATGAGTGAAGTGGTTAACAAACGATGGTATCCCTGCTGGAGCCCTAGAAAAACGCCAGTCAATAGATACAGCATCATCACCAGAGAACTCAGTATCTTCACTTTCTTCATATTCAACCAGAGCTACCGGGAAAGTCCATATTCCACCATTATCAGTTGGAGTATTATTAATAATAAACTCGACCCATTTATTCTCTGTGTCAAACCACGTTATCGTGTCTCCCTCCTGTAATTGGACAAGATAGGTATCTTGATTACCTGAGCTTGTACCTGCATCATTTAAATGAATGTGGGTCACATAAGTCCCAGTGATTTCAGCCCAGTCAATAGTGCCGCTGCCACTTGCAGTGGGATTAGAGCTGTTAGAGAATTTGTATTCTCCTGCATTATCTATGGTTTCGTTGTTCTCTCTAGCGTGGTCGTATGCTATAATAACAGAGGCGCCGGGTATACCGGGTTTGCCGTCACTTCCTGTATTGGAGGGAGAAAGGCTTATTTTTTGTGTAAGTGTAGTATTAGATCCTACATCATTAGTAATTTTAGCTGTTATAGTAAATACAGTAGCCGTATTAATTGTAGAACCACTACTAAAATCGGGAACATTTGCTGTGGTGGTGCCAGTTCCGGTTAAAGTTCCCTCAGTTACACTACTGTCTCCAGAGGTTCTATTTATATCTAAATTATATCTGCTATTATTAGTAGGAAATCCTGTGCCTATTCCATCAAATGTTAAGGGTGTCGCTCCTTGAAATATCCGTAAAGAACCTCCGCTACCAGTAAAATCTCCCCCGGTATAATCGGTGTTTGTTGGTACGACGTGGGAATCATTATCATAGGATATTGTAATTGCATCTCCACCTTCTTGCAAAGCTACTACAGTTATACTATCCGAAGCCTCTACAGGTGATCCTCCTGATCCTGCCTCTACTATGTATGTCTCTGTACTATTAAGAAGAGGTATGGATAAGGAATCTGTTGGTGTTGTAGAAAAGCTTGGCAGCTGAGTATCTCCGTCTTTATAGAATCTAAACTGTACTTCTGGGCTGTCCTCAAAGTTTATGGCCTCTGCGCTTAAAGCAATAGCAGAGCTGTCAATAGCATTTCCAGCACTATTATAAACTACTGTATATCTATCGGCTGTTAGTTTTACGGCCTGGGCATCAAACCCGGAACTACCAGCAGCACCCTCTAAAGATTTGGAGAAACTCTGTTGAACAGTTCTTGTAGTAGTATTACCTTCCGTGTCTTTAATTGTTACAGTAAAAACTATATTTCCAGAATCCGCAGTAAAAGCAGTTATATCCCCATATGTTATAGTTGTATTATCAGTAGATATAGAGGGGTTCGTATCAGCAGTAACATTGGTTTCTACAATAGTTATTTTATAAGTGCCATTATCTGGAGTAGCCCCAGCGTCATACTCTAGTTGTGTGGCCCCTTCGAACACTTCAAATGTAATACCAGAGCCTGAAAGAACGGGATTATTTCCATTAGCATCAGCTCTAACCACATGAGCTGTATTATCTGCTGAAACAGTAATTGTTCTGGTTCCAGCTACAACTTTCACTATTGATGTTTGATCAGATGCAATAGTGCTATCATCTGTCCCCTCTCGTACTTCTACTTTTATAACGGTTGCGGAAGTATCGAAAGGTGTTCCACTTAATGTTGTAGGTACAAGATAGTCATAACTATCAGTTCCGCTCCAACTTCCAGTACTACCATTAACAGTAAATCGATACTGAGGGCTAGTGTATCCTTGGTCTTCAGTGGTTAATGATATTCTTCCATTAGAGCTGGCAGTAGAGTAGCTGGGATTAGCTCCTTGGGAATCATAAGTTATAGAATTATCCTCTGCTATAAGTTGAATTACTCTAGCATCATCAGGGGTTACTCCTTCTTGACCCGCCCTACTTGGAGCTAAACTAATTTTTTTCGTTAATAATAAGTTCTTGCCAAAAAGAGTGCGTATGTATGCAGATAACGTAAAGACAGTTAACCCGTTTAACCTATCGGGGTTTTGAGAGCTTGTAAAATCAGCAAGAGTAACCGAAGTTCCTGCTGTTCCATCAAACGAACCTGCTGAAACTGAAGTATCTCCCGTGTCTCTATCTATATATAAATTATATTTACCAGCAGTAGTAGGATAACTAGCTTGTGTTGCATTATAAGTCAATAGATTAGACCCTTGAAATACCTCAATAGTTCCACCACTGCCACCAAAAGCTGCATTAGTAAAGTCATTATCTGTAGGAACAACGTGAGAACTATTGTTATATGTAAGAGTAAGTACACCCGATGAATTGTAAACACTTATTATAGATACCTTATCAGTGGCAATATCGGTGCCAGAGGAACCTTCTCTAACTTCTACCTCTAGGGTTACTGGGGTGGTGTCGAAAGGTGTTCCACTTAATGTTGTAGGTACAGAATAGTTATAGGTATTGGTAGTATCCCAGTCTTCAAAATCGTCAGATCCCTCCTTAAATCTAAATTGAGGAGAATCATACCCCTGCTCTGTAGCGGTAAATACTATGGTTCCTGGGGTTGCAGAGTTATACTGAGGGTCCTCACCTTCCCCATTGTAAACTATAGTAGTGTCTTCTCCCACTAACTTCACAACTCTAGCGCTAACCCCACTTATTCCTTTAAATGTTGCAAAAGTATCTAATTCATATAAAAAGGGAGAGATACTGCTCCTATACAGTCTAGCAATTATAAAATCATTTAACAGATCTGGAACAAAGTCAAAAGAATATATCTGTTCCCCAGAATTAAAATCTTTATTTATATACTGGGTAGTAGTTATGGAGCTATTAGTTTTACTAGATATGGTTCCATACCAAGAATCTGCACCAGAGCCTATTCTAATGGTGTCCCCGGGTGATAAGTTATCGGGGTTAGCGAGACTAACTGTAAATTGATTTGTAAATACAGCTCTATCATTTTCTATAATATCTATATCTTGAGTTATTGTCCCTTCAGAATTAAACGTAGTTGATCCGTTAAACTCTTTCCAGTATTCAAAATCTAACCCGGGGTTTAGCCCTGTAGAGGGATCTTCTGCTACCTCATCTACTTCTAATTCTACTAACTTAAATTCTTGTATATCTTGGTCAAATAAAACATAGGTATAAGAATCAGCAGACATTTCCGGACTTCCCTGAAGAACATCTGGAACTGAGGTCAAAGAGTAAGAGGTTTGGCCAAAAGGTCCAATAACTGTAAAGTTATCATCACTAAAAGATATGTCTCCGGTAACGGGGTCTACAGATATACTGGAGCCTACTGATCCTCCGGTAGATATTCCAGATATGTTTAATGTTCTTACAGAAGATCCCGGTAAATTTGTATCTACTTTTAAATAGCCTTCGGCCCAAGCAGATCTTCTTCCTAATATATTAACAGTTCTAACAAGGACTGTTGAGTCTTGTTCTGTTACAAAAGAATTAAATGTTATAGAGCTAGTTTTATCACCCCTAGTTATGTTATATTCTCTATTTGGATTAAAGGGATGTTTAATCTCAAAATAATCTATATAGTTATAAACTTCATCTTGACCCTCTATTCTGGGATAGCCCCAAGCAACTGTAGCTGAAAAATCAAATGAATTATCTCCTTGGGTATTTCTATCATCATTTCCTTCAGTAATACGTGTTATACTTACTGTAACATTTTGTGGGGGAGGTACTCTAACATTATCAAATGTTGGCAAAGGGTTAAACTCTGGCTCTTGAACTAAGTACCCTCTGTCTACGGCTGAGAACTTGTCGTCCAAATAAATATGTCCAGAAATATCTATTGTTTTATCATCATTTTCTGATATATTTAGAACTCTGTACTTCTTAGAACCTTTAGCCGTATTAGTGTCTGTAACATTGGTAAGAGTAAACATAACTTCAGAATTAGGAACAGAACTAAAAGCGGAAGAAACAGTTATAGAGTTTACATTCTGAACACTTGCACTGGTAAAATCTCTAGATTCTACTGATATATTTTCACTCCAATGAAGAAGAACATGATCTCCGCTTGCTGCGTCTAATGCATTGGAAGCATCTTCCTCGCTATTAATATTAGTAAGAACACCCCCAATGTAAGCTTGAGTAACCAAATCGCCTTGGGCATACTCTATGCCATTTATGGTTGCCTCATCCTGCTGTAGATATGCTGCTCCAGTAGTAAAAGCCAGATGCAATTGATAGTCATCTATTTCTAAAGGTATTGCTCTGTCAAAATATAGTGTAGTAGTAGTATGATTATCAGTTCTAGCCAATCTTCCTGAAGCTGCAGCGTTCGTTCTATTATAGTCTTGAACGTATATAATATCTCCAGGTCTTAAGTAAGCTCCATTTATACCCGTCCTGAATTTAATAAGTTCCGTTTCTAACCGTTCGGTTAGCATCATCCACTTACCAAGTCTAGTAGCTTGTCCTTCCGAAGTACAACCAACCGCTATTGTATCTTTCTTTATAATTCTGCCGTCTTCAATAATAGCTTCAGAATCTTCTACATTTACTACGTCTTGCTTATAAAACTTATCGGGGTTATTCCAAGTTACACCTACTTGGTTTATCCTTAATCTCTTAGATGTGCTTTCATACGCAAATTCTCCACCAATGACATTAGAATTAGAAAAAGTATACACGGGCCCACGGGGTGCGTCTTGAACCGCACTTATTTGACCGTTATTCCATTTTACTATAGATCTAAAAATACTTGCCAGATCATTTATTACCTTGAATGCCTCTGTTCTTGATTGTATGTACAAGTTACAAGAAAATCTAGGCTCTTGACCACCTTTACCATCTGGAACTAACTCGTCACAGTATCTAGCTATTCTATATAAATCATATTTATTTATATCCTGGGCTTTTACATAGTCTCCTAAACCATAACGATTATTTACCATTAGGTCATAATAAACCCAAGCAGGATTGTTACAGTAAACAGGGAAATAGTTTATATTACCAGCATCGGATCTCCAAGAGGTATCTGCTATATCTCCTCTGAACTTTCCATCCCAAGTTTGTTCATTCCCAGTATCAACACCTGTAGTTTTATTTCTTGTATATTTTCCAGTTAACTCTCCTGCTTCCACAGCTGGAAAGTAGTTTGTCGGAACTTGAATTTTTAGACCCCTTGTTAAATAAGATCTTTCTGGTATTGAGTCAAATTCCGTTGATCCTATTTTTATAGCAGCTACAGCAGAGTTGGAAAAATTAAGAACGTCATTACTATAAGCAAATATAGACTGTAAATAGGACTGTGATTGTCCTTGGCTTTCATTCCTTACAGCTACATTGACTTCTGTTACTCTTTTTATTCTAACCCTAAAATCTATAAATGGTTTGAAAGGCTCAATATTTATTTCGAACTCTTTTACTACCTCTGATTTACTAGCTTGACGAAATACCCCACTATTAAAACTATCAGAGCTTAGAGACCATTTACCAACTCTCTGCTGTCCTGGGGTACTATCGTCAAGGTCTCTAGGATCTCTGGTTTGTATTTCATTATCAGATACTCCAAAAAATGGAGTTTGTAGCTCAGAAGAAATACTAGCAACTTCCCCCGTATGATTGTACCAAGTTTGTCCTCTTTTATACTGAAAGTATATTTGAAACTCTACCCCTAAAGAATATTCCGTGGCTATTTTAGAATAAATAATTAGAGATGGAAATTGAATGCTTAGCTTTATTTTATCTATATTCTCAGGATTTCCTATGGACAAATCAGTAGTTGCTGTCTTAGTGATAGAATTAGCACCATTTTCAACAGGATAAGTTCCAGTCCTTGTTGTTTGTTTTATTTCTTCATTAAACTTAGTCGCAAAAGCAGTTCTTCCTCCCCCATATGTGCCGGTAAGAACTGGTTGATTCCTAGCCCCTGATCTAAATATATATTTAACATCTTCAAAATTGGTGCTGGAAAGACCTGAGTTCGTACTAGCAGTCTGGCTATTAACAGGTAAAATTATAGCTGCATCAGAGCTTGCTGTAGAGCTAAACGCGGAATCAATAACTATAGTGTTAGAATCTGTTACAGATTCTATTGTTCTTTTTTCTTCAATGTATAAAGTTCTGTTAGTATTATAGGGCCCATTAGAGGGTCTATCCAAAACTACATTGTTAGAATTATTAATAGATACTATTCTGAAGGTCTCACTGGGATTTTCTCCACTAGGGCCCAAAAGAACAGTTTTTCCAATATCACTATCAGACCAACTATAGCCAGTAGTTAATAGAACTCTCCTACGACGTTCAGACTCTATTTTTGCGGTGCTGGCTGATAATGTTCCATAGCATACTATAAGTCTACTTCCTAAGTCTAATCTTAAATTTGTTAGGTCAAAAGGCTCATTTGGTGTAAAATCAATAGAAGTTCCGCTTCCTGTTATTGTACCACGAACACTTCCTAAATCGTAGCGTTCCTCGGTATCTAATAAAGGGGTTCCGTTTAAAAATATACTACTATCCCCATTTACTAGTCCCTCTACTGGCCCTTCGGAAATAAGATCTACAATAGTGGAAGTTTGTTTTTGATCGGTCATAAAAATACTCTCTTATCTTAGCCCATGGGACCTACGTCTACAGTTACGTAAACATTAATATTCGATGGGTCTTCCTCTAACAAGTAGTCTCCGTTTACAATCTGTACTCTCCCGTCCCCCAGCACAATAATATCTGTTCCTGGTGGGGCTCCGTAGGCAGCTATTAAAACACTGGGATTTATTGATGTTGTTATATCGACGTGTATTGGCGCTCCACCAACTAATAGCTCTCCATAAAGGATAGGAACTGGCTGTCCTTGTTTAATAGTAGAAACAGGCCCATCAAAAAGCCCCTCTTTAGTTTTGGGGTCTTCGGCATCAGGGGTTTTTGCTAGTAACTGTGTAATTCCTTGAAGACCTATGGAGATACCTACTGATAGGAGAGTTGTGGCAAAACCGCTGGCTTTAGCTAGCCCCGTAGCTTTAAGACCTACTCCGGGGGCAAAAATAGCAACAGCAATTAAAACAGCGGCCAACAAAATCCTTCCCCAACCCTTCTTAGAGCCTGCTGGAACAAGAGATATGTAAACTTCTTCTGGTCCAAGGTTCTCGAACAAAAGCTCATCAGGCTCTTCTACTTTAAAATCTTTCCCTACGATAGCTAGATCTAGTCCTGCTTCTACTGCATCAATTAGAAATTTACGAAACCCGTCAACTTGGCAATCTATAAGTTGTATTACATCGCCCATTGATTTGGCTTCAACATCCCACACACTACCGAACTGGGCTAGGCCACCTAAAAGATGTATTTTTCTATTCATACTCTGATATATCCCCTTCCGGCCAACTGATAATCATATAAGGTATATTTATAAACTTACAGGCTTTTTTATCATGTTCGCTAGGTTCTGAGCTACCGTCTGGATGGCTGTGAACAATTTTCAATATTTTGTAATCTAATTGGGCCCTTACAAATTGTTCGTTATTTATAACAAACTCCTCTTCAGGTTCTTCTGATACATTTTCACAGGGTATCCATTTCTCTGTCCCATTGTCAGAAACAATAAGCCCACAAGCCTCCTTGGGATACTCTGACTCTATATGCTGTAAAATTTCTTCTATCACTGGAACACTCTTGCTGTTGGGAAACTTCCGAAAGGTAATACTTTATATTCTTGTGCAGAATTATGGGCTGCTGGAATCGTAGTGATAGAGCCACTAGCTGTTTGTCCAGTATAGTCTCCATCGTCACTTACTAATCCTTCTCCACTATCAAAGTCCCCAGTAATATTTACTAAGTAAATTGTACTACCCGATATTCTATTTACTCGGGCCTCGGAACCAGATGTCTGTCCTATTATAGTATCACCAACAGATAATCCAGATGTTCCAGAGGTATTTAAAGATCCCACAGGATTTACTTGAAAACGGGCTTTACAAGAGTTTAGTCTTTTTCCACACTTATCTCCCCTCTCCCAAAGAGGTCCATAGCTGGGGGCTTCGGAAGATACTTGGCTCCTAGATATTGCCTTCCATACTGTTCCTCCGGATAGATAATAGCTGTTATAGGAGTCATCAGTATACACATTCATAGTTTCTGATCCACTAAAGGTGTCATATGTTCTTACTCTTCTCCAATCATTAGAACCGTCGGTGGGAGTAGAGGCTGTGCCGGTAAGACTCTGCCAATAATTAAAAGAGCTTTGTCCTGTTGTAAGGGTTCCATCAGATTCTATTTTTGTTAAGTTATTTTGAGTAGTCTTGTAAAAGTTATTTATGGTAGCACTGCCGGAGTATGTAGGGGTAGATACAGAGGACGATATAATATACTCATCATCCTCATTTACATAAATATAAACATCATTACCAGCTACATTAATAGCAGAATCGGCCCTCCACATACAACCCCCCTGTCTCTCCCAAGTATTTATATCTGAACCAGCTCCCTGATATTTCCATGGGCACCTATTTCCTATAATATTACGTCTAGGAAGAAATACTCCTGTGAAGTCTATAGGTAAAACTGTTGTAAAAGTTACGAACTGTGGGGTTTCATTCTCTATCCTATCAAGATAATATACATCTCTAGGAAGCTCTACTGGTGGATTGGAGTCCTCAGACTCTCCAAATAAATATTTCTTTAGTGTTCTTCGTCGTATAACTTTACGCCCCAAAAGATCTTCATAGGACACCGAACCTAAAAGAGCCTGTAAACTATCATTTCCTGAAGACGTTCTCAATATATTAGCTACAGTAAAACTAGGCTGTGGAAATTGTCCCTCTGACTTGTGTTCTATTCCATCAAATTGTGCCGGAACCGGAAAATACTCCCTAACTGTAGAAGGACTATCGTAATCCCTAAACTGTAAAGTATTAAATTGCGCCTCCGGACTGCTACCAAATCCTTCTATATAATTAGTAATATAGATGTAATCAGTATCATTTACCTGTATCTCAAATAGTTCGATATACGGTGATTGTCCAGAACTTAATTGTTGTAAATCTGCACCTATACTC
>Ga0255773_10003302_pt1 | contig 14386 bp, 19 predicted proteins | sample 011ome_17_FD_179971 | JGI IMG/M metagenome (GOLD analysis project Ga0255773, IMG submission 179971) | Coastal salt marsh microbial communities from the Groves Creek Marsh, Skidaway Island, Georgia - 011502XT metaG (version 2) | ecosystem: Environmental > Aquatic > Marine > Intertidal zone >...
TGTTATAACTATGTATCCTACTAACCTCCATTGTATTATTCTTTGTACCAAACTTTTCTTACGAGGTTGTCTTGATTTTATTCTATTTTCTCTTATGGGGATTCTTTTTACTTTTTTCATGGGGTTTTCCTATCACTATCTAAGGGGAATTGAACATCACCACATTTAACACAAATGTAATATGGTCCACTTGAGGGTTTATAGTATTCCATTTGGATATCACATTTCTTACATCTTTTCATGTCTATAAATACTATCAAAAAAAATTAAGTCAACGACTTCGAGGGCCCTTCTACGACAAACGAACGAAAGGGGGTTTATAACTTTGGGGGAGTAGGGGGAGTTCATCGTATGGAGTATGTAACCATATTATCCATCTACTAATGTAGATAGTTGCAATGAAGTAAATGAGTATTGTAATGATAATATAAAGGAGTTCCCTATTGTTCATCTTCGGGCCCTCTTCGTTATTCTATAAGGATATTGCGGATTTCTTTTTCTAATACTCTTCCCCTATCGAATGCTTCCTTTTCCCATTCTCTTTCATTATAAGGTATTGTAGTAATATCCTCAATTAGTTCACCATCCCATTCTACACCTTTTGTACCAACTCTTTTAATCTTACCACTTTTATATTGTTCTAAGTGAATCAATTCATGTGCCAAGATTTTGATTGCAGTTCCTCTACCAAGTGATTCTTTTGTATAGATAACTGATTGATATTCATTACCTAAGATAAATGCTTCTGTTGAGTATTCATCATCGATTTTAACTGTACCTTGTTGTGGTCTTATCTGTACTGAATATCCACCAATTCCTAACCTATCCAATCCTACCATCACTATTGTATCCAAATAAGTTTTGGATTGTACAAAGTTCTGAATGTAATTGTTATTCAAAGAAGTATAAGTCCGAAAGGTAGTCTCTTTTTTTGTGAGTAAAAGGATTAGGATTCCTACGATAATAATCGCTAATACTATCAATACTGTGTTCTTGTTTTTCATAATTTTTATTCCATTCTTCGTTAAAAAATAAGTGTTCCATTAAATAAATGTTTTTGGTTTGTTTTTCTTAATAATTTCCAATTCATTGAATATGTAAAATTCCATATCTTTATTAGGCGTTTCACTATACCATTTAGAATGATTTTTCTTTATACCCTCAACCATCTTATTACATATCCATTCTTGACCAAGTTCGTTTGGATGATAATCTTCGGAAAAATAGTTTGGATTTTTTACCTTGGGAGGATTTAATCTAATTGGAGGTTTAAATAAGTGAATATCTTTATTATCATGAAGATTATAAAATTTCTCATATTGTGGAGACCATGAAGATAAAATTAAATCCATATTATTTGCTTTACAAATACTTTCTACGCAGTTTACATAAAATTTTTGTTCTAATAAAGCATCATCAAAAGTATGAATTAAATCTAAATATCCTGCAACGATTGGATTCTCTGTTTCACTTGTGAATTCTTCTAATCCATTTTCTTTAAAAAAAGAAAATCTAAAAGGTTCTGTCATGAAAAATATAACAAGAATTTCATCATTTTGATTAATAATACCACTTCTAATGAATTCATTGAATATCTTAACTCTGCCAGAATTGGATGAACCGGGTTTACTTAAATTTATAAGTTTATCAAATCCTAATTGTTTTCCAAGTAATCTTGGCCATTGACTCTGTTGTTCATCTTGACAACCCACACCATATGTCCATGAACATCCCAATGTTATTAAGACCTTACTCATTATATTAATTCTTTTTTATTCCAATCTTCCATTTTGTTCTTTACTTCCCAATCTAAATTTTCGTTAGGTGTCTCACTATACCATTTAGAATGATTTTGTTTGATACCTTTAATGATTTGATTTGTTACCCAAACCTGTCCTTTTTCATTTGGATGCAAACATTCAGAGTACATATCACTGTCAACTGGTGGTACTAATATTTTTGGTATGTTAAATAAATGAATCTTTTTATTTTTATGTATTCGATAAAAATCTGGATACGAGTGATTCCATGAAGTTAAGATTAAATCCATATTGTGTACTTTACACATAGATTCTACTATATTTACATAAAATTTTTGTTCTAATAGACAATCATCTATTGATTTTACCTCATCAAGATATGCATGAGAAAGTGCGTTATCATTGATTAGGTCTTTCCAATTAGAAAGATTTGCACGATATTCACTCACTTCATTATCGATAAAAAATGAAAATCTAAAAGGTTCTGTCATATAGAATATAACTAAAGTTTCATATTCATTTATAGGAAAGTTATCTAACATTTCATTAAATATCTTAACTACACCAGAGTTAGATGCACCTGCCTTACCAATATTAATAAGTTTATCAAATCCTAATTTGATTCCTAAGTGTTTCGGCCACATATGTTCATATGGGTCTGATGTTCCTATACCGGTTGTCCATGAACAACCCATTGTTATTAGTAATTTTGGTTTCATCAATCTTCTATTGTTGTTCCTGTTTTTGGTTTTTTGGGTTTATCATCTACCCATTCATCATCGTAGTCTGTATCATCCCAATATAAAAAATCCCATTCTTTATCTACCACGACCTGATTTTTTCACCCCACTATTTCTTTTGTTATTAGTGCGATTTCCTTGTTGGTTTCCTTTGCTTTGTTTTCCTCGTGAACCTGGTTGATTCTCGTGTTTGTTTCCAAAAAATTTACTGCTCATAATGTTGTATGTTTTTGTGCGTACTTAATCTCTCTTTCTTTTGTGAATTCATCATCTAAAATTTTAAATGTTTTATTGTTATAATTTATTTTTTTTAAATTTCTGGCAGTTGGTCTGACAATAACCACCCCACCATCATACGCATCTGATTTAAAATTCTCGTCAAGTAATTTACCAATATTATTGTGTTCTATTGGGTTGTATTGTGCTTTTGATAAAAAATCAAACATTACATTAAATTTACCAAAAAATATTAAATCATTTACCCAATTTTCTTTTTTGGGACCAATATAATAAATTGTATTTTCTTTTAAGTTCTCTATAAATGGATTTGATAAGAAATTTTGGTTAACAGATAACCACAAATCTGGTCTTATGATTAACATTGCGTCATATTTTAAGTTTTTAGCCTCTATAATTCTAACTAAAGTTTCATAAGAATGCATCCAATTAAATCTAAATGCTTGAATAGTATCTACATTACCATTATCTGAAATGTGTATATTTTTTTTAGGGTGTATGGAAATATCCTTTATGTTGGGTAAATAGTTTGTAAAATCTTTTTCTGTTATTTTTTCTACATATCCTTCTTGATTTGACTCTTCCCATGTTGATATGAAATAATCAATATTATTATTTTTTATAAAATTCCAAGAATTAATTGCTATTTTAAATTCTCTATATTCTCCAACTATTAAAACTGCAGTTCTCATCACATTAACCAACCAGGAATAACACCATCTTTTGGTGTATGATTTTGTATTTTATTTTCTTCTCTATTTAAAGGGATTTTTTCATATTCTATGGATTCGTTATTATACAGTTCTTCTAATTTATATTTACAAAAATCAGGAAATTTATCAAAAATTGCAGATGCAAATCGTGATGCAACTTCTTTATACCCCTTCTTATTCAGATGACCACATATTTTAGACATAATTTCTTTATTATCAACATTCAACAAATCTTCAATAAATGAATAATCAGTTATTTTATTTTTAAGGAGAGAATTTTTTAAGTATTTATCTAATAGTGGATATAGTATTATTAATGATAATTCATGCTGTACATTTGCCCAAGCAAATCTTATATTTCTATTTTTACATAGTTCTGCTACAGTTCTTAAATAATAAAATTGCTCACAAACTACATTAAAATCATAATCATGATTTATCATTTCAACATATCCTTCTACAAGTTTATTAGAGTGTGCGTATTTTGGGTCATTATTAAATGCAACCGTAGTTGCAATCCCTTCATTATAAAAAGAAAATCGGTGAGGATATGTCATTAACCAAACTATTAAAACATCCTTTCCTTCTAAATCTAATTTATCGATAATATCGTATAATTTTTTAGATTGACCAGAATTAGAATCACCACCCTGTCCTATATTATAAAAAGTTGAGGCACCTATCATCTCTTGTAGTTGAGAACCCCATGAGCCTTTTAAGAAATTATCTAAGTTGTCTTTATAAAACCCATCATCGAATTGTGCTTTTTTGTATTTTTCTATTTGTTTTTTTGAAACACCTTTGTAATCGTAACACCCAACACCCTCTGTAAAGGAACACCCTAGTGTTATTAAAACTTTGTTATTTTTCATTTGGATAAATTTTATCTAAAACATCTTTAATAGTCTGACAATCTTCATATCGTTCTACCTCTTCCATAACTTTTAATAAATCAATTAAAGATGCTTCACTTATTAAACCTTTAATAGTTCTTTCTCTAATTGTGCCTCGTTCGAGACAATCTAACACCCAACCAAGAGAACGAACTCGAATCTCTTGCATATATTCTTTATTGGTTAATTTATTTTTCCAATAAAATTCTTCTGGTGTCATATTTTATTTTTTCTAATACTATATGTTTCATGTATTCTACCTGTATATCCTATTATATCTGGTAAACACATCTCTTCATATACATATTCCAATCCACCTATTTCATTAAAAAGACCATCGATTGGTAAGTGATATTTTGGATTTGAATTTATCTTAAAAGAATTATCATAGTTATGTTCTAAAATAGGAATCATTTCTAAATACATTTTTTTTAATTCTTCATTTGATAATTTATTCAAATCTTCTACTATTTTAAGAACTGCAGATAATCTCTCATTATCATCTTCAATCCCATCGTAAGATTCATCCCACCACTTATCAAATGTTTTGAATCCTAATTCTTTGAATTCTTTTAAAAAATTATGAGTACTTATTACAACAAATGGTTGACATGAATTTACTGGTCTAAATATTTTTTCACTAATAAATTTTCTGTTTAAAGTAGAGTTTTTTGAAAAAAAAGATTCTACTACTATATGTAGAAAAGTTTTTCTAAAGTATTTTTCACCATATCTTGCCTTATCAAAATATTCTTTTGATTTTTCTTCTTCTGTTTCTAAATAAACTGTTGGTAATTCCTCATCTATTGGTTGCATTGTATTGAAACAATAATAAGTTTCATCTAAAATATTATTATCTTTTAACCAATTATAAATCTGCACTCTTTCTGGTTTCTTATCAACCCTTCCAAGCATTATAGTAAACTTTTTATCAAATGTTCTTTTGTTAAGATACTTTCTATCAATTGAAAAGTTTGATAAATGATTAAATCTTATTTTAGGTTTGATTATATTATGATATTTTTTATCTACATTTTCTGTAACGTTCAAATCACCGGTCCATATTTGTATTGCTGATTTATCTAATTTGTTTTTTTCAATATAATTTAAAATCCAATCTAAAAAAAATGGATTCCAATCATACTGTTCTTTCAGAAAAATTGCTGGTATTTTCCTTGGTTCATGTGATACATCAAATACAAGATATGCTCCATGTTTTAAAGAATCTTTTATTTTATCAATCCATTTGATAAAATATTTTTCTTCTGGAAAATGCAGCTCCATTAATATTTCAATATCCCAAAGTTCAGGAGTTCTGAAAAAATTATGTTTTGCGTTATAGTATATCAGTATTTCTGTTTGCTGTATAATCATCCCAATCTTCTTGTGTTCCCCAATCAATAAATTTTTTGGCTTTTCTTATTTTAAACTTTTCTCCTTCTAATAGTAATCTATAAATTATATGAGAAATATAAATTTCCTCAGTATTATTAAATTTAAGTAATGCATTATGTGTTCTTGTAAATGAAGAGGCATCTCTAAATGAATATAATCCACAACAAAAATTTGGTGATATTACTTGTTTTTCTACTATTGTTGATATTAATTCGTTATGATTAATTGAAACATATGATTTATTTCCTGCATGAATTTTACCAACATCATGTAAAGAGACTGTACATACTTCATTTGGTTCTATGTTTGATATTTCAAAATAATCATCACAATCTTTAACATAGATATCTCTTTTAATATTATTTATATTGATACATTTTGAAACTGTATCTGCTGCTGATAATGTATTTTCTATAACTGTAACCTCTACATAATCTACACCAATTGATTCAAAATCTTTTAATATTTTCTTAGAGGCCTTGAATTTTTCTTCATGCTCATCCCTAATTACAACGTATATTTTTTCAAACGTATCCAATGGTAAACCTCGTACAGAACTTACTACCATAGATAAATTATCCATATTAGGATTTTTAATTAAAAACTTCGGTAAAAGATTTGTATATCTAGTGCTCAAACCCGCACATGGTAGAATTAAACTTGCCATAATTTATCAATTGTTTTAGTTACATATTCTACTAGTTTTTTATCAGCGTAAGGTTTTATTCTTAGTAAATTAATGGTTTGTAATGTTTTATAGTGTTCGATATTATAAGTAGAAACTAACCATTCATCTATGTAGTTAAGACCTGTTTTAATTTTTGTTCTATCAACTCTACTTTGTTTCATCATATTCAATGAATAAAATAAATGAGTATCCTGTCTTAATTTTACCAAATCCATTGTTGGTGATTCAATATATGAATCTAAGAAATCTATAAGGTAGAATTCATCATCAAATATCATATTTGAAAAAGTCATGTCTCCATGACACTCACCAACATACATTTTAATACCACCAACATTTGGAACAAAATATTCATAACCAGATTCTCCCAATTGGTCTAGTTTTGTATGAAAATGTTTTATTTGAAATACTCTCTCCTCCTTAATTCTTTCATCAAAGTATCCTTTTAATTTATTGATTAAAGAATCCAGGTCTGATTTGGAGGCATTTAAAAAAAACTCAACAAAACTATTTCCTTGAATGAATTTCATTTCAAATGATGATTTTTTCTTACTTTCATCTATAAAAGTTATAGGTGGTGTTTTAAAATAGTTACTTTTAAATGTAGCTTGTTTATATGCAGATTTAAGTAATCGTTCATCATAATCATATGAATATTTTACAACCATTGGATTGTTAGAATTTCTAACTTCCAATCCATATAGACTATTTCCTTTTAATTTTAACTTAGTTATATCCATTTATAATCCTTTATAGAATCTGTGATTTGTAATCTTATCCAATCATTACCTCTTTCTGGTATAGTACAATCTTTTTTAAATATAGTATTTTTTGGTAAGTTTGGTAAATCAGATTCTTTTATATGAAACCAGTTTGATTTTGATGGTATAAAATAAATACCCTTTTCATATAAAAGTTCTAATAACTTACCTCTTGTTTTCTTTACATTAGATACATATTTATCTATTTCATTTTTATTTTGTAAAAGTAGTTTAACCCACTTGAAAGTTTGACCTGTAATTTCATACATATCACGGTATTGTTGTAATTTTTCTATATTTTGTTTTTGAGAAAAAATTACACCAAATCGAGTACCGGCAGAACCACCTGCTTTAGAAAGAGTTCGTGTTACATAAAGATTATCATACTCATCAATCAAGTCTATACAAGATTGTTCGTCTGAAAATTCTATATAAGCCTCATCAATTAAAGTTGGTACACCACAATTTAATATTCGTTTTATATCATCTCTATTAATTACATCACCAATTGGTGAAGATGGGTTTGAAAAAACTACAAGTGAACTAAAATCAATTGTATCAATTATTTCTTCTGTTGGGAATTTTATGATATTATAAGGAATCTTTATTATGTTAGTATCAAACATTTCTCCATTAACTTCGTACATAGGAAAGGCGGGGTCTGATATAACCAATTGTTTCTTACCCCAAAACCAATGTTTTTTAGAGTTTGCCTCAAAGAAATACTTAATACATCTATCAGAACCAAATCCCATTAAGAAATGAGAGTAACCATAAAACTTTTCAATGAGAGGATTGAGTTCTTCTGTATTTGGATAGTATCTAATATCTTCTTCGATAAGAGATTTTTTATACTTTTCGAAAAGTTTACCAAATGGAGTATTTCGCTCAGATGAATGTAATCTAAGTTTATTATGAGAAACTGATGGATTGAATTTTCTTTTTATCATGCCATTTGAATTTCTTGTAACATGGGTACTAATTCTTTGTAAGAACAATTTTTACAATGACTGGTAGGATTATTAGTGTTACATCCTATTTTTACATTTTGATAATCTTCTGAATTTCTAATTTCATCTAAATCTGTTTCGAATAGGTTTCCAAAAGGTTTTGCAGCAGTATTCATACAACACATTTTTACATTACCTTCAACAGTAGTGTAGAGACCTTCATTGACCCAAAAACAATCATTGAAATCCCAAACTGCCTTTCCTTTAACATTATCTCCCCAAGATTTTAAATATCTGAGTTGTTCATTTGTGTACCCACCTGGCATTGATTTATCTTCACTCCAATCTTGTGCAATGTTTAACCTAAGTTCCTCTAAATCATATGGAATTAAAATCTCATCATGTACTTTTTGAATATCGTTAACGTTATTTGGATTAACTACATAATTTATAGTAACTCTACATCCTAACCTATCAATTGATTTAAATTCTTCTAAAAACTTCATGAGTTTACTCCACTTTGCAGGTGACCTATCTCTCTCGTAGGATTCTTTGTATCCATCGATACTAAAATAAAGTAAATCTATGTATTGTAATGATTTTTTAAACCAATCAGTTAATTCATACTGACAGTTTGTTGCAACGATTAAAAACGCATTTGGAAAATATTCTTTAAAAGTTTTACAAATTTCATCAAATTTTGGATGTAACATGGGTTCACCCATTCCCATCAATTTTGCCTCTTTAATTGGATGGTGTTTTATCTTATCTAACATTTTTCTAAACTTAGATACTGGCATATGTTGAAGAGGTCCAATAACTTCATTTCTGTTACAGAACGAACACTCCAAATTACAATAATTTGTAGTTTCTAAATATGCATATGTAACCGGTTTATTCACAAATATAATTATGTAATTTTTTTATTATTCGTGTGACACTTTTACATTCAAACAAAAGATTTCTGTTGTGTTCCATAACATCTTTGTTTTCAATTAAAATATCTATTAAATCTTTTTTTGGAATACTTAAAACTCGTTCGATATCAAGAATTGATAGAAACAATCTTTCGATATCCCACTCTATATTATCGTAAGTTTCATCGAATAAAAAATCATATGATTTGAATCCATCCTTTTTAAATGATTCTACTGTGTATGGGTTTCCATTCCATGCAAGAGGGTGGTAGTACAATATTGGATTAAACGTAGATGAATTAATAAAAACTTGTGTAAATCTATCAGGTATCGAAGTTGATACCCAAGAAAACATTGTCTTAGTATAGATATCATGAGGAATCACTTCGTTTGAATATATCCTATCTTTTGGGACAGGGGTAGATTTTTCATAATCACTAGCAACTAAAGGAAGTGAATTTTCTATTCTATTCATTAAAGTTTTATTAAAGTCAAAAAGGTGTTTATTAGTGTAATTTTTATCATATGCTAGTTTTTTAATTTCACCTAATTTATTCCAAAATAAATCATTATTATAAAATTTGTTTTGTTCAACCAAAGTGGTATCTAAATTTTTAGAATTGGTTAACCAGTACAACATGATATCTCTCAAATAGTGTTGAGTTCTACTTGTTCTCAACATTTTTAAATTACAGTTTTTTACATTTTTTATGTAATCATCAAAGGTATAATCTAAGTTAACATCACCTTTAACTTCTGTAAATGTTTTTGCCTCATATACATTATCAAATATAGTTGCTAGTTTATTTTCTGTACCTTGATAATATGATTTTTCTTGTTCTTTTCCTAAACAATTACTAGATAGAATTATTATAGAATTTTTTGGTAAATTATATTCATCAAATATAGAATCAAACATTTCATAATAGTTTTTATATTTACCGAATGTATAAAATTCGTCTGATGAAAAACTATCTGCTTCAAATCCAAAATATAAAAACAAATACATGGTTTTATTCTGTAATCTATGTACTACTTTATCTGTCAATATTTTATCAAAAAATAAAGTTTTCATCCTATCAAAGTGATGTCTGCCAGGATGTAATGTCATCTGTAAGATTAATTTTTTTTCGGAATCTAGTGCATTGGGCCATGGAATGCATTCAGGGATTTCTCTATCTTTTAGTATGTTTCTAAAAACATCACTCTGATAAAATTTATCTGAATCCTTTATCTGATATTTTTGATAATTAAATAATTCATTCAAATAGAAATTTTGATTTGCAATCGGTATTCCTTGAAAATCTTCAAAATAGTTAAAATCTTGATTAATAGTAGTGAATACAAAATTATCTAATATGTCTCGTATTTCGTTATTCATCCCAACTAACTTCCCAATCCTTAAATTCTGAGGCAATACAATCTACTTTATAGTCTTTTCTACCACCATCCAATTCTTGGATTTTGTTTTTGGCAGTATTTCTGATTCCATTTAAACCATGTGTAAGTAGAAGTTGATTTCCTTGGTTCTCACCACTTCGTGCATTATCTTCATTGTACCAAATATGTGCATTCATTTGTGAAAGTACAATTACTGCTCTTATGAATTCTCCATCTACTTTATCTTTTTCTTTGAGAATTTCGTTGATATCATGTACAATATCTGATATTTCTTTAGAATATTCCTCTTTGTGTTGAGGAATCTTCACTTCTTTCAATTGTACAATAGATAATCTATCTATTAGTTCTCCAAGGGTTGGTAAGTATTTTCTCATTTGTACTTCTTATATATTTTCTCTTCAGTATTACCGAAATTTCTTTTCTCGATAGTGAAAAAGCCACGATGGTGCACCGAGAAATTTAATTTTATCTGTTTGTTTTTTTATCATATGATACGATACCCATTGTTCCAAATATTGATTCAAATTATTATCATTTATATTCATTAATGGCTCGGATAAAGAAATCATATCATTCCACATCATTTTCATAATAGAAGGATTGTTTACCTCCAGATATGAATAATTAGGACCTTTTATAAAGTTTACTTCATTGAATAAAGGATTATCTTTATGATACTTGTTATAGTTAGATACATACTTGCTCCAAATAAATTCTATTTCATCGGCATCCACAAGGAAACATTTTTTGGATTCAAAATTCCATTCTTCTTCCCCGAAACATATATCATAGTTCGGATAGAGTTTGGGTTGTTCTAATAATATTAAATCTAAATCTATATGTACAAATGGTTTCTCCTGCCTTGACATTACCAATAGTTTGTGTAACCCCCAATGGAATGTATTTAATTCATCTATCTCTTTCCAAAAAACAATATTAGAAAAAGGTATATCAGTAGATTTGAAAATATTATATGATGCTTTATCACAGTATATAGTGGTGGTTCCAAACTTATTAGCACTTTCTACTGATTTTTTATATATCGATAATACATGAGAACTAAGTCCAGCACTATATCCTCCTTTGTTTAAATCAATTGTTTTATATGTGTATATTATATTCAAACTTGTGTGTTATCTATTTTATTAAAATCCTTCGTATTCTTCTGAATTATCGATTCTATCTTGTAGGTATTCTAAATAAACTTCTTATATATTTTCTGTTCAGTTAGGTCTTTATAAGCCCAACTACCACCAACTGTTTTGTTTTTTAATTGTATTTTATCTGTTTGTAAAATCATCATACCCAACTTTGCATCTTCAGGTGTCATGTACATATGCCAACCTACACAAGAGAATTCATCATCGTTGTATAGGGTTCTCTTATCTCTGCCATCATAAATCATTGGTCTTGCCCACTTCTCAAACTTATCATCATTGGTTAGAATCATTCCACCTTTACCAATATTTACAATCTTTTTTGCGTGAAAAGAAAGAACCATGTAAGAATCTTCAAACTCCTTATACATTCCTTGATGAAATGCAGTTGCTGCATCTACAATCTTAGTATCACCCAATTCGTACATACCATCCCAATGTTTATCTACAAACTTTGGTTTGTTTCCACTTAGGATAATTTGATTTGGTACTGATACATAAGTTTTAGAGGGAATCTCAATTTCTTTCTTTTTAATTTTAAGATAGTGTAACAGTAATCTAATTGCATTCGAGTTTGAGTCACAAGCAATTGCGTGTTTTGAACCAGCGTATTGTTTTACTGTATTCTCAAAGATATCTACCCAATCCCAAGGGTCATTTATTTCGTAATTCATAATTTCAAATTTTTATAGTACCACTCTTTATTAATTCTTTGATTATGTCTAAGTATTGGTAACATTTTAACATACATTTCTTCTAATTCTTTTATTGATAAAGAATTAAGTTTAGTTATTACTGATTTAATTACTTTAAACCTATCATCTCCATCCTCAATCAGGTCATAACTTTCATCCCAAAAATCAGAAAAAGTTTTATAACCTAATTTTTTTAATTTTTTTAAAAAATAAGGAGTAGATACAATAATAAAAGGTTGACCAGCTGAAAAACACTTTTCAGTTTTTTCTGTGATAAATGTAATATCATTCTCACGATAACAAGTTTCAGTTACAATATTACAAAAAGTATTATAGTTTACCATTGTTGGTAGATAACTACTCTGTGAAAAAGCATTCACTAATAGTTTATCCTTTTTTAAATTCAATTCTAGTGTTTTGGGTAATTTATCTAAAATATGAAAATTATGGGTCAAATAACAGTTTTTATCTATATTGCTGTTATATAAAAATTCAACAATATATGTTTTATTTTCTCTAGGAAGTAAGTTTAAACAACAAAATTTTTTTATAAAATTTCTCTTTGATAATTTAAATCTACCTGGAGTTGTCATTCCTAAAAAATATGGATGACCTTGATGAAGAATTTTATCTGTAAATTTGTTCTTAACATTTATATTATTATCTTTAAAAATAATTCCATCAAGTCCAAGTTCATCTAAAAGATTATATAATTTGTTAATATTGTTATCTGGTATTAGATTAAAATAAGTTTTAGAATAGATTTCATGAGTATGGGTAATTCTTATATGTGTTATATCTTCTAAATTATGTACAGATAAAAAAGCACGTAAGTAATTTATAGTTTCATCTATCTTTTCTCTAAAAATATAAAATCATGGTCAAAAATATAACCAAGATTAGGTAAATCAAATATTTTACTTTCTTTTATCATATTTCTCCCACTAATTTTCCATCCCAATCTTCTTCATGAAGTTTGTGGTGATTGTATTCATTTGTTTTGTAGATACTTCTATGAGGAGGATTATCTTTATCAATATCACTCGTAGAAATGTAATAGAAAAATCTGATACAAGCTCTACCTTGGATTATACTTGGACATTTTACTTTACCAACTGAATGAACAGGTCCATGTTTCACATTTTCTGAGATAATAAATCTGTTAAACTTTGGTGAGATTGATTCAACTATTTCTGCAGAATCATCCAATTCAGGGTTAGCAGTCCAAGTTATGTTCTCACCACCCCATTTTTCTTCCCAATCGGGTGTGATGTACAAAATGGATGTTAACTTTCTATGTAATCTTAATCTATCGTTCCAATTGAAATCGTAATGTGGTCCAAGTTCTGCCCCATCTCTCATAATAGAAAAACCAGCACCAACTAAGTGTGGGTCTGGTAATAGACCAGTGATTCCAGTCATTTGTTCTAAATCGTATAACATCTCACCACTATGCATTAAATCATATGTAACTTGGTGTGCAGTAGGACAATGAATCAAATCATTGAATTCTTCCATACGAGAACCTGCACGAGTAAAGATTGTCCATCCACCTCTTGGTGCTGATAAACACTCTTCGTATAACTTCAAACAAGTTTTCTCATCCAAAAAGTTATCTATCTTTGCACGAGGAAATCCTTGTTTTTTATTTCTATCCCACTCTTTCTTTTTGTGTATCATATTGTTGTAACACCTCGTTTCTGAACAACTAATGTTGCGTTTTTATTAGCAAATTCAATAGATTCATCTACATCCGAATTTTGTGTAAACTTAAATGCAAATGATGCCATCCAAGTATCACCTGCTCCACTTAAATCTCTAACCTCAACTGTATTATCTACTGAATATCTTTTCTCATTGTACATACATCCTCTTTCGGACATTGTAACTATTAATTGGTATTTCCAATCTTCGTAATCGGCACCATATCTCTGACAACGTTCCCATTCTACTTCGTTCATCTTAACAAAAGTGTATCCTTTGAAGTTTTCTAAATCAATGGTTTTTTTGGTATCAATAAAAGAAAGTTTAGATTTTTCACCAATTTTCTTTATATCATCGTTAGTAAGAAATCCTTTA
>Ga0255773_10003305_pt1 | contig 14376 bp, 10 predicted proteins | sample 011ome_17_FD_179971 | JGI IMG/M metagenome (GOLD analysis project Ga0255773, IMG submission 179971) | Coastal salt marsh microbial communities from the Groves Creek Marsh, Skidaway Island, Georgia - 011502XT metaG (version 2) | ecosystem: Environmental > Aquatic > Marine > Intertidal zone >...
AATTTGTTCAATGGCAAATCTCATATTGTCTATTCAATATATTCAAAATCTCAAAGACGTAGAATGCAAATGTAGTGAAAATATATCAAGAGAAGTTTATTTTATATATAATTGGATAAAAGTAGGATTTATTATTTTCTTCTTTATTGTATTGTGTTTAGTATTTATTTTCACTCTTATGCGCGAGATAAGTTTGAAATTTAAAAATAATAAAAGTATTGTAAATAGCAAGAAGTAATAATTAATCAACTTCGTCTACGTTAGAAGGACCAGATGATTCTTGTGTTGTTTCAGTTGCATCTCCGGGAGGAGGAGCAGTAGAACCATACAATTTAGTCATGAGAGGACTGATTTTCTCTTCGATTTCTTTTTGTTTACTTTTGAAGTTTTCAGTAGTTTCTTTTTGGTTTTCATCCAACCACTTGAGTGCTTCCTCGACAATTGGTTCCGCTTCTGCTTTAACTTCATCAAAAGCAGGACTTTTTTGATCAGGATTTTCGGGTTCTTTCAAAATTGAATTTTTGAGATTGTATAGATAAGATTCTAGTCCATTCTTAGCATCAATATTTTGTTTCAGTTTTTCATCTTCTTCTTTAAATTCCTCTGCTTTCTTAATCATCTCTTCAATTTGCTCAGGTGTCAATCTTCCTTTATCATTTGTGATGGAAATGTTATTTGATTTTCCTGAACTTTTCTCAATTGCAGTAATATTCATAATACCATTTGCGTCAATATCGAATGACACTTCAATCTGAGGAACACCACGAGGAGCAGGAGGAATTCCATCGAGATGGAAACTTCCCAGAAGATTATTATCTTTTGTAAATCCTCTCTCTCCTTCGTAAATTTTAATATCTACTCCAGGTTGGTTGTCTTGATATGTCGAAAAGGTCTGAGATTTTTTGGTAGGAATTGTGCTATTTCTCTCGATAATCTTGGTCATAACACCTCCTGATGTTTCAATACCAAGGGAAAGTGGTGCAACATCGAGAAGAAGAAGGTCATTTGTTTTATCATTACCTTGACCAGTAAGAATTGCTGCTTGTACTGCCGCACCATATGCAACTGCTTCGTCTGGATTGAGTGTTTTATTTAGTGGTTTGTCATTGAAATACTCAGAAAGAAGTTTTTGAATTCTAGGGATTCTTGTAGTACCTCCGACAAGAACAATTTCATCAATATCTCCTTTTGACATCTTTGCGTCTTGAAGAAGTCTGCTTAGAGGAGCAAGTGTTCTTTGGAAAATAGGATCAGCAAGTTGCTCAAACTTCGCTTGAGTAAGTTTTGTGCTGTAATCTTGACCATCAAAGAGAGATTCGATATCAATTGTAGTAGTAGATGCAGATGATAGATTTTTCTTTGCTCTTTCTGCTGCAATATTGAGACGTTTAAGTGCTCTGGCATTTTCTTTTACATTCTTCTTCATCTTTGTTGAAATTTCTTTACACAAATGCTCAACAATTACATTGTCAATATCTGAACCACCAAGATGAGTATCACCCCCAGTTGCTTTTACCTCAAAAATTCCACCATCAAGTGTTAGAATTGATACATCATGGGTTCCACCACCACAATCAAAGACAAGAATATTCTTTTCCTTTTTAGAATCTGTTTTATCTAGACCATAGGCAATAGCAGCAGCAGTAGGTTCGTTGATGATTCGTAGAACTTCTAGACCAGCAATAGTCCCTGCATCTTTTGTTGCTTGGCGTTGTGCATCGTTAAAATAAGCAGGAACAGTGATAACAACCTTCTTGAGAGGATGTCCCATATATGCTTCAGTGGTTTCTTTGAGGCGCTGAATAACCATTGCTGAAATTTGTTCAGGATGAAAGGTTTTTTCTTCGTTTTTATAGGTTACGTTTACAAGTGGTTTGTTATCCTTATCTCCAGTCACTTTAAAAGACCAGAGTTTAGTATCTTCTTGAATAGATTCGTCATCAAATTTTCTTCCAATAAGACGCTTGGAATCATAAACTGTATTTTTAGGATTCATTGTAGATTGATTTTTAGCAGCATCTCCTACAAACTTTTCATCTTCTGTGAAGGAAACATAAGAAGGAATAATTCTAGAACCTGTTTGAAAATCAGGAATAATCTCAACGCGATCATTTACCCAAATCGCAGCACAACTCGTAGTTGTTCCAATATCAAATCCAGCGGCAATATCATCACTTTTAGTCATATCTCGATCTCTTTTTTATATGTATATGTCATAAATTCTTAAGTATTTTTTAGAAACAAAAAAATAATTATCAAACACCATATTGATATTATTTTTTTATATTTTTTTGTTTTTGAATTCTCTATATGGTTTAAATTGGAGGCAACTCGATATTATTTTCAACACAAATATTGTAAATATCTACATAACTTTCGTAACTATCATTTTCAATCAAATATATAACAAGTTCTTTAATTCGGTCATCAATATTCTGACATCTTATGTAATTTATCATATCTTGATTATAATGTTTTTCGCGACAAACATCGTCTGTAATGTAAATTTGATTCATATTCGCAGATATTTCATTGATATCATCTTCGTATGACATTGTATATTATATATATGTAGAATAAATATTTTCAATTTTTCTCTTATTTCGAATTATTCGATTCAAAATTAATTTAATACTACATGTATCGATTTTTTCAATTTTTGAAAAAAAATGACATTGTACAATGATTGTTTTTCATTAAAAATAAATAAAACAAAAAACATCATAAAACATCAAAAACCCAAAAAATGCCAGTTGTTGATCCTTTCCCTGAAAATATCAATACTGCAGAAAACCAATATGAAAACATTACAGAAAGGACTTTTGCACAACAAGTTATTCATGAATTCATACAAGAACTCGATATCAATCCGAGACACGAGTATAGTCTGAAAGAAATGAAAACAATCCTTTCTGATGTTTACAAATTCAAAAAAAGTTGCCATGTTGAACAAAAAACAAAAAAACAACCTCGGAAAATGACATCATACAATATCTATGTCAAGAAAAGAATGGTAGAACTCAAAGAAGAATATCCAGAAATTCCTTCGCGAGATAGAATGTCGATTATTGCGAAAGAATGGATGACCTTTTCACCAGAAGAAAAACAAAAGTTTTAAAACTTTCTGAAATACTCAAAGAAATAAAAATCACACAATATTAATATATATTTATATGATATAATTAGTATCGTGTTTTTTATTTTATATTTTACAATATTTCTCTAGAGCGTATTCCTGTGAAATATTGTTTAATTTCGAAGGATTGGCATTTACATTAGTTACTTTTTTTTCAGCATTCAAACTTGTCATTCTTCCTTTATTGTGTTCTATGTTTTTTGTTATTTCTTTCAATTGTGAATAAAGTACATCGTTTTTCAAATCTTTCTTTGCTTGTAATTTTTCTTTGTTGTTTTGAATATTATTTATTTCTTGAGTTTTCTCTGATATTTTTTGTTTTATATCATTCAATATCAATCTACTTTTCAATATTTCTTGTCGTGTTTGTGCCAATTTTGTAGAAATAGAGTTTTTCTTATCTTTGAAATCAGTTTTATCTTTTATTGTCTGGTCCAATTCTTTATATTTTGATTCCAAATCTTTGTTCAAATCCTCAGTACCTTCAATTTTCTGTTTACAATCTTCTTTTTTTCTTTCATTTGTTTCTTTCAACTCTTTTTGTTTCTGCACAAAGTTGTCTTTTACATTTTTACGACATTTAACCTTTTCTTTTGCTGATAATTCATTACATTTTGACATTTCATTCTTTTGATTTTCATTCATATTTTGTTTTGATCGATTGAATTCTACATCATTGTCGTGTAAGCATTTTTTTACAATAAGTTTATTATACTGGTCTTTTTCCTTTTTCAAAGATTTGATTTCTTTGATTTCATTTTTAAGTGATTTATTCATTTTATCAAATATATTCTTTTCCTTTGTTTTTTCTTTTTCTACAGACAAATCAACCATAATATTTTGAATTAAAGGGTATGCAAAATTTCTTGCGTCACGAGATCTATTTAAATAACTTATATAACCACTTACATTATCCTGAAACTTTTTAACACCTTTTTTAGAAAATTTTCCATGTTCGTTTAAATATTCTTCGGCAAAATCATCAAAATTACTTGGGAATTTGTCAGATCTTAATAAATTTAATAGTTTTATCATCTCCATACCGTCTTCAGTGTATGGTGTAGCAGTCATCAGAAGCAATCGAACACTATCATTTCCAGAAATATCATAAGAATTCTGAACCATCTCTTCTAAAATATTTGTATTTGGTTTCTCACTCTTTGCCACACCAGGTGCATAAAGTTTATGTGCTTCGTCTACAATTAGCAAAGTTTTCCTTAAAGGGTCTTCTTTACCATTTCTTTTGACCATTTCGTCATATATTTTATTTTTTTTAAGTAACATATTGCTAAATTGCTTGTATGATATAGGATTCATCCATTTGTTTGATAATAATCTTGACTTTGATTTCATAGATACTTTACTTGAATCTAAACCATTTTCAATTTTTTCACGTATACCCATATGACAAACTTGATTGAACATATTCTTCCAGATATCATTCTTCAATGTATGTCTTGTTACCCACAATATGTTGTAATCTTCAAATCCAGTAGTTGCCGTTGCGATAGCGGTACATGTTTTACCAGTTCCTACACTATGGTGTAGTAAAATTCCCTTGTATGCTGAAGATTTTTGAAAATAATGTCTGACAAAATCTTGTGAGGGTGTAAAAGATACAACATTTGCACCCCCTCCTGACAAACATTTATTCTCAAGTTTGATTTTCGGATATAGAAATCTACTAAAATTTCTTATATAATTATTCATGTCTTTAATATTCATTATCTTTTTTGGTGGAATACTGGTACGCACAGTACCACCGTCTTGAACTTTGAATTCGTGAATAGATTTATTCAACATACGATCTACAGACGCATCTTGTGTTACATTTTCTATTTCTGAAGCAAAAACATTCTTTCTGACATCTATACCTAGTTTTTGAAGATAAAGATCTGATAATTTTTCACTATACTTTGATTGCTTATCTTCAGGAACCTGTGTATCATACTTGAAAACATGCAGTTGCCATCCCAACGAAGGATGAAATTTTAATCCCTTTTGACCACAAAATCTAGTTCCTCTTCCTATTGCCTGTTTTTCATCTGCATTTATGACAAGTGGTTCAAACAAATGTATATATTTGACATCAAATACATCAATTCCTTCTTTAAATCCTTGATCAAGAATTAAAAATCTAACAAGTTCGCCATGAATATTATCTGGTCGCGAATTAAACTTTTCCAATACTTCTTTACGAAATTTTGTATTCATTGGGCGATTATAAAAGTTTTTGCTGAGAAGAATTGAGAAGTTGTTATTTTTTGTTGACACCAGTGTTTCATTATCGTTCAGAGCAAACCCTCTGCCTTTGGGAGAAAAACTCATATTCATTCCATTTGAAACAAGAGCACTTGCAATCAATTTCGCTCCATATTTGCTGGATTTCATATCAGTAAAAATAATATGTTTGAACATTTTACCATTTTCTTCAATATCTTTTTTATCCAATTCCTCTATTTTTTTAAAAAGTGCTTGTAGTTTTGGCGACGCGCCATTTTCAATGTACATTTTTGTAATCGTCGGATCAAATCCTTTCTTATCAATTATATGAAAGGGTTGTATTTTGGAAAAATTACTTACATTTCTTATACATTCGTCTTGCATATTTCTGATAATTGGTTAGATAAAAAAAGTACATTTCTGTAAAATTTTTGAATTTTAAAAATAGTTTTTGATTTTTTAAAATTTTATATATACATGTACTTTTTTGTATTCTTTAAATAGGATGCCATCTAAAGATATTAAACAAAAAACAACCAAGAGAAGAAGTACAGTAAAATCAACTGAAAATAAAAGAAAAGTTCCCAGAAAGTCATCAACACAATTGAAAAAAGGGGGTGTAATAGGACGAATATATGATCCTAATAAAAATCAATACGAGGCAAACAGATATCACCATTATGATCCAAAATTTGTATTTGATCAAAATCAAAATAGGTATGATTTAGATAATATAGATTATAGTGTACCATATGGTTTTCAATATACACGACCAAAAATAGAAATAGATAAATCAAAAATAGATGTACAATACGACCATGATATGAAACATTTGCCTTCAGACGATATAAAAAAAGGTAATGTAAGTCAACTGATTACAGATTATCCCAAACAATGGCAATCAGTAGCAAAAGATGAAAACGAATACCCTGGAAAAAGATTGGAAAGTTGGGGGAGACAAAATGCAATGAGATATGATGATGATTATAAAATACTTGAAAAAAAGGAAGTACCTAAAAAAGAAATCAAAGGAAATATATTTGATAGAGTATCATTTTTTAATAAGCTTCAAAATACAGGAGGAAGAAAAGTAACCAAGAAACAAGTAGTTCCTAAGAAAAAAGTTACCAAGAAACCTGCTGATCCTAAGAAAAAAGTTACCAAGAAACCTGCTGATCCTAAGAAAAAAGTTACTAAGAAACCTGTAGATCCTAAGAAAAAAGTTACTAAGAAATGATTTTAGTAAGTTATGATTTACTTACTTGGTGGTATCAAAACCCCTGTATTTTTGTAACTAAAATAGTCATATAATTCGTTGTTTAACCTAACATATTTTTTACCATTATTTTTATCTTTAACAACTTTACCAGTTGCTTTCTGTGTCACTTGATATTTTTGATGTTTTTGGATTTTTTTCTCATCATCAATATTTTTTGCAAAACTAAAATCATCAAGGTTAATATTGATTGCCCAGTTGTAACATTTATACCCATTCTGCATTGGTTTATTCTGTGTTGAATTGATGATACAATCAAATGATGATGCTTTAAGCATATTTAGAAAACTTTGAATTATAAATTCTTTCTTTTGTGCTAATTGTAAAATATGTTCATCGGTTGTTATTTCTTTATCAAGACGTCTTAATGTAAAATCTTTTTCAAGTTGTTTTTTTGTAAATCTCATTATATATGAGAAAACCTGTACATTTCTTTCATTTTTAGGAAGCATTTCGTGTGAACATGTACGGACTGCTCTACCTATTACTTGATCAATTCTCACAGAATTCCAAAAATACTCCATTATGAGAACTCTACGAACATTTTTTAACGAAATACCTTCTGCTCCAGATTGCGTAATCATCATCAATTTTACCAATTTACCATACAATTGATCTCTTTCTTTGAGTTGATTCAAAATACTGTCTGGTAACAATGAAAAAGAACCATTGAATAAATTCATTAAAATATTTGTTTTAATTCTATCGCTGTTAAATATGACATATCGCTTGTTGTCATATTTCTTATCAAGAACGTCAATATCTTCAAAGACATATCCGTTTTCTGTTTTTTTAATGTTAATTTCGCGATATCCTTCTCTGTCTAACACTTTTGAAAATAATCCAATTCCCTCTATTGTTCTAAATTGAGAATACAATAAGACCGTACCGGGAGATTCTTCAATATCTTCCAATATTTGAGCATATTTGGGACTATACATTTCTTTCAAGTGTTTGCGATCTAAATAGTGAGATGACTGTAATTTTACTACTGCCGATTCCAATTTTTTCTCATATTCTTCCTTCGCCTTTTTCAACAGTTGTTTTGATTTTCCATCAGTTATGTCTTCTTGTTCTTCGTCATTTTCAATTTGCATTTCCTTTTTCATGGCAGATCGAATATCTTGTGGAAAAACTCTTTCAATGTCTTCGGGAAACGCAAAGTTACACACCATTCTACTAAAAGCACGATATACAGACGATTTATCTGATAATGCATTTCCTTTAAATCTATTTATTTTTCGTGTATTATCCATTGCTCTCTCTTTGTTTCTAACACCTGCATAAACACTTATTTGATGATTTGTCATATCAAGATACTGAAACTTTGTTGGAAGTAATTCTGGAAATAATTCGGTTCCTGTCGTTTTATAATAACTCAATGTTCCCAAAATTCTTCTTTTGAATAAGTCCTGATTTTTCAATTTAATATTTTCTTCATCCGAACTATCTATAAACATCTTATTAAATTCGTCTGGTTTATTTGGAAGTGCATAAAAACTCGAAGTCGAAGGTATAGATTTTACTTTAACCTGATTTATTTTATTTATTGAACCTATTATAGTTTTTAATAAATTCTTTTCTGATTCTTTCCATGGTGAAAAATGAATTTTAGTGCTTTCATTTGATTCTCGTTGATAACCGTAAGGTAATAGAGAAAGAGATATTTTGTTGTTTGATTTGTCAAAATTGATATCATCAACATAAGAATATAATGTATCCTTTTTCAATTGTGAAATTAATTGTTCTGATGTTGGATTAGACGAGTTTTTAGTCAAAGAAAGTTCTGACATTTGCATTGGACCTCTTATCAAATTAATCAATGTTGCTATTTCATAAGGATTGTTAATAACAGGTGTTCCTGATAAAAGTACTAACTTGCAATCAGATGCCACCATTAAACTATTGTATATACTACGTGCTAATTTGGATCCGTTCACTACTCTGCTTATAAAGTTATGAACTTCGTCTATAACAACAAACGAATTATCAAAATCTTTAAGATCTCGAACAAGATTTTGTGTTAATCCATTATAACTCACAAATGTATATCTATTCCTTATTATATTTGCTATAACCCCTTCGATAATAATTTTTTCTTTTGATACTAACGACGAGAATGACTTGTTTGGAATCATGACATCTGCATCTTCTATATCGCTTTGATATAAAGGTACCCATACTGTTCCATCTTTTAAAACAACATCTTTTGATATTGCATATTTGTCATACAACAATTTTAGTTTTTCCTTTGGGACTTTTATAAGAGACCATGATTTTTTCATACTGAGACCAATTTTTGATATTTTCATGAGTTCGTTTTCATAATTTTGAGCAAGAGAGGAAGGAGTGAAAATAAAAACTTTTTTCTTTTCTATATATCCTTCTGCTGCAGCAATTGAAGCAGCAGACTTTCCAGAACCCAATTCATGATATAATAAGACTCCTCTGTAAGGACTATTTACTTGGATGTAATCTCTTACTATGCGTTGTTGTGGAAACAATGACACTGTATCTGACTTTATCTCACATTGTTCCTGAGAACAATCACATGATTGCTTTTGTTCTTTGGTTGGATACTTTGAATGATTAAATGTATGATAAATATAATTATTGTAACCCATACGATTTGGTAGAACCCAATTATCTGGTTCAACTTCTAATTTCATGAATATTATCTATTTAAACACAATAAATTTAAATAGATAATGACAAAAACATATAAGTATTGTTATATACTTAATTATAAATATGTATGAAACAGAAAAGGTATGGTTGATAACAGGTATAACAGGTCAAGATGGTAGTTTGTTCGCAGACTATTTACTTCAACAAGGATACAAAAATATCCACGGCATTATAAGACGATCTTCTACATTAAATACCTCAAATATTGATCATATTTTTGATAAATTGAAACTTCATCATGGTGATTTGACTGATTCAATGAATATACATTCGATTATTTCAAAAGTAAAACCTGACTATATTATGAATTTTGCTGCACAAAGTCATGTTAAAGTAAGTCATAATATCGAAGGATATACAATGATGACTAACACAATGGGTATTTTATATATTCTTCAAAGTGTCAGAGATTTAGGATTGAAAAATTGTAAGATTTATCATGCAAGCACTTCAGAAATGTATGGAAATGAAACAAATGGTGAAACAATGTTGTCTGAAACATCTCCGATGAATCCAGTGAGTATATACGGAATATCAAAATTAGCAGCACAAAATATTTGCAATATGTACAGAGATGCATTTGGTATGTTTATTGTATCAAGTGTATTGTTTAATCACGAGGGACCAAGAAGAGGTAAAACATTTGTTACAAGAAAAATTGTAGATCATGTTATCCGTTATAAAAATAATCAAACTATAAAACCTCTTCAATTGGGTAATTTGAATGCTAAAAGGGATTGGGGAGATGCTGCAGATTATATGAAAGCAGTATATCTGATGATGATGCAATCTAAACCCAGTAATTATGTAATAGCAAGTGGTGAAACACATAGTGTAAGAGAATTTGTAGAAGAAGCATTCGACTCAATTGGAATAAATATTGAATGGATTGGAACAGGAACAAATGAAACAGGTGTAAATAAATCTTCAAAAGAGATTTTGGTAACTGTTGATCCTTTGTATTATAGAGAAATTGACATAGATTGTTTGATTGGAGATGCTTCGAAAGCATTCAAAGAACTTGGGTGGAAACCACAGATCACTTTTAAAGAACTTGTCGCTAATATGGTAAATAAATGCTAAATTGCTTTATCCAAAGTATTTAAAAGTATTTATTATAATATAGGTAGATATGCAAGTACAGTATGTTGCTCGACAGAAACCACCATACCCTTACTATCTTCCAGAAAATGGTTGTTATACCCCGCGAGAGAAAGAATTCTTTCAAGTAGAGAACATACAACAAGAATCTCCTAGAATTATTGATCAACAACCATACAATCAAGTTCCAAATTTGCAAGCAGAGGTTGTATATACTCAACAATCTCCTACGTTTATCCAGCAAAATATTGAAACACAACCAGTGTATATCGAAATTCCTCAGTATTTTACACAACAACCCATACAGCAGATTCCTCAACAAGAAACACATCAAAATACAAGAGATGTTGTACAGATGCATCAACAAGGAACTCAAAATACAAGAGATGCTGTACAGATGCATCAACAAGGAACTCAAAATACAAGAGACCTTTCTCAGATTGTAAAAACAGTATGTGATGCAATGATAGAAGAAAAAATAAATCAACTTAAAGAACAGGTTGCAGACCTTGAAAAACAATTAACAATAATGATTGAAAAAAAAATAAGAAAATGTTTTTTTATATAGAACATACACGCGATATCTGTATAATATATTGAAAACAATCATCAGAACAGTAATCTGTAAAAATACATTTTGTTTCAAATATCTTATTACATAATTTACATTTAATATGATATACGCCATTACAGTCTTTTTTTGAAATTTTATAACATTGTAAAGAACAGAATTTATTTGTGTTTTTTGGAAATCTATTTTTACAAGTTATACAATATGAATATTCATTATTTTCTTTATTATACCTAATCATTTCTAAACCATTGCGAAAATATTGACGTTCGTCCATGGATATATCAAATGAATTGTTTCTTGAAATTTTCATTGGTTCTTCTTCGTAGTTTTCATAATAAACATAAGAAATTTGGGAATCAGATATTCTTCTTTCTTTATATTTTTTTGATTTATCATTTTTTGATACGTTACGAAATGAAAGTGATTTCAAAAAAACCATATTTAAACAAATCTTTTATAAAATTTGTCTTATTATAGTAAAATATAATAAAATGTTTAAATACATTATTTCTTTTTGTTACGCCCTTGTTGACCACCACCTGCTATTGTAAATTTATTATGCGAGTTTTCTACAGCAAATTTAAGTTTTTCAAAGAATTGCTCTTCAGAGTCATATAATGGAAAGTCAATTCTACTAAAACAAGTATGTGATACAGGATACCCAACTGTATTATTCATCACTATTAACATTCTATACTTGATTTCAGGTCTATAGAAATCAACACCTGTCCAAAATTCTAACATTTTTTGTATAAAATGCATATGCTCTTCTTCTGAAAATCCTGTGTTTTTATTCAAAATAATGTTATCAATATATTTTTGATATTTTTCTGCATATTCTTGTCCATTATTATTATACTCTTCAATATTACTTGCATTGTGATCTAGTGTAAAAGAAGTATTTGTGAATATATTATCAGACAATTTTTGAAGTATTTGATCATCAATCACTTCTTTTGTCAACATTTTATCAATAGTAACATAAGAAATATTTTTTTGTTGAAATAGTTTCCTTAAATTGTTATTAAAACCTTCAGAAAACTGTTTATAATATTGACTTATGTCAATATCAAGATTTCTATTTTCAGATACAGGAATTGTATTGTGCATATTTAAATGTTTTGCAAAATCAATAAAGTATTTTTCAACATTTTCAGACGTGACTCGGTCTCCATTTTCTTTATTATATTGTATTTTATATAAATCATTGTATTCAATATCATATGTTTCGATCTCTTCTGGATTGGTTTTCATCAAATTTAAAACAGAATTTGAAATATCTGGGAAATCATTCAAGATATAAAGAACATGTTCGTGGTCTTTTATTTGATTTTGTTTATACTTCATACAATTCAAAAGATATGATGACAAATGATGAGGTAATTTGAACGAATTCATTAAAAAGAATGACATTAATTTTCCTATAAATTTGTAAAATTCATTATAAATTTCTTCGGTTTGAATCATTTCATTGAAAATTTGTTTTTTATTATCTGTAATACCACTTATGTTGATAAGAATTTGCGAAATAGACTTATGTTCATCTGATAATTTAAATTCAGGATTCAAAAAATATTTGGTTGAGTTTTGTGGTTTTATGAATATTTTTAAATCAAACAATTCATTTGAAATATTAGTAATCATTTGATTACTCAGACCACCCATATCAGACCCATCAGAGCGTTTCAAATTTCCATTAACATCAAATTCAAAATTTTCAACTACCATGTTGGAATTATTTAATACATTTCCCTCTTTATACATCATATATTTGCAAAATAATGATATTATTGAAGGATAACCTACAACATTAAAATATACAATCTGTTTATTATTATTGAAAGTATTCAATAATGTTTTTATTACATTATCAGGTAATGTTGAACATTTATTGTGATCATTGCAAGTGCGTATCATTTTATTTTTGAATTTCTTAAATTTGTCATGAATATTAACAAATTTATCAAGACAAAATGTATTAATATTCTCGTTTTTACCAATACTTTTTGATGATAAAGATTTTTTTTCAACACTTCCAATTATTTCAAGAAAATCTTGTGTCAAGTTTTTGAGTCTTTCTCTCGAATTAAAGATAGCAATATATCGTCGGTACTTTTGTAGTCTTTCCTGTTTATTATAATAACCTACCTCAGGTACTCTAAAATAATATACCATATCCTGGAGAATCCAATTATCTTCATCAATTTCCTTTCTAATACTTTTTAAAATTTTCATATGATTCTTTTGAAATATAACCATTATCATATACAAAACTTAGATTAACAGGTATAAGACATACAGTATCCGCTGTTTGTAAAAGACGATTATACATTGCACTATTTTCTTTTATTGTTCTGTGATTATTAGGGTTTTTCAAATGAATTTTTTGATTCTTTGCCATTACTCCTTGATTCCACCATTTATCTAATTGATACATTGTAAAATCGGCATGTTTATCTATTTTGATATCCCCTTTTTTATCTCTATATACTGTATTAGTTTGTCTTCGTAAATTTGAGTTTAATGGAGATACTTGATTTATGGCATTCTGTGGAGACGTTCTTACATTCTGTGGAGACGTTCTTGCATTATGTGGTGATGTTCTTACATTCTGTGGTGATGTTCTGACATTCTGTGGTGATGTTCTTACATTCTGTGGTGATGTTCTTGCATTCTGTGGCGATGTTCTTGTATTCTGAGGCGATGTTCTTACATTATGTGGTGATGTTCTTGCATTCTGAGGTGATGTTCTTGTAACGTCATAAGGGTTTCCTGGTCGTGTTATTCCATATTTATTATAACATTGATTTGAAATCAAAACATTCATAGAAGATTCGGATGTTAAATTTGGATTTATTCTAGCCCGAGTTATAGGATTTGTATCTCCTTCAGAAAGTATCCAATCGTCACATTGTTCTTCTGTTATAGAAGCCAATCTTCTAACTGTTCTTGATATAACCATTCTAACTTATTAATATGTCATATTTAAATTCTAAAGAGTACATTTCGCTTTATTTTACAAAAATTTGAAAAGATTTATAAATATATCATCATTAATGAAGAAATGTACTCTTTCGTATTTTTCAATAAATTTTGTAATGAATTTTTCATTATTGGACAAAAAATGATTACAATTTAATAGTTTATATTCACTATATATTATATAATGCATCCTATTTTTCTCGATGTTATTGATCCATGTGATCCCGATTCTTATCACTCGATGTTCCTTATCATCGAATCAATGAATCAAATCTTTGATTCTGAATAAAAAATAATACAAATACTTCTATGAGTTATTAAAAACGAGTACATAATTTTAAAATTTTAGAGATTTTCAAAATTATGTACTCGTTTTTGCTTTACCCCCTTTTTTAT
>Ga0255773_10003307_pt1 | contig 14374 bp, 8 predicted proteins | sample 011ome_17_FD_179971 | JGI IMG/M metagenome (GOLD analysis project Ga0255773, IMG submission 179971) | Coastal salt marsh microbial communities from the Groves Creek Marsh, Skidaway Island, Georgia - 011502XT metaG (version 2) | ecosystem: Environmental > Aquatic > Marine > Intertidal zone > Salt...
GTCGACCAAGCGGGCCTTCTTTAGGGCCGGTTTTGTGAAGCACTCCCCACATCGCGTACCAGAAGGGCCATTCCGCCTGGTTGTTCTCGTCCACGCCCTTGTGGGCATGAGTGGCGCCATGAATGCCGACGACTCCCCCTCCATTGCGGACCCACTTCTCGAAGGCCCGCTTTTCGGATTCGTTAAAAAGAGCACCGGAATTGTTGTCCAAGATGATGACGTCGACGTCCTTTGGGAACACCCGCTCCCTGCAGGGGGTTATGCGACCCCAACGATTTATCAGTTAGACGGAAAGCAATACGTGGTCATTATTGCTGGGGGAGGCGGAAAGAACGGAACTCCATCTGGAGATTCCATTGTCGCGTTCGCGCTACCGGATTCTCATGAATCCCTTGATTTGGTGACGACTGATGCGGATGAAGCTGAGTGGATAGATCTCTTCGATGGTGAAAGCTTGGACGGTTGGGTGCATATGAATGGGTCTCATCAATACTCGGTTGAAGACGGGGCGATTGTGGGACGTACCTATCCTTGGAGTCGGAATTCCTTTCTCTGCACAGTGAAACAGTTCGACAACTTCGAACTCGAACTCGAGGTCATCGTGGACGATACGACGAACCAGGGTGTCCAGTTTCGCTCGCGGGTAAAGCCGGTTTCCACCGGTAGTCAGTCGACACAATTGGCGGGACGAGTTTGGGGGCCTCAATTGGAGGTGCGCCAGTTTCAAGGTATGGATAAACCCACTACGGGTTTTATATACGGTGAAGCCATGGGCACGAGATATCTATCCGGTGACATATATCCGAAGGGACACCACCACTATGTTGACCAGTCATAGAATAAGCTGCGTATCGTAGCGGAGGGCCCAAGGCTCCGTACGTGGGTCAACGGCACGCTTATCGATGACGTGACGCACGAGGAAGCCTACGAAACTCACCCTCATGGATTCATCGCCCTCCAGGTCCACGGTATGAACGATGGCCGCACCTACGAAATGGGCTGGCGCAATATTCGGATTCGTCCGCTGCCGAAACGCTAAAAGGCGGGCTTGGAATCTATGAATGGCTTTCATTTAGCTTCGGGACAATATACTGCAGTTTGTCTGCTCTTCATCCGATGTCGCAATTGATACGATAGGTAGCGTCACGAGCCTATTTTTCTACGATCCAGATATTGCGGAAGTGGTTGGGATTTCCATGGGCTTGGAGATTGAGGGTTCCTTTGGGGATTTCAGGCAGCTTCCCCCCGTTGCCAGTACCTCCTAGAAGCTCGATGTTGTCGTGGATGAGGACGCCGTTGTGGATGACTGATATGCGCGCGTTTTCTGTCTTGACGCCGTTTTCGAATCGGGGTGCGCGGAAAGTGATGTCGTAGCTCTGCCAGGCGAGAGGAGGAAAGCACATATTCACATCCGGCGTCTTGAACTTGTATAGGCTCCCGCACCAGGCATCCGGTTCGGTCTCTAGAGGCGCTTCGTTCCAGACGTTCTTGTCAAAATTCAATCCGAATGTATCCATGATTTGGACCTCATAGCGGCCGAAAATGTAAATGCCGCTGTTCCCTCGGTCGGGATGGCCGAGAGTGAGGTCCGGTTTGAATGGGTTGCGGAACTCAAAGTGCAAAGTAAAGTCCTGGAAGGCTCGCTTACTGGCCGTGCCGGTAGCGAGCACGCCATCTTCCATCTTGGCGTCTCTCCATTCATCGGTGTTGGAACCATCGAAGAGGATAATCGAACCCGGAGGAGGCTTTGTCTTTCCGAGGTTACTGCGTTCAGTGCGCGTGTACCCAGTTATCCAAAGCTTTGCATCTGAAAGACCGCCCCATTGGTGCTCAATCTGGGATCCGTCCCAACCGGCTCCCGGAAGTCCGCCTCTATATCGAGACGAGTAAAATTTATTTCCTTCTGCTGAGACGATCTGCAAACCGTGGGTCTTATCCCGGTACTCGCCTTGGACGAGGAAATCGGGCCGTTCCTTTGCGGCCGCCTCTGGATTGGTCCAGACGGGAGCGCCAGAGGGCTCCGCAGAGGCGAGTGGGAAGAATGTAAGAAGAGCAAGTGAAAGCGCTTTGCGGATATGCATGAGTAGCTCGGGGTTCTTGAATTTTGAATTTCGGATAATAATTGGATAGTGCCGCTAATAACAGGAAATAAGTCAATGGGCTATTGACCGGTTGAGGCACCCAACGGTTGGCCCCAGAGTCAGTAGAGGTCCCCATCTTATCATTTCGCTGAGCAGAAGGGATTCCATTTCTTTTCGTTTGTTGGCGTAGGTCGGATTTTCGGCGAGGTCTACTTGGTAACGCTTTGGTTTGATCTGGATCTAGAGTGTTCCAAGGGATCGTGTTTGGCCTCAAAATTGAGAATTGAAATCATTCCTGATTTGAGGCGTAATGAGCTTAGTCGCATATACGCTTATATGCGAATTCGTTCCGCTTCAGTTTATATGAAATCCCGTTCCTTATTGCTTCTCGCGTTCCTTCTATTTCTGGGGCTGCTTGCCATCGTGATGATTCGCCGATCGATATCTTCAATGAGCGAATCTCTTTCTGAGCCCTATCAGGCCGAAAAAATCGTGGCTTCAGCAAAGCTCTAGATAAGTCGCCCTCAAATCTGCGAATGCATCAGAGCCTGATGCTCGAAGATATACGCAGTCACCAGCCGGCCAGGTTTTCACGGTGACGGCGAGGATGGACGACGCAGTCTGCCATATCGATTCCGTTTGTGCCTACTCCGCAGAGGGGGATGTTTCGGCTATAGACCCGCCTTACTTTCTGCGAAAAGAAAATAGTAGGCCGCCGTTCTGTTATAACCGGCCGTAAAACGGAGGTCTGCGCCCTTGCCGAAAAGTTCGGTATCGGTCAGATCGGAATATCCCGTCGCTGGAAACGCTGAGGGAGGTTGCTATCTGAGTACGCGAGGCTGGTCCCAGAGACGGTAGGGGTCTCCCCACTTTTCCATTTCGCTGAGCAGAAGGGCTTCCATCTCTTTTCGTTTGGCGGCGTAGGCTGGGTTTTCGGCGAGGTCTACTTGGTGACGCTTCGGTTTGATTCCGGTCATAGCCACCACGGCGCGATCGTGGTGCTGGATGAGGAACTCGTGTGGATTATCCCTCAGATTGAATAGCTGGGTTTCCTGGACGTATCCATCAAGCACATCGTACTTGATCAGTTTCCAATCTCCCTTTTTAACCGATCGCATTCCCGGTTTAGTGCCTCCGTTGTAGACTCCGTAGAGAACATCGCGAACCTTGTCTCTTTCTCCGGTGAGAACGGGCTTAAAACTAATGCCATCGAATGTACTTGGCTTTTCAATACCGGCCAGATCACAGAAAGTGGGTAGCAAATCCATGAGATAGGTGTTCCCTTGAGCACGGCTGCCAGCTTTGATTCCTGGTCCTCGAATGATCATAGGCACCCGCCAGGTGTGTTCGTAGAGATTCTGTTTTCCCATCAATCCGTGCCGGCCCACGGCGATACCATGATCAGCAGAGTAAAAGATGTAGGTGTTGTCCAATTCGCCCATTGCCTCGAGCTTTTTGAGGACTCTACCAACCTGCCGATCGATATTCTCGATACAGGCATATTCTCGTCCCAGCTCGTTTCTAACGGTGGCTTCATCTCTCTTAAGCAGCACTCCCTGAACCGCGACCTCGTCGCGAAGTCCGGGATGGCCATGATGGAAAGGGTGAGCGGGAAGGTAGTTCTCCTGAAGCGGAGGGGCTTTGGGATTGGGAGAAGCCGGAATGTCTGTATTGTCGGCCCCGTATTTATCGAGCAGGTCTGGCTTTCCATGCCTAGGGTCATGTGGGTGAGTGAAGCCGAAAAACAGGAGGAAGGGGTCTTCCTTTGCCTCCTTCTCTCGCTCCTTCAGGTAGTTCATGACTTGTTCCCCGTGCCACCAACTCCCGGTCTCGTCCTCGGGTCCGTAGTTGGTTTGGTCTTTGCGTCCCAGATACAATCGATTGGCCCCCTCGTAGGTGTTGCCAATCTTGCAGGTACGGTAGGTGTCGTATCCAGCCCGATAGAAGAGGGCAGGCATACTGTCGTAGTCCGGATCGTTAGGAGTGAGTTCCGCGAGCAATTTCCTTGGCTGGTGCACGTAGGTTTTTGGATTCATGCGCGGGTAGCGCTTGGCGATGTCTTGCGTCCGCCACACATTGATAGACGTCTGTACCATGGTGCGGGAAGGCAGGCATACCGCCCCTGCCCAGGAACCCATGTGATGGGCGCCATCTAGGACCATCCCCTCGCGAGCGAGTCGATCTAGATTGGGTGTCTGGCAAACCTCATTCCCATAGGCGCTCATCGTCAGAGGCGACTGGTCGTCGACAAAAATGAAGAGAATGTTTGGTTTCGACACGCTCACCACAGTTGGGCGGTCTTGTGAGATCGAGGATTCTGCAAAAAGTATGCTGGCGAGAATTAGAAAACCGGCTTGGCGGAAAATGGAAAAGGGGGGTATGCGTTTCATGGAGGTTTGGCTATGGGAAGGCTTCAAGGTTAGTGGTTCGATGATGTAGGTCCAGTAGTCATGGCGTACCCAGTGGATCCTTTAAAGTACGAAACAAAAGGGCTAAGGCACTGCCATTGCTTCATGCGTTTGTAAAGGGAGCCAGGCTGCGATGTAACTCGGTGGCTTCGCGATCTAAAGCGGCGTGCAATACGTAAGGAGCCATGGGATACTTTCATAGAGTCTGGCCTATTGACTGATTAGGGGTGAAATTGGGACATGATGCTTCAGTGTGCGAATCTAAATCTACTGAAACTGTTAAGTCGTCGCTAGTCAAAAATGAACCCGTTATCCCAATCGCATGAAACCTCTTACCGTTCTATCGCGGGAAGGGTTTGGCCGATTGTCGTGGCGAATGCGGCGACGCCTTTGCTGGGTCTTGCGGATACCGCAGTCATTGGCCGGACGGGAGAGGTCGCGGCGCTGGGAGCGATCGCCTTGGGGTCGCTCATTTTCAGTTTTGTGTACTGGACCTTTGGCTTCCTCCGGATGGGAACAACCGGTTTGGTTGCTCAAGCAATGGGTTCAGAGGATGAACCTGAGGTGCGTGCGATAGTGGGTCGTTCCGTTCTCATGGGAATGTCTATTGGAGTGATTCTCCTTACAATCCAAATCCCAGTCTTTCGATTGGCCCTGCATCTGTTGAAAGGTGGGCAGGAAGTGGAGACCCTAAGCAGCGTATATCTTGGGACACGGATTTGGGGCGCTCCGGCGGCCCTAGCGTTGTACGCGGTAATGGGCGCACTGGTCGGACTCGGTCGGTCGAGGACGCTGCTGTGGGTGCAAGTGGTCCTTAATAGTATAAACATCGGACTTGATGTATTGCTCGCAGGCTACTTCGGGATGGGAGTTGCCGGAATTGGTATCGGTACGGCCATTTCGGAATGGGTCGCGGCGCTATTGGCCCTCTATTTGGTAGTTCGGATTTTGAAGCAGCAGCATCGGAATGAGGATGCCTTCTGGTCGTGGTCACGGATCTTGGATCTACCTCAGCTCACACGCATGTTTGTGGTCAATGGTAACATCATGATCCGTACCTTCTGCCTCCTCATCGGCTTCGGATGGTTTACCCAGCAAGGGGCTCGCTTGGGTGAAGTGACTTTGGCTGCCAATCATATCTTATTACAGTTCGTGTCCTTTAGCGCATTCTTTTTAGATGGTGTAGCCTTTGCGACAGAGGCGTTGGTGGGAGTCGCTGCAGGCGCGAGAAGGATAGATGTATTTAATTTGTTGGTACGACGTACCGCGATTATGGCAGGCGCGATCGCGTTGATTCTTTCCCTTGGGTCAATCCTCGTCGGGCCGCTGATGATTAGCGTGCTCACCGATCATGAAGCGGTTCGCGTGGCCGCCCGATCCCTTCTTCCTTACGCGTCCTTGTACATCCTTTTGTCCTTCGTCGCTTTCCAGTTCGATGGAATCTACATCGGAGTGACGCGATCCCGGGACATGCGAAATGCTTCCTTCGCTTCGGTGATCGCGTTTTTGGCGATCGGTTATCCCTTGACTGGCACTTACGAGGCGATCGGTTTGTGGATTTCCTTCATCGTCTTTGTGGTCGCTCGTGCGGTAAGCCTAGGAGTACTCTATCCAAGGCTTCTTAGGTCGGTAGGGGATCAGCTTGAAACTTAGGGAGTGTCGTATAACTCCAAAGGTAGGTCGCTCGCGCCATGCCGCGAAATTGTAATCAGAACCCAACCGACGCGGCACAGTGCGACGGTCTTCCATCAAAAAACTCTTCTTAGACTGGAATCTGTTTCGAATGTAGGAGCGGTTTTATACCGCGATTGATTTTTTTCGACTGCCAAGCTGGGGCTTGGCGTTTGCAGAATCGCGGTGTCAAACCGCTCCTACATTAGGCCGCGTGGACAAATTCGCTCATGTCACCCGATTCGGTTCTTTCGTGGCCCAATCGCGTTTGCTCGCCTCGAAATATCACAACATTCCTCGGGTCGCAGCCCGCAACTCGAACTCAAAAGCCCTCGAACGGGCTCGTTCCGGAATTTGTCCACGCGGCCTAGTTTGTTTCGCCATCTACGCTCCGCTCCGTCGTTCTGGTAAAACCAGCCTATTGGATAAATTGCTACTCCCGGCACGCGCTCTCGGCCTAACAAATGGATCACGGGTTACTTAGTCCGAAATGTCTCGCTCGTGACCAGAGCTAGCACGAGATCCTGAAAGCCGTTTCCGTTCTGGTGGTTTTCATGGACGATGGTTTCGATCTCTTTTCGTTCCGCGAAGTTGGGGACTCGTCCTGTCGCATAGGTCAACAGTTTCTCTGACAAACAGGCTGAGAAGAGGTCAATGTTGTTGACGAGCCAAGATTTAAGGTCGGTAACGTCTTTGATGGGCGTACCATCGGGCAGTTTGCCCGAAGGATCAATACGAGTGTTGATCTTGGGCCATTCGTCACGCCAGTTGCCTACGGGATCGAAATTTTCCATTACAAAACCGAGGGGGTCTATCAGCTGATGGCAGGTGTAGCAGGCAGCGTCGTCAGTATGTTTGGCCAGTAGATCCCGGGGTGTAGTGGCCCCCTGGGTGTCAGGCGTGAGAGCAGGCACGTTTTTAGGAGGTTCTGGTGGAGGCATGCCGAGAATATTCTCAAGCAACCAAACGCCACGAAGTACGGGTTGGGTGTCCACTCCATTGGCGGTCGCGGTCATGACTGCCGATTGAGTTAGAAGTCCGCCATAGCGGCCCCCTCGGTCAATAGGTAACTTCCGTAGCCCGGATTCGGTATCCATGGATGTACTCTGAATAGAAGTATTCTCAATTTGAGTATACTGATAATTATCCTCTGCAAATTCTGGAGTAGTGTAGTGGAAATCCGGATCGATGAAATCGGTCATTGGAAGATTTTGGGTGAGTATTTCAGTGAAGAAGTGCTCCACTTCCTGTTCTGCTAATACGATCTCAGCTTCGGAAAAATTAAACGCCGCATCTGGCATGATTTCGGGCAACAGGTTTGTGTCTAGCCATTGGCCGGTGAAGCTCTGAACCATTGCATCCGTCGGCTTGCTCGGCATGAGGCGAATGGCTTCTTTGCGGAGGATCTCTGGATTCGAAAGTTTTCCATTCTTTGCTAGATCTAGCAAACGATCATCAGGTGGACGTTGAGTCAGGAAGTAGGACAAGCGACTGGCAAGATCGTATTCGTCGAGGTCACCCGGACTTGCGAGGCGGTAGATAAAGCGGGGCGATATCAGAATGCTACGAATGAGCAGGTGCATGGCCGCATCAAAGTCTCCTCCTTGTGCCCAACGTTGTTTCGCTATTTCAAGGTAGCTCTCAATGGTTCCCTGATCGACGGGACGACGAAATGCCTGGGGAAGAAATCTCTCGAGGATATCTCTCGTATATTCCTCATCCGTCTGTCCCGGTTTTCTCTTGCCGGTGAATTGCTGCTGCAGTTTTTTGGCGAGCATCTCTCGGGGGCCATCTACTATCTTCAAGGGGCCTTCAATGGTCGCCTCATGAAACTCCATCGCTGGGCCGTTGGTAAAGTAGTAATGGCACAGAACGTCGGCCAGATTGAACATTCCAGTGTTCGAGTTTGCGAGTTCCAGTAATTTGACCGTAAGCGCGTCGTCCATGGTGGCATGACTCATGTCTAGGTTCGGATCTTCGAGTGCTTTGGAAAGGATCTCCCACCCGCTGCGTCCGCGAATAACGGATGTGCGAATCTTGCTAAAATCGCCGTTCGGGAATACCGTGTGCTGCCAGGCAGCCAACCAACGCGCATCTTTTTCAAACCATTCACGCATGTGTTTGGCGAATTTGGTGTAGTCGTGGGCCATGTCCGCATTCATCCAGCGGAAGAGCAAAGTCTGACCTTCGTAGAGCTCTGCCTCGAAGGTAATCGTTGTGGGTTCCGTTGAGGGAACATCCATGACTTTGAGCAGGCGAAAAATATCTGCGCGGGAGCGATCACTGGCACTGAGCTCGCGAGCACGGATTTCCAGCTTCATTGGGCCTTCCCATGTCGGCTTGTGCTTGGCGGCGCTCACCGTGATTCGGTAAGTCCCAGAAGCCATGATTTCCATGCGGCTGGGCCAGGAGCAGCTTCGAAAAATTTCGTGTCCACGTGAAACGAGTAATAAGGCATCGTCTACCACTTTCCCGGCGGAGAAACTCAAAACCATGTCATCAGGACCTGCAGTGCGCGTAGTGGATGGAGGCCTCTGGCGTGCTGGCGGATAAATCGTATCGGCAATTTGGGCGGCTACCTTGGCATAGGTTTCCATGAGGGGAGGGGAAAGGACAAGCCCTTCACCCACATTGTTGAAGCCGTGAAATTCCGAGTCTTTAGGAAACCCGAGTGGCAATTTATAATCGGATAAGTCAAAGAGGTCGCGGATAGTAGACCGGTATTCTTCTGCGCTCAGGCGCCGTGGTAGAGTCCCTCCGATGGGGGTGTTCTTCAGAAGATTTTCGTCGAGCCAAGAGATGAGAACCTCACGCTCTTCATCATTGGGCTGCCTTTTTTCGGCGGGCGGCATGAGGCCCTTTTTCGCCATATTGTAGGCCTTTTCCCATAGTTCACGGTTATCCTTTTGGCCCCAGTCAATGGATACGTGATCCAGGTTGACGTCGCCTTTCATTTCGGCATCGTCGTGACAGTCTAGGCAATAGTTGGATAGTACTTCGTATTGATAGTCTGGAATCGGGAGTTCGGTTTTGGCGTGTAGAGAGAATGTGCTGGTTAGTCCGATACAGCCTAACAGAACGTAGGGCCTTCGCTTACGAAGTGCCCTGTAGGTTGACCTAACGACGCGGCATGTCGCGAGCGACAGCCCTACGATGAGAGCATCCGGATTGTGAGAATACATCTTGATCAGCTGAACAATTGGTTCATGTTGCGCGACGCGTTGGAGAACTCGTTCGTCTCCACACCTAGGCGTTGCATCAGGGAAATGTAGAGGTCTCCCAGTAGTGGCGCGTCTGGCTTTTCCCGGTCGATCGCAATGTGCCTTCCATGATCGAACCCACCCCCTGCTACGAGGGTTGGCAAATTAGCGTTGGAGTGTCGGCTGGCATCTCCCATGCCCGTTCCGACGAGTATGATCGTTTCATCAAGCAATGAGGTACCGTCAGGGCGTTTCTTTTCCTTCAATTGGGTGAGGAAGCCGTTGAGACAACGCATGTGGGCGGACTCGATGGAAACCAGGTCGCGAATCATCTCAGGATCGTTGCCGTGGTGGGAAAGACCATGATAACCGGACCTGAGCGGCTGTCCATCAAAGGAGAACACTTGTCCTAAGCCGTCGATGAAAAAGGACAGTACCCGACTGGATTCCGTGTCGAGGGCCAATGCCATTAGGTCATACATTAGCACTTCCGCCTCCATCAACAGGTTTGGTGTGATCGGGTCCGAATCGGGGAGTTTGTAATCTGTCGTTGGCAAGGGATCGTTGATCTGCGAAATCTGGCGTTCCATACGTTTTTCCACGGAACGCATCGAGTCGAAGTACTCATCAAGCTTTTCACTGTCGGCTTTTGCCACCGACTTCTGAAGTCGTAGTGCGTCGTCTAATACGAGATCGATTGAACTTCTGCCGCTTCGCAGCATGTACTCCATGCGAGCTTTGTCTGCTTCCGACATAAAGAGCTCTTTGTAAAACACACTCGGCCTTTGAACCATGGGAAGACCAATGCCCTGTTTAGTGAAGCTCATGGCCTTGCTGCCCTCGCCGGTTCCAGCGGTTAGCTGCACTGAAGGAAAGCGTGATTTCTGCCCAATCTGGTCGGCAACGATCTGGTCCATGGAGTAGGCTTTGGGCGTGTTACCGCAGAGAAAGTTACTCCAGGCATTATGGCCGTTCGGCGCACGGTGATCGAGGCCGGAGAAAACCGTGAAGTCGTTTCGGTGGTTAGCCAAGGGGGCTAGCGTGGGGGGCAAGTTATAGCCTTTGCCGACTTCTTTCGGAAAGAATGCGTTCTGGTGCCAGCCGAGGTAGGCACCGATTGAGACAAGGTTTTTGGCACCTGCGGCGGGCGTTGCCGCTTTGGCAAGAGGCACGGCAATTGATTCGAGGGCGGGCAACGCGATTAGTGCGCCGGCGGCTCTGAGAAATTGGCGACGTCCAATCGTCGAAATTCCGGTCGGGGTGGATTGAGTTCTCATAGGTTTGTTTGGGTTTGAGAAATAAAAATTTCAATAACGGTAGTCTAGCGAAAAACGATAACAGGAATGGTTCCATTTTATCAAGAAGAGGCGAGGTAGACAGTTGACTGATTGTACTCCTTTCAAAGCGTTCTGAGCTAAGCCATGTTCGGAGCTCAGGACAGGCTACCGATCAAAAAGCGTCACGGTTGAACCGTCGGATTTTCTAGGAGTCTGCGAATGTCCGTTCGAAACACATTTGCGGATCGGTGTTTCGGGGCGTCTTCCCCTCCAAATACATAGATGGAGTGATCAGTCAAAACGACTGCTGGGAGCATGAGTCCCTCTGGTAGCTCCGGGAGTGACCGGAATTCATTCTTCTCAGGGTCGTAGAGCAATACTTGTGGTGTAGCTCTGTTGGAACCCGTGTAGCCGCCGACAAGGAGAATGCCAATATCAGGAAACGAAGTCGCTACCGCTCCTCGAGCGGCAATAGGGAGAGGGACTTGCTTTTCCCAGGAGTCGTCGCTCGTGTTGAAGGCGAACACGGAGTCGGTGTTTTCCAAGCCGTTTGGTCCCGGCAAACCTCCACCGAATACGAAAATGCGGTTTTTCCAAGTAGCGACAGCTGAATTGATCAAGGGGCCCTCCGGCAAGGGGCCGAGATCCTTCCATGCGTCGCCTTCAGATTTGCTAATCGAATTCGTTGGGGCCAGCGGTGATAGCTGGGTAGAGCCTCCGATCTGGTAGTAGGCCCCGTTGAGGAGGGCGGCTCCGGCGTAGAGGCGCGTTTGGGGAGGAGGCAGTTTGAAGAACTGCTGTCGTAAGTTTGAATGCTGGGTGAAACGGATTCGGTTGAGCTGATTTCCGTTCGTGCCGCCTGCGACATGGAGGAGATGGTCTTCCGCTGCCACCGCCGCGTAGGCGGTGGGGGTTGGAAGCGGGACTAAAGGAAGCCATTGATGGTCGTGAAGAACGTACCCAGAAGCGTGTATCCGTTTCTCGCCATCATTCCAAGAAGACCCACCGTAGAAAGCCGGTTCTGATTGGTTGAGAGGGAATGCAATCATGCCCGATCGACCCTCGGGCATCGGATTGAGTTCTTCCCATATTGGCTTGAAATCCGCTTGGGCGACGATCGGAAATCCCAGCAAGATAAATATCGCTATGGCAGAAAGGGGTCGCATACGTCGGGTGGGTAGACTCGGATTTCAAAGAGGCGAGCGTGGTCAATGCCATTTGTATTGAAAATCTGGAATCGAATACTCGAGGTCTCGATAGGGTTTTTGAACGGGTGAACCTGTTTTCTCTGGTAGTTGGATTGTTCGCTGTGAATCGTGATCCATTGACCCTCCACGTTCGCTTCGATCGCGTAGTCGCGAATTGTTTCTGGTTGAGGTCTGCCCCAGAGCATGCGACCGGTGTACCCATCCGCCATGGACAAGGTAAGAAGGCGGTGCATCCCCGTGTCGAATACCAGCGCAATGATTCCGATCGTGATCGGTTCATTCCATGAAAGGGCGATCCATGCGGGCAGTCCGAGTGCGGGGTCGGACATCCAACGATGGGTGGCTTCCGGAAAACGATCAGGCGGAGCGCCGATCGGAGATTTTGAGCGGTCGACGGATGGACTTCGAAGCGAGCGGGTCCACCCATCAATGACCGCGGTTGCGGGCCCTTCGGGCTGTTCGCTGGAAGCGGTGACCGTTGCCTTCGGAGCGAGATCCCGAGGGTCCTCGTTTTGGCAACCCAAAAGCATGGCGTCGTCTCGGAGAAGCTGCTGGCGGATTCGAAAAGTGGCGTCCGCATCGGAGGGAAGACTCTGAGGGTCCTTTTCCTTTTGGATCGCATAGGCCGCAGCGGTTCCCACCCCCTGGCCGACGGCGGAGCAAGTGGCCATGACGCGGGTGGAGGCGAAGGCGATGTGGGTGGCGGATAGATTCCGACCGGCATACATGAGATTTTCAAAATCTTTCGAAAGGCAACTGCTCAACGGGATGTCAAAAAGGTAGGGCAGAGGACTCTGGGTACAGGGAGGCTCGTCGATCGCGTCGATTCCACCGGGCGGGTGGGTATCAATGGGCCAGCCTCCGGTCGCTATGGAATCAGGAAAAGCGCGGCTTTGCATGAGGTCCTGCTCCGAGAGCATATGCAGCCCGTGGAGGCGTCGGCTTTCCCGTTTGCCGGGCAGGAATCCGCACCACTCCAGGGCCCAGTTGGACGCGTCTACTTCGGAATGGTTTTTGATGAAATCCCAGACTCCCATGAGGGCGGCCAGGAGTTCGTCTCGAATGGCCTCATTGTCCTTGATCGTGTCGAGTTCGCCCCCCCATTCCAGCCACCAGAACCCGTATTCAAGATTCAGATCGAGTCCGGGTTGCCCGAAAGGGCGATGCTTTAAAGACTCTGCCGTAAACGTGCGAGCCCAAGAAGGGGGCGAAAAGGGCATGGGGACCGGGTGCCGCCGTGCTTGGAAGAGCAGTGTGGAACCGAGGGTCTTTCGATCACCCGTCGTTGGAGCAAGCGATTCGGAGTATTCCGCTTGGGCTTCCCTGCCCATGGAGTAGGCCGCGCCAGCTGCGAAGCCCAAGGTCCCATCGCCCGTGCAATCGACAAAGATACTAGCGGCAATCTCGAAACGGTCATTGGTGCTCAGCCGTTCTGCCCCTACTTTTTGTATTCGCCCATCCTTAACATCCGCACTGGTGACTGTTGTGTTGAGCATCAAAGTCAAGTTGGGTTCCTGGCGGCAAAGGTCGTAGAGGCCGAGATCCATCATGGAAGGGGATCGTTGCGGATTGCGGACGCATTGATTTAGTCTGATTTCCTCTACAATGCCCCCTTCTCGCGCCTCACATTGAAGGGGGATCCCTTCGCTCATACCGTTTGCTCCCACTATGTGCATTCGGACTTCGCTGGAAGCGTTGCCTCCCAATACGGGCCGATCCTGGCACAGAATGACCTTCGCCCCGCACCGGGCCGCTGCGAGGGCGCAACTGATACCTGCGGGACCGCCACCGGCGACGAGAATGTCGGATTGGAGTTGGGAAAGGGTGCTTTTCATGGGTTAGGGAGGGCGTCCTCGAAAAGAAAAGGAAGCCCTTCGCGGAATTGCGTCGAGAGTTGTTGGACGTCCAAAGAAGAAATACTCGAAAGAGGCCAGCGAAGTGTGGGTGAAAGCCCAGCCCAGCCGCCTGCCGCGGCAAGCGCCTTGTCTAAAGCTGTGTTAGAGAACTTTCCCCGAAAGGGTGCCATCGCTGTTCCGAATACCTTCCGGATTTGCGCTTCTTGTTGGAGAGCTAGGTCTGGATCAGCCATTATACGGCGGCCCCATTGCACTGCTCCTTTGGGCGAGAGACAGGCCAGGTTGGAGTAGCTTCCACGGGCGCAGCCTTGAATGATTCCTGAAGCCAAATGAATCCCAGCAACGAATACCGATAGCTGATCGGCTACGGGGCGCATTTCGGCGTGCCAGGTTGCGTCGCCGCCGAGGACTTTGATTCCAGTGATGCCATCGATAGTAGAGGCCAGTTGGCTCCATTCTGATGGGGTGAGAACCTTTCGAGCGTTGGGGGGATTGTAAATGACTAGTGGGGTCGGGTCGGCGGCAGCGGTCATTCGTTTCAAGAATCGCAGGATCTCCTCCCACGTGAGGGGCGTCCACTCGGGAAGAATTACCTGGAAGGCGCCCGGATTGAGTTCGCGGGTTTGCTCGATTCTTCGAAGGGATTCGGCTGCGTGGGCGTGGGAGGCCCCGA
>Ga0255773_10003310_pt1 | contig 14365 bp, 11 predicted proteins | sample 011ome_17_FD_179971 | JGI IMG/M metagenome (GOLD analysis project Ga0255773, IMG submission 179971) | Coastal salt marsh microbial communities from the Groves Creek Marsh, Skidaway Island, Georgia - 011502XT metaG (version 2) | ecosystem: Environmental > Aquatic > Marine > Intertidal zone >...
AATATCTTTTGGTTGAAGTAAAAATTTTCTTCCAGCAATTAAGTTTACAGGATTTTTTATATCTAATTGGTATACTTTAACCTTTAAAAAGTTATTAAAATCCTCTCTTATTACATAAACTTTTTTTGCATTAGCAGTTAATTGATTTAAACCTGAGGTTGAAATTAATTCAGTTAATGAAAAATTTTCATTTGGATAATATTCTCCAGGCTTTGTAACTTCCCCAAACACGTGTATTGAATCTGAGTTTCTGTCTATAAAGATGACATCATCTTTTTTAAGAAAAAAATTTTCTCTATCATCTAAACTTGTAAAGGCATTATTTAGATTAATTTTATAGACTTGATTATCTCTTCTTAAGAAACCTTTAGTTCCCAAAAGTTTATCTGCGGCATTTGGATTAAAGTTTGCTTGAATAGCGGCCTCAATTAATTTTATAGGTTTTTGATCAAGATTTATAGTAATTTGATTTCTGACTGCTCCAACAATGTATACTTTGCTACTATTAAATTCATCAATGCTAATTTGAAGATCTGGATTTTTATAAAAATCTCCTAAAATTTGTTTTAAAATATTTTGCGCTTCATCTACAGTAAGTCCATCAATTTTAATTTTTCCTAAAAAAGGTAAATCAATCATTCCATCAGGATCAATTTCGTAAGAGTTGTCTATATCATCAGTATCAGTTAAATTTATTGAAATTACATCTGCTGGTCCCAAAATATATTCATATCGGTAATCATAAATATTATTAAATTTATTGGTATTATATTTTAATTCCTCTACCTTATTTTCATTTAAAATATTAAAATCATTTTCTGTTAAAGAATTTATTTTAATAATTTCTATGCCCACATCATTTATGGAGTATTCACTATTTATTGAAACTTTATTTTTTCTTTGTGAAGGTCCTTCATTAATACCAGGCAGTATTACACAAGCATTGAGAAAAATAATTAAAAGAAAAATTAAATAATTTCTATTAAAAAAATTCATATATTTATAAATATATTAATCTTTTTAATAATCAATTTGATTAATTTATTGAAAATGATTCATTTTAACAGCTTTTTAATATATAAATTTAATGAACTTTTGAAATGCTGATATTATAAAACAAGTAATTTGAAATTTTAAAAATGTTAAATAAAATTACAGATCTAGTAAACTTTTTTGATCTTGGAGATTTAAGATACTATTATTTAATAGCAAAAAAAAATATCAAAAATTTATTCTTAGTTTCATCTTTAATTGCACTCGCAGTCTATTTTGTTTCACTTAATATTGAAAAAAAATATTTGAGCAAAGCTACAATTGTTATTGCGCCGGATGAAAATAAAATAGTCAACATCGAAGAAGTATATTCTTTAGAGAGTATGCAGAATAGAGTAAACAATCAAATTGCAATTATAAAAAGTGAAGAAGTTATAGATTATATTGTAGAAGATGAAAAAAATGAACTTGAGTTTAAAAATTTATATTCATCAATTGATAGAAATTTTTTTACTAGAATTTTATCTAAAAATCGTGAAATAAATAAAGAATATTTAAAAGAAATTTTAAGATCAAATTTTAATGTTAAAAATTTACCAAGAAGTGATGTTTTAGAACTTTCTTTTATTTCCAATAATCCAAAAATTTCACAATTAGCTTTGAAAAATATTATCGACTCTTATCAAAGATATGAAATTGATAGTAAAATTCAAATTACAAATTATGCAAATACTAAGATAACTGAAAGATTAAAAGATTTAACAGTCCAAATGGACGAAGCAGATAGCAAACTAGCTAAATATAAAAGAGAAAATGATTTAGTTGATACAGGTAATGTTAAAGAATTAAAGATTAAAGAAATTCAATCAATTTCAACAAGAATACTTGATGCCAAGAAAAAATATCAAGAACAACAAAATGATCTGCTTTCAATCAAAGTAGCAGAAGGTGATGTTGATGCACTGTTAGCTATTGAAGATTTAAATAATAGAGAAGAAATATCAAATATTAAAAACAACCTTTCTGCTAACGAAAGTAATATTCAGTCATTGTTGTTAATTTATACTGAAAAGCATCCAAAAGTCACTCAAGCCTACGAACAAAATTCCAGTTTAGAAAATCAACTTAAGAAAATTTTAGATGAGACAATTCAAAAAAAAGCATTTGAGCTTAGTAATTTAAAAACTTTTATTAATTTATCGAATGATGAGCTTGATAAAGCTAAAGATGAACTAAGATTTATTGAAGAAAAAGAAGCAGGAATGATGAAATATGTAAGAGAGGTAGACAGTAGTAGAAAATTATATGAAACATTTTTACAACGAGTAAAAGAAACGAATGAAGCTCAAAATTTACAAGTTTCAAAAATAAAAATTATTGAAACTCCTACTTTATCTGAGGAACCTTTTTCACCAAATCCAATGAGAAATTTAATTATAGCTATGATTATCTCTTTTTTAGGACTTTATGGATTAATATTTTACAGAGAAATGAATACTTCAGTCATTAAAAGCCCTGAAGCCATTGACTCTTTAAACATCCCCCAAGTTGGAATATTGCCATCGGTAGAGAAATTAAAAAGAGGATTTCATATTTTACAAATGTTTGTTGAAGATGGTGCTTCTAGTTTCTCAGAAGCGATAAGATCCTCAAGAACAATTATAGAATCTAAATTTGAAAAAAATAAAAGCTATGTGGTTACTTCATCAAATCCATCAGAAGGAAAGACTACATATGCTTTTAATTTGTCACTATCTCTTGAAAAAACAAACAAAGTTCTATTCATTGAAGCAGACATTAGAAGACCATCAGTTTTAAATGGTTTTTATCAATTTGATAGACAGATATTAGGTTTAGGTGAAATCATATCAGGGTCTGCAAATTTCAAAGATGCAATTTTTAAAGTTCCGGGAACTGAATTAGATATTATTACGTCTGGTGAAAAAAGATTTGATATGTCAGATATTGTTAGCAAAGACCAAATAAAAAAATTTTTAGATGTTTTAAAGATAGAATATGACTATGTGATTGTAGACTCACCTCCAGTACAACCTGTTTCAGATACTCTCATTTTAACTCAATCTGCAGACTATAACTTATTTGTAATAAGATCTGATAAAACAAAAACAGCTTCCTTTATGTCATCAATTAAAAAAATACAGAATGTTGGAGCTAAAATTAATGGTATTATAATTAATGATATAGATACATCTAAAGATAGTTATTATAGTTATTATTATAGTTACTCACCTGAGTATTATACAAAAAGCTAATAATGTTTCGTCTTGAAAAGGTTTTTCAAAATGATGACAATGGTTTTATTTTATTTTCAAACTTCATAAAATCTTTAATACTTTTAGTCACAGCATATACATTTGTAATATTAAGCAATCACTCAATTTATGAATTAACTGATTATAAGATATTTACAATTTCTAATTTTTTTTTCTATTCTATTTTATTATCAATAATTTATTTTATACTTTCATTTTTTTTTAAAGATAAGAAAGAATACCAAAAAAATTTCTTATCATTTTTAAGAGAAGATATTTGTAATATTATTATTTCTATTGTTTTTACTTTTGCTATAATTTTTATTTTTAAAGCAAACCTAAAATTAGAAATTAAATTTATTTATTTGTTATTAACCCAAATTATAGTTTTATTTTTAGCAAAACTTTATTTCAATAACCTTTATAAACAATTAATTGATAAAAATATCATACAAAGAAATATTATGCTTGTGGGTACTTACAAAGATATAACAAATTTACTAAAAGAAAAATTTGAAAAAATTATAATTTTTAAATGTTGTATGATTACTGATATTGATAACTTAAATAGTAAATTAATAAAAAATGAAATTAAATTTCCTATATTTAATAAAAGCGACGATTTACGATCTGTTTTAGAATATCATTCATTAGGTCAAATTTGGATTCTTAATGGAAATAAAAATAAATTAGAATTTTTAGAAAGAATTTTAAAATATTCTGTTGATACACTTAATATAAACTTAGAGGAAGTTCCGAATATTAAAGGTAAAAAGCTTTTAGCTAATAAATATGATTTTGAATACTATGAGATGTCCAGATTTTATGGAGTGAATTTATTTTTAAAAATTTTAATAGATAAATTATTATCATTAATTTTTTTACTCATTACTTTACCAATATTATTTTTATCAGCATTACTAATTTATATAGAGGATGGATTTCCCATTTTATTTACACAAAATAGAACTGGTTGGGATGGAAGAAGATTTAAAATTTATAAATTAAGGTCCCTTAGTAAAACAAACTTTGATAGAACTAAGCAAGTTACCACAGATGATAAAAGACTTTTAAAAATTGGTAAATTAATTAGAAGATTTAGCATAGATGAGCTTCCTCAATTTTTAAATGTTTTAAATGGAGATATGTCAATAGTTGGTCCTAGACCACACATGGTTGAACATGATATTCATTATTCTTCTTTATTTAAAAATTTTTTAAAAAGGCATAAATGTAATCCTGGTCTTACAGGATGGGCTCAGGTAAATGGATTAAGAGGAGCAACACCAAAGCCAGAGGTTATGGAAAAAAGAATGGATTATGATTTATGGTATTTAAATAATTGGACAATTTGGCTTGATCTTTATATCATTCTAAAAACATTTTACGCTCTATTAAAATACAGGGGAGATTAATTTTTAATAAAATTTTGTGTTTTTTTTTGCTTTACTGGCAAGATAGTACCAAATCATTATAGGCACAGAATGAAATAAGAAAATTTTTAGAATTAAAATTCCACCATCTCTAAACCAGAAAATCAAAAGAGGAACATTTACAGAATAAAGAAATAAGTAAAGATTATTTGTTAAATTTTTTAATAAATTCATATGAATCTTACCACAAATATACCCAGTGAAAAAAAGCATTAAAATAACACCAATATACTTGAAAGACATCCATCCATCACCAATTAGAGAATTAGTCAAACCTGTCACATTTCCATAATCCATTAAATTAAAATATTTAATAGGAGCTCCTATTGGTTTATTTTCCCAAAAGATTCTAGGTATAGGCTCTGTAAATAATTGAAGATATTGAGTAAAATAAGTTAAGCTGCCAGTATTGTATGGGATATTTTTTATAATGAAGCTTAAAGATTCAAAATTTGACAAATCTAAACTATCAAATTGATAAAAGCTTAAACCACCTCTACTTCTTCCAGTAAATTGAAACACTAGTAATATAAAAATAAAAAAAATAAATATTTTTTTCTTTTTGTTTGCATTGTAAAAAAAATACAACATCCCCAAAGCAAATAATATCATAAGAAACGATGATCTATTCCAGCCAAAATCAAATCTAAAATAAATATAAATAATTAGTGGGATGCATGAAAAAAAAGAAAAATTTCTTAAAAAAGCAAACAGCAGAAAAAGTGACCCCATAGCTATATTTGCAAAAATATAATATCCAGTAGTATTAACAAAAACCCTAATACCATAAATATTATTAATACTCATACGCGTGTGCATTTGATACAATTCATTTAATGACAAAACTCCAATTGGTATAATAAAAAAAGATAATAATATAAAAATTTTTCTATCGTATGTATCGCTTTTATATTTTTTAAATTGTAAATTAACTAATGCATTTTTTTTTAAATCTTTATTTTTGATGAAAATAGAAAATCCAATTAAAAAAGAGATAAAACCAATAATTGTTATATAAATAGTTTTTGAAAAATTTATGTCTTCTTTTTGGAAACCAATATAATTATAAACATTTACAAATGAGAAGTTTGTTATCAACAGTGGTTTTAATACAAATGAGATAAAATGAAAAATCAGAAAAATAATTAATGGAGAAACAAACAATGTATCTCCTAATTTTTTATAAAAATAATAAAATGATAATATAAAAATCAGGAAATTTAAATAAACTAAAAAACTTTCTGAAAACAGTATCACTTTTTAATTTTACTTATAAAGTTTGAAACCTTAGTTCTGTAACATGACCATTTATATTCATTATAAAGTTTCATAGTTTTTTTACTCATTTTTTCAATTTCAGATGGTTTTTTTAATATTTTGTTTATAGCAAATATGATACTTTTTGTTGAACCAGGTTTTATTTTTAATTCACTAAAATCATTTATATTATGGCCTGAATTAATTGTACTTAAAATTGGTAAACCTGCCCCAACTGCTTCATATATAGCTATAGCGCTTCCTTCGTAAAATGTAGGAAAAATAAATAAATGGCTATCATAATAATATTTTAATAATTCTTTTTTTTGCATAAAAGACTTAATAGCAATATTAGAAGGCATTGTTTTATCTTTAATGTTCAAAAAATTTGATCCTATCATAGTAAGCTTAACCTCAGATTTTTTGAAACTTTTTATGGCATCAATTAAATAATTTGCACCTTTTCTCTCATTAATCTGTCCAACAAATAAAATTTTCAAGGTTTCATTCTTTTTTAAAATTCTTTTTCTTAATTTTTGTTTTGGAAACAATTTTTCATCAAAACCATAATTAATTATTTTTATTTTTGAAGATTTTACTTTATTGTTCACTAGTGATTGCTTTACAAACTTGCTACCTACAATTATTTTATCAGCTAACTTGATCTCTTGGATTTGCCTCTTACGTTCGTATTCTGAAAGTCTATAAATATTATTGTCTTTAGAATATTTTTTTTCTGACTCTAAAATATATCCAATTGTTAAATCTAAAACTTTATAAACTTTTGTTTTGCTGAATTTTTTAAAAACGTCATAAGAGTAATTATTGAAACCCCAAATTACATTTATACTGTTTATCTCCCTATCTATGTCTTCTATTACTTTTTTTGAAAAATATTTGTATTCTAGTTTATTAAAATAATTATCTAAATATATATACTTTAACAATAATTGTATCCAAGAAAACAAACCGAAAAGTTCAATTTTATTCTCATTAAGATTTTTGTTATATCGAGTGAACAATCTTTTTTTTATGTAAGATTTGTTTGGAAATAAATTTAGTATCTTATATGGATACCTATTTTTAATAAAAAATCTACTTGTTGAAAATTTATGCAGTTGGTTACTTTCCTGCAAAGCTAAGCAAGTTTGGTCCGCGTGTTGAATACCTTTATGAAATAAATATACTTTATTCAATTTTAAAATTTTACTATTTTTTTTATTTTTGTCATTTTTATAGTAGTAAAATCATTTAATTTAAATTTATAAAAGTAAGATAAAATAAATAAATTAAACATACTTGTAATCAATAAAGCAATATTAAAGCCGTAAGCAATATAAATCCACTCATTATAAAATTTGCTAATAAATAAAGTCGAAATAATTAAAAAAATATACACACTTTCTGAGTAAAAAATACTTTTAAACATTTTTTTGGATTTCATTATAGAAATACTAATTTGTCTCAATAGATAAAAAGGTGTACCCAAAATAAAAATTAAGAAAATTGAAGAGGAGAAAGAATATTTTTCACCATAAATAAATTTTATTATTAAATCTGAAAAATTTCCAAATAATGTTACAAATATTAAAAAAATTCCCAAAACCAAAAACAAAGAAATGATAATTATATTTTTAACATTTTCTTTCGATAGATTTTTAAATTTATTAATCATCACGTTGTCAACAGATTGAAAAATAAATACCATACTTTTAGGTATCGAAATTCCAATTAGATAATATGCCAAAATCAATTTATCAAAGAAAGCTATTAAAAATAATTGATCTATTCTATCAATCAAAACTCTCACAACATTATTAAAGTGCATTTTAAATCCATCACTCAATATAGTAAGTTTATTTTTATCCTTTGCTTTAACTAAAATATTAAATTCAAAATGATTTCTTAATTTAAATATTATTATCAAAATTAGAAAAAAAACTAATACAGAACTTAAAATAAAAATTAAATATGCAATGTTGGAATTAATTATAAAGAAATAATATGACAAAATTAATATTATAAAATTTACAAAATGGGTACTTACTCTTACAAAGTTCCAGTAATTTATATTAATTGTAAGTATTAAAGAATTTAACAAAACAGAAAAAAAATTTACCAAGCTAAAAATTAAACTTATAATAAAAATATTTATCGATAATACATTGGTATTTAAAAAATAATGTAAAAGAGTAAAGGTTATAACAAATAAAAAAAACACTAAAAAATATAGTTTTATTAAGTATCCAATAAATATTTTTTTAATCATTTTTTTTGATTGTATTATTATTGATTGGTCTAACGATAAGGTTGAAATGATTGTTGAGACTGATAAAATTGTAATTAAAACACCTAGAGAACCCCTGTCTTCTATGGTTAAATACCTTGCAAGTATTATTGAGATAAAAAAATTAATAACTCCTATTAAAATGCTTGATAAATACGACTTAAATAAAGATTTCATAGAAACTTAATGAATGATTTCAATTAAAGTTCGTTTTATAAATTTTATTCATACTTGTAAACTTCTATAAATAACTAAAATGTTTAATATATTTTATACTAATCAATTAAATTTAGATAATATCAATTACTTAATAAATTAAGCAAATACTGGTAAATTAAATTTAAATGTTCACAAAAATTATTAAATTTTTCAGGGTAATATTTAGTTTTAATTTTTTTTGGGTCTATAATTTATTATTTTTTAGATTAGCTCCATCAATTGAGCATAAAAAAGAAATTTCAAAATTAAATTTTAAAACAGTAATTGATGTTGGAGCTAACAATGGCCAATTTGCAACATTAATTCTTAAAACTCATCCTAATTCAAAAATAATATGTTTTGAACCTCAAATTGGACCGTTTAAAAATTTAAAAAAAATTTTCAAAAAAAATAACATAAAATTATTCAGACTTGCCTGCGGTTCAAGAAACAAAACAATTATGATGAATATTTCAAATCAAAATGACTCATCTTCGATTTTAGATATTGGCAAAAATCAGATTCATTTTTTTCCTGCTACTTATTTAAAAAAAAAGGAAATAATAAAAGTAGCTAAATTAAAAGAAGTAATAAATTTAAAAAAACAAATTAAGCCAATCTTACTTAAAATAGATACTCAAGGATATGAATTAGAGGTTTTAAAAGGATCTGAACTGAAAAATATTAAATATATATTAGTTGAATGTTCATTTATTAAATTTTATAAAAATCAACCACTATTTAAAGAGATAGATAAATTTTTAAAAAAAAAAAATTTTTATATTTATAAATGCTATAATCAAACTATGGATAACAAAAATAAAGTAATTCAGGCTGATTATATATATTCTAATTCCTTAATATAGACATTTTGTAAGCTTTTACATGCTTTTCTACTAATTTTTCTTTAGTAAAATTAAGTCTTACAAGTTTTTTATTATTGTTGACTATTTTATTTTTGAGGGTTTTATTTTTTATTATTTTAATTAATGAATTTTTGAAAAATGTTAAATTAAAACCTCGATCTTTACTTATAAATCCATTTGAGTAGTTTTTTATAACTTCATTTATAGATCCAACATTTGTTGTAACAATCGGAGTACCGCTTGCCATTGCCTCAATCATTGCAATTGGTATCCCTTCATACTTTGAAGTTAACAAAAATATATCAAAAGCTGGAAGATATTTATTTATTTTATTTTTTGCATCTATTATTTGCAACTTATTGTTTTCAAATAATCCTAATTTTTCCGCTGGTTTAATTACTTTATCTTTATAATACTTAGCATTAGAATCGACAAATCCACCCAAAATAACAAAATTCAATTTATTGAAGAATTTCAAACTTTGAATAATATCTATTATTCTTTCGTGAGCTTTTGCTGTTACTTGATTGCCTATAGTTCCAATGACTATATGATCTTTTGGTATATTTAAAATTTTTTTAGATAAAAATCTTTGTTTATTTGAGAATGTAAATTTACTAATATTCACAGCTGGATAAAATAATATTCTTTTATTTACTCTGATATATTTTTGAATCAGATTAAATTTTTTTTGAACATATTTACCATTGATCATTATCACATCACTTAAAAAGATAGTGAGAGGTGACAAGATTTGTCTAAATAGGCCTGGTAAAGCATCACTATGTATTTGGCAAATAAGGCTGCATTTATAAATTTTAGCAGCTATTAAATAATGAAAGTTTTGTATTCCTGAAACTTGAACTATTTTTATTTTCTCTTTTTTTATTATTCTTCCAATTAAAAGAATGTCTCTTAGAATAAGAAAAATAAACTTAATATTTAAAAATAGATTAAATGATTTACGTGGTCTTGTTAGGTTTGCTTTAATTATTCTTATTTTTTTTGATTTAAACCTATTGTGAATAAATTTATTATTTTTAGGCACTAAAGGAATTAGTAAAAAACCTTTTTTAACTAATACACTATGTATTGTTAATATAATTTCATGTAAACCTCCCCATTGGTCAAATGGTAAAGGCACGAGTATTTTATTCATTGAGAAAATTTAATTCCTAGACAATTATTAATTTTTTTCTTTAAATTACTGTCAAACTCAGATTTTGGACTTAAATTATTTTTGAATAAAAAATTAAACCATTTACTAATACTATTTTCATCATTAATTTTATTTAAAAATAAAAGTCTTTTTTTACTAATAAATAAGTGTTTAGCAGCATCGGCACATTTTCTATTATATACTATAACATTGCAATTTTGTTTTAAATAGTATGCTGCTAAAAATGAATGAAGGCGCGTAGATATCATATATTTACATTTTATCATTTCTTTTAAGAATGATTTATAATTGTTTTTATATTCAATTAATTCAAATCTATTTTTAAATTTTTTATCAAATAAATTTATAAACTTTCGAGACTCGTGAACGTCATTTATATTTTTATCTTTTGGTGTCCATAAAGCAAAAACTTTTATTTTAAGTTTTTTCTTTTGAATTAGAATTTTGCTTATTTTATTCACTAATTTTTTATAAATTTCTGAGTCATATATATTTTCATTGTTTTTAAATTGTTCTAAATTTATAATTGATATTCCTAAGTAATTTTTATTACCAGATAACTTTGTATTAAAATCTTGAGAGATTAATTCAACCAAATCTTTTCCAAGGATTGCTTTTTGTAAAAAGTTTTTGTTCATCAATTTGATTTCACTTAAACTCTTTTTATCTCTTAATAATATTGTGTTACTAAAATATATTGATAAATATGAAAAAAATTTTATGATTGAATTGCTACTGAACGGGCCAATACTTATTCCTAATAAAATAACTTTTTTATTAAGAAACCTTAAAAAAATTAAAGAAACTGTTAACAAAATAATTTTAATCAAAAAGTTAATCTTATCTGGGTTTTTTTTATAATTATCATGAAACCAACTACCACCGGTAAGAACAAAATCAGTGCATTGAAATAAACTTTTAAAAAAATTAAAAACGGTTCTTGGATATATTATTGTGTCAAAATCTCTGATTTTATTGGAAAAATTTGAGTTTCCAGATAATACTATTTTTTTATATTTATTTTTTGGTATATGCCTTAGCAATGAAATAAGCATTAAATCATCACCAAAATTATTTCTTCCAAAATATCCAAAAAGAAAAAATTTCTTCATTTTTATAAAATAAACATCATTATAGAGTAAAAAGAATAAAATAATTTATAAATATTTACCATTCGTTACTTTTGGCTTTTGACCATTCTATTAAAGAGCTTTTTAAATCGTATTTAAAAATATATTTGTTTTCAATTAAAAACTTTGGAATTATATCATTTGAAACAGTTAATTTTTTTAATCTAACATAATTAAAATTACTATCTGACTTAAAATTTTTTGTAATAAATGAGGTTAAATTGAGTAAAGTTAAAAATAATTTTTTATCTAAATTAAACACAGTAGAATTATAATCGTAAATTTTTCTAATGTTTTCGACATAATCTTTCATAGAATATGAATTTTTGTTCACACCATTAAAAATTATATTGTTTGGTAATTTTTTATTTAACTGATTTTCATAAATCCATAAAATTTGATTTATAAGTTCAAATATATATATGCCAGCTTTTTTTAAATTTTTATTTCCCAAATAGAAAAATATTTTTTTTTTAATAATCTTTACAAGTCTTGTTACATTTCCATTTTCGCCTGGACCAAATACAACTCCTGGCCTGCAGATTAGTAAAGTTTTATCAGTATCTTTTTGCCATTCTTCATGAATTTTTTCAGCCTCTAATTTTGATTTTCCATAAGGTGTATCAGGTATTGGTTTTGTATCTTCATCTTTAGTATGTGAGCCTGATCCATATATTGATATGCTGCTTGTAAAAATTATATTTTTGCACTTAATTTTATCTGCAAATTTACAAATATTATTTGCTCCTTCAATGTTAGTCTCAAAATATTCAAAATCATTATGACCAGGCATCCTATGTACTGCTGCCAGATTAATAATTAAATTAATATCTTTAAGTGCTTCATATTGATTAATTGGTTTTCTAATATCGTGATTAATAAATATTATTTTTTTTTCATTGATAAATTTATCGATTTTGCTTTCTAAGTATTTATCAATAGGTTTATTCATATCTATGACGTATATTTTTTCACACAATTTATTATTTAAAAGATATTCAATAAAATTTACTCCAATAAATCCAAAACCACCTGTTATTATTATTTTGTTCATTTAAATATATTTATAAAATTTTTTCGAATTTTAGTGCTACTTTATTTATATTGAAATTTGTTTCTGCATATTTTCTGCTGTTTAATGATAATTTTTCAAGTAATTTTTTATTATATTTTAAATTATTTAAATAATTATTTAATTGATTAATTTCACCCTGTTCAAATACAGAACCACATTGATTCTCTAAAATTATTTTTGATGCCAAATTTTTCTTAGATCCATAAAATAAAATTGGTTTACCAGCACATAAATAATTTAAAATTTTTGAGGGAACAGAAAATAAACTTGCATCGTTATTTAATGTTGCAAAACACACATCAGCAGTACTTAAAATATCATTCATTAGTTCAAATTTTTGCAAACCTAGCAATTTTATATTATCTGATAAATTTTTTTGACTTTTAAGGTGGTCAAAACCTGTTCCTATACTTGCAATTACAAATTCGATATCAGGATTTTTTTTTGCCATATCAATAAAAATATCAGGGTCATGTTTTAACGCTAATGTTCCGGTATAAAGCAACCTAAATTTATCCTTACCCAGAAAATTATTAGTGATAAATAATTGATTTTTGTTTTTTTCTTTTTTAATTTGATTTAAATTTCCCCAATTAGGTATATATACGACCTTATTTAAATTTATTTTCCAGATATTTATTTGATTAATAAATTCCTTTGAAATAATAATTATTTTATCAGCATCTTTTAATTGTTTTTTTTCAAAATAAAAAAAAATATAAGAAATAATTTTTGAAAGAAATCCTAATTTTTTATTTAATAGTAGATTAACAGCTATTGAGTAAAAATCTTGCACCCACATAAAGAACTTTATATTTTTTTTCTTGCAGGCTTCTAAAAAATATATTTGAGATAATGTTGGACAATTAGATGAAATTACAATGTCCGGTTTTATTTTTTCAATTAATTTTTTTGCTTCTCGACCATATTTTAAATCCTTAAAAAATCTATCTACAAAATTTTTTTTATTATATCTAATTTCATCTCCCAAGCTGTGAACCTCTATATTTTTTAAATTATGACTAAAAGAAGCTTTTGGCCCATAATCATTTTTGAAATATAAATGATATAACATATTTTTTTCAGCTAGTTTTTTAGTCAATTCAAATTGGAATGGATGACCACAGTAATCATGTATTAATATTTTTTTCACTTAATTTATTTTTTTTTTAAGTCAAACAACACGTATTGATTGTAAAGTATTAAACTGGAGTTATCAAATGAGTTTAAAAGATGGTTTGTCTAAAACTTATAAATGGATAGATGAGCAAATTAATACAGATGGTATAAATAATAATCGTTTTACAAAATCCTAAAAGATACCAGATATAGTATTTAGATTTAAGGTCATAACTAATTTCTATACTAATTAATTGAATTATTTTTAATTAAACCTTAGGTTGAATTTATGGAAAGATCTTCTGACCTACAAAAAAAAATAGACGAGTTTAAGGGAAAAGTATCCTTAACAAATGACTATATGGTTTTCGAACCTAACAGTTTTGATATATTCTTAGATAAAGTAGCTTTAAAAATTAATCATCAAGTTAATGACTTGAATAATAATAAAATGATTAAGAAGATTTTAAAATCAAGTTTATTTGTAGCAAGAAGAACATTGTTAAGTTTTTGGAATTCATTAAAAAATATTAGTGAAAAAGTTAATTTGATTA
>Ga0255773_10003318_pt1 | contig 14344 bp, 14 predicted proteins | sample 011ome_17_FD_179971 | JGI IMG/M metagenome (GOLD analysis project Ga0255773, IMG submission 179971) | Coastal salt marsh microbial communities from the Groves Creek Marsh, Skidaway Island, Georgia - 011502XT metaG (version 2) | ecosystem: Environmental > Aquatic > Marine > Intertidal zone >...
TCAAACTCTTTCTTTGGTAAGTTAAGTTCAACATCATCCTTGATAACCACATATCGGTCTCTATCAATTTTCAACGATTCGAGTTCAATCATTGGATCAGCTTGGATCGTACTCTTTTTTCTCCTCAACAGGGCCTTTAATCGACTGATTAAAACTCTTGGTTTTATTGGCTTAGTAACAAAGTCATCAGCTCCAGCATCAAAACCAGCAATTTGCGAATAATCTTCACCTCTAGCGGTTAAAAAAGCAATGATTACATTCTTGGTCTCAGGTAATTCTCTAAGACGCATGCACGTCTCTACACCATCCATTTCTGGCATCATCACGTCCAATAAAATGAGGTCTGGTTTCTTTTTCATCGCAACCTCAATTGCAATCAATCCATTCTTAGCTGTATACACTTTCGCACCCTCTTTCTCGAGGTTATAGCTTAGAAACTGTAATATGTCTTCCTCGTCATCCACAACGAGAATCTTCTTATTTGCTAGCATCGGTTCTTGATTATCAAATTCCGACTTCGAATGTAGATTTCCCAATGTGAGGTGGATTTATGTGTCCGTTATGAAATGGTTAGTAATGTAAGCTCATTGTTAAGCCCATTTTATTCGAATGTAAACACTTTATTTCTAACTCAAAAGTCTTAATGTTCCTGAACTTACCATGAACACAATGATTTCAATGAAATTTCGAGATTTTTCGATTCCTCTGTTTTATAACGCACAGATAATCTCGCATTAATCCACCCATAATTTACTCAGTAAATCTTTGCACTCAGATAAAAACGAAAAAATGAAAACTATTTACCTATCAACAGCAAAAGTTATGGCACTGACGATGTCATTAGGGTTTGCGCTCTCTATCTCTTCTTGTAAAAAAGAAGGATGCACGGATGAAACGGCTACGAACTATGACGACAAAGCCAAAGAAGATGATGGAACTTGTAAGTATCCAACCACTCAAGAGGGAGAAATTACAAAGACTGGTTTTATTACTGCAGACGAAAGATGGACTGCAAACAACATTTACTTTCTTGACGGAAAAGTTGTTGTTCAAGACGGTGCTACTTTAACTATTGATCCAGGAACTATCATTAAAGGTAAGCAAGGACAAGAAGCTGCTGCTTCTGCGCTGATTATCGCTAAAGGAGGAATGATCATGGCAGAGGGTACTGCTGATGAGCCAATTATCTTCACTTCAGAACTAGACAATATTGAAATTGGCCAGTCGGTTGGAACTAACCTTACGAAGACCGACAATGAAAAGTGGGGCGGTATTGCCATTTTAGGTGATGCACCTGTTTCAACGGAGAATGGCGACACTGAAGGTAACCTTGAAGGAATTCCTGCTGAAGAAGGTTACGGTGTATATGGTGGCTCAAACGCTGCTGATAATTCAGGTGTGTTACAGTATGTTTCTATCCGTCATGGAGGTATCTCCATCGGTGAAGGAAACGAGTTGAATGGTTTAACACTTGCTGGTGTTGGTAACGGAACAACAATCGAAAACATTGAGATCTACGCTGCGTTGGATGATGGTGTTGAGTTTTTCGGAGGAACTGTAAATGCATCTAATATCCTTGTGTACTATCAAGGTGATGACGGTATCGATATTGACCAAAACTACTCAGGTACCGTTAATGGTTTCGCAGTGATTCACGGTGACGGAATCGGAACTGATGAAGGGCTTGAAATCGATGGCCCAGAAGGATCTACTTACACTGATGGTCTTTTTACACTTATAAATGGCCTTTGCAAAAATGAAGGTTCTGAAGGTTCTGCTGCTGATTTCAAATCAAAAGCGCAAGGAACAGTTCGCAACGTAACATTTGAATACGGCTCTAAACCAGTGAAATTGAGAGCTTCTTTCGATGAAAACTGCGAGACAAAAGATGATGCTGCCAAATATGTAACGGCTGACAGACTAGTATTTGACAATTGCAGCATGAATTCAATAGAAGTTTACGAAAACGCTGAAGACCCAACGTGTGTTGATGAAACTGCTGCTGCTCAAACCGCTGCAGAAGCTAAGATCACCGTAAGTGGCGCTGGAGGTACAGTAACCCTTTCAACTTGGTCTTGGGGTGCTGCTGGAAATAACGATGAACTTTAAGAATTAAAGAATAATATTTTAAAAAGCCCTGTGATTTTATCACAGGGCTTTACCTGTATCTAAGAGAGAATTTTAATAAATCAAATGATGTCTAGAATCTTTACCTTCCTTTTTATAAGTCTGTTTACTACGACTTTACTAGCCCAAGAAAAAGGCTTTGTAAGAGGAAATATTGCTGATGGTGATTTTGGCGGACCTATGATTGGCGCCACAGTAACTGTCGAAGGAATGCCTGGGGTAGGAACCTCAACAGACTTTGATGGAAACTTTTCTCTGCCATTGGCTCCTGGCACCTACACGATCGTATTCTCTTTCATTTCATACGGAACACAAACCTCCCCAAACACTGTAGTGAAAGCCGGTGAAGCGACCCTTATTGATGCTGTACTAAGCTCAGCCATAGAGGAACTTACAGGCGTTGAAATCGTGGGCGAGGTGAGAAGAAATTCAGAAGTAGCCATGCTGATGGATATGAAAAATGCTTCCACCGTTACTGATGGACTATCTTCTCAATCATTCAGAAAAATAGGTGATTCTGACTTGTCTGGCGCCATCAAGCGCGTTACAGGGGTAACTGTGCAAGGCGGTAAATACGTTTATGTGCGCGGACTTGGTGATCGATACACCAAAACTACGCTTAACGGCATGGCCTTACCAGGCCTTGATCCTGACATAAACGCAGTGCAAATTGACATTTTCCCAACCAACATTCTTGAGAATGTTTCTGTTTCAAAAACCTTTTCGCCAGACCTCGATGGAGACTTTACTGGTGGTCTTGTGAATGTGGTTACCAAAAATTTTCCTGACGAAAAATCTTCTCAAATTGGCTTTGGATTGACCTACATCCCAGGTATGCATTTCAATTCTGATTACATTCTTTACAACAGAAATCCTACATCATTTACAGGTTACGATTTTGGTGAACGAGCACTTGCGTTCAATCCATACACGAATGAAGTGTTGCCAGACCCAGTATTAAACGATGTTAAACAAGAGGATCTAACCCGCAGCTTCGACCCTCAAATGGCTGCAAAGAATAAAACAGCACTTCCTAACGGTTCATTTTCATTCAGTCATGGTAACCAAATCAACAAAGAAAGTGGATCAACATTCGGATACAATGCCGTTTTTAACTACTCCAACGAAAATTTATTTTACAAAGACTTTCAATCCAACGACTACCTGAAAGACAACGATAAGTCAGTGGAGCCACTTTTCCAACAAATCAAACGTCAAGGCGATGTTGGAAAAAACAATGTGCTGTGGAGTGGCTTGCTTTCTGGAGCCTATAAGAAAAACAACAATTCATACTCTATTACCATTCTAAATAGCCAAAGCGCAGAAACCTCTGCCTCGGTTAGACGTAACCAAGATTTCAATCAAAACCAAGCCACGTTAATTGAGAACATCCTTACTTATAGTCAGCGAACATTGAGCTCAGCCATTGTTTCTGGTAAACACCGAATCGGTATTACAGAATTGAACTGGTCAAATGCATTCTCGTATTCGAAAGTGTATGACCCTGATTTCAGAGAAACGAGAATTTCGGTAACGGATGGTGACACTACTTTAAGTACTGGAAATGGCTCTGGGTTATTCCGCTTTTGGAGAGACCTTACAGAATTCAATGAGTCGTTCAAATTAGACGTTAAGATTCCAATTGCTGAAAAGGCATTCATAAAGGTGGGTGGTTTAGGTACCTATAAGGCGCGATCTTTCGAAACCTTCTCATACAAGCATACGCGACAAAACATCAGTGATGTGAGCTTCGATCCTGATTGGTACTTGCAGCCTGAAAATATTTGGACAGCAGATACAGAAGATCCTAATAACGAAGAAGGAACATTTACTATAGGAACTTATCAACCCACAAACTCATTTGATGCCCGTCAAGACTTGCTTACAGGATATGTCTTAATGAACCATTCACTCTTTAAATTCATGAAATTGATCTACGGAGTAAGGGTTGAAAACACCAACATGTACTATACTGGAACCAACAACTCTGGATCCGTTGTTTTCAATGATTCGAATGTATTAGACGAATTAAACCTATTGCCTTCTGCCAATGTCGTGTTCAGCCTAGGCGAGAAAATGAATATTCGCGCTGGTGCCAATAGAACTTTGGCAAGACCTTCATTTAAAGAAAAGTCGATAGCGCAGATCTACGATCCAATTACAAAGAGGACATTCTCTGGTAACATCGATCTTCAGCAAACCATCATCAACAACTTCGACCTGCGCTATGAATACTTCATCAGCTCAAAGGAACTATTTTCAGTGAGCGCATTCTATAAGCAATTTGACGGTCACATAGAATTAGTGTCTTTTGCCACCGCACCTGACAACTTAAAGCCAAGAAATTCTGGTTTAGCTGAAGTTTATGGTGTTGAAATAGAATTAAGAAAAGGTCTTCCAGGCGTTGAATCTGGCGTTCTCAGCCGCTTATTCTTGAGCACAAACGTTTCATTGGTTGAGTCAAGAGTTGATATGAATACCGTTTTGGTTGATAATTCTGGTCAAACTGAGAAAGAGCTGCGCGAGAACAATAAGAGAGATGGCGAAACCATTGCCCAATTCAGACCAATGTCTGGGCAGTCTCCTTATGCTGTGAACTTCGCACTTTCATACGAAGATGTTGAGCGCCAAGCAAACGTCAGCCTTGCTTATAACGTGCAAGGTGAGCAGCTAACCATTATCGCTTCTGGCCGTGTTCCAGATATTTACACTATTCCGTTCAACAGCTTGAACTTCAATGCCTATAAAAGCTTTGGTGAAGACTTTCAGCATCGTTTAACATTCGGCTTGAACAACATATTGAACGATGACATGACGTTGGTCTACAAGTCCTACGGATCAGAAGATGGAATCTACACGAGCTTCAAACCAGGAGTTGGAATCAGCTTGAAATATAACTACACGTTTTAATCGGTAGAAATTATTGCATAAAAAAAGCCCCAACACGTAATGCTGGGGCTTTTTCATTTATAGTTTATTGTTTTCTAGTCTTTCTCAGCTACAATTACTGGGCTGCTAGAGCTCTTAACCATTGGGTTGGAAAAAGTTCCATAATCAACCACTTGTCCATTGTCAAACCTGGCGTATGAAGTTACATTGTCAATTGTTCTTTCTTGGTATATTTTGATCAGTTCACTGCTGTACACAACAAACACATCTGCACCTAAGGCATCTGTACCTTGAACCTTGATCTCTCCATTTTCAAGTCGTGTCAATTCAACATCATTTGTAGACTGAGCTATTGCAGCGTTTACGCCTATCATCAACATTATTGCTATTACATATTTCATAACGACCTCCTCTTTAATTCAACATAAAGTTAACTAAAAATGTGTACAATATTACCTCAATGTTATCAAAGTTGCTTTAAACTATCCAAATCATGGGCCAATTAAACCTTTGTGAAGTACCTGATCGCACGCAAAATAACCAATACAATCATGATCATAAAAGTACTACGGTTCATTCATAGTCCAAAATTCGACTAATCCATAAACATTACCTAAATGTTAATTCCCAAACGATGATGTTATTTTTAACTCACTGTTTTTAAGCAAATTAATCCTTTTATTGTCTGATCCGCAATGGGCTTAGTGTTAAGATAACGTTTAGTTAATTTTACGTTTTCATTATGCATATTAATCAAAGGCTAAGGAGTAAATAATAGATCAATTTTTGCTCCATGAAATATCAAGCCTTTCTATTTGCTCTCCTCTTTTGTATTTCTCCATTTATAACACATTCACAAATAAGCTACAAGAAGTTTGGAGACGGAATTAAATTTCAAGCTGCAGACTCAACAGGGCTAATTAAAATGAGCGCCAGAATACAAAACTTGCTTGTTGTAAAATCTGACTTGGATGGCACTGACCCAATTACGAATGCTATGGTGAGAAGAGCTCGACTTAAGTTTGATGGATTTGCTTATTCGACCAGGATCACTTACAAAATTGAATTGGGCCTCAGTAATCGTGATATAAGCAATAGCAGAGACGCTTCGCTAGTAGGAGGATCTCCAAAGATTATACTAGACGCAGTTGTAAAATATGAATTTGTCAAAGGACATACTTTATGGTTCGGGCAAACCAAACTTCCTGGAAACCGCGAGCGGGTAATCTCCTCGCAAAAATTACAATTTGTTGACCGAAGTCTTGTGAACTCAAACTTCAATATTGACCGGGATTTTGGATTGCAGCTTCATCATAAATTCAAATTGGGAAATTCCATTTTGAAATTTGCTGAATCTATTTCTTTAGGAGAAGGACGAAATAACATTAAAACCAACAATGGTGGGTTCGACTATACGGGCCGAACTGAATTCTTACCTTTCGGTGAGTTTACCAATAAGGGTGATTATTTCTCATCCGACCTTGCTAGAGAAGAATCGATTAAAGCGAGTTTAGGCTTCACCTTCGACTTTAACCACAAAGCGATTAGACAAGGAGGACAGCTTGGCTCTATCTTAACGGATACCAATGGCGCGTATTATCAGTCCGATTTAACCTCTTTCATGGGCGATATTTATATTAAATACAAAGGATTTTCTTTTTTAACTGAAGCGACATATAGAGAAAGTAGCCTTGGAAATTTGATTTCTCCAGACGGATTGGCCTACAATCAAGGGTTTGGATTGTCAACTCAGGCTGGTTATCTTTTAAAATCAGATTATGAAATGGCTATCAGATACTCCCGAATTAGTCCAATTAAAGGCATGTCAGCTGCTTCAGTGAATTACCAAGATCAGTACACTTTTGGAATTTCCAAATATATTATGGCCCATAACCTCAAATTTCAAACTGACTTAACATACCATCAAGATTTAGGAAACACCTTTGTGTCAAATTACCTTATGTTCCGTTTTCAAACAGAATTGTCCTTTTAAAGATCGCCATAATGAACTACACATTTTTAGATTTACTAACGTTACTAGGCGCACTTGGCTTCTTTATCTATGGGATGAAAGTAATGAGCGAAGGGATTCAAAAAGCCGCAGGAGAAAGACTAAGAGAAATTCTTGGAGCAATGACCAAGAATCGATATTTCGGGGTGTTAACAGGGTTTTTAATCACCAGTTTGGTACAGTCATCTTCTGCCACTACAGTTATGACTGTGAGTTTCGTTAATGCGGGTCTTCTTTCTCTTATGGAATCTGCAGGAGTTATGATGGGAGCAAACATTGGAACAACCATTACTGGTTGGATAGTCTCCTATTTTGGATTCAAATTCAAAATTGTTTCCATTTCACTTCCCATGATAGCTGTAGGGCTCCCGATGATGTTGTTTAGATCATCAAAAATCAAAAGCTGGGGCGAATTTATTATAGGTTTTGCTATGTTGTTCTTGGGGCTTGATGCCTTAAAAAATGCAGTTCCTAACCTTAAAGAAAATGCCGAAGTGCTTTCTTTTCTATCAGGATTTGAGCCCAGTTTATTGACCAATTTGCTATTCGTCTTAGTAGGTACAGTAATTACAATAGTCGTTCAGTCTTCTAGTGCAGCGATGACCTTAACTTTTGTAATGTGCAATAACGGCTGGATTCCATTTCCGTTGGCTGCGGCAATGATACTTGGTGAAAACATAGGGACTACAATAACTGCTGAATTAGCCTCGATCGTAGGAAATGTTCACGCAAAAAGAGCCGCTAGAATTCACTCAATGTTCAATATAGTGGGTGTAGCTTGGATGGTGTTGGCATTACCCTTTGCCCTACAAATGATCGATTGGTTTTCTATTACTGTTATGGGCAATGTATCACCTTATGAATCATCAGAATCTATTCCTTTCGCTCTATCTTATTTCCATACCTTTTTTAATCTCGCCAATGTATTACTGCTTATTGGCTTTGTGCCTTTGCTTGTTAAGCTTTCGATAAAGAGCATTCCGTCCAAAGGCGAAGATGATGAAGCTTTTCATTTAGAATACATTGGAACGGGAATGATGGGAACCTCAGAGCTTTCAGTATTAGAGGCCAAGAAAGAGGTGACCAAATTTGCCGAAATCACTGAACGTCATGTGTTAATGGTGAAAGACTTACTTCTTGAGAAAGATAATAAAGCGGTTAAAAAGCTGGTAAAACGAATTAAAAAATATGAGGAAATTTCCGACAGAATAGAAGTTGAAGTTGCAAATTACTTGACAAAAGTATCAACCAAGCAACTTTCAAAAGAATCCTCGTTGATGGTCCGTGCCATGCTGAGTATCATTAATGATTTAGAACAAATCAGTGATATATGTTTTCAGCTTTCTGTCAACCTTGAACGCAAGCATGAAAATAAAATCTGGTTTTCAACAGATCAAAGAAAAAGTCTTACTGAGTTAATTGACTTAGTGCATGAGGCCGTTTCAAATTCAATAAAAAATCTTGACTCTGGTTACAGTCAGATTGACCTCGCTCATGCCGAAAAACTTGAACAAAGCATAGATACTAAGCGTGACGAAATACGCAAGACTCACCTTAAAAAAATCGAAAAAGGTGAATACAATTTTCAAAATGGCATGATCTACAGCGATATCTTTTCGGGAATGGAAAGAATTGGTGATTTACTCATGAACGTCAATGAAGCAATCGCGGGAAAAGTTTAGTTGCTGCTAGGAAACACAAAAGGCGTGCTTACCACCCTATTGCTTTTGTTTTCTGCATTGTCCAACACATAGGTCTCAAACCTAATGGTGTCGCTGTTTTGCCGCAGATTGGCCAAACCAAAATCTTGTATAATAGTTCCCTCTAGCAACCAACCTGGTCTATTCTTATTTGAGCCAGGAATGACAGAGAAAAACGCTACGGTGTCGCTCAAGTTTTCAGGAAGTGGAAACCACCTCACCCACTCGTTGTTGATTTTCTCGTACAAAAACGTGCGCACGGTTCTGGTAGTTGTGGAATCTACTTTACCAATGTGCCCAATGTCGCCTTGGCAATCTGAAAATTCTACGGAATAAATTAACGTATCTCGGGTTTGATTGAGCTGAAGCGTATCAAAAGTAAGCGTGGGTTCTTCTTGTTCGCAGTTTGTGCGTTCGCACGACAATATGCATGCTGCGAGCAGCATAATACCGACTAACTTTGAAAACGCGTTGAGATTCATCATAATTGGAACATTCGAAGTTACAAATCGCCCCTTTAATTGCATCTATTCAAACAGACGAAGAATTTGAATCGTTGGCAAGCAAAATATTTCTACACCAACTTCAACGCAATAGTCCCTATAAAAAGTATATCAGCCTTCTCAATCGGAATGAGGAGTTCTCCTTGAACACGCCTCAATTTTTACCAATTGAGCTTTTCAAATCACTCCAAATATCATGCGAATCAGCGCATGACGTAGTATTTAAAAGCAGCGGCACAACAGCCCAAGGCGAGCGATCTACACACTTTGTGCACGATAAAACACTGTATGAAGAATTGGCCTTGGCCCACTTCGAAGAAAAGTATGGATCGCTCAATGATTGGGTGGTTTTGGCACTGCTGCCATCCTACCTAGAAAATGGCGCCTCTTCCTTGGTATTTATGGTTGAGCACTTCATTCAAAACGCCAAGGAAGGTTCTGGTTTTATGCTGCATCAACCAGAATTACTGAAAAACGAACTTGAACGACTGCGCAATGTGAAGCAAAAAACATTGCTCATTGGGGTGAGTTTTGCCTTGCTCGATTTTGTCGATAACATCACATTCCCTTTTGAAGAACTCACCGTAATGGAAACAGGAGGCATGAAGGGAAGAAGAAAAGAACTTACCCGGGCAGAGCTGCATGCTGAACTTCATTTAGGTTTCCCAAACGCAAATATTCATTCAGAATACGGCATGACAGAACTACTTTCTCAAGCATACAGCAAAGATGGAAAATGGTTTTCACCACCTCGCTGGATGAAGGCCTTCACCACGGAAATTAGTGATCCATTTCATGTTCTGGGAACCAAGCAGCGCGGGCTACTCGCCTTTGTTGATCTCGCAAACTATCACAGCTGTTCGTTCATTCAAACACGAGATATTGGTGTTGTAAATGAGCAAGGGTTGTTTACAGTAGAAGGCCGACTTGATAAAAGCGATTTAAGAGGATGCAACTTGCTGTACACTTAATTCATACCTTTAAAACACCCGTATAAAATCACATTCCCATGAAAACCACACTCTATTCCTTGATAATACTGCTCGGCATCTCGAGCTGTTCATCGAAACTGGTGATGAAGCAATCAGAAATTGAAAAGTTCAAGCTTACTGAAAGTATTCTTTCTCAAGTGCAATTGTATAACTCTCATTACTTGGTGCTTACGCGGTATGAACAAGGCACTGAAGAACAAGTTGCCGCAAAAGGAACTGTGAATTTAAGTTACGGCCAGGAGGTAGATCAAGTGATTATCAAAGACCTCACGAAAGGTAAAATTGTTCAGTTTTTAGATGGCAACCGCATAGCCGTTTCATTCGAGCCGGATGAGTCAAAATACTTGATTTTTGGACCGAAAGAAGGTGGAGATATTTATTTTCTGCAGGCACTAAGCTGGGAAAACAGTCGCGGTAAAGTTCAATATGGAGACAAGATTTACTATACCAATCCTGACGTATCAAAATGCATGGTGTTTTACAAATTGAAAAAAGAATACCGTCAAAATAAGAACGTGCGAACGGCTAAAGGGAATAAGATTTAGTGCCGTTTCTTTTCTGTTTCTCAAGTCACCATTGCTTACGTTGTCTGAATAAATTGACAGTTGTGACATGTGTCACTTTCTGCCTAGCAACCTCAACCTAAATTTGATAGGACAAAAATCACACCCCGATGAAAAAGAACATGGGAACCACCGACAAAATTGTCAGAATAATTATAGCTCTTGTAATTGCGGGTCTTTATTTCGCAGGAATAATCAATGGAACAATTGCCATTGTAGGCTTAGCCTTTGCTGCAATTTTTATACTGACCAGCTTCATTAGTTTTTGCCCGTTATACTTGCCTTTTGGACTAAGTACACTGCGCAAGAAATCGGAATAATCCTCGAGCCAAACAAAAAATGAAGGCAGCCATTGGTTGCCTTTTTTTTTCTTGGTTAATCAACCATTTCCTTTTTATCGTAATATTGCAATGAAACAATTAATGATGGGGATAACAAAGTCCAATCTTTTTACAGAAGAACAAAATCACTTGAGCGCAATTGCCAAAGTGCTTGGTCACCCAGCGCGGTTGGCCATCATCGAACACTTGCTGAAGGCCAATCAGTGCATCAACAGCGATTTAGTGAATGAATTGGGCTTAGCACAAGCCACGATCAGTCAGCACTTGAAGGAATTAAAATCAGCGAATATCATTCAAGGCACGATAGAAGGAACCTCGATGTGCTATTGTATCAATACCAAGGAATGGTCGAAAACCCAAGGCCTTTTTAATAATCTCTTTAATCAACTTCAGCAAGCTACCACTGGTGATTGCTGCTAGCATAGAAATCATGAAAACAGAACAAGAACTGAAAGAAATCGTACGAGAAAAGTACAGCAAGATTGTCCTTCAAGAGAAAGGTGTGAATGCAGCATCGTGTTGTGGCGCCACCACACCATCCAATAAGATCTACAACATCATGATGGATGACTATAGCGAAGTTAATGGCTACGCGTCTGACGCTGATTTAGGTTTAGGATGTGGTTTACCAACCGCATTTGCGCACATAAAAAAAGGGCATACAGTCATCGATTTAGGATCGGGAGCAGGCAATGATTGTTTCGTAGCGCGACATGAGGCCGGTGTCGAGGGCAAAGTGATTGGCATCGATTTTACAGAAGCAATGATCTCCAAAGCCAGAGAAAACGCAGACAAATTAGGATACAACAACGTTGAGTTTCGACATGGCGATATAGAGGCAATGCCCGTTAGCGATGCTTCGGCAGATGTAGTGGTCAGCAACTGCGTGCTCAATTTGGTTCCCAACAAACAAGCCGTAATCAAAGACATTTTCAGGGTGCTAAAACCAGGTGGCCATTTCAGCATATCGGACATTGTGCTGGTAGGTGAACTTCCTGACGCATTGCGCAAGGACGCAGAAATGTATGCAGGGTGCGTAGCTGGTGCGGTTCAAAAAAATGAATACATAGGTTTCATTGAGCAACAAGGCTTTGGGAATATCACCATTCAAAAAGAGAAAACCATCACCATTCCAAACGATATTCTAGAAAAATACTTGACCGCAGAACAGATGGATTCTTTCCAAAACGGAAATACAGGCATTTTCAGCATCACTGTTTTCGCTGAAAAACCAGGTCAAACAACGCCCAAGATCAAAGTAAACATTGCCGATTTAGATTCATCCAATAACGCATGTACACCTGGATCAGGTTGCTGCTAAATTTCAACCCATGAAACCACAATTAATTCAATCATTACAAAAAATGGAAGACAAGTTGTCTTCTATTTCTGAGGTGAGGAAAAACAAGCTTATGCCGCTGGTTTATTTCATCTTAGACAATCAACGAGCTAATGATCCCACTGAGCTCATTTTTGTATGCACGCACAACGCCCGAAGAAGCCACTTGGCCCAGCTTTGGGCGGCAGCGGCAGCATTGTACTGCGACCTTGAAAACATCGACTCATACTCTGGAGGGGTTGAAGTAACGCGCATTCATCCCAATGCAATCGCATCATTGGAGCGCAGTGGGTTTGAATTTTCGGGCGAAGACGAAGGTGCAAACCCTGCATTTTTAGTGCAATTGGGAGACAATGTGATGATCGAAGTGTTCTCAAAAAAATACGATGACGACACCAATCCTCAAAAAAACTTTGCTGCCATCTTAGTTTGTTCAGAGGTTGCTGAGGCATGTCCTTATGTAGAAGGGGCGTCACTGAGGCAACCCATTACTTACGAAGACCCGAAAGCCTTTGATGGAACTGAATTAGCAGATGAAAAATACGATGAAAGAAGCTTTCAAATTGGCACAGAAATGCTCTTTGTCATGAAAACCGTGTCCGAAAAAATGGCTTCATGAAAGGCATAGGTTTTTTCGAAAAATACCTCACGCTTTGGGTAGTCCTGTGCATAGGTGTTGGCATTGGAGTCGGCTCTTTATTCGGAAACAGCATTGGAGTGATTGCCAACTGGGAGTACGCCCACGTCAATATTCCAGTTGCTATTCTCATTTGGATGATGATTTTCCCGATGATGGTTCAAATTGACTTTGGGTCATTGAAAAACGCTGGAAAAAACTTAAAAGGCTTGGGCCTTACCGTATTTGTCAACTGGCTGATTAAGCCTTTTACCATGGCCATTTTTGCATGGATATTCTTTGACAAAATTTACGGAGCTTGGATCAGCCCCGAGCTGGCGGATGAATACATTGCTGGAGCCATACTTTTAGGTGCAGCACCTTGCACGGCCATGGTTTTTGTATGGTCATACCTAAGCAAAGGAGATGCTAACTACACCTTGGTGCAAGTCTCTGTTAACGACCTCATATTGTTAGTAGCGTTCGTACCGATAGTTCAATTCTTGCTTGGCATTACTGACTTTCAAATTCCCTATGATGTGCTTGTGACGTCTGTTGTAGCTTTTGTAGTGATTCCTTTAGCAGCGGGCCTTTTTGTAAATAAATGGCTCACAAAAGCGAAAGGCTTGGATTGGTTTAATACTCAATTCTTGCCAAAACTCAAGCCTCTTTCAATCATTGCATTGTTATCTACTTTGATTCTTCTATTCGCTTTTCAAGGTGATCAAATCATAAATTCACCTTTCTTCATCTTGTTGATTGCCATTCCGCTGACATTTCAGACCTACTTCATCTTTTTCATCAGCTGGTTTTCAGGTAAGTTCTTGAAACTGCCATATCAGATTTGCGCGCCTGCCGCTATGATTGGTGCGAGCAATTTTTTCGAGCTGGCTGTTGCTGTGGCGATCGCTCTATTTGGATTGAATTCAGGCGCTGCGCTAGTAACAGTAGTTGGAGTACTGATTGAAGTGCCAATTATGCTTAGTCTCGTAAAAATCGCCAATAAATGGCGGTTTAGCTGAATCCATTGCTATTTATCTGAAACAATTTTTCCTTATTGGAAAGCGTTATCTATTTTCGGTACACCAATTCAAATACAATGAAATCAATCAAAGTAACCCTTACTGCTGTTTTAATTGTTGCTTCTGCTGTTTTTTCTTCATGTGGTAAGCTTGTTACCCCAAACAAATTAGATGGCGATTGGAGTCTTTCAAGTGGAACGTCATCAAGGACCGAAATCTGGTCTCCAGACGGTCAATCAAC
>Ga0255773_10003324_pt1 | contig 14329 bp, 21 predicted proteins | sample 011ome_17_FD_179971 | JGI IMG/M metagenome (GOLD analysis project Ga0255773, IMG submission 179971) | Coastal salt marsh microbial communities from the Groves Creek Marsh, Skidaway Island, Georgia - 011502XT metaG (version 2) | ecosystem: Environmental > Aquatic > Marine > Intertidal zone >...
TGCAGGCGGCGTTGTTCGTGCTCGCAAGTTTGCCGATATGTTCGGAGGCGACATTGCTATTGTAGACAAGCGTCGACCTGAAGCAGGTAAGAGCGAAGTAATGGGACTGATTGGTGATGTCAAAGGTAAGCATGCTATTCTAGTTGATGACATTGTAGACAGTGGCGGAACACTTTGCAATGCAGCACAGGCTATTATGGATGCAGGTGCGAAGAGTGTTAGAGCATATATCACACACGGTGTACTGTCAGGTAAAGCATGTGAACGTGTTCAAGACAGTGTACTTGAAGAATTGGTAATTACGGACAGTATTGCAAACAAGTGTCCCAAGGCAGTTACTAAAGTTCGTCAAGTAACTGTTGGAACACTGTTTGGCGAAGCTATTCGTCGTGTATCAAACGAAGAAAGCGTTAGTAGTTTATTCGGCTAATGCTGCTTCAAGGTGCTTGATGTATTCATCCATTGAATGATCGCCAAAGCTATCTACTTTACCTTGCTTTAGGCCCATCCATATGCCGCGCCACTTGTCTTTAATTAGCTGCCAGCCAGTTGGGTTTCTAACTTGGCCATACGCATTCAAGTAGTGTTGAGTACCGTGATGTACAAATCCAAGGAACGTTGGAGGAACAGTTGTAACGATGTCGTTGTTGTTTCTCCAACGGTGATGTACAACACCTAAGCTGTTAACATACTTGCGCCATCCCACTCTAGGCGAACCATATGTATAAAGTTCTTCTGGATCCGGAACGCTTGCATAAAACATGCAACGGCTTGCCATAATAGTTGCCATTGCTGCTCCTAGACTATGTCCACAGAACCAAACCTTTTTGCCCATATTAACAGGACGAATTAAGTCGTCGCATACCATAGGCCATAGGTCGTCTACTTCAGACTTGAAACCTTTGTGTACTCTGCTGATAGTTTCTGCTACTACAGGAATTGCTCTAAGGTCTGCTGCAATATCACTGAACTGAGTTGGTTCAGTTCCTCGACATGCTATGACCAAATCATCTTTGTTCATGAAGCGGTATGCCTGAGCACCGTCTCTATCATAAAACTCTACAGTTGTAAAGCCCAACTTCTTTGCTTGACTTTTTGCGTCCTTTAAGTTATTATAAGCTATACTTGCAAGTTTAGCAAACAACAAGGATCTTTCTTTGAAATTCAACTCTGATATAGACATTATGCCCTCCTTCATCTATTACAATCATATTTATTCTAACGCTAAATACTAGCAAGGAATGTTATAATGAAGAAACGTACTAGATCAATTTTAGAAGAACTAAACAATCTACATGCTAATCGTGATAACGATCAGTTTATAGATACTACTGCCAATAATATTATTGAGTCGGCTATCAATCTATTGAGTAGAATACACAGTATGTATGACGTCGAAACTGCTTCAGAGCTTGAAAGAAGATTCGTTAGTTCAATTAAAGCTGGAGATCCTAAAAAATTTAGACGAAGTATTACAAAGATTATTGAAGGTAAGAAAAATGACAATTCTTAAAGAAGGCGGCAATGTATTTAAAAATGCTGAAGGTCCGTTAACTCAGCGTATTGCTACAGGTGATGTAGATAGTACTGTTGCATTCTTAGAAAAGATTACAGGATACGACTGGCAGTCTGAAAAGGACGATGACGAAAGACCAGCAGCCTATTTAGGTACAACTGGACGCAAGTCAAATCCAGACGGCACATTTGAAAAGAACAGTTCAGGCGACTTAGATCTTAACACAGATCTAAACAAAGTAAGCAAGCAAGATATCATTGCCAAACTCAGTGCTTGGTTAAAAAGTCAAGGTGTACCAGAATCAGAATGGATGAATCAGGGCACAAAGAAAACCGACGGCTACATTAGAGACGCAGGCGATCAAGTACACTTCCGTACACCAATTAACGGTTCGGACAAAAACGGATTTGTACAAACAGACTTTATGTTTACAGACAATCCAAAGTTCCAACAAGGCAGCAAGCGTGGCGGTACAGAACAGTACAGCGGAAAAGATAGAATGATGGTACTGGCTAGTGTTGCTAGAGGCCGCGGACTTAAATTTAGTCCAAAATTTGGTGTAGTTGATCCTAACAAAGGCGATGAAGTAGTTGCTAATGATTGGGACGAAATTGCTAAGATCCTACTGGGAAATACAGCAACAGAAAAGGATACACGTACAGTTGAAAGTATCCTAGCAGTTATTAAAAGATTACCAGAGTACGAAGATCTAATTGGTCCAGCAAGAGACAGCCTTGCTAAAGATGGAAAAGAACTTCCAAGTGCTAATGAATCTACAGTTGAATCATTAGAAGATAAACAACTGGCAAGAATCAAAGCATTAACAGGTTCGCTGTTGAATAGTAGCGTAATGGTCTCAGGAGCATTCAACAGATGAAATACCGTGATATTAAATTAGTTGAAAGCAAGCTAGCTTTGCAAGAAGCAGAAGCACGTATTCAACACGCAGAAGATGTTATCTTTTGGGAAGGCAGTGCGGGCGCATTGCGAGTACTAGAGAGCTTGCGTAAGCTAGCTGATGGAGGACATAAAGATGTTACTATTAAGTGGGATGGTAGCCCTGCTATCATATTTGGCCGCGATGAAAATGGCGAGTTTATCCTTACAGACAAAAGCGGTTTTGGCGCAACAGGATACGACGGCAAATCAAAGAGTGCCGACGACTTAGAACAAATGTTCTTAAATCGAAGCGGCGGAAAGAACAGAGAGAATCCAAAATATGTTGCGTTTGCTGCTAATATGAAAGCAATCTTTCCGTTGTTTGAAGCAGCAGTACCAGAAGACTACAGGGGGCTGTTTAAAGGCGATTTGCTTTACTACAATACTCCGCCAGTTAAAGAAAAGAACTATGTGTTCAAGCCAAACATCGTTGAGTATGCTGTAGATGTTAATAGTGATCTAGGCAAGCGAATTGGAAAATCAAAGACAGGCGTTGTTATTCATAGACAAGTAGCATCAGATGGAACTGAAAGCCCTTTACAAGATGCAGACATATTCCAAGGTACTGATGTATTAGTTGTACCACCTATTACTACAGCTTCGGCTCCTGAAGTACCAAATGATGTATTAGACAGAGTAGAACAAGTTGTTAAGAAAGACGCAGCAGGTATTGATCAGCTGTTAAATAAAAATACGTTACAACAACAGCAGATGAGTGACTTTGCTAAAATACTATATACATACACTAATAGTAAAGTAGACACAGGTCTTACTAACATAGGTGGCGACTTTGCTAAATGGTTAAGTACATCTAAGGTAAGCGACAAGAAAAAAATTAAGATCTTAGATTATATCAAAGCAAATCAAGCAGGCTGGAACGCTCTATGGGAAACTGTAAGTACTCTAATGAACGCTAAAGATCAAATTATCGCAAGCATCGATGCTCAAGGCGGAGATGTAAAACAAAGCATAGGCGGACAAGCAGGCGGTGAAGGCTATGTACTAGCACACCCGGGCGGCGATATTAAACTTGTGCCTCGCTCTACATTCTCAGCAGCTAACCGCGCTGCTACAAGATAAGGAAACTAAAATGAAAATTAATGAAGTAACAGCACCAGTTGCTGAAGTTGAAATGACAGCACAGCAACGTCAATTGTCAGAAATTGGCCGCACACTAATGGACATGGCAATTAGCAACAAAGACGACGAAGAGTCAAACAGCATGAGCAAGCTAGGCGACACTTTAACGCAGTTTGGCGCAGCATTTGGTCCTAAAAACTTGCAAGATGTAGTTAAGAAAACTGGACTAGATCCAAAGACAATTCAAGGATTGCTACACAAGGCACAAGCACAATTAAAGTCAGCAGGGCCTGTACGCAAAGGCGCTGATGTTCCAGACGAAGAGCCAGAAGAATATTAATAATGACTGACAAGTATACAGCGGCAGAATGGGCAGCAATGGAAGGCGGGCATGATATAACGCCTGCTGAATCTAAATTCTCATTCCTGCAGGAATTACATGAGTCACGCATGACCAAAGATAATGGTAACTCACAGAAGTTAACATATACTGATTGCGGCGAAAGAATGTATTTAACGCTGTTGGCTTTGGAAACTATGAGACAGTTTCCAGACTTTAAAAGTTATGTAGAACGATACGCAAAGAAAACTTCAGGGTTTGAAACATTCAAGTACTATCGAATTATGGGCACTGACTTGTACAACTTCATTTACTTTTTAGTAGGTGATGCAGGCGCACAAGCAAAGCTCAAAGATCCAGAAGCAGCAGCATTGTTAAAACAAAAAACTAATTTGCCTACAGCAGATATTAATAGATACATTAGAAGTTTAGCAAACGGCACTGAGCCTACATCAGTTTCGAGTATGTTTCTTAGAATAGAGTCGGCAATTAATGTAACCAATGCTGACTATAAAGCAGTGCGCAGAGCAGTAATGGACTGGGCTAAACAAAACAGACAAGACAAGCGATTGATTGCTACCCGTCTTATATTTGCAGTCCGTGCCAAACTACGCAGTTCAGACATCATTGAAGACTTTGAGAAATGGGCTGCTATCAAGAACATGGAAACAGCAAGTGTTGTTGATCCAGAACCTACAGTATCTGTTCCGGACATTAACACACGCCGTGAAAACTTATCACTGTATAGATATCTAGTAGGCGACAAGAATTTAGCATTAACTAAAAAGTTCTTAGATCAAACTAAGAACGGCAATGCAGCAAGCTCAAACATGTTGGCAGCATACAAGCCAGCAGTTGAACTCCTTGATGATATTGTACAAGCAGGACCTGCATATGTACAACAGCTAAGAGCATTACATAATAGAGCAAAAAAAGGTCGATAACGTTATTATTTGTCTGTAGATGATAAATAATAATACACAAGTTAGAAGAGAATCTAACTTGCCATTAGATCATAGGAGAATATAAAATGGCAACAGTAGCAAACACAAACGCAGCAGTTCGCGCTAAGAACGGCTTAGGCTCAGTAACACGCATCTGCACAATCGTTAACAGCGGACAAACACAAGCTGAACTAGACTCAGCAATTCAAGCACTAACAACTGGTGTAACAGTAGATGACGTATTTTACCCTGGCGCAACAGTCGCTGGCGTAACTGCACTTGCAGACACAGTACACGTTGCACTACAAGGTGGCGTTGCTCCAGAAGGAACAGCAGGTTCATACACTGCTGCTACTACTGTAACAGTTATCGCAACTTTCGAATAATCCTAACTACCTTAGGAACCGTGCTGTAATGGCACACTGGGCTCACTTTTAAGTGGGCCCTTTTTTTATGACTGTAAATACAGTATGAGATTTAAATTACACACGCTTGTTGACATTACCGAAACTAACGCTCGTCGTGGTGACGAAGTGTTTAGTGTACGTCAACAACAGAATTTCTTGACTGTATTACAAACAATCGGGCTTAGAGTCAATCCAAGTTATACTAGATCTCCAGTTACATCAGAAGCAATACCTAAATCACTTAATCTAGGAACTGAGTATAAAGGCAAGCATACTATATGGACTTTCGAATTTGATATTGAATACGAAGATGCAATAAATGTTGACATGATGATAACAGACTTCGAACATGTACCTGTTATAACTAATCTAAAAGAAACTGCCCAGTTTGAAACAGCTTCATTCATTACCCGATCTCCTACTATAAACAATATATTTTTTGAACTAACAGATAAATAATACTGTAGCTTAAAAACTACCAGGCACATCTTAAAATATACCCAAAGGCTAACGCAAGAGTTTACTTACTTACGGAGAATAAGATGGCCAACGCCACTACTGAATTAGAAAAAACGAATCTAGAAGCACACGTTGATTTATGCGCAATACGCTATGAATCATTAGAAGGGCGCCTCTCCAAAGTAGAAGAAAAGATTGACACTATTCATGATGATATGCTTGAAGGACAGAAGTCAATTACCAAAGTGCTTATCGGCACAGCTGGCACAGTCGTTGCTAGTTTATTATCCATCGTTATCGTTATATTAATGAACCCGTAATGTCGCGATAAATAACTATATGTTATTACGCGAGTTATATAATCAAGAACAAGATTTAGAAGAAGGCCTTACTTGGGCACGTTCTGGAAAGAAAGTGGTACGCAAGTATCGCTGTAGTTCTGGGCGCCGTAAAAATCGTATCGTTGCTAAAATGGCTCAATGCTTTGCTGCTCCTGATATTAAGAAGCGTCAAACGTTAAAGAAAACTAAAGCTAGATTAGGTAACAGATTAGCTCGTAAGGCTAAAAAAACAAAACGTATTAATCCAGCTAGCAAGCGAGTGCAAGCTATGAATAAGACTAAGAGGCGATAATATGTTATTGCGTGAGTTATTCGTAGATGAAGGTGTTATGACCATTTTAGGTAAAAGTGGAAATAAAACCGTACGTAAATATCGTTGCACTAGTGGATCTCGCAAAGGTCGTATTGTTGCTAAACCTAGTACCTGTACCGCAGCTAAAAATGTTAGAGCAGCGCAGACACTCAAAACTACTAGGCGCAAAAAGGGCAAAGCATTAAGTATTAAAAGTTCTCGCACTAAAAGAACTAATCCATCAAGCATACGTTTAAAATCGTTAAATATAGGACGCAGTAAAACATTACGCCCGAAGAAGCGCAAAGGGTCAAAAGGAAAAAGAATATGAAAATGAGTGAAATACTTAGTGAGATGGGTAACCAAGTCTTACAAATTGAAAAAGATGACGAAAAAGAAACAACTCTTATTGATCCAAAAACTAAGATACGCACAACTGTTCCTAAAGATCCGATGAAGCCGGGTGCTATTGCAAAAGACGAACGCGGCAATTTAACACTAGATACAAAAACAAAAGGTACTGTTGATCGAGGCATTAAGCCAGGCGATAACGTAACAGTAAAACTATAATGAAAATTAACGAGCTGTTAAAAAGTTTTGAAATATTCACAACCAATGAGGAAAAGAACCTCTTGGAAACTTTCAACGGACTCGCGCCACTATCATCATTTCCAGAACGCGACCAAGTCATTATCGCGGGATTAATTCGCAAGAGCCTTATAAGTAAAGTTATGCAAAATGGAATTGTTATGGTGGCAAAAAATGATAACTGAATCTATAATTAAAGATCTAGAAGAGATCGTTAATCGAGGACTAGAAGATGCTGCAATTCCTTATGCTAAAGGTAAAAGCATACGTATAAAACAATTTGTTATTAGAGAAAGCTCAAAAGGATTTCTTATATATAACAGTGTAGAAAACAAGCAAGTGGCTCGTACACAATTTAAAAGCACAGCAGTTGCTATCGCAAAAAACTTAGCATTGAACAACGATATTACAAACAAAGTATTATCAATTGACAATACATTAAGCAAGCATTATAATGATGCATTGTTTTACAAACATATGATTAAAAAGTCTTTAAACAACGATATAAAAGATATTAGACGAATACGGTTAGATATTTCTATTGCAAAATCTGCTGAATTGCGTAAAGATCTAGACCGATTTATATACTGTTAAAGATAAATATATTATAAGATATCCATTAGGAAGAGTTGATAATGAACATCAGAGAATTTTCAAAGCCTGCAACAGCAGCAAAACTAAATGAAAGCCTAGCTAAAAAGTTTGGCACTAAGATCAATGTAGATCAGTTTACTACGGAGCAACTTCAGGATGCTCGTAATAAGCTACGTACTACATTAAGTCAAAATGAAACTACAGAGAGCTTTGATTCTGCACTAAGTAGCAAGCATCAAAAGAATAAATTGTTTCTTGATGTTCTAAACGCAGCAATTGCAGAGCGCAATGAAAACATTACAGACGCAATTGACGAAGCTATTGAGCAAGTTAATGAAGGTGCAGAAGACGCAGCTGAGCTAGTAATGGCAGCTAAAGATATGGTTGACCGTTTAACTGGTTGGATGGAAGACACTGCTGAAATGCAAACTGAATCAATGCTAGAATTAGCTGATGCTATCCGTGATGAAATGGGCAGCGAACAGTCAGAAGCATTTGTTAATGCAGTTAAGCCAGCACTTGAATCTCTATATGCAGCAATGGAAACAACTCGTGTTGCACTAACAGGCGGTGTTGGTTTAATTACAGGCGAAAGTGCTGCTGCTCCTGAAACAATGGGTGCAGAAGAAGAGCCAGCAATGGAGCCAACAGTAGATGGCGAAATGCCTGCAGAAGAAGTTCCTGTTGAAGACGAATTTGCTGCTGCTGAACCTGCAACTGGCGGAGAAGAAGAAGCTGGTCGTGAAAAGCGTGAATCTGTACAGCACTCAAAAAAAAAGCTAAAGTAATCGAATCAATAGATTCTGAAACTATCTTTACTCTTTTAAGACAACAAAAAGCGGCCGGTGTGGCCGCTTTATCTATGAAGAAGCTAGACAAATACATGCAGAACCAGGGTAAAGGACAATTTACTTTTGATGTATTTAAAGCAGCATATGATTCTGATCCTAGACTAAAAGCATTAGTTACTAACTTTGATAAAGAAAAGATCGAACTTAAACAAAGTGAAATGGACGATGTAGATGCCGCAGCAACAGACGGCGCCGCAGCTACCGCCGCAGATGCAAATGCAGTAAGTAATATGGCAAAAAGTGCAACTGATGTAGGTGCAAAACTTTAAAATTAATACTTGACAGCGCTCCTATTAGATGTTATTATAAACACTAATAGGAGTTTTTTTATGACCGAACGTACACACGAAGATATTGTAAAGCACATTGTAGAAGTGCTTAACGAGTATGTTGCACCCGCAGTAGCACAGCATGGGGGCCAAGTTAACTATAATGACTTTGCAGACGGCGTACTTACATTAGAGATGAGCGGCGCATGCTCAGGCTGCGCCGGATCTACAGAAACTTTAAAATACGGTATCGAAAACATGATGCTCAATTTAGTTCCAGAAGTAACAAGCGTACAAGGATTCGATGATCCTTTTTCAGAAGTTAGTCCTTATTTTATGAACAATGATCCTTTCGGTCAAGAAGCATGGGAAGCAGAAAACATTATCCCAATCAGGGAGGTACGCGATGAGTCTGATAATTAATAAGTTTGATTATACTCCGCTTTCACGCAAAGAAGTCAATGGTAAGCGATTATATGCTACTCCTGACGGAAATGCTGTAGCAAGTGTTACAACCATCTTAGATGCAACTAAAGATAAAACGCATCTTATTGCTTGGCGCAAACGTGTAGGCGAAACTAAAGCCCGTGAAATTACAACCGAAGCTGCTGGTGTAGGCACTAGGATGCACAAGTATCTTGAAGACTATATCGAGTTTGGTGAATGGCCTACTCCTGGCAGTAATCCGTTTGCAATCAAAGCACATCGAATGGCTGAAGAAATTCGAAATCAAGCACTAGCTGATGTTGATGAAATTTGGGGCAGTGAAGTTGCTCTTTACGTACCGCAAATGTACGCAGGCACTACTGACTTAGTAGGACAGTACAAAGGTCAACCTTGTATTATGGACTTTAAACAGACTAACAAGCCTAAGAAACTTGAATGGGTACAGGACTATTACTTGCAGTTAGTTGCATATGCTGAAGCACACAATGCTGTATACGGTACAGACATTCGTGAAGGACATGTGTTTATGTGCAGCCGTGGCGATGATCCAATGGTGCTAGGTGGAGAAACTTATCAGCAGTTTGATCTTTGGCCACATGAATACGACGAGTGGCGAAACGAGTGGTATAACAGAGTGTATCAATACTACGAACAGCTAGCCTAAAACACTTCTCCTAAACGATAAATATGTTTAATATACCGTTTAGGAGAATTACGTGGCAGTCGTATCAATTTCAAGAATTCAGATCCGTAGAGGTCGTAAAAATCAAGGCTCAGGCTTACCTCAATTAGCAAGCGGTGAGTTGGGCTGGGCTGTTGATTCACAAGAGTTATATGTAGGCAACGGCAGTGTTGCTGAAGGTGCTCCTTACGTAGGTAATACATTATTACTTAGTGAGCATACTGACTTGTTTCAATATGCCGACAGTTACTCTTATAAAAGCGATCAGCTATACGTTACTACTGGACCAACTCCAAACGATCCAATTAAAAGATCATTACAAGAGAGGCTTGATGATATAGTAAGTGTTCGTTCGTTCGGTGCAACAGGCAACGGCAATGATCAAACATTAGAATTACAACGAGCAATCGATCAATTATATCTAAACCCAGCAAATTTAACTGAACAAAGCAGAGTAATACTAATACTGGAACCAGGTGTCTATGTAATTAGCAATACAATATATTTGCCACCGTTTGTAACACTGCGCGGTGCCGGCATAGATAAAACTATCATTAGACAAACAGCAGCGTTGCCTGCATTCGAAACAGTAAGCGGGTTAAGTACAATAGGCAATTATACTAACGTTGGTATTGACACTATTAACCAATCTCAAAATATAGAAATTTCAGGATTAACAATCGATACACGAGCAGCAAGACAAGCATTGCTATTGCAAAGTTGTGCATCTAGTGTATTTAGAGATCTAAAACTTGTAGGTACCTGGACATTCGAAACAACTCCAGCAGTACTTGATAATGCTATAGAACTTAATAGTTATAGCACAGCAGTTACCTGTCATTCAAATAAGTTTAATAATGTTACTATTTCTAATTATTCAACAGCTATTAGATCAGACAATGACATTATAGATAACGACTGGGAAAATTGTAAATTTACTACACTATCCCATGGTGTTGCATTTGGTGAAAATACTGTGCTAGGTACTAGTGGAATGTTAACTGGCCCGATCAACAATAGCATCTCTAACTCACTATTTGACGATATTAGAATTAATGGTTTTAGAGTTTGGGCAGGTACAGGTAATACAAGTCGCAATAACAAATACAAAGCAGTTGGGTACGAAGGCGGAACTCCGTTGTCTGCTATTACACAGCATGCAGTAATTGACTTTGCTTCAACAGGCAACCTGAGCGAAAACGACTGGTTCGAACGTTCGGAAGAACTAGGCAACAATCCAGATTATTTACTAAACATACCTTTTACTCCAGAAGTTGCAGGACCTAATATTATTGATTTAGGATACTCTCAAGAATTGCACCTAACATCTTATGGTGAATATGCGAAGTTCTTCAAACTTCCAGCTGCAACAAGAACAGGGTACGAAATTAACTACGTTTATAAGAGTAATGCAGTTAATGCAAGTCGCTCAGGAACAATGACATTAATAGTTGACCCAACAAATAATACATACAATCTATCAGACGAGTATGATTATACAGGTGACAGCAACTTTGCACAGAATTTAAAATTTAAAGCACAAAATTATGATGAAAATGGCGATACAGTGGTTGACACAGTGGCCATAATGGTGTTAAACTCAACTAGTAGCGATGATGCTAGCTTTGTATATACTGTTAAATCAAAATCATAATGACTGATGCCAAATAAAAAATTCGAAGAGCGACTACGGCAGTGGCGAGAATTTCGCGACTCCTTAGAAACTGCAAAAGACCCAATACAAGCCACACTAGACTATTACAGTCTGGTGCCAACTGTCACGATGCAAACAGATCCGTATGACAAAGACAGATGGCCAACTCCTTGGGAATTATTAGAAGAAAATATTTATTGTCCCTTCGTTAAGATTCTTGCAATTTGTTACACCTTACAGTTAACAGACTGTTTATCACACCATGATTTTGAGATACATATTACACTAGATGCAAATAACAATGTCTTATACTTGTTGTTCGTAGGCGATAGAGTTATAGGATTTGAAGAAGATACATATGTACATAAGAATCAAATACCAAAAAATTTACGTTCGCAAACCAAGTATCTGATGCAACCACTAAACTAAATATTCAATAATATAAGAGGAACACGAATGTCAAATGGAACAATGATCGTCAAACGTGACGGTACAAAAGAACACCTTAACATTGACAAAATACATTTTGTTGTTGAGGAAGCCTGCAAAGGACTAGCAGGCGTAAGTAGCAGCCAGATTGAAATGAACGCAAATTTGCAGTTTTATGATGGAATGACTACTCAGGAAATTCAAGAAATTTTAGTTAGAAGTGCAAATGATCTTATTAGTCTAGACTCTCCAAACTATCAATTCGCGGCTGCACGTCTACTGAGCTACGGATTGTACAAGCAAGTATTTGGATCGTATGAAGCTGTTAGTTTCGAAGAAATTATTAATGCTAACATTGCACGTGGTATATACGATCCTGAGATTTTAGAAAAATATACCAGCGAAGAAATTGAAAAGCTCAATTCCTATATCCATCACAAGCGCGATGAAAACTTTACCTATGCAGGACTGCGTCAAGTAGTTGACAAGTATCTTGTTCAAGATCGTTCCTCTGAAGAAATCTTTGAAACTCCGCAGTTTATGTACATGATGATTGCAGCAACACTATTTGCAAATTATCCTGCAGAAGATCGTATGCATTATGTAAGGAGATATTACGATGCGACCTCACTTTTTAAAGTCAATATCCCAACACCAGTCATGGCCGGTGTCCGTACACCTGTTAGACAGTTTGCTTCGTGTGTCCTTGTTGACAGCGACGATACCCTTGATAGTATCTTCGCAAGTGATATGTCAATTGGCCGCTACACTGCACAAAGAGCAGGAATCGGCATCAACGCAGGACGCATCCGAGGAGTAAACTCGCGTATTAGAGGCGGCGAAGTAGCACACACTGGCATTGTTCCGTTCCTAAAGAAGTTCGAAGCAACTGTGCGTTGTTGTACACAAAACGGTGTGCGTGGAGGCTCGGCTACAACACACTTCCCGTTCTGGCATCAAGAGATTGAAGACATCCTTGTGCTAAAGAACAACAAAGGTACAGAAGACAATCGTGTACGCAAGCTAGACTACAGTATTCAGTTGAATAAAACTATGTACGAAAGACTACTAAGCGGCGGCGATATTACTCTTTTCTCACCACATGATGTTCCAGGTTTGTATGAAGCATACTTTGGCGAACCAGCAGTGTTCCAAGAGCTATACGAAAAATACGAACGTGCTACTAGCATCAAGAAGAAAAAGATTCCTGCAATGGAGTTGTTCTCTGCACTAATTAAAGAACGTGCAGAAACAGGACGTATCTACATTATGAACGTAGACCATTGCAACACTCACAGCAGCTTCAAAGACACTGTTTACATGAGTAACTTGTGCCAAGAGATTACATTGCCAACTAAGCCATTGAATCACATTGATGATCCAGATGGTGAAATTGCATTGTGTATTCTTAGTGCAATTAACGTAGGCATTTTACGTTCATTAGATGAGCTAGAAGAACTATGTGAACTTGCTGTTCGTGCGCTAGAAGAAATTATTGACTATCAACGTTACCCGATCTTAGCTGCTGAAAAGTCTACAAAGGCTCGTCGTAGTTTAGGTATTGGATACGTAGGTCTTGCTCATTATCTTGCTAAGAATAAAGCAAGTTATGCAGACCAAGAAGCATGGAAATTAGTACACGATCTGTCAGAAGCATTCCAATACTACTTGCTCAAAGCATCAAACAAACTCGCACAAGAGCGCGGCGCATGTGAGTACTTTAACCGTACTAAATACGCAGACGGTATCCTCCCAATTGACACATACAAGAAGGATGTAGATACTATTGTGGAGAACAAGTTAAATTATGATTGGGATAGCTTACGTGCTGACATTAAGCAACACGGACTACGACACTCGACATTGTCCGCACAAATGCCATCGGAGAGCAGTTCCGTTGTGTCGAACGCAACAAATGGAATTGAGCCACCTAGAGGCTACTTGTCCGTTAAGAAGTCCAAAAAAGGGCCTCTTAAGCAGATTGTTCCACAGTATCAGACTCTAAAAAACTACTATACATTATTGTGGGATATGCCTAACAACACAGGTTACATCAACACAGTAGCAGTAATGCAAAAGTTCTTTGACCAAGCAATCAGCGGTAACTGGAGTTACAATCCTACTCACTACGAGAACAATGAAGTTCCAATGAGTCAAATGATTCAAGACCTATTGACAACTTATAAAATGGGTTGGAAAACTAGTTACTATCAAAATACTTACGATTACAAAACTGATCCAAGTGATATTGAAGAGGACACTAAGCAAGTCGAACTACAGCCTAGTGCTGTTTCAGACGATGATGAGCTTTGCGAGGCGTGCGCAATTTAAGGTTGACAGGCAACATACAAGAACGTATACTTAATAATATACGCACACAGATATAGGATTTAAGAAGATGGCGAAAACAATTTTTAACCAAGACAAGGTTGACTTTACAAAACAAAATATGTTCTTCGGAGCAGATATGAATACACAGCGTTACGATACTTTTCGT
>Ga0255773_10003361_pt1 | contig 14225 bp, 14 predicted proteins | sample 011ome_17_FD_179971 | JGI IMG/M metagenome (GOLD analysis project Ga0255773, IMG submission 179971) | Coastal salt marsh microbial communities from the Groves Creek Marsh, Skidaway Island, Georgia - 011502XT metaG (version 2) | ecosystem: Environmental > Aquatic > Marine > Intertidal zone >...
ACGGTTCCCATTAAAAGATAAGGACCTGATGATTGGTAAATGACAAACAATAGAGGAGGTAAGGCGCATGAAAACGCTCGATGACAACTCATCCAGTATTACTCAGATAGCAACCTGGAAGTTCGTCATTTATTTGGGATTGACTTTCGTACTTTTAAAGATTGCATTCATGCACCAATCGACTTCAGTTACCATCGATATTCTGAGTCAGTTCGTTGCTGAATATCAACCTGGTTCAAGGCTGTTTGATGGCGATATTAATCCCGCTGCGGTCTATTTATCCATAGCCGCTGGTGCAACAGCGATCGCAGCCTTATTAGCTTTATTTGCAGATCTAATAACGATCGTGACTTCTACGCTGCGTGACATTCCATGTCGTTTTTGGATTCAGTCTGCCCTGCAACACGGCGGTATAGCAGCTATTTGTGGCGTCATTTGTTTTGCACTCTTTGTATGACTCATTGAGCTTGTCGAAATTGGGATTGTGATACTTCAAAGACTAAAGCGAGATCGGGCAATAAGAGAGTAGGCCATTAACTTAAATATGAATAGGGAATTATCGTGATTAAAAAAATATTGATTCTGCTGGTCTTGCTTGTCTTTTCGTCGAGTGCACATGCGGAAAATGTCCAAGAATCCCCTCAATCTTCAGCGGACCAAGTCGAAGAGGAGAATGTTACGCAGCCTGATACGGCTCAGGAAGAGAGCGGTCTGTCCGATGATTTCCTCAGGGAAATGGCTCATTGGTATGGCCCTAAAAATTACGCCATGCACACGAATAAAGAATACTTTAATGCTGCGCCTTCAGAGGTTATTCAGGATATCTTTGATCGATGGTTGAATATTGACGAGGGATACCTTGATCGTCATCCGCATTGGCACAAGGAAGATCGGAGCGATATAACCTTTGATAATTTTATTAATGCTTTTTATTTCTTCCCAGCGGATAGCAAGTTCTCTATGGCAACGGCGGTTTGCAATAAGCGTGAAAATTACAATGAGATTGTGCTTGTTACTGACCTTGGGAAATGGTTTGATCTAAATCAAGGTGGAGCAGATGAATATTCGGTGTCGTTATGGGAGTGGTACAACACAGTAGCCATTAGGTCAGGCAACGAAGAATTTATTCATCACTCCAAGCCGGCTGTATATCGGTGGAATGCTCCAATTCCCAAAACACTTGCTGATGAAATCTTAAGGACAGGGGGTTTTGATATCTACGTGGAGAGTAACCAGTACCGCTCCATGGGGATGATGATGGACAAGGAATGGAAAGAAGAAAATAAAGTCTTTCCAAATCTTAATTTGAAGGCAAATGTAACTATTCAAAATATTGATGAGGTTAGGACTTGCTTCGATAGCGATACGTAGGATGCCGTATAACCTCTAAGGTAGATTTTCCCTTGATTGGATTAGCATCCAAAAATGTGATTCAAATCAATTTTCAGATATTCTTTTTTTAATTGATTCGAGTAGTTTGCTAATGTAGATTGGAATTATCAAGAAAAAATATATTTCTGTACTTCGGCGATAAATAGGTAAGGGGGATGTATGCAAGCGTTTTTTATACTAGCGTATCTGGTTACTGGGTTTGTCCAGCTTTTCGCAATCATTGAATTTTTTGAGCAAACACTTAATTGGGGTTTTTTTGACGTGGTGTTAGCAGGGTTCGTAACGTATATCCCTTTATTAGGCAGTATCCTGGGAGTAATTGGAGCAATGGACGGCTGGGGGTGGGACATTCTTCAAGCCGGAGCACTTTTTTTCTGGTACGTCCCGGTATGGGCATTAATGTTGCTTTTTAGTGCGGCTTCGGACCGATAATATCGTGTCATTGCCAGCTACTGATTATTGGTTTTCCCTGTCAATAAGGAGAAACCGAAAGAGTTTTTTGATTGCTACAGTGTCTCTTTGGGCCGTAGCGATTGCTGTGGTTCTCGCACTTATTTTCTTCAGCGTTCCCGACCGAGCCGCACTTTTTTTGGGGTTCATCTTTGGCGTGCCATGGGTTTTCGTCTACTGGAATTTATCCGCGCAAAGGCTTAGAGATTTCAATGTCACTGGTTGGCTTGTGTTGTTGTGGATCCCAATAAACTTACTCCAGGGTGGTTATGCTGAATTAAATGCCATTCTGTCATTAGCATTTTGGATTATTCTGTTATTTGTTCCAGGAACTAAGGGTGAAAATCGATACGGAGCTGACCCTCTGGAGGAATATTGAGTTAGCGATATGCTTGGGCTATTTGAAAGTAAAGGATCAAAGCTTGCAACGTTAATCGGACAGTCGCTGCATGGCCAGATACTGAAAGGCAAGGAGAGAGTTGGCGACGATTTCATGGAGCGCTTGAATTCACCTTTTACGAGTTCGTATATCTATTCGTTTATTGCTAAGTCATTTGACCAAGCTAATTACGATTCCGATGCTATGGCCGGGAAACATCTTAAAACAATATGTGAAGGAATTTGGCCTGGGGTGATAACCCAGCTGATTGAAAAAGATGCAGCACGCCTCGAGCTTGTTAACAACCTTGATGACCCTCGATTGAGCGATGAAATCCGGGAGTTTAAGCTGCTATTCGAAAGTGGGAGAAAGCGAGCGGAAAGTGATGTTCTTCTGCTGGCTCAGGGAGAGCTTCCGCTGGGTTTATTTAATTTTATCGTTGAGGGATTGTCGTCTAGTGATGTGAAATCAGAAAGAGGACGGGAAGAACGTAAGCGTCTGAGGCAAGAAAAAATGTCTACTGCCAATCTTCCAGTTGAGCCATTACAGCAAGTGGAGACTCAATCTGGTGAGAGTGATGTGATAAAAATTGACGTTCCAGATATTGGCGATTTTAAGGATGTACCCATCATTGAAGTATTTGTAAAAAAAGGCGACCAAGTAGAGGAATGGGATTCGTTGATTACTCTCGAATCAGATAAGGCGACGATGGATATTCCGTCTCCTGTTAGCGGTGTCGTGGACGAAATACATGTCCGTGTTGACGACAGAGTTTCCGAAGGGCAACTTATCGCAAGTATTGATCCCCAGGGTAATAAAGAAGACGCATCTTTATCAGCACAAAACGCGAACGAGCTAAGCCCTGTCATTGCTGCAGTGGCTCTTCGCATAAACCACGCGGTCGAGGAGTGTGGACTGACCATCATGCCTGGTGTCGTCAGTAAGTCGATTTTCGTGAAGGCTGAGCTTTTATACTACTTATTACACATGTTAGATCGAGTCGCTTTCACTGAGGGCGGAATTGAATTACGTGACCAAGTGGTCGATGAAGCCACTTATCAGGTAATAGCTAACTTCATTAGTAATGAAGGCGTTAGTCAGGATGCGCGCGACAAGTTAAGTAAGAGAATGCTGGACACATTCAATGAGAGACAAGAGATTTATGGTTCATGCTCAATTGGAGGAGAGTTCCCCAGTCGTGGAACCGTATTTTTTGCGTATGCTTTTTATGTGCAAAGAGAAGACGGAAAAACGCGGCGAGATGACGTCGATGACATTCTAAGAGGTGAGCGAGATATCACTGATGATGAAATATCTGATTTCCCCGATCCGCTGGAAATCTTGGAGGGTCATATCAAAGCAGTAGATTTAGTTACAAACTTAAATTTCTCTGGTGTTTTGAAAAATTATAATGACTAGTAGCAACAAGTTAATTGCTGTCATAGCTCTTGTGACTGCCACGTTTAGTCTTTTACCACTCCCGTACGGATTTTACTCAATAACGCGTATTATTTTCACGGTAATATACGCTCATGTTGCCTATAAATTATTTGAGTCGGGTAGGCTTTCCTGGCTTGTTTGTTTGGGATTCGTAATTCTCTATAATCCTATTTTTCCGATCCATCTTGGGGACAAATATCTCTGGTCTCTTATTAATTTTGTCGGAGTGGGCTTACTATTTTGGCTTTTGAGCGACAGGCATCCTAAATGAGAACTTCTGTGAAAGCCAAAGGACAAGCGCGAATAAATTTCTACCGGCCCTGTTAGTTACGAGGAACCTTAAACCACACGGGGACGTTGATGCTAGGTAATAAACCATGTCACTTGTGGGCCGAGTACGGTTTGCAGTACACAGGTATTGCTGGTGTGTGGTTTAATTGATGCTGATGCGAATGGATAGCTATGAGTAGTAAAAGAGAAAAAATTCATGAATTCTGGATGAAACGTACCGGTCGTGAGTACGTGCAAGAACCTGATATTCGTTATCTTCTCAGAGCTACTGATAACGAAATTTATAAATACTGTCTTGACCTACACCGGATACATAATGCAGGTGAATTCCGTTACTTAAGCATTGACTTGGAGGACAAACTTTACGAAATAAATGATGAGGATATTAACTACGGTTTAGCTTTGGTGGGTAGTGAACGAATTATCGAGAAGGTTGTAAAACAACGAGGTCTGGATCCAGTTGTTCGACAAGGGCTCCTGAATGCCGTCTCTCGTAATCAGCATTGGTTTCACTTGCGCGACAAACCGCTCGCAGACTCCTGGATAAATACTCTAGTCCAAGATATGGTGCAATCCAGAGACATCATATGGCTCGAAGCTTTTGTCATTAATCCGCATTTAGATCAGGAATTTATCGTATCGCTTTTGCACCGAGCTGGGCCTTTCGATGGAATCGACGATGATACCTTCTTAAAAGTCACAAGTAACGCCCTTTGGGACAACGAGACATACACAGGCCGAATATTTAAAAATGAACCAAGCCAATATCCAGATTTAGCTTTCTTTAAAGTCTGGAAGGTGCTTCTTGATGCTCCGGTGGATAGAAATTTCGCGATATGGTTAACGCGATATTTGTCAAATATAGGCGATGACTTAGATGTCTTTTCTCTTCCTGATAAGTTTGCTCCCTTAAAGCTAGAGTTGGCTGATACGCCAGGTCAATTATTTAAGAATGAGCCAAAATTTCATGCGTCATTAATTTTGAAAAAGAAATATTTTCTTGAACATTTAATTAATAAGTTTCAGACGGTTGATGGTGATCTCCGGGGTGTCTACGGAGAATTGCGTAAGGCAATTGTTGCCAGTGTTTCGAGTGAGGATTTGGCGCAACTTGAAAAGCCTCTTCTCAAAAAAAACGATTCCTATGTGACGCAGGGTTATTTTCAAGGGTTATATTCTAAAAGTTGTCAAATAACAAAACGCCAATTCAAGAGGAATTTGAGGCGATATAAGAGAGATTTTATTTTGGGATTTTTGGCGACCGAACCACTATTCGAACATTGGCAGCGCGCGCGTATTATTCGTAGCTGGGTTTATCAAGCATCGATGAAGCTAAAGTTATGGGGGGCGTATTATGATCGCTGTGATGAAGTCGAAAAATGTAACAAAGATGGTCGATTTGATGCTTCTAGCAATGACCCGCAGTTAACAGGTCTAGAGAAATGGCGCGATTTTGAGGATAAATTTCCCTGGTTGAGCTTTGCTCTGTTTGTTGCTGCAGTATTTGTGCTGCGCCAGCTAGTTATTTGGATTCATGAGGGCTTGCATTAGTATTGAAAATAAGGATTTACGTTCTTCGTAGAAATTAAATTACACGATAAGTGATAGATAACGTTAAATTAAAATTTAAACTATGGAACGATTTATAGAAATTCTGAGAAGATTATTGCTGGCTGCTAATTGGGTTTGTTTTGGTGGCGCAGCTATTATTTCTGTTTTTGGAGCCGTTACTAAAAACAACTTCGACCTCGGTCTGTTGCTTATAGGAGGGGGCAGTCTTGCTATAGCCGTTTCGCTTACATTTCTTATTAACTGGATTACCAAAAAAGAGTAACGCTGTTCGCTTTCATGACTTAGTTGTTATTTTGCGTCCTCTTTGGACCATTTAACAAGCCCTCTGGAACCGGCTGCAGTCGCCCTAAATTTCCCCAGCATCGTTGTATCATCGATTACATTGAGCTTTTGGAATGATGTGCTTTGTCGCGCTGATCCGTCCTCACTGATCGCGATGTAAACCTCATTGGGAGCAAATAATTTTTTCTCAATATAACCGGATATTGAGATTGGAGATCTTGCATTACCTTTGTGAACCCAGTAATTTTTCATCGTCTTCTCCATCTCTTTATGTTTTTCCCCAACCCCATTTAATATCAATTTTTCTTGCAGAATAGCTACCTGATAGACGACTTTAAGTTGGTCATACTTCTCATATTGAGTGTCGTTAACGACTATTTCGAACTCCCAGAATCCATCCAAGTGAGGAGTTGCATAGAAACGATCTGCTAGAAATAAAGCAAAGATCGCGACTCCTGCTGTTGCCAGGGTGTTTCCAATTACTGCTACAAATACCCAAAACCAAAAGCTGTCTTTGTTTTTCATCAGTATTTTAACAATTATGTGTAATTTATTATATGCACTATTTCGTTCAAAAACCCCAGAAATGAGCCAAATAATGATCCAAGTTACTAAGCCTGGATAAATTTATAATTCACCAAAAAATGGCGATACTGTAACTGTAATACCTAACACTGTGTTGAGGGATCTATAAGCCCTTGGATTTTGCATAAACGCAAGTGGTACCTCCGCTTTAACTCCTAATGCGGATATGGTTGTCCAATAGTCAAGTTTTGTAGACAACAAGTAAAGTAATAATGCCGCTGACGCTAGTATTAGTAAACTCATACTATGTTTCTTTAACTTAGTTTTAAGATTATCAGCTTCGTGCGTGGTTGGTTTTTTTGGTTCGTCACTTTTTGTTGCCTAGCCGGTAATCTTATTCAAGTTTCAGTCAATAAGCATATCAATAACGCCTCGGCTGTGAAGTTCTTTTGATGTTACATAGTACATCTCGCTACCAGCGGTTTTTTTAGCTTCTACGAGAATATCGTTTGGAATACCAGCATCTCTTAATTTTTCAAGGAAAGACTCCGTTCCATATTTTTCGGTAAATCTAGATCTTTCACTTTTATTATCTAACACCGCCGTCACTCGATGGAAGCCAAACTGAGCGTTTCGCGTTGCACCTTTAATATTTCCGGAAAGAGCGATCAGCACGCAGGCACTTGAGCAGCTATCAGCCACTATTGTATGCAAGCCGTATTTCTCGACTTGTGCCGCTATTGCTTCGGCTGAATCGAGTAAACCGCCGCCACTTGAAAGCAGTAGTGTTCCGCTATGGCTGCCAGTGACATGTTGATTAAAACTGGCTTCTGTTGAGCTCCCGATGGGGCCTTGTAGTACTAAGTTTCCAAATTCATCAGTGAATACTTTGGCAGCACTACGCTCGCCATATAAAATCTTATTTGTTTCTTCTATTCTTTCTGGTATTGAGAATAGTGAAGACAGCATAACTATTACGGCCATCACGACGGAAGTCCAAGCAATAAGTTTTTTTACCCTACAGTTGACTGTCACCAGATTTTCTTTTTGTGACCCAAGCAATATGGCCAAACTGCTAACCGCCGTTATTGTTGATAGTGCTGAACTTAAAATTATTGCTTGAATATCATATGCGTTGACTATTAGGTCATTACTAAAGATTGCGGTTATAGCGAGAGTCAGTACCGTAAGAAATCTAGGGGTAGACAAACTATATATGCTCCAATGCTTTCATCGAAATAAAGATTACGAATAAAAGTACTACACCAAAAATGTTTAAGATCGTTTGGCCAGCACCGCTTTTTCTGTAAAGAACGTTAAATCGACCTCTATCCCAAGCTGTAATTTCTTTATTTCGAAGGTCGTAGTATGAACTTATTAGCGCCACGAGATAAATCACGGGTATTCCCATGGCGCAACCCCAAAGCCATACTTTTAGATCGCGTAACACTCCTGCTCCTGCACCAATTGGCTCACCGCTAGACGTGATGATCTTAATGCCGAAAATTGCTTTACCAATCGTCGTGCCGACGAACCCAAGGATAAACCCGCTAATGATTGACCCGATCAAAAAAGTTAAAAAGACGTCAACCAATGGATTTATGTCTTCCACAAATTTAACGAAAGAGTAGGGGGCAAATAACGAAACAGCGAAACCGATGAGCAGCCAACCAATTAGGCCGAAGATGATGCAATCTAACATCCGTGCGAAGTAACGTCTCCAAGGACGAGAGGGATGACTTTCCCAATTATTATCCCGGTCAGTTTGTTGCACGTTTGATATTGGAGATTTGATGTGTGCTTCTAACCCAATCCGTGAGGTGGATTTTTCTAAAGGACTGTCATTAGGTGCATCGGCTACTTTAGGTCCATCTTTAATTTTTGGGAAATATTGACTTAAGTCATTATTACTATCTGTCACGTTTTCTCCTGAGGGTAACGACGCCTGTATGTATGAACGATGAATTTGACTACTTTGATTTGACGAAAATTGGTCAATTGCTTTGGGTTAACTTCGAAAGTATCTCGGTCCAATTAAACCTTCTCGCCCATTGCTCGCCAAGAACAGCTGGATCAATTTTATCGCGATGAGCTCGTATTAACGGCTCATGATCTAAAAAGTCGGATACATTTTTTCCATTTTCGAGTGATAGACTCGGATTAATCTCTATAGCTGAATCAATAAAAATTTTGTACCAAGACTCGTAATTCATAAACGTGTCCTCTACTTGATTATGAGAGATTAATTTGGCCCAGTTAAATTCTTTTGCCCATTTTTTTCCAGCTTGAATTGGTTCAACATCAGATTTATAGAGTTTGTCAAGACCTAGAATGCCATCATCGATTTGATCAAATATGGTTTGTCCATTCCCTAAAATAATTATTGGATTTTGCTCTTTCGCGGCATCAATGAAACTTATTCTCCAATTTGCAAATGAGACAGGTGTTTTTGTTTGCTTCGCTGCTGTGGAAGGTGATTCAATGCTATTAGGATTTCTTTTTGCTGTTATGTCACCAGAGGTGTTTTTTTGTTTTTCATCTTGAGAAGCTTCTTTATTTTTATTTGTTAAGGAACTAATCACATTACGCACTTGAGAAATAGCGTCATGGTCATGTTCCTCGAGGTGTTCTTGTCTTTGTGCTAGCAGCTTTGGTAGTACTCGAGTGATATTTTTTAGTGCTCGTGTATTTTCCTCTGTTGGATTTCGCCTTGATTCTTTTAACAGATGCGTAGCAATAAAGCTCATAGCACGCGGTATAGTAAGTTCTGGTGAAGGTATCGGTACGCCATTTTGTTTCCCAAATTCATCAACGGCGATTAAGTTCTCTATTGCATCTTTTGCTAATTTATCTGGAGAGATCGAATAAAATCCGCACGCTTCTAGCTCAAGGGATAACATTGGAATATGTTTCTGCACATCCAACCATTTATTTTGAGGCGTTATAGGAAGGGAGGCTGATGAATTAGGGTCTTCCCCCCTAAATAAATGGCCGATCAGCATAATTATGGATGTAATTATGGTGCCACTTATTAACTTAATGGGGATAAAGTAAGAAGGAACATGGTTATTCGCGCTAATAGATAATGCGGCACCGATTAGGATCATAGCTGTGAGCGAGCACATCGCATATACGATTAACTGCCTTTTTAATATGAAATATAAAGCTATCGAAATGCCCCATGGTATGGGGTCTAAAAGGTATGCTAGCGTGAGGCCTGTAATCTCAGGAAGATTCATGTGCGATTATCCTGCTAGGTTGTTTAAATTTGCTTCTCGGAAGTGGCCACCCGTTTTCATCTTAGCAAGCTCCCGAACAACTATATGTTTTTTATACTCATCCAGCGAAATATCTGGAACAACGTAACCTGGTTGTCTGCGCTTTATACTTTAGTAAATCACAATATTTAAGATATTGTCATTCACTTGTTCGTCATCTTGCACATCTATATTGCGCACCCGTGATAATACGTGTTTGGATTCATAATATATATTTTTTGTATCTCCCAAGCTACCTATAAATAACGTAACCCCGTGTAGACCATCCCCGGGGCGTTTAGCTCTGATAGAAAATAATTCTAGTCTTCCTATTTAAAAGGTTAAAAAAAGGTGAGAACCTCAGAACAGTCTATGCCTCTGGAGGGAGCAAGTCGATTGCTGCATAACCGACATTTAGACTGCCTGAGGTCCCCTAGGAAGAAGGGAGGAGTGGTTAGATTAACGATGCGATGTGGTTGTAGAAGGGCGGTAGTATGGCAATTTAGTGGTTATGAGCATGAGGTTTTCAGATTGAGGAAAACATATTAGGATGATCAAATGAAAACAATACTTTCACTTATAGCTTTATCCTTGTTTGTCTCCTCAGCATATGCGTTACCTGAATGTGTTGGTAACACGCGGTTCTGGCAGGATTGTGAAGGAAAAGAAATCTATTCAAACGGCGATGAATATGTCGGCGAGTGGAGTGGTGGCCAAAAGCACGGTTACGGATCTTACACAAGTTCAACCGGTAACAAGTATGTCGGTGAATGGAAAGACGGTAATGTGAACGGTTGGGGCACACAAACATATCAAAATGGACATGTATATGTCGGTGATTGGTTGGACGGTAAAAAACACGGTTACGGTACTTTTCATCAAACTGACGGCATCGAGTATGTTGGTGAATGGAGAAATGGTAAGCGCAACGGTTTAGGTAAAGTAACTTATGATCTCGACTCTTTCTATCCTGGAGATGAGTTAATTGGCGTATTTTCTGAGGATGTTTTACTTCGTGGCGTATACCTTTTTGCTAATGGAGCCGAGTATGTAGGCGAATTTAAAAACATGAATAAGCATGGGCTTGGCGTCTATACTCATGAGGATGGATCCTTTTACATGGGTGAGTGGCAAAATAATCAGCAGTACGGTCAGGGGATCAACATAGGTAAGGACGGTTCGAAATACGTTGGGGGTTTCCGCTTCGCTAAATTTCACGGTCAGGGAACTGTTTACCCACCTGTCTCCGTCCGAGCTGAGTGGATTGCAATCACCGGCGAGTACACAAGAGGTAACCGTCGTTGGCCTCATATATTTATCTTCCCGGGAGGTCGTGTGGAGCTAGGGAGAATCCAGAATAATAAGTACGTTCGAGATCTCCAAGCCGAACAGCAAGATGAGAATTTCAAGAAACGACGACATGGGATTGAAAGCGAATTAGAAGCATCGGAGAGGAGGCTGACTGAAGCCGTCACACAGCTTTACAAAACTATTCAGGAGGAGGTGAAGGATCAAGCCCTTGAACAACAAAAACAGATAGAGATAAAGCGGAATAGAACAGAAAGATTGGCCGAATCACGCGAAACAGATGAGCCTTCAGATTTGGAAAAGCAACGTAGGGCGGAGGAGCAACGGAAGGCTGACCAAATAGCGATCGAAGAAGCACGTAAAGAAGAGGAACAACGTAGAGCAGAGGAACAACGGAAGGCTGACCAAATAGCGATCGAAGAAGCACGTAAAGAAGAGCAGCAACGTAGAGCAGATCGTGATGACGAGCTGTTGCAGGCTTCTTCTGAGTTGCCTCCATGTCCAGCAGAACTTGAAGCTCGTTGGCACAACTGCCAAGGCATCAAGATCTTTGAAAAAAATGCGCACAAGTATGAGGGTGAATGGAGAGACGGCAAGATGCACGGTCAAGGCACCTTCACCTATGGTCCGAAGTCTCAATTCCCAGGTGACAAGTATGTCGGTGAATACAGAGACGGCAAGCGGAACGGTCAAGGTACCTACACCTTTGCAGACGATGGTCAGTATGTGGGTGAATTCAGAGACAACAAGATGCACGGTCAAGGCACCCTCACATGGCTTGATGGTGCCCAGTACATAGGTGAATTCAGAGACGGCGAGCGGAACGGTCAAGGCATCGCCACCTATGCGAGTGGTGACAAGTATGTTGGTGAATGGAAAGACGGCAACAAGCATGGTCAAGGCACCTACACCTGGGTGGAAGGTGACAAGTATGTCGGTGAATACAGAGACGGCAAGCAGAACGGTCAAGGTACTTACACCTTTACGAATGGTAGTAAGTATGTTGGTGAACACAGAGACGATAAGCGGCGTGGTCAAGGCACTTTTACGTGGGCGAATGGTGATAAGCATGTCGGTGAATTCAGAGACGATAAGCGGAATGGCCAAGGCACCTTCACTTTTGCAGACGGTGAGTATGGATTCCATTCTGTAATAGGTGAATGGAAAGACGACGAACCTGTCTGGCCGGCCACATTTATTTACCCAGGCGGTCGCTGGGAGATGGGAAGACTAGAAGGCACGGAAGTTATTCGAGATTATGCAGCAGAGGAACAACGTAGAGCAGATCGTGATGACGAGCTGTTGCAGGCTTCTTCTGAGTTGCCCCAATGTCCAGCAGAACTTGAAGCTCGTTGGCACAACTGTCAAGGCACTTACACCTTGGAGAATGGTGACAAGTATGTCGGCGAGTGGAAAGACAACACGCAGCATGGTCAAGGCATCGCCACCTTCGCTAATGGTAACAAGTATGTCGGTGAGGTAAGAGATGGGAAGAAGTATGGTCAAGGCACCTTCACCTGGGCGAGTGGTGACAAGTATGTGGGTGAGTGGAAAGACGACAAGCAGCATGGTCAAGGCACCTACACCTGGGCGGATGGTGAAAAGTATGTCGGTGAATATAGGGATGGCAAACAGCATGGCCAAGGTGCCTACACCTCTGCGAACGGTAATAAGTATGTTGGTGAATTCAGAGACGATAAGCGGAATGGCCAAGGCACCTTCACTTTTGCAGACGGTGAGTATGCATTCCACGCCGCGATAGGTGAGTTTAGAGACGACGAACCCGTGTGGCCGCACACATTTATTTACCCAGGCGGTCGCTGGGAGATGGGAAGACTAGAAGGCACGGAAGTTATTCGAGATTATGCAGCAGAGGAACAACGCAGGGCGCAGGGACAACGTAGAGCGGAAAGTGACGAGCTTTTACAGGCGTCCTCCGGCAGTGGCTTTGCAGTTTCCAGGGATGGATATGTTGTTACTAACAACCACGTGATTAATGGCTGCCAGAATGTTGCCATTCACAACAAGGGTGTTGCTGTTCCAGTCACCATTGTGGCTTATGACACGCAGAATGATTTAGCGTTATTGAAAGGTGATTTTTCTCCTGGTCATGTTTTTCCAATAAGACGAGACAATCCTGGTCTATTAGAAGATGTGTACGTTGCTGGTTTCCCTTTTGGAGAGGGTTACAGCTCATCAATTAAAGTCACAAAAGGCATCGTTAGCGCATTAACGGGAATTGGTAACAACTTCTCAGAAATACAGATTGATGCTGCGTTACAACCAGGTAACAGTGGTGGACCCATTCTTGACGAGTTTGGAAACGTGATGGCAGTTGCTGTCGCTAAATTAGACGTGAAATTCGCAATCGATAACTTTGGTGCTATTCCTGAGAATATTAACTTTGGTATTAAATCTAATGTAGTCCGCAGTATTCTCGAGAGTCAGAGTGTAGGAATGATCCAGGAGGCTGAGTCAGTAGCTAACAAACGTCAGCTAGGGGAGCAGATCACAAAAGGAACGTACTACATTTCTTGCTGGATGACGACAGCCCAGATCCAAGATATGAAAGATAAGAAGGTGATGTTTGAGAGTATTAAGTAAGTCATGAAGCTCTTAACTTTCATTCTCCTTCTCTTCGTTCCTACCTTTGCTTACGCAGACAACTCTTCAATGTCTGATGAGGAAATTATCCAAGTCATCATTTATAAATCTATTGCTACTCACCGAGGTAACTGTGCGTGTCCTTACAACAGAACAACTAACGGAAGTAAGTGTGGAAGACGAAGTGCTTATTCAAGACCAGGTGGATATCAACCGATGTGTTATCCAAGGGATGTGCCAAGAGACATGATTGAAGAGTTCAGGAGGAGTATGTGATGAGTATTAAAGTATCTTTTTCAGTGATTGGCGTGAGTATTCTTTTAGCTGCGTGTGGACCAAATGAATCACAAGATACTTCTTCCAAAGAACTTCTCGATAAGCAGACTACGATTACTAAGGATAACTGGGAAAGTCATCCAAATATTGTCAAGGCGAACACTATTGTTCATGAGGCTGAGTCAGCCTTAAACGAAGGATCACTTGAAGTATTGAAAACAGGTGAGAAGCCTTATGGCTCCGAGACGTGGAGTTGGGAGCGTCACCTGGATGAAGACAAAACCGTTCTTATTGTTGAACGTTGGAGGGGATCTATAAGAGGTAATGATGGCTCGTGGGAGAGCCGCAATTATTACAATCAAGACGGAAAGCTGGTATTCACTGATTTTTCTTTTCAGAGTGAATATGTTGATCGGGAAAATTGGGATTGGAGTGCAACTTTATACTTT
>Ga0255773_10003367_pt1 | contig 14208 bp, 5 predicted proteins | sample 011ome_17_FD_179971 | JGI IMG/M metagenome (GOLD analysis project Ga0255773, IMG submission 179971) | Coastal salt marsh microbial communities from the Groves Creek Marsh, Skidaway Island, Georgia - 011502XT metaG (version 2) | ecosystem: Environmental > Aquatic > Marine > Intertidal zone > Salt...
CTTTGCGTTTCTTTTCGCGCTTCATTTCGCGCTCGCGCTTGCCGAATGATTGCTGTGATCTACCCAGGATTTCTAGTTGTTTGGTTTGAATTTGCCCGAAGGTACGGCAAAGCGGAAGAACGAGCTCTATTGACCCACGTAGACCTTTCCTCCTGCGTGAATGAGGTACGCCGCCGTGCGGATGGGGATGCCGGACGAGCTCATCGCGCCGACGCTGTTGGTACTGACCATGCCGCGGGTGCCGTCGGGAAAATGTAAAATGTACTCGGTGCCGTATTTCATGGGGGCGCCGTGGAGGTCGACGCCGCGATCGAGCAACAGGATTTGGGAATGGATGGAAAAGCCGCTGGCCGCGTTTGGCTGCGCTTCGACTGAAATATGGCGCACACTGGTTTGCCGTTGGTCCGGATCGGACAAATCATTCACTCCCGCATTCAACACGACCACATCCGCGTCGGCCGGCAAAATCAACGGCTCACCTTCGCGACCGGTCCAATCCATAAGTACCGCGTGGACTTCCGGCTCATCACCTCCCGCCTCAGCGCCATGCCATTCCGAACCAAAAATCCCAAGCAGCGGCAACAAATCCGGCATAGAGACCAATGCCTTATGATCGAAATTGGGATTCCATTGGGCGTTTTCTTCTTGAGCATGCGTTCCAATGGGACAGGCAAGCGAGAAGGCAAGCGCAATCAAAAGGCTGATGGGAGCATAAGAGTTCATGGAGAGGCGTTTTGTCGGTAAAGTAAATGATTTGGACGCATCCATAAATGATTCTGGAATGGTTTAACAAAAATCGGCCGCTCCCTCGAAGGGGGCGGCCGATCAATTCACAACACCAAAGAATCAAGAAGGCAAAGACCTGAGTCCACTGCTAACCAATACTCAACTCAGTTTGTTACATCCTGAACGCAACGAACAGAAACCCCGTACCGCTGATCGTTGCTGCTCCGGCCTACTTCTGCGTCCCCACTGCCCAGACTCCGGAGCCATGCGAGCGTTCCATCCGGGGAGGACGACCAGAAACGCCCGTAGCTCCCTCCATTGCCGAAGAATCCAAAGTTGAACCGGCCGCCGCCCGCCAAACCAGAAAAACCGCTGGTGTTCGTCCCGTCCCAAGCCGGAGAATCCGATGCCGAAGCCTTCAATGCGTCGCCCGCCACAGATAATCCTCCCAAACCATCTGTCAACGTCGTCCACTCGGCATCTGTCGGGACGTGCCAGCCGCTTGGACATAGATTGCCCGTATTCACTGCATGCCAATTGTACAAGCGGCCGTAATCAGCCAAGTTCGATGCTTCATTCGCACCTCCTTCATCGTAAACCGTCACCGCTCCATCGGTAGTCGACCACCAAGCGGCGTCATCCAGTCCACTCGGAATTGCGCTTCCATCATTGTAGTTCTCATTGCGCAAGTTCTCCGCAAACCAGCATTGACCGCCGATTTGGACCGTGGCGTATTCGTAGCCATCGTACCCAATCGCATCACCGCAGGTGGAGAATACAGCGGAACCTCCTGGAGCGACGTACGTCCAATTAAACTCGTCCGCTGCGGTATTGTTGTTGCCGGCAGCATCGGTGAAGGTATTCGCCCCGACATTAATCGTGCAAGCGCCGTCAGCCGTTGGTGTAAACGTCGCTGTGTACGTCGTGCCTGATCCGGCAAAGCTGGACAACGCGCCATTCGTCACCCAAATGTCGGATTCCGCAAAGTCGGTCGTACTCTCTGATGACGTGAACGTGAGGCTGAGCGACGCATCGTTTGAAGAATCGCCGTCGGAAACTTCCGAAGCCGTAATCGTCATCGTTGGCGGTGTAACATCCGCCGGATCCCTCAAGCAACGAACAGAAAACCCGTACCGAAGATTGTTGCCGTTCCGGTAAACTCCTGCGTTTCCACTGCCCAGTCTCCGGAACCAAGCGTCTGCTCCAGTTGGAGAGGACGACCAGAAATACCCGTAGTAGCCTTCATTGTTGAAGTTACCATTGAAGTCCCGGACGCCGCCCGCCAAAGCAGAAAAACCACTGCTATTCGTACCGTCCCAAGCAGGAGAATCCGAAGACGCAGATTTCAAGGCGTTGCCGGCTGTACTTTCTCCACCAAAACCATCTGTCAACGTCGTCCACTCGGCGTCTGTCGGAACGTGCCAGCCACTTGGACACAAATTGCCCGTTTCTACTGCATACCAATTGTACAAGCGACCGTAATCAGCCAAGTTCGACGCTTCATTCGCACCTCCTTCATCGTATACCGTCACCCGTCCATCGGTAGTCGACGACCAATCGGTGTCACCCCCTCCACTCGGGATTGCGCTTCCGTCATTGTAGTTCGTATTGCGCAGGTTCTCCGCAAACCAGCATTGACCGCCGATTTGGACCGTGGCGTAGTTGTAGCCATTGTACCCAATCGCATCGCCACAGTTAGTGAAAACAGCCGGCACTAAAACTAAATACGTCCAATTGAACTCATCCGCAGCCGTGTTGTTTTTTCCAGCTGCATCTGTGAACGTGCTCCCCGCGACGTTGATGGTGCAAGCGCCTTCAGCGGTTGGTGTAAACGTCGCTGTGTACGTCGTGCCTGATCCGGCAAAGTTGGAAAGCGCGCCATTCGTCACCGTGATGTCGGCTTCCGCAAAGTCCGTTGTGCTCGCCGAAGCCGTAAACGTCAGACTGAGCGAGGCGTCGCTTGAAGAAGCGCCGTCGGAAACTTCCGAAGCCGTGATCGTCATGCTTGGTGGATCCAGAACGCAACGAATGGAATGGCCCGCAGCTTTCCCGGCTGAGCTCTCGGCGACCGATGCGTTTGCATTGGTCAAAGAAATAATCGCTGCGGTCAGAGCATGAGATCCCTGGGTAGTTGACCAGAAATACGCAAAGTTCTCTTTTTGTGCGAATACTCCTGAGGTGGCGGCTCGTGCACCTGCAGCAAGCGCAGAAAAACCCGACTCATTTGTGCCGTTCCAACAAGAAGGAGCAGACTTCATCTTACCTCCAGCTTCCGATAGTCCGCCCAGGTGAACTATTAAATCACTGAATTCAGCAGCCGAAGGCACGTGCCAACCGCTGGGACACAAATTGCCCGTATTCACAGCATACCAATTGTACAAGCGACCGTATTGGAGGAGGTTAGAAAGCTCGTCAGAATTGCCTTCGTTATAAACCGTGACTGCTCCGGCTGTCGTCGCTGCCCAAGCGCCATCGTCAAGACCCGATGGAATCGACGTTGTTCCATCGTTGTAATTCTCGCTGCGCAAATTCTCCGCAAACCAACATTCGCCGTTGATTTCAACCAGTCGATAGTCGTAGTCTTGGTAACTCAACGATGTGAGCGTCCCGTTGTCACAGCCCGTCAAATCCGATGGAATTGGATCGCAGGGCAGTTTGAAATTCAACGTATCTCCGTAGGTAATTCCACCCAGTGAATCCGTGATGAATGCGACATAATACACCGTATCTGTCGACGTCAACCCGGTGATGTCCGCGCTAAAATCACTGGCGAATGAGGTGCTAATGGCATCTTGAGCATTGCTCAAATCGGCTTGCGTGCTCCACTTGAAACCCGCACCTACAGCAGAACGCCATCCATCAAAATCACGACCACCGTTCAACGTAACAGTGCCATCGCCGAAATCACTCGGATTCAATGTAACCGCCTGTGGACCCGCTGTTGGATCGTCAATGACGCAACGGATGGGCGCCATAACCCCTGAGGCAGGAGTAAGATTTGATTGAATGTTAGTCACTGTTTGTAGCACAGTATTAGTCATAACCCATTTTCCCGAAGAGACATCATAACGAAATCCATCGACATGTGGGTTATAATAAATACCTGGAGATTGTTCATCACCGGCACCCCAGACATACATGGTTTCTGGAAACCATTCGACGTCTGTTACTTGGACGGCTCCCGAATAAAGGGTACTCAAACCGGTTGTCAAACAAGGACCTCCTAAATTGAATCCACTCTCATTGTACCCCTTCTTAAACGCAGCAGGATTGTGCCATTGATCGTTTGAATCCATGGTGAAGTCCAATGCATTTTCAGCGGTCCACCAACCGAAGGTGTTCGGTATAATGTATGGATCTCCTGAACCATTCAGTTCTCCACGATTCGTATAACTTGCCTGATCCAAGTCATACACATCATATACAGACTTGAATAGATTCTTCATATCGACATTTTTCAACACGTGTGTTCCTTTCGGACAAACATTCCCAGAATCAAGCGTTGCATATGCGTTGTAGACTCGACCATAAAGGTTCAAGAAGGCAGAATCGGGGAAGGTCTGAGCAGGTAATGCTTCACCCCAATAATTATCCTTGTAATCGCTCTGAGCGGTCTGCATCTCCGTAGAGCTCTTGTCACGAGAAAAGTCCACATATGGAATTGGCTCGTTTTCGTTGTTCAGATCATTGCGCAAATTTTCTGTGAAAATGCAGTCCGACAAGAATCTTTCAGTTGGGTAGGTATATCCATGGTACTCAACATCGGCGCACTCACCGGTTACGAAATACTGAATCTCGCTAACGCTTTCACGCTCACTATCGATTGCAAAAACCTGGTAATATATGCCTGTGCCGATTTCAATTGAATCCGGCAACACCAATTGCGCAACGTATGAACTGTCGGAATTTTCGAAGAAGTAAGTGGTTTCATTATCCGACCGGAGAAGTTGATTTGTGTGTGGATCCCATCTCTCCACAACTGGCGCGAGAGCATAATAATCTTCTTCAGAGGTGGGTTCTCCAAATTCTTCGAGTTGAGCATTCAACCACCACTGGGTCAACGCCCATTCAACGGAATTTGCAATTATCGGATTAGATGAATCAAAGTCGTCATACGAAATTCCCGCACAGTAATTTGCATCCACCGCCCACCAAGAAGGAGCATCGGGATTCCATGAATCGGAACCCATCATCAGGTAGAGCGACGAATCCTGACCCGCAACGACACAAATTGAATCCAAATTATTGATGAACTGCGGATTAAAAATATATTCTGATCGATTGTAAGCTTCATAATCCGTTGACCATCGAATACCCATTGAATCCGAACGCAGTTCGGTGTACACCAGTTCTCCAAAAATATCGGCCCCATGGTCATGCGTTTCGACACGGCCATTTCGGACAGACTTGGGCACGTAAGTGGTGAGTGTATCGCCCCAACCAGTTCCCAATTCATTTGTAGCAAATGCAGCATAGTGATAGTACGTGCCTGGCAGTAAATCCTTCACTTGGTGACTGTAGCTTTCTCCACCAAAGTAAATGACGTAGTTCGTATCCAAATTGAGCACCAAGTCTTCAATTTCACTGTGATAACCCGCCAATTGAGTGGTGTCGCTCGCATCGCTCAAATCCGGCTCAGTACTCCACTTCCATCCAGCAGCAAGTATTTCCAAGTTCCCTTTATCGGTTATGGTACCTAATTGAGCATTGCGGACCTTTTCGAAGTCATTGATATTCAAGAAAGGCATTGGTTGCGTCGCAACGCGTGGAATGCTGGGCGTTCGAGCTTCGAAATACCGAACATCGCTGAAAGCCGTATCGTTTTCGTTGATGGCATAGGATTTGAAGTAGTATCGCTGATTTTCCGTTAACCCCGTAATATTCAATATCAAAGAATCCGATGGGGGAACAGAAACGATGGTCCAAATGGAATCCGAGAAATCTTCATGCTCGCTGTAGATAATACCGGCTTCCAATACGTCCAATTCAGTTGACGTCGTCTTCCATCCATTATGACCTATAAAACCCCGCAACGTGGCAGAGTTTGCGGTACAATTGGTGGCATTGATTCCAAAAACAGTTGGAGGTGTCTTCCCCTCTTCAGAAACACAACGAATAAAACCGCCATATGGACTATCATAACCATAAGACCAAGGAGTAGTTGTGTTGTCGAAGCTATAATTGGCGGAATTGTGGCCCGAATCGCTACCGCGAATCGAGACCGCCTCGGCATCCGGCTCCCAACCCCCCTCAATAATCATGAGCAACACCGTATAGTTGGTAACGGTTAAATCATTGCCCGAAACATAAGCACCGGTGTTCAAGAGGGAAAGCCCGAACTTATCACTTCCACCCCATTCTGCTGCCCGCAGCGCATAACCAAAAGCCTCATAAGCCTCTGCCGTCGATGTGCCGGATTGACCATCAAATTCCCATTGAGCCAATTCGTCTGACGTTAGATAACTTGTCAACGACGAGAATTCAGACTTTACCGGAATTTTCCAACCCGCTGGACACACTTTTCGCAGGGGTGATTCAGCATCGTACCGAGCCAATGATACGGTGAAATAGTCACCACTCGCCTGCCGTGCGCTATCGGTTCGAAGCAACATGGCTCCGGTTTGAAGTCCACTCCATGCATCTAAATCTGCAGGATCGTTCATATCGAACTGCCTGATCGAATCTCCATTCGCATATGTGCGCGCCCGCAAGTTTTCGGTAAAGTAACAATCGCATCCGATTCGAGTGGTTCCATATGTGAATCCAAGGTAATCGTACGTGTCCGGGCATGCACCCGCACAGAAAAGTTGTTCTGCTCCCTCGCTCAGACCCGAAGCGCTTATCGCAAATGCCCGGTAATTATACTCCTTAGAGTACACGAAGGGCAGGTTAATGGTCAGTGTGGAATCAGCTGCCAATGCAGAGAATGCCAAGGTGGTGTCGAACGTCGCCGCGTCTTCGATGTCCGCTCGGTACCAGGAGAAACCCACTGAATCAGGCTTCCCTGCTTCCGTGGTATAGGTAAATAATGCATTCAAATAGGCCGTCGAATCTGTGGGGTTCGTCACAAGCCGAGTTTCCACATCCACCGGGGTGAAGAATTCAATGGTATCGGTTTTAGAAAGCCCAATTGCATTAACCGCGAAGCCTGCAGCGAAATAATTCGCACCGGGCAACAAATTCGGCAGCACTGCTGAGAATGTGGAATCTGATGTATTGTACGTCAAGGTGGAATCCGAAGCTCCGACCAAATCACTTGAAGTACCCCACTTGATGCTGGTATTATCCGGTCCTACTCCACCAGTGTCCAGCAGCTTCACTGCTAACGTCTCGGTATCTGGATCATAGGTAATCGTGTCAATGACAGGTTTGGTCGCCAAAGTCTTGAAGGATACCGTATCTCCGTAGGCCGTTCCTTCGCTGTTTGTGGCGCTCAATGCGAAATAATAATCTGTGTAACGGGTCAAGCCATTCACTTGCATCACAAACCGATTATTGCAGTCCACCGTGGTCGATGTAACGCCCGCAGCGTAAGCAACGGTCGAATCCGAACCCGCAGACAGGTCTGAATTCGACGACCATGCGTAACGGGAAGAATCGATGGCGTCGTCAAAAGTCAAGCATCCCTCGAGGATTGCGGTGTTGGCCGTAATGGCTGACGCGGAATCAGACAACACTCCCACCAATGTGGTAAATGGAATGGTATCCCATCCCGTACCGGCCGAATTCGTCGCAAAAAGCCCTCCATAGTAGTGTTTTCCAGCTGCAAGACCTGTTATTGACGTGGCAAAGGTGCTGTCTGAGTTCTGGTATGTGCCCGAAATCGTAGCGGAAGGACTGCTTAAATCCGAGCTCACGCTCCAAACTGAACCCGTCGCACTCGGCAAGGGGAGTCCGTTATTACCCCCCAAGTCTGTCACCTTGCCGGTGAGTGTCAATAGCTCACCGTCCCACTCACTTGTTCCCAAGGTCGGCGCCTCCGGTTTGGTCTTGAACATCTTGTTCGAAACCGCGTCACTCCCGCGGCCCGCGCTATTGTCCGCATAGGCATTGAAATAGTAATCAGTGAAACGTGTCAAACCGGTCAATGACAGGGAAAAACCTGCGCTGTCCGGATCCGCATACGTCCAAGAATCATCCGACAGCAAGCTATCGCCAGCCGCCGCAAGCTCTGCGAAGTCAGTTGTATCCCACATAAAGCCTACGCTGTCAGGGGCCTTCCCCCCCATGTCATCGATGTACAAAATGAGCTTGGCCTCTTCTGGCGTTACATTGGCCGTGTCCAGCGTGAAACCACTCGGTAAATCCGGCAGCGTCCAGAACGAAATGGTGTCCTTTCCGTACCAACCGAACGGCGCAAGGTCGATCTCAACGTCTGTCACTTCAGGAGGAGAAGACCCATAATCGGGATCATTGTAGATGCTGACCACCGAGTCATTGGCCGCCAAAGGAATGGCCATGTAACGCGTGTATCGCTTTAAATTGGATAGGTTGACCGCAAAAAATCCAGAGTCCACATGCAACTGCGCCGTATCCATTTGATTCGGTAGCGGTGCAGAATTCTGCAAATAATCATCATAAGCTGTGACCAATTCCGCATTGAAGAGTTGAGGCAAATCATCAGGGTAAGAAAAACCCGTGTCTGCCAAGGCCGAAAAGTTTACGAAATTGAAGGGGGATTTCAGCCCATCAGCAACTTCAAGGGAGTCCGCGAAATATTGATATTCAGTGAACGCAACCCCCCAAAGCCGCTCCGGAGCCCCGCCGTCATCTGTAATTTGAGCGCGGATGGTCGCAACCGATTGAGCAATGTTGATAACCTCTTGAGCCACAACGGATGGCGGACCCAGTAAGGCTTCGTCCAATTGGATTTGGAGGGACAAAATGCTATCGCGCAAAACGTAACAATCGTGCCACATGTTCACTGTCGTGCCAAGGACTTCACCGCTAACGTATACATCGTAAACGGTATCCACTTCCAGAGCTCCTGCAATGCGCTCCTCCAAATCCCTGATCATAAGCATCAGCGTTGGCCAATCGCAATCCATTTGCAATTCCGTATTGGAGGTATGGTCAATCAATTGACCTGTAACCGGCATGACCAATAAAGTATCACCTTGATAAGGAACGGAATCATGCAATGCATTTTGAGCATGAATGGAAGCCATCCCCGATGTCAGGATGATGCAAATCAATGTAGCCAAATTTATTGACCGTCGCATAGGATTGAGCGTCATGATAATTTAGATTAATATCCTAAAAACTACTACCAACAATATACTTTAGCCTCCTAAACAACGTTTCGCAGTTTATATCATTTCATTTTCGTATGACCCCCAAAAATCTAGCTCAACTTCCCCAGGGCATTCGAATTAAAAAAAACTGAAAATCAATTGTTTAGCAATAAAACACGATTATTTATGATGCCATCATCTGAATTACCGAACAAGAAATATCACCTCACTTTCATTGGTTTGCACCGCGGAAACGCAATATTCGCGGTCATATGAATGGAAAAACCCGATGATTCCACAAGACCGCCATCTCTTCGTCATCTCGGCCATATTATTCATCCTGATCTCCCCAAGGGTTCGAGCACAACTGAACCAAGCCGAATGGACCGAGCGTTACGTATCCATCGTGACGGAATGCCAACACATTCAATCCTGCATTGAAGCCAAAGCGTTGGAATTTTATCCAGACGAAGCCGAAGAAGCATGCGATACCCGAATGCTCCGCACCGCGCTCCTTCTGACCAACCGAAACCTGGATGATCCCATCTTTGAGTACGCTTCGAATTCGTTGACCCTTTGCGATACGAATTTCAGCATTCTCCGGTACAACCTGGGACTAGCTCACTATACCCAGGGCAACTATTCCAGCGCTGAAAGGCAATTCATACAAGGAGCGAATTTGCTCGCCAAACCGGACCAACTTGAATATTTGAGTGCCGCAGGGGCGGCGGCTTTTGCCGCAAACGAACTAGAACGAGCCGCAACCCATTTTCGCGCCGCCTACCTCGCAGATAGTTTGAACCCTTCTCCCACCTTGTTGAACAACCTGTCGGGAATCTGCAATCAATTGGAAAGACCGGAAGAAGCAATCCAATGGGCTAAATTGGCACTTGAGGTCATGCAAAATCTCGATCCTAAGTTCGCCATCGTGCTCACTGAAGGGAGCATGGAAGATCTCGCATATATCAACCTATTCAGTGCGGCTCTCCAATTGGAAAAATTGGAATTGGCCAATCAGTATTACATGCAGTTTGATTTGATGCAAAGCAACATGCCGATGCATCAAAAAGTCATCTTATTGAATGCCTATATCCGACTCTCTGGAAAAACCAAACTATGGCAACTGTATGAAAATCAGATTCTTGCTGAAACCACCAACCCGCAGTCGGATAGCTTTGAGCAATTGCGCTCCGCTGGTGACCCGGCCCTTTACCTCCTGACTGGAGCTGCCAAACGTCACTACGCCGAAGGGGAACTCGAAACGGTTTGGAAGTCCATCTCCGTCCTGTTCCAACCTTCCTTAAAACGAGCGCGCGAGCGGGAAGCAACAACCGTTGCGTCCTCAACCAACGAATCCCTCCTCCGGAACCCCGGGATTTGGTGGGGACTTTCAGTCGTTTTCCTATTCTTGATTGTGAGATTCTCCTTTCATCTGCGAGCCAACAAAACGAATAATCTGTCCCGTGGAAAGCAGAGATTAATTTTATTGGAGGCACTGCGAAGTGGGCAATTCAACCCGGAAACCAAAGCCGAACTTTCTCGGATGTTAGCTCCAGAGACTTCATCCGATTCAACTTCAGCTCCCACCGTCAATGCCATTCGACTGAGTCGGTCACAAGCCATCGTATTGCGAGCTGGATTTGACGGTGAATTCCCTAAGGATACGGCAGCCACACACAACTGGAGCCCAACCTATGTTTATCAGCTACGCTCCGAATTGCGGCGAAAACTTGGCATCCCACTTAGCCTTTCCTTTGAGCAATGGTATCGAAACAACCAACATTCTGGAGACGTCATTCTGAACGCACCCAATACCGATGAAAATGAGCCGTATAGTCGCAACTAAAATGCTCCTCAGCTTAATTACCCTCGTGAGCATGGGCAACATGATGGCACAAAATGAGGGGGCCATTGACAGTGTACTCCAATGGACAAGGCTCGAGCTTCAAAATGGAATCAGCGAGAATTGGGAAGCCGAATTCGAATTGGCGCAAAAACGAATCAACGGTGACCGAGAAATTGCGAAGCAAACGCTCAAAGACTTCACCCACTTATTTCCATCCCTGCGCGGGATTGAATTGACCTCTGCAGATGGAAGCCAAACAGTCTCTGAGCGATTGATATGGGAAGTGGCTGTTTTCGAACACCAAATGATGGAACAGGCCGATCAAAGAGCGGTCGGCATTGAAACACCCAAATCCGAATTCTTGAAATCCCACAAAAAATCGCGTCAACTCATTTGGGCGCAAGGTATGGCTGGAGGGTTGCTGATCATTTTATTCACCTTATGGTTATTGTATACTCGAAGGGTAACCCAGAACAGCAAGGAAGATGCTCCGAATTCGGAAGAGACCAATTGGATCATCAACGAACTGGAATCCGACCCGACCAAAGAAGAAACCTTGGCGCAGTTGACGGTGCTCAATTTTCACAATGCACAACACCCCATTGCGTTGGATTTCAAGCACCGGAATCTGTGGAAGACATTATCCGACAGTGAACAACTGCTGGCCGCTCTGCTGTTCGACGGCATTCCAACCGAAGTGATCATCAAAGAGCTTAAAAAAAATCCAGGCACCGTTTACAACCTTCGCTCTTCACTCCGGAAAAAACTGAACATCCCGGACCATGCTGATTTACAGCTATCGCTGCGTCAAATGACGCGGTGAATTTGGGAAGGAAGTTGATGTTGTCTCGGCTATTCAACGACATAAACCCGGGCACCCCATGAAGGGATGAGGAGTTCTTGTCCTTCGCTGGTGTCCGTGGGGTCCAGGGCATTCACCAAAACCCTTCGCCCTTGAAGGACCTCGTCAAACCGATCCAAATTCAACGCCGTCGACGCTTCGGATTTATTGAGAACGACCAGGATGGTTTCATCCTCGGAATCCCGGAAATACACATACGCACCGCCTTCCGGCACAAAGTGAATCAGCCGGCCCTTGGCCACTGCCGATGAATGCTGACGCCACCGCAACAAGGCTCGCATTTCGGTTTGGAAAGCCTGCGATTGGGGTGTTAAACCCATCCCTGTGATGGCGCTTGAATCATCGTCGATCCACCCCCCGGGAAAGTCACTCCGGATGTTGCCGTGACTGTCGTCTCCGGTGTTGGACATCAGGATTTCTGTGCCGTAATAAAACTGAGGTATGCCTCGTGTAGTCGCAAAAAAGTAGGCCGCAAGTCGGGTCCGGTTTACGTCATCCCCAAGCTGCGTATGCACCCGGCTCATGTCATGATTGTCCGGGAAAATCACATGATTGTACGCATCCGGATACAAGAAATCATTCCCGAGCATCTCATACAGTCGCACCCAATCGGAGTGCCAGGCTTCCTCCTCTTTTAAGCATTGCATGGTCGCGTGATGCAACGGAAAATCAAGCAACCCCGGAAGGCAAGAAACATAGCCGTCTGGATTTTGTTGACCCGCTTGCCAGTAAGCCAAGACCGCCGGATTCAAGCTCCATTCCTCCCCACAGATATTGAAATCCGGGTAAGCCTCCATGATTTCGCAAGTCCAACGCGCCATGAAGTCAGCATCCGAGTAGGGATACGTATCCATGCGAATGCCGCTGAGTCCGAGGTATTCAATCCACCAAATCGTGTTTTGAATCAAATAATCCGAGAGCAGGGGTTGGCGCTGGTTCAGATCGGGCATCTCTTCCACGAACCAACCGTCGGCAAAACCACGCACATCGCTAGCAACGGCATAAGGATCGCGCAGCGTCGTGCGGCGGTGGGTGGTTTGGGTGTATTGGCCTCCGTTGTTGATCCAATCTGCCGTCGGCAGCTCCTTCATCCACCAATGCTCAGAACCGCAATGGTTCATGATCATGTCCATGATGACTTTCAGACCTTTGGCATCCGCATCCTGCACGAGCTCCCGGTACGCTTCGTTCGTACCGAAACGCGGGTCGACGCGGTAGTAATCCGTGGTGGCGTATCCGTGATACGACCATTGAGGTTGGTTGTTTTCGAGAATGGGATTGAGCCAAACCGCCGTAAATCCCATGTTCGCAATGTAATCGAGGTGGGCACGGATGCCCGCAATGTCGCCGCCGTGCCGGCCGTGGTCGTCTTCGCGATTCAGTCCCTCGAGCATCCCGGGCACTTCATCGTTCGCAGGGTCACCGTTGGCAAATCGGTCCGGGGTAATGAGGTAAATGGCGTCGGATGCGTCGTATCCCTGGATGTCGCGTTCTGTTCTCGCCTTGAGCTCAAATGGAGTTCGCCCCACCGTCTTGCCTTTGCGATTCGTCGCGTCTCGCCACTGAATGGCCAACGTCCCCGGCTCAGCCTTGTCAGAAATAGCAAGATAAAGGAACGCGTAATGGGGTCCGTCCCCATGCACCACCCGTGCAATCTGTACGCCCGGATAATCCACCACAGGCGCGAGTTGAGCAACGCGATCACCGTGGACCATGATTTGGACCGTATCCACGGGCATCCCCACCCACCAAAAAGGCGGATCCAGGTGCTCAATGAAGGATTGGGCCATCGAAGGAGTTTGGAAGCCAACGATGGCGAAGAGGACAAGAACGATGCGATGCATACTTGGAGGGTCAGTCGGTGATTTCACCGACAAAGAAACGCGGCATTTACAACCACCGCAACAACCGGTCGATCAACTTCGTCTTCCAAGCCGTGTAAGGTGGCATGAGTAGCGCACCTGCTCCATCAAATCGCTGCTCGTACACTCCGCGAAAATGCGTGAACTCTTTGAACCCGTGTTCGCCGTGACCGGAACCGATGCCGCTGTTGCCAAGCCCGCCAAAAGGAAGGTGATTGCTTGACACATGGATGACGCAGTTGTTGATGCTTGCGCCTCCGGATTGCATGCGATTCAGCGATTCGGAAACAAAGGATTTTCGGTTGCTGTATATGTATAAAGCCAACGGTGTGGGACGCGCATTCACAAAGTTCACGACCTCATCTAGGGACGTATAGGTCACGATGGGCAATACCGGACCGAAGATTTCCTCTTCCAAGATTTCAGCACCGCTATCCACGTTACGTACAATCGTCGGCGCCACAAAACACCCTTCGATATCTGCTTGTCCACCCTGCACCACTTCGGCTCCCCGCGCTACCGCATCGTCCACCAATCGGTGAATGCGATCGGCATGACGAGGCGCGGCAATACGCTGATAATCTTTATTTTGAATCGCATCACCTGGATACAATTCAAGCATCGCCAACTTGAGCTCTTCCACGAACTCAGCTTCCCGTTGAGCCGGAACAAAAACAT
>Ga0255773_10003369_pt1 | contig 14206 bp, 5 predicted proteins | sample 011ome_17_FD_179971 | JGI IMG/M metagenome (GOLD analysis project Ga0255773, IMG submission 179971) | Coastal salt marsh microbial communities from the Groves Creek Marsh, Skidaway Island, Georgia - 011502XT metaG (version 2) | ecosystem: Environmental > Aquatic > Marine > Intertidal zone > Salt...
CTTGGAAACCTTCAGTTGTTTCAATATACATTTCAACTAAATATGAGTCATCAAACTTAGAAAGTACATCTTCACCTAAAATTAAATCCTGATTAACTAATGTTCGTGGTAAGTAAAATACATCTTGGCCATATATCTTTAGGCCTTCTATAATTAAATCTTCGTGTAATCTTTTTTCTGAATCACTTCCGATCCCATTGCCACCTTGAAAGTAATGATTAACTGGCATGGCATTATCCTATCATGTATGTTACAGGCGTTTCGTATGTGCCTCTTATTTCTTCTTCTAATTTTCTTATATCTTCTTGTGCTTCTGAAAATAATTGTTGACCATTTAGTGATACTCCACCAATCATAGTCACACCATTAAATTTTGAAAGGTTTGCACCCCATTGTCTTTTAAATAAGGCTGTGGCGTATCTTTTTAAGTATATGTCATTATAAACATCTGTCATAACTGTAGGGTCTAGTTTTCTAAAACATTCAATAACCAAATACTCACCTACTGATATATCTGTTTTCCAATCCATATCTACATATAATCTATTATTGTATTGATTAAATCTTATAGGTTTTTCACCTACTAATATGTGATCTAAAAAATCTAAATGTTTCATTACCATTTCATAATGAATAATTGATGTTGATGAAAAATCATACAGATCGTTTAATCTCATTTGATATCGTATATCAAACATATTTTGATTGCCTCTATTTGAAAGAGGAAAAATTCTTGTTACTGCCAATACAGCTTCTGGCACTACTATGAAATTATTTTGTTCAGTCCATGTAGTAGTTACAGAATTTTTAGTTACACTTGAAGAAGTATCTCCATCAGGAGATTTGATTCTATCTACATCTGACTGAGTAACTTGATATTTTAGATATGTACGCTCAACACCGTCATAGTGATATTGAGCAAAATACTGTAAAGCTTCATCTAATCTGTCCTCTAATTGATCGTCATCTACGTTAATTTCAATTACAGGCTTACCAAGTGTTCTTAAAGCGTACTGTTTTAATTCTTCTCTTGTTGCTGGGTTGGCCATATGTTATCCTTAGTACTATTTAGTAATTTCTATATAGTCAATATCTAAAATTCTTTTTATTATTATTTGTTGCCTAATTTATCATCCCAAATAGCTTTAATTTCATCAACTGTTGTTGCTGTATCTACTTGTTCTGGTAAATCTCTTAATGTATTTTTATCTGTAACTATTTGAGTTGTGGTAGTTCCATCTTCTTGTGCTTTAATAAAATCAACATCAAGTTTTTCTAGAGCAGGTTTTCTAGCTTCTCTAATTTTATCTTTCCAAATATCTTTTGCTTTTGTTATATCTATAGTTATCATGCACCTACTCCATCTGTTAATTCTGCATCAGCTATTGTCCAAGCATTTCTAAAAGTTCTATCTGTTGGTATGTCTGATACATTTACAATTTTATAATTTAATCCAGTTGGAACATCTTTTTGTGCAATAGCATCTACTGTTAATGTTTCTAATGCTTCTGACGATGGAGTTATTATTGTTATTGTTCCATCTGTGTTTTTATATATTATTTTTTTATCCATAATTTTTTCCTTAATTACTAAATACTGCTACTGATATATATTCTGCATCTTCATAAGAACTAGAGGAAGTCTCAGTGCTAACATGAAATGAAGAAGTGTTTACTGGTTCTGATGCACCAATTCTTACTGCACCTTCACTATCATCTCTACCACTAGTAACTGTAGCATAATTACTGTTTGGCATAGCTGTACTAAAATTAACTGTATATCTGCCTAAACCTCTATCAGCTATACTAGATATATTTTGACTTCCTCTAATAGAAATACTTCCTGTTCCATTAAAACTTATCCATGCTCTAGCTGAATAACTTGGCGCTGAACCACTTGCTGTTGATAGTGAAGCAGGGGCTGAACCTGCAGGTAAATTTGTTAATGCAGAACCATCTCCTTGAAATGCTGTAGCTTTTACTGTTCCATTAACATCTAGTTTTTGTGTTGGTGATGTTACTCCAACACCTAATCCAGTTGAGTTTGCATATACATCTAAACCAGGTATTCTTAAACAAGAATGTGAAGTGTTACCTAAAGTAATTTCATTTGAAACTGTTGCTGATGAAGCGTCTGTATATTTACCAATAACGATATTATTTGATCCTGTTGTTAAGTTATAACCTGCATAATAACCAAGACCTGTGTTATCTGAACCTGTTACATCTTTTAGTGCTTGTCTTCCAACAGCGGTGTTATTATTACCAACAGAGTTACTAAATAACGCTGCACTTCCAATAACAGTATTATCACTTCCAGTAGTATTGTATAAACCAGTTTCAAATCCAACCATTATATTTCTTGCACCAGTTGTGTTTAATGCAAGAACTTTAAATCCAACTGCTGTATTACCACCACCTGTATTTTTTCTCAAAGCACATGTACCAATTGCTGTAATACAATTCGTTGTTGTTTGACATATAAGGGTTTCAAATCCCATGGATACATTACACATACCTGTAGTGATACATCTTAAACTATGTAAACCAAGAGCAACATTAGATCGACCTGTTGTAATACCTCTCATAGCACATTCCCCTATGGCAACATTTCCATTTCCAGAATTACCACCAGTCCCATAATGTGCCTCTCTACCTATTGCAATAATCTGATCGCCACCAGTAATATTTCCACCAGCTTGTGAACCAATTAAAACACTGGCAACTCCATTGTAAAGTTTACCAGCTTCATTACCAAAGAAGTTGTTAAAACTACCATTAATTAAACAACAACCAGCTTGAGTACCAATTGCTGTTGTAGTTGAACCTGTAGAGTTCATTAAAGCAAATCTACCTATTGCAACATTACCATATCCAGCCGTAGTATTTAAAGCACATACACCAATTGCAATATTACTATGCTCTGTTGTAACGGATGCTAATGCACCACAACCAATAGCAATATTATCAAAACCACCTGTCATAGATGTACCAGCACCAGCACCAATAGCAATATGTCGTGTGCCTGTTGTTACAGAGCATAAAGCATTGAAACCCATAGCAGTATTAAGTGTACCAGATGTTAAAGATGCAAGGGCGTTTCCACCAAAATACATATTACATCCTGAAGTACCTATTTGATGACATGTTGTACCATCACTTATAGTAATTTCACCATTTTCTACATGAAGTTTTGTAGCAGCTGATGTGGTTCCAATACCTAAATAACCTGCATCAGTTAATCTCATTCTTTCAGTATTACATGTACTAAACTCGATACCGTGACCAGCAACCGTAGATGCGTTTTGTATTCTAAAAGTTTTTGAACCGTTTGCTCTTATAGTTGTTGCAGAAAAATCAGTTACTCCTAATTGTAAATTTTGTCCAGTAGAATTACATCTCATTATCATCAAATTTTCATTTACATCAGATAAAATACAAATTTGTCCCAAACCACATATATTATTTCCATTTAAATCTAAATTTCCACCAAGCTGTGGAGTTGTATCATCAACAACATCTCCACCACCACCACTTACTGTTCCAGCAACAAAGGCTGAACCATTGTAACATAAAACTTGACCAGTGGTAGCACCCAAACCTGGTATTCTTAATGCACTAATATTTGAATCACCTAAAGTTATTTCATTTGAAACTGTTGCTGAAGATGGTTGAGACCTATCTCCTATTATTATATTATTTGATCCTGATGTTAATGTACAACCAGCGTTTGTACCAATTGCGATATTAAGATTACCTGTTACTTTATTAAAGAGTGCTAGATAACCTATTGCAATATTATCAACACCAGTTGTATTTGAACTTAAAGGCTGGTGTCCAAATGCAATATTTCTTTCACCTGTAGTGTTGGCGCATAATGCTCGATAACCAAAAGCATTGTTGTTCCCTCCTGTATTTAAGTATAAAGCTTGTTGTCCAACTGCTGTACTAAATGATTTTGTCGTATTACAAAATAAAGCTTGATTTCCAATTGCTGTATTTTGAATACCCGTTGTGTTAAATCTTAATGCACCTCTTCCAACAGCTGTGTTACTATTTCCTGTTGTATTTTTTTCTAAACTTTCAACACCAACACCAACATTGTAATTTGCTAAATTTTCATATAAAGCACTTCTACCTATTGCTGTATTGTAATTTCCTGTTTCATTTGAATATAATGCTAGTGAGCCTAGTGCTGTATTGTATTGACCTGTTGTATTACTACTTAAAGAATCAATTCCGACAGCAGTATTATGACATGCTGTAGTATTACTTCTTAAAGCGTGTTGTCCGATGGCAGTATTACATTCACCTATTGTGTTTACACATAATGCAGAATTACCTACAGCAACATTATAATCACCAGTAGTGTTGCGGGATAGTGTTAAAGATCCTATACCTATATTTCCATATCCTATTGTGTTACAATATAAAGCGCAAAAACCTATACCTACATTATAACTACCTGTAGTATTAAGACCCATAGAACATCTTCCCATGGCAACGTTATTACTTCCTGAAATATTACAAAATAAAGACGAACTTCCTATAGCTACGTTACATGTACCTATGGTGTTACATCTAAAAGCGTTATAACCAACAGCAACGTTATCATCACCAGTTGTGTTATGAAGCATTGTTCTAGTACCTATAGAAACATTTCTTTTACCTATTGTATTACATGCTAAAGATAAAATACCTATTGCAACATTATCCACACCAGTTGTATTTTTTAGTAAAGTATTATGACCAATTGCTGTGTTTTGACCGCCTGTTGTATTAGCTTTCAATGCTGAAACACCAATTGCTACATTTTGTGTACCAATAGTATTATTATAAAGTGTAGAATTTCCAATTGCTGTATTTTCAAAACCTGTGGTATTATTATACATTGCAAGACATCCAATAGCAATGTTTCCATTTGCTTCAGCAGTTGATCCAACACAATATAGTGCTGAAAATCCAATAGCAATATTATGATGACTACTAACACTATTTTTTAGTGCTTCATAACCTATAGAAATATTACAATTACCTATTGTGTTGGCACATAAAGTTGAAACACCTAAACTTGTATTTTTCTCACCAGTAGTATTACATTTCTGTGACTCATAACCAATTGCAGTATTTCTATTAGAACATCCAGCATTTCCAGCCAACGTGCACCAACCTAAGGCAGTATTAAGGCTCCCTGAAACTTTACATCTACCTGAATTTGTTCCTATCATTACATTACTAGAAAAACTTCCACTAGCGCAACAAGCAACATTGTTACCTAAAAGTACATTGAAATTTCCTGAACCTGCACATCTAAAAGTGCCCCCTCCTATTACAACATTTGATGAACCTGTACCTGTACAAAATGTTTCATCACCAATTGCAACATTGCCATATCCATTACCTGATGAGTGTCCTGAACACGTACCTATAAAGATACTTGTAACAGCAGCTACATTATCTTTACCAGCTTTGTATCCTATGGCAATATTACTATAACCTGTTGTATGAGCATAAAAGGCCTGAAATCCAACACCAATATTGTATGTACCTGTTGTGTTGCTATAAAGAGTTTGATATCCCATACCTATATTATAAGAGGCTGTTGTATTAGAAGTAAGAGATTGCATTCCAAACGCAATATTATAACTTCCAGAATCATTTGAAGATAATGTACTAACTCCCATTCCTAAATTAAAATCACCTTGATTTTGAAAAAGAGAATAATTTCCAATAGCAATATTACAGTCTGGATGAGTTCCATTTCTCATGTTACTGAATCCTATTGCAACGTTATTATTTCCAACTTGATTACATTGTAATGAACTCCACCCAATAGCTACATTTCTTAGACCAATCGTATTACAAACACTAGACTCAAATCCTATAGCAACATTTCCACAACCAGTAGTATTACATCTTAAAACTGAGGTACCTATACCAACATTACCAGTTCCTGTGGTATTGGCATGTAAAACGCAAAAACCTAAACCTACGTTAGCTGAAACAGTATTATTGGTTAATACTCTATAACCAATTGCTACGTTTTGACCACCTGTTGTATTACATTGAAGTGACTCGTAACCTATTGCAACGTTACAACTTCCTGTAGTATTGCACTCTAAAGCATAAGCACCAAAACCAACATTATAATTACCTGTAGTATTATTAAAAAGTGTTTTGTAACCAGCCGCAACTTGACCAAAGCCTTCAGTATTGCAGTATAATGAATTATGGCCTAATGCTACGTTTTGTTGACCAATAGTGTTACTTCTAAGAGAATCTGTACCGATTGCAGCATTGTATTCTCCAGTGGTGTTAGCATACATTGATTGATATCCAATAGCAGTATTTTTTTCTCCAGTTGTGTTTGAGTATAATGCTTGATATCCATGAGCAGTATTATAACTACCTGCATCACTAGTATTAGCAATTAAAGCTTGATGACCTACAGCAGTATTATAGCAACCAGAAACGTTAGCACACATTGCTTGATAACCAATTGCAATGTTACCAAGGCCACCATTGTTTGAACACAATGCATCAGCACCTATTTTTAATTGTAATGTGTCAGCACCTAAAGAGTGACAACAAGAACCAAACTTAATATCATTAGGTGCATATACAACACCTGTACCTGAACCTGAAAGTTTTAAATCTACATTTGATGTCCCAATTGTAGCAGAACCAGAAGAGGTCATGCCTGTTGTAGTTGTAACTGGTATATAAGTTTGTGTTGCATCTATATTTGCTGATAAAGTTGTTGAAACTGATCCTACAGTTATTGTATCTCCAGATGTAGCAGTCGCTGCTGTTGTGCCATTATCACCTCTTGTTACTCCAGTTAAACCATATAAAGCACTACCACTTGTTGGTAGATAAGTCGAAGGTGAGCCAAGTTTTTCTATTTGAAATCCCCATGCATATACAGATTTAGTACCACCTGCACTAGCATTTCTTAACTGAAATCCATTTGCAGTTCCTGTGCCTGCAAATGTTTTTGTCATATAAATTCTTTGCCATTCAGATGTAGCTGTGTGAGATGTAAGAGAAGCAGCCACACCATCAGATAATAATAACCTTATGTCTTGGTCAGATCCGCTAACTGATTTAACAAAAACAGATGCTGTAACTACATCATCAACACCAAAACCTTTACTCCTTGTATCAACAGCTATTCCAGAATTATCTGCTGTAGCTATATCTAGTTGCCACGCAGTATTAGTTCCAGTAGGTGAAGCCGCTTGAGCATTAGTCATTGTCGCAGAAGATAAAAGTCCATATATAGCTGAACCAAGATTTTCTGATTGTGTAATTTGATTTTCACTTAAATCGGTATAACTTACCTGCTCAATAGAAGAATTATAAGCCGTTATACTGTTGTTATCTATGTTAAGATTTTCAGTATTAAATGAAGTTAATCCTATGATTTTTGGTGTAAATACAGCCACTATTCTATCTCCTCTATTTTAAATCTATACTTCTTGCCTGTGTTATTATTTATTAAAAATAAGTCATTTCGACCTTCTTGTAGTGTCCAATTTCCTTTTGTACCATCTACAGAATTACCTTGTGTTTGGGCCATGTTATTTAAATGTAAGTCTCCAGAGTATATGTTTGCCCATACACATGAAGCAGACCCTATATTTTGAGCATTATCTGTAAATGGCATTAAATCTGCGGCCGTTCTTAAAACTGTATGACTAGAGTTACCTAAAGTTATTTCATGGCAAACTGTTGCTGAAGATGGTTGAGCATTGTAACCTAAAATAATATTATTAATACCTGTTGTAAGATCAAATCCAGCACAATAACCAGCAGCCACGTTACAAATACCTGTTGTACTAGAAGATAAACTTAGATATCCTACAGCTGTATTAAAATTACCTGTAGTGTTAGCATCTAAACTATATCCACCAAATGCACTATTGTAAATTCCAGTTGTATTTGCATTTAAAGCAGCTATACCTGCACCTGTATTACCACCACCTGTAGTTGTACTTTGTAAAACAGCTCTACCTAAAGCAGTATTTTGACCACCAGAAGTATTAAGCATTAAAGCAACAGATCCAACTGCTGTATTATATGTAGCAGTTGTAGAGCATATCATAGCCCTTTCACCTATAGCAGTATTATTTCCACCTGTTGTATTAGAGTACAAACTTTGAAATCCTAGTGATGTATTATATGTTCCTGTAGTATTAGAATATAAACTACTATGACCTATAGCTGTGTTATTAATACCTGTAGTATTGTTATATAATGTAGCTCTTCCCATAGCAATATTTCTACAACCTGTTGTATTATTTTGTAATGCATAAGCACCAATAGATACATTTTCAGCACCTGTTGTATTTGAATATAATGCAAGTGATCCTACAGCAGTATTAAATGCACCTATTGTATTTGCATATAAACTACGATCACCAATAGCTGTATTTGTAGTACCAGTAGTATTGGATATCATTGAATGATAACCTATAGCAACATTTCTATTAACTGTATTATTTAAAAGTGTTTGATGTCCTATAGCAACATTACATTGTCCTGTTGTATTAATTCTTAATGCTTGATAACCTATAGCTGTATTACTATTACCTGTTGTATTACAATTTAATGTTTGAAAACCTACAGCAGTATTATAACAACCTGATACGTTAGAACACATTGCCTGATATCCTAGTGATGTATTATATGAACCTATCGTGTTATCACACATTGCTAAATATCCTACCGCAACATTATATGTTCCTGTCGTATTTTTATTTAACGCTCTAGTACCTATTGCTGTTAATATACCAGTTGTATTACATTGACCTGCAAAAGCACCAACTGCTGTGTTTGTTGATACTGTGGTACATCTTAATGATTGAGAACCTATTGCTACAACTTCCTGTGCAGATGTGATAGATCCTGCTGCTAAGGCACCTATTATGGTATTATTTGCACCTGTTGTTATTTCATAACCTGTTTGATATCCCATTGCAACGTTTGATGAACCATTTGTCATACAGAAAAGTGAAAAACCACCAATAGCATCATTAGTTAATCCTGAAACGTTATGTCTCATTACATTAAATCCAATACCATTATTGTAAGTATTTTGAGCGTCTGTTCTAGCTTGACACTTTAATGCTTGAGTACCAATTGCAATTGATCTGTTTTGTTTGGTATTACCACACATTGCACCACAACCAATTGCTATATTATCTGTACCACTTACATTATCATGTAAAGTACATATACCTATTGCTGTGTTTCTACTACCTGTTGTATTATCTTTTAATGCATAATATCCTACGGCAGTATTATCAATACCAATTGTATTTGATTGCATTGCAATAGTACCTATGGCTACGTTGTGATAGGCTGTTGTGTTAGCTGCCAAAGCTCTATATCCAACAGCTATGTTACATTTACCAATTGTATTAGCACATAATGCTCGTGAACCAATTGCTGTGTTATATATTCCTGTTGTATTAGCATTACCAGCAGTATAACCCATAAACACATTTTCAACACCTGTAGATGTATTTTTACCTGCAAAACTTCCAACTGCAACGTTTAGATTACCTGTTGTATTTAATTCTAATGCTTGAAATCCTACAGCTATATTATGACTAGCCGTTGTTGATGTTCTTAAAGCACATGCACCTAAAGCTGTGTTGTATCCTTCTCCAGTGTATGATTCTAATGATCTTGTTCCTACAGCAACGTTTCTACTACCAGTAGTATTATTAAATAACGCACCATCACCAATAGCAACATTAACTGTACCTGTTGTATTACAATATAATGAAATTGCACCAATGGCAATATTTTTAGTTCCTATTGTATTAAATCTTAATGCACAAATACCTATAGCAGTATTACAAACTCCAGTAGTATTGTTTAATAATGAAAACATACCAACAGCAGTATTTCTTTCTCCTGTGGTAGTATTAAACATACTTTGATATCCGATTGCTGTGTTATAATTGCCAGTTGTATTACATTTTAAAGCTGATGAACCTATACCAACATTTCCGTCTCCTGTACTAATATTATTAAGTGCATCTAATCCAAAATAAAGATTACATGAAGATGAACCTATTTGATGACATGTTGTACCATCACTTATAGTAATTTCACCATCTTCTACATGAAGTTTGGTAGCAGGATTTGTTGTCCCTAATCCGAAATTTCCAAAACCAATAAAATTACAACCAGATGTATCAAATCTAATTCTCTCAGTACTTTCGGAAAACATTTTAAAAACAGGTCTATCTATATTTGCACCAGAATTTGCTCTAGGACAAATTGTAGCTAATAAATAATCTGAAGAACATAATACAAATTTGTTACAATCACCTGCTATATTTAAAGTTTTATTAAATGTCCAATCATCATTTGTATTTCCATATGTTAAACATGCAGCTGCACCATCTACTGTTATACCAGCCCCATTAGCTGCGGCCGCATTAGCAGCTCCACATGCAATTGTAATGTTTAAATCTTCTACGTCTAAAGTAGCAGTATTAATTGTAGTAGTTGTGCCGTTGACTGTTAAATTACCACCAACAGTTAGATTATTTGTAATATTAACATTATTGCTAGTATCTACTGTAAGAACGTTTACAGAATCAGATAAATTTCTTAAATAAAAATTTGAACCATAAGTGTAAATACCAAAATCGTCATTATTACCAGATTGTGTATTTCTTAAAAGTAAACCTGCAACTGAACCTGTTGATGAGTCATCCGAAATAGTTAATCTATAAGATGCATTAATATTTCCACCATCACCTATACCTATACGGCCCGAAGAATCAATAGTCATTCTTGTGCTTGACGCAGTATCAAATTTTAATGATTGACCATCAACACCTCCTCCAGTAATAGAAGACTGTACTGTTCCAGCTGCTAAAGCAAAATCTATTTTATTTTGTTGAGTATCTGCTGTTGGTTGAAATTTTAAAACAGGTGTAGCACCTTGAAAAAGTATATCACCACCGTAAATGTGTAATTTTTCTGAAGGACTTGTTATTCCAATACCAACTCTATTGTTTGTACTATCAACATGTAAAGTATTTGTATCTACTGTTAAATCATTTGTGATAGTAACATTTTGAGAACTGTCAACAGTTAATCCTGTAGCACCACCTGTAATTAAATATAATTCATCTGATCCACCAGCACCAATACCTGTATCACTATCAGTTCTATATGGAATAACAGTTGGATTGGTAGAAGATGCTGTTTCGCCTCTTAACCCAGGACCTCCACCAATAGGTTGATATTGAAATAGGTTAACACCAAATAACCAACTGTTAGTTCCGTTGTGTGTAAAGTTTATGTAATTACCAGAGTTATTTCTATAGATACCTGTATCTGTGTCACCTAAAGAAATAAGTGGAGTTGAAGCACTACCATTTCCACTAAATGTTAAAGAATCTGTAACATTAAAATCACCTGCAGCTGAAGCTACAGTAATTGCGCCTGTATTTGAAATTGTTGCGTCACCTGATGGCGTAACTTTTGATGTTACGTCTGAGCTACTTCCAACAAATATTTCACCATCACTTAACTCTAGGCCCATGTTTTCACGTAATGTTGAAGGACTTTGTAGATCATAAGATCCAAAAGTCATCATTTCTATATCATCATTACTTGCAGGTGCTGTGGTAAATGTAACTTGTGTATTACTTGTTTTTGTAAAGTCTATATCTTCTATAAGTTGAACACCATTTAAAAAGACTAGTAAAGGATTTGTAGAAGTATATCTTAATTGTTTTCCATTGACATCATTACCACTAAAGACCGTAGTAGAACCATCACCAGTATAACGATAACGTTCTATTATACCTGTTTGTTCAGGTGGTGCTACGCCTATATATGTTGCCATTGTTCTCTCTCTATACTATTTAGTTACCTTCTAAAGTGTTTATTCTTGCCTCTAATTCTTCTATTTTTGTTATTGCCTCTTGTAATGCCTTTGTTAAAACTGGTACTAATTTTGCTTGGTCGATACCTTGATATTCTGGAATAGTATTTCCATTTTCATCAAGTTTATTATCTCCAACAGAAACACCTTCTGGTAATTCTTCATATTCTTTCCAAACTTGTACTGCATCTTTAGTTCCAGTAATTGCTTCTGGTACTACACTTGATACTTCATGTGCTAAGAAACCATCAACTGTTGTATCTGTGTCTGATATAAAATTAAATCTTGCAGGTTTTAATTGTTTTAATCTTGTTGTTGCATCAAAGTCATAAGATACATTTTCTTTTAATCTGTAGTCTGATGAAGTATTAAAAGCAGTTGCTGTATTTGAAGCAGTAATTGAACCTATTAAACTTGTACCGTTAGAAAACAATTTTGCAAAATAATGTGGGCCTGCTGTTGCTGACATATTTTGAGTTGCTAAAAAAGCATAAGTATTATTAGGCAGTTCACCCACAATTTTATGTGATGTATCAAAAAATGTACTTCCTCCACTTCTTAAAACATGTAATTGTCCTGTGTTTTCAATACGCATACTTTCAGTATAAGTAATTTGACTATCAGCAGTTACAGGATATGCTCTTGAAAATGAAATTTTACCAGTTGTCATCATTATTCTGTTTGAATGAGATGCACCAGAGCCAACTGTAGCGTAATTATTATTTCCACTTCCTACATAAGCATTTTGTAAAAGTTGAAATGCACTATTAGTTCCACCACTATCTGCAATAAAACTATTATAAATTTGTGCTTGTCTATAAGATGAAGAAGATGCACCAGTTGGTAATGTACCTAAAGAAAAATTACCATCTCCTTTTATATTATCGGCAACATGAAGTTTGGCACCTGGACTACTTGTACCAATACCTAATCCAGTTGAGTTTGCATGTATATTTAAACCAGGAATTCTAAAAACATTATTACTTGAATCACCTAAAGTAATTTCGTGTGCTACACTAGCACTACTTGCAGTTGCTCCACGACCAATAACTATATTGTTACTACCACCAACAATATTACTTCCAGCACCTGAACCTACAAATGTATTACAACTTCCAGAAGTAACTGCACTACCAGCACTTTGACCAATCAAAGTATTACAACAACCTGCTGCCAAAGAGTTTCCTGCTTGAGCACCTACAACAGTAGTTTTTTGACCAGTATAAGTTTGAGCTGCAAAAGGACCTAAAATAGTAGACCAAGAACCACCAGTTGTATTACAGGCAGCTGCATTACCAACAATTAAAACATTACCTGCTGTTACATCTCTACCTGCTTCATTACCTATAAAGACAGCATTTGCACCAGCAGATGAACTACCAAAATTCGATCCTGCTAAATATCCTACAGCAGTTAATTGATTTGAATTACCCACAGCATTACCAAGAGCACCATGACCTATGGCAACATTTTTAAATCCACTAGTGTTATTAAGTAATGCTTGATATCCAATAGCAACGTTTTGATAACCAATTGTATTTTCACAGAGAGCACTAAAACCAACTGCAACATTATATTGTCCTGTTGTATTACAAAGCAATGTTTCAAATCCTACAGCTACGTTATATTGGCCTGTTGTATTGTTTGTCATACTAGCATAACCTAATGCTATGTTATATGAACCAGTAGTATTATCTTTTAAAGCTTCGTTACCCATTGCAAGGTTAAATTCACTTGTTGTATTACACATCATTGTTTCAAAACCAACTGCAATATTAAATCGTCCAGTTGTGTTTGCATATAATGAGTTTAGACCCATAGCAATGTTTAATTGTCCTGTTGTATTAGAGTATAAAGATTGTTCTCCAATGGCAATGTTACGACAACCAACTGTATTACATCTCATGGTATCAACTCCAATAGCAATATTTTTTTGACCTGTTGTGTTATAGGATAATGTACCAGTTCCTATAGCCACATTATTATGTCCATTTGCATTAAGATATAAAGCTGCAGAACCAATGGCAACATTTTGATTAGCACTTATGCCATTTGTCATAGCGTCTTTACCTATGGCAACATTATTAATACCAGTAAGATTGTTAACCATGGCTTGTTTACCAATAGCAACGTTTTGTATACCTGTTGTATTTTTTCTTAAAGCATAATAACCAAGAGCAGTATTTTCACTTCCAATGGTATTTTCTCTTAAAGCACCGTAACCTATGGCAACATTATATTGACCTGTAGTGTTATCTTCTAGGGCTTGATAACCGACACCAACGTT
>Ga0255773_10003401_pt1 | contig 14119 bp, 11 predicted proteins | sample 011ome_17_FD_179971 | JGI IMG/M metagenome (GOLD analysis project Ga0255773, IMG submission 179971) | Coastal salt marsh microbial communities from the Groves Creek Marsh, Skidaway Island, Georgia - 011502XT metaG (version 2) | ecosystem: Environmental > Aquatic > Marine > Intertidal zone >...
CTTGTTGTGAGTAGTCGAAACTACCCCATTGTTTACCTTCTTCAGGTAAGAACAAACTTCTAATTTTATCTCCATACTCTTTATTTCTTGCAGGAATCTGTTGCAGGTTAGGATTAGAATATGATAAACGTCCTGATACAGTTCCACCTTGGTCAGATCTTAGTTGATTTATTTCTGAATGTATTCTACCTTTGTGGACATAACGTTGAATGGAGTCAATGAATGTTGAATGGAATTTATTTATTTCTCTTGCTTGTCTTACTAGTTGCGCTATCGGGTTATCACAGTTTACTAACCAATTTTGGGTAAAGCTTGGTTCTCCGGTTTTCGGTGTCCGTGGGTAGTCCACACCTATTCGATCAAACACTTGCGCTACAGATCTTCCAGCCCAAATGTCTACATCTAATGTAGTTTGTTTTTTAATATCATGTAAAATTGTTTTTTCTTTACTGACAAATTCTTTTTTAAGACCTCTAGCCTTTTCTTCATCGACTCTGATACCCCTTCGCCTCGTATCTATCAAAATAGGCAATAATTCCATCTCCATTTCCCAAACATCGTGTAGGGACTGCTTAGATAGCTCTGTTTTTAGCACTTGCCATAAACGTAAGGTTAGCCCTGCATCTTGCTCAGCATAGAAGCCTACGTAGCCCGCAGGCAGCCTCCACATGTCAGCTTTTGGATCAATTCCCCATTCTTTGGCTTTTTCATTCAAAAACGTCTCATTTTTAATTTCACCTAAATAATCTTTAGCGCATGCATTTAAACTAAAACTAAATCTGTTTTCATTAATGAGTGCAGCAGCAATCATGGTATCAACTATCTTACCTCTAATCTCAAAACCATTAACAAGCAGCCAACCCACATCGTAACTTGCATTATGAAATATTTTAGTTGCATCAGTTTTTAAAATATCTTGCATCCAGGCCGTGGTGATGGCTAAGTCCATGTTACCACCAGCATCATGTTGAATTGGGAAGTACCACTGTTGACCAAGTGCAGCCACAGCAAAACCAACTATTGCACCATCAAATGTTGCCCATCCTGGTCCTTTAGTTTTTATGTTTGGATCTTTAGTTTCTAAATCGATTGCAATCTCTTTTGCTTGAGATAAATCTGGATATTCTGAGGGACATACCCAATCAGAATCATTATATATAAAATTTAATTGATGAGTCACTGTATTTTTTTACTTAAATTTGCATCCTCTATGAATGTTGCTTTTCTGTATGGAATGTTCATTATGAAAAGTGCACACTCTGCACAGTAATAATTATGATTATGAATTATCACAGCCGCAAAATCATTACATTTCTCACACAATATTATTTTACTTTTCTTTTTTGGCATCTTTAATTTTTTTAATTTCTAGGTCGCAATAGTGTTTAATCTTTTCAAGATCTTCTATACCATTTTTGTAAGGATATCTCAAAACATATTTCACAACGTTGCCTTGAAAAAACGTAAGTTCATTTTTAGAAATAAATTCATATGGTTGAATAATGTAATGTTGGTAGTGGGATCCCCCGATTTGTTTATCTTGAGGAAAAGCTTCATCGAACATATTTTTATCTGACATAATTAGCCTCATATAGTTTGTAATACTTTCCTAGCGGAAAATTAAATTGATGATGAGTGCCTAACAAATGAAGTGTTCCCTTTGATCTGGTAGCACCCGTATACCAAACCCTAAGTTCTTTTATTTTTTCTGCTAAATTTTTTTTTTCAAAGTGAGAAGGAAAATTGCATTTACTAGATAGAACAACATTATCTGCTTCTCCTCCTTTTACCTGGTGTATTGTGTCTATAGTAATTTTAGGAGGTTGATTTAAATCTACCCCTTCTTTAATCATTTTTAAAAAATACTGCTTATCTTTTTCTTTAAATTTTCTTTTAAAAACTTTTAACCAAGGAGCTTTATTATCTGTCATACCACATCTTAAATGTAATTCGTCAAAGTTAAATACCTGATTAGGATGAGCAAACGACCATTTTTTACTGTCTTGAGATCTAAATCCATGGTCTATGTTTAGTAAATACTCATACATAATGCAAGCTTCTTCTCTAGTAATGCTTCCCCCTTCACATATTTTTTCCCAATATTGAATAGCTTTGAACTGATCTATGTTAAAAGATTTGTTGCCTTTAACATCCTGATAATAAAGAGATAAATTCCTAGCTTCTTCTTGTAGTTCTTTTTTAACATCGTTGATGCGTGCTAAAATTAACCAACTACCAGTTAGATTCCAGGGCACCTTCTTCAAGGTATTCCAATAATATATGGCCCCATCTTTATCATTTGAATAAAACTCTTTTTCTACTCTATTGTTTTTCATACCTAACAATAAACATTTAGAAAAAAAATGTACGTCTTTGTTAAGTCTTACTGATTTTTTTAAAATTACATTTCTTCCAGGAAAGCTTTGAAAATATTCAACCTCAGCGCCATTCCATTCGTAGATTGCCTGATCGTCATCTCCTGCTATATAAACTCTCCAGACATTTTTTGCAATTTTAACAACCATATCCCACTGTAACGGGGTTAAATCTTGAGCTTCATCTACCATTAAAACTTTTATAGGAAGTTGTCCCGCATCATCTATAAATTTTTTTACCATATCGGTGAAGTCTAGTCTGTCCGGTGTCCGTTGTCCGTTCTCCATTTCCATTGTTTTAAACTCCTCATATCCCGCAATAATCGACTTGAACTGTTGTAAACGCACCGCTTTTCTCGGCTGTTGTTTATATAACCAAACTGGATCTACTTTCATGTTTCTTGCTCTATCGTAAATTTGAAGCGACCAATTGTTATAAACTTTCACATCATCATATTCATTTTTAAAATTTACTTTTACCGTTCCGTATTGTGTATGAAACATTAATAAATCTGCTTTGGGATCTAACACCGGTATTTCAGCAAATTGCTGTCGAGCCAAACTATGTAAGGTTCTAAAATATTGAAATCTATCTTCATCATACTCTTTAAACTTTTTACGAATACGTCCAACACATTCATCTACCGCTTTATTAGTAAAAGATATGTAGCATATCTCCTCTGGAGATATTCCTTGTTTTAAAAAACGTTGAACTCTTCTTAAAAGATTCTCAGTTTTTCCAGTTCCGGGTGGCCCAAAAATTTTAATTGTCTTCCCACGCAGCTTTTTGTTTAACGAATTTAACATCTTTGTTTTTATGCTCTGTTTGTTTTGGTAATTTTACAACCCAATGACGTGTATCAATGTTTTGAAATTTTTTCTTAGGCACTGCTCCCCCTGCTTCTAAGAATTTAGTACAATCTTTTTCGGACCAATTATACCCCATCTTTTTCATAAATTTTCTAAACGTTTCTAATTTAAATCTCATTTCTACTTTATCTATCCAAATATTTCCTGAGTCTATTTGATCAAATTCAGTAGTATCTTCTACATCTTCTAAGAATTGTGATAACCTTGAATTAAATACATCATTCTGTTCTTCATGTGCATCAAAGCCTTCCATGTCTTGTTTGTTAGAAACTAATTCTTCAAGCCAATCTCTATAAGGATCGGGATCTCTTTTAGATGCTTTAAGAGGTCTCCAAACAATATCATAATTTAATAATTGCTCCCCAAGTAATTGTTGTTGGTATAGTTGTTTTGTAGATAATCTAACTGACTTTCCTTGTATAGGAAGTATCCAATAAGGTTCTGGATATGAATTTATTTTAACCAGTTTTCCAACTTCGGGTAAAGCTTCATTAGCCCCAATACCGTGTTTACGTCTTAAACATGTGCTTGATGAACAATGCATTCTAGCAATTGATGTTTTGCATTTATAAGCATACTCTTTATTTTCCACCCCTCTAAAAATATTTTCTAATTCTTTTGGGTGCAGTTCCTCAGAACATACTTTACCCATCATTTTACGTGTCCAATCTTGATACATAACAGGATCTGGATTAATTTTTTTACCTAATACAGCTACATTAAACATAGCATCATTACGGCCCTCACCTTTTTGAACTTTGTTTTTCATAAAGTTTACCACACAAGGAGGGTAATCTTTTGTTTCATCATCTTGAAATACTTTTAATTTTTTAAAATTTTCTGGAGTAAGTTTATGTTGTTTTACAAATTCAAATAAATCTTCTAATTTAATTGAGTTGCCATCATCATCCATTGCAACTCTAGTTGTCATGTGCGCTTTTTGGTAAGGAAGGTTTACATAACTTCCCTTATGTTTGTCGTCCCACTTCTCCGGGGTAAGATCTACTTTGTCTTGGGCGGGATAAATATCTGTTGTAGTATCATTAACTCCTAAATCAGAAGCAAGCTCAATTAATTTTTTACGCATGTCGGAAGCTTCGACAACACCGTCAATGAATAATATTAAATGGAGTCCGTTGGATTTTGATCTGAACGGAACGAGTGGGTATTTTCTTTTCCGTATAACCGATATAACTTCCTTATGCTGTATATTATAACGATCAACATCGATGACCCCCCAACTGCATGTATTATCATCTCGAATGGGAACTGATCCATAGTAAGCTTCTCCTTTTAAATGTTGTAACCAATGATCCTTAGTCATTGGTTTGGGTTCAACCCAATGCCTAAATTCTTGCTTCCCGTCCCGGCTACGCGTTTGGCCTAACGGTTTAGAAGCTCCAAAATATGTGAGTGAACCCTGGAAGAGTTCTATAAACTCCCCCAGGGTCTTGTCAAGTACGTCCATACTAGAATGGTGATTTTTCCGTGGACTCTTCTTTATCGTGATTAACTTTTACAGCTCCTTGCTTACAACTTTTGTAAAAATTATAAGCAGACTCTAAGACATCGTTCGATTGAATTGTACCCTCATGCTCAATCTCCCAACCATACCAAGAACCTAAATTATTCTTTTCTAATACAGTTTTTAGAGTGTACATTTGAGTAAATGGTGCAGGTTTAAAATAACCTGACCCATCTTTTTTCTTCTCTCTCACTGACATCATCATTGAATTCCACTTCTTAGATTTTTTTCTTTGAGTAGATTTCATAGTCATCATAGCAGTGCTAGATACATTTTTGTCTTCCACAATTAAGACGTAATGTGAAGCAGTCTCTTCAACGTAATTTCCGTTCTCGAGCCTATCTTTATTCTTATCGTCTCTGGTAGTTTTGGACATTATATCACTGTCTGCAGGATAGATATTTACAGGTGCTGAACTTCCGTCCATACCTCTGTCTCTCCACTCAATATACTCAAGCTTGTAAAAACATGGAACTACTGAAATTCCTTTTTGACCATCATATAATTGATTAGTTACAGTGTTAAAAATCATACCAGGTCTTGCGTCTGATATGAATTGTGAATCTCCTTGCGTTACTTGTGGAGATAGTTGACCAAGTATTTTTAAAAATGGTAAAGCCAAACTTTTTGAATCTACATTTTCAAAACCTTCATCTGCAAATTGTTCCAAATTTATATTTGCAACAGCGCCACCAGTTTCTTTGACAGCGACTTCTTTTTTGTCGTTTAGTTTCATAGTTACTCCGTTATTATTTGTTCGTTATTTTTGTCTTATTAGCAATATACACTCCAAACATATCAAATGGAACCTGTTTTCCTTCTTCCACTTGTTCTTTAACAAATGCTTTCAGGGTCATAGGTTCAACCTTTTGTTTTTGAGTATATGCAAATCCAAGATCATCACAAATTTTGATTAACTCAGAAACTTGATTGTCTTGTCCTTTGTCTATATTTGCCGTTAAGATATTTTTGATCATGTCTCCATGACCGTTATCTCTAAGCCAATTAAAAGCCTCATCATTTCTAGACTCAGGAATTTTAGCAGCATAAAAAGGTTTTACTTCAACCTTTGTACCGTCTTGAAGTTCAAGCTTTTGAACTCCTGCCTCCTGCATCATATCAGGAATTGTTCTTTCCTCATACTCTTTGGCCTTTTTTTTCAGCTCAGAAATTTCTTCTTCTTTGTCTTCAATTTGTTTATGAAGACCTTTTAGTTCATTACATTTATCAGAGATAGATTTGACTTCGTCTTTACCTAACTCGATATTTGAGAACTTTTCTATATTTAAGTTTTCCATATTTTCCTCCTTGAGCCTTAATAATTATTTTCTTGATTAATGCAAGAAAAAAATTAATATAATTTTGATGGAATGGAAATACCCGTATAAGACTAAACCTTTTGAACACCAAAGAACTGCTTTAAATAAATCAGCTGAAGCAAATTCATATGCTTATTTTATGGAAATGGGTACTGGTAAAACTAAAACAGCTATTGATAATATTGGGTATTTATATTTAAGAAAAGAAATTGATACAGTATTAATTATTGCTCCTAAATCTGTATACACTATATGGAGTAAAGAAATACAAGCGCACCTACCAGATGTAGTAGATAGGGATATATTTCAATGGAAATTAGATAAACCTAAAAGCTGGAATTTTTTCTTAAAAAGTAAAAAACTTAAAATATTTTTAATGAATGTTGAGGCCCTAAGTGGTAAAAACGGGTACAAAGAAGCAGAGTCTTTTCTTAAAAAGTTTCCTAAAAACTTTGCTGTTATTGATGAGTCTACTACGATTAAAAATCCAAAGGCTAAGAGAACTAAATACATTTTATCCCTTAGTAAACATATTAAATTTAGAAGAATTTTAACTGGATCTCCAGTTACTAAATCCCCACTCGATTTATATTCTCAGTGTTATTTTTTAGATCCTAAACTATTAGGTTTTGAGAGTTTTTATTCTTTTAGAAATAGATATGCTGAAATGCATCAAATACAAATGGGGGCCAACCGTTTTATTAGCATACCTAAATACTACAAAAACATTGAGGAATTAGAACATAAATTAGATAAGTTTTCTTTTAGAGTTCGTAAAGATGAATGTTTAGATTTGAAACCAAAAGTAAGACAGAAAAGGCATGTCACTATGTCTAGTGAACAAGGTATCTTATATGAAAAACTTAGAAGACGTGCTTTAGCAATTATTGGAGACTCTACTATATCTTTTAGCAATAAGTTAACCGAAATGATAAAACTACATCAATTAACTAACGGTTTCTGTAAGGATGATGATGGGAAAATGATGGAGTTTGGTAAACAAAAAATTAATGCTCTTGAAGAAATCATAGAAGAAACAGATGATAAAATTATTATATGGGCTAATTACATCTATAACATTGAACAGATAAAACAATTTCTTACTACCAAATACGGTAAAGAATCTTTTGTTGAAATATATGGGGCCACCAAAGTTAAAGATAGACAGAAAGCTATCGAGTTATTTCAAAATGATCCTAAGGTAAGATTTTTTGTAAGCAATCCAACGACAGGGGGTTATGGTTTAACATTAACTGCTGCTAATACAGTTGTTTACTTTTCTAACAACTATAATTTAGAAGTACGGAAACAATCTGAAGACAGGGCACATAGATCAGGACAAACAGGAACTGTTGTGATTATTGATATTATAACCCAAAATACTATAGATGAAAAAATTATGAAAGCTTTGACTATAAAAGGGCAGATAGCTGCAAAAACTTTAGGGGAAGAAGAACTTAAAGATTGGTTATTGTAATTTATTAAACTGCTCTACTCTATCTAAAAACTTATCACCGTATTCAATCAATTCAGATTCATTCATTTTAAATTCTTGATATTGAAGACCTCTTGTACAAATTGATATTACACCTTGTTCTATAGGGCCATAATTCTTTTTATGTCCTAAATAATAAGCACCTAATTGAAGTTTATAATCATCTACCCATTCTTCTCGTTTAGGCTTGTTTGCTTGCTTGAAATCTACTATGGACGGTTTACCATAAGCTAGCGCTACAAGATCCGTTGTCCCTGCAAACTTATTCTCGTACTCTAGTGAAACTTCATTGCCCCAAACTTCTTCTATCTTTAAATTTTCTAATATTATTTTAGCCATCATTCTAGGTTGTTTACCTGTTTCTTCGTTAGCGTTGTAGTACCCTTGTCCGTTGTACGCGTACTCCAATACTTGATGCATTTCTGTACCAATTGTAGACGCTTGGTTCATTATCCGATCTGCCTCCGCATTGCCTACTTTTCTTCTCCAGTTTTCTAGAAATCTTTTATCTTTAGTTGCTGATAAAATAGTAGTAACACTGGGAACTTTAGCTTCACCCACTAAATATTTTCTACCTGTTGTGTCTGAAAAACGGTTGTAATGTTTGTAAGGATATTTTCTAACTTGCTTTATCAATCTTAACCTCTGATTCTGTTTCAACCCAAACTTTTGCTCCACAAGATAAAGGTTTATCTGGACTATAAATTACTTTTGCAGGGCCTAGAATTTCAACTTCATGAGCATAAGTGTTAGACTTAGAAGTCTTAACAGTTATTACAGGCTCATTCAGATTGTTTTTTTTGTTTGACCGGATTTTGTGTTGATTGATATGTATTCTGGTTTTCATTTTTATTTTTTACAAATGATACATCTACTTCTTTTGTTGTAGGTTGTTCCTTATCTTTGTTTTCAAACATATCTATATAAGACTGTCCAAAGATGCCAATATTTTCACCTTTTTTTTGCATCTCTTTTAATTCTTTATAAACTTCTTCTATTGTAGCCATTAGTAATCTTTTCCTTTTTGAAATAATTTTACGTTATAAGATTTAGTTTTAGGTTTGTCCAATGTTTTTATCCCTGTCTCTTCAATTATTTTTGACATGTTGTTACCTAAATTAACAATTTTTCTTGCTGCATCTTTTGGAGACATGCCAGAAAACTCAGGAATATTTAATTGTCGTATACCCGTGAATGTTTTACCCATAACATCTGCAGCTTGAAATTTTTTAAAGATATCATTTGCATTTGCTTCAGTGCCATTAATTTCAATGAATGCTTCATTAGGTAATCTATAAGGCATTTTACTTAAGTCAATAGCCTCCGTCTTTTCCATTCCTAAAACAGTTTTAGTAACCATCACATTTCCTTCTGGGTTCGGCATAGCAAGTGCGATCGTCAAAGAATCGTATCTATCTCTGTTTTTATTATACTCCTCAGCAATTTTTCTTATTTGCGTTGTAGAAGGTTTACCAGATATTTCAGCATATAATCTGTTTGTGTTACCTGCTAATCTTATTGCACCTGTCTTATTCATAAAATCATACATAGGCCCAAATGAAATACCATCAGAGCCTGGGTGAGTTGTTAGACCAATACGTCTATGTTCTGTATCACGAACATTACCACTTCTCGAGAAGTTAAGCATTTTACCGTCAGGCATCATAAATCCTGCAAGATTTATTTGATCTGTAGGTTTAAATCTTTCTAAAACTTTTTGAGTCATTTCCAAATCTTTTTCTTGTGGTAAATAAATAGATGCTCCTGATGTATCTAAATTTTTTATTTTAAATGTAAATCCATCAAGTTGTGCGGTGTCCGATATTCTTTTTGATACTTCAAGTGCGTCTGCAATATTTAAATTAGAACCAAAGTCTATACTAAAACCAACAGTGTTTGCTTTTTCAGGTGGAGCAGACTCTGCAACAAAAACCGCATCTTGGTTAAATTGTTTTGCTCTTTCTTTTATAACTTCTCCAAATGTATCTATGTTAAAATCAGGTTTTACGTTTGCTTCTATATCTAAACTTCTTTCAACAGTTCCTCCATAAGCTCCAATAGTGTCGCCAATTTTATAATTCACTACTTGATCATCCTCATTAAAGAAATCTTTTATAGGTTTTGCTAATGCTCCTTGTTCTAATAAACTAGGTACGGCATCCTCTTGTGCGGACACTCCCGCAGTTACATCTTTAATTATTTTTCCACCTTCTTGAGATTTTGTTCCCATAATACCTTTACTTTCTTTTTGCTCAAATATTTGTGGTTTATTTGTTTCTTCAGATAGATCTGGAAACGTTTCTTTTGTTTCTAAATCTACTTCTGGCTGAACAGGAGGATCTTCTTTTATTTTTGGTTGATCAGGAAATATTTCTATAACAGGTTTAACTGGTTCAGGTGCTTTTGTCGGTGGTTTCAAAAGTATCTCTAAATCTTTTTTTTGTTTCTCCATTTCATCCGCATCGGGAGCAAACACTTGACCATCTCCTGTTGCTTTAACAGATCTAGAAGTAGTCATATCTTTTAACTCTTGAGCTACAGCTTGGTTAGGCATCAATAGTGCCCGTAACATTTTTAATTCTGAACTATCCATATCTTCCGGACTGTTCTTTAACGATTTTATTACTGGTTGTAAATCTTTTTGTGCTTTATATCCTACGGCTCCACCAACTCCAATTGTAGCTAGTGCTTGTAGTAATGCAGGTAAACCAAGAACAGGAGCGACCATTTCATATCCTTGTCAGTAGTTCAAAAATAATAAAACCCATACCGGCTAGTAAACCACTAGCACAGCCTATTAATATTTTTTCTATTCTTCCAATGGAACCTTCTATTTTTTCCATTCTATCGTGTGTTTGTTTTTGCATTATTCTACATAATTTTTCGTGAGACTCAATTTTTTCTAGAGCTGATTTGACCATTATGCAATTCCTCTTTTAGATATAGCTGTTCCTAAAGCATCATCAGGGAACATTGCTTCATAGTTTTGTCTTGCTTGAACTCCTGCAATTCCTTGAGGTTGTGCCATTGGTGGCATTGCTCCTGGAGCAGCTGTACTTGCTGTCAAGTTTAAAGGTAGTTTACCACCTTCTAATTCTGCTAATTCAACTTGATCATCTCCTTCTTCTGCATCAATTACTGCTTCGGATACTTTTGTATTATTTACTGCATCAATAATTAATGGACTGTATTCATCATCCTCGAAGAATTTTTCATCAAACATATAGTAACCGAACAATCTAGATATAGTTTGTTTAGCTGTGTCTGAAGTTGTTTTCACATTCTTTAAACTTAGAAGTTGATCTAATTTTTTAGGATCTGTCATTATTTCTGCTAATTGTCTATCAATATCCGATCTAAATATTTTTTTCAAAGCGGTAAATGTTCTACCTGCTACTGTAAATTGTCCAAGTCTAGCTCTAATAATATCATTTAAAGCAGTTTCTGCTTTACTAATAGTTTTTTGAGTTGATTTTCTAGTTGTTACTTCCAAAGCATCTCTAAACAAAGATAAATCTTTTACATACTGAGGGTTGTCAGCAAAAGTTCTTTCTAAAATTTGTTTATTATTTTTCATATAATCTGCAAACTTATCGAATACAAATTGCCCTCTATTGTTAGTTGCTTTGAACATCAAATCGTCCTTGGCAACTGTTTGAAAAGCTTTTAATAAATTATCATCCTGTCTGATAATCGTCATAACTTTATTTAAAGTTGTAGGTGATTTATTATTGTATAGGTAACTAAAAATTTTATCCGGATCCATATTTTCTAATTTACCTTTTGTAGTAGTTCCTAATTGTTTCATAATTTTATCTCTCTTGAGAGATGTTTCATTAACTTTTTTAGCTAAGTTACCAACTTTAGTAATCTCCTTATAACCTTTTTTACCAAAGAATGTTTCAAGAGCGTATTTGTAATCATTTAAAAATTTTTGATGTTTTACTAAATTAATCTTTCCAGTGTCTGCAGGATCTACAAATGTTTTATAAGACTTTAATATAGAATCTTTGTAAGTTTGAATAAATTCTGGTTTTCTTTTTAATAAATCATAAATCTGATCTATTCTCATTTCTTGACCAGCACCTTTTTTAAAGGTTTGAGCAAACACATCTTCGTCCGCTATTTTTAAAACACCATCTTTAGATTGTAATAATTTTCCGATGGTTCCTCTATATAGTTTTTTATTAGTAGCGTATTCTTGATCTAGTGTTCTAAACTGTTTATACCAAACATCGTCTTGACCTAAGCTCTTTTTAAACTGATCTTTTATAGACCCTATTAACTTTGATACAGCACCCTCTACAGGCTCTCCTTCAACAGGTAGAACTCCCTTTTTTATACTTCTATCAAATTTTCTTAAATCACTTAAAGTATTTTTTAACGTATTAACTGATACTGTTTTACCTTTAGGTGCATTAAAAAAAGTTTTTATGTCTGGGTATTTTTTAAATAATGTTTCTTTTTGTCTTTTGTTTAAACCCTTTACTGCTTCTTTTATTATGTCAGTACCTACTTTTCTCCCTTTACCTGCTGCAAAAAGAGTTGTGTATTTATCATCATAAAGTTTATCAAAATCTTGATACAAAGTATCAATTACTCCCCTGATAGATTGTCCCGCTTCTTTTTGAGATCCTCCCGGAAGTTTTATAACTGCTTCAGTTAAATCTGTTTCTGCTGCTTCTAAAGCTTTAGTTAATATTTTTTGTCTAGGTTCTAATCTTTGGAGAATTACATTTTGTATTTTTTTACCTAACTCGTCTGATAAAATATTATCCTTACCTGATATACCTTTGTAATTATAAGGATCACTTGCTAAAAGAAAAAATGTATCCAATGCTTCAGCTTGTTCCTTATTAAAACTATCAAAAATTCCTTTTACACCATATTTAGGATTGCTTTCATAAGCATTTTGTAATGCTAAAAGTTCAGCGTCATCCCCTGCTTGACCTAATGTAAATTTTAATTTTTTCTTAGTACCTAAAGTTACTAATCTATCATTTATTTTTTTAATTAACTCTTGTGCTTGTTCTGCATTTTTAATTGTCCCGCCAAAATCAGAGGCATTTATTTTACCCATATTTCTAAATTGTTTAATCATTCGATAAAGTTTAGGTACAGTAAAACCAGCTGTTGTTAACGCTCCGTTCAAAACAGCCATGTCTTTACCTTCATTTTTAAGGTAATCAGTAAAACCTTTTTCTGTTTGGTTGATGCCATATAGTTGATGACCTAAAGCAAGCCTTGCTGTTTCTAATGCAGCACTAGTAGCTGCCGAGGTAATCACCCCACCAGTAGGCCCTGTAGCACCAGTTGCAAATATTGTAGCAACGATTTCTGGAACTATTACTGCTGCAGTTGATCCAAACTTTGCCACATCCCCAGCGTCTATTCCAGGTTTATTTAATAGTTCATACTCTCCAGTTTGAGGGTTTAAAAATTCTAACTCTTCTGTTTCAGGGCCATACCTTAATGGAATTTCTTGGCCAAAGTAATCAGATAAAACTTTTTTAGAAGCTAAAACTTCATTCGCATCATTTCTTGCTAGGCTTTGTGCAAAACCTACTTCCGCTAGTCCTACATCTGTGTCCGGATTAACTCCTCTCATTTCTGCTATCTCTTTTACTGAGTATTCCGCATCCGGTATATTTAAACCAATTATATTAAAATCTCTTTTAACGGCTTCGTTTAAATCTTCTTCCTTAGGTGCAAAGGTATTTACAAAATCTTTGAATCTTACTTTACCTGTGTTTTGTAATTCACCGTAAGCTTTGTTAATAATTTCCGTTTCGTTAAGATCTTTGTCTTTAAGTGTTTCTCTAAAAGAATCTATATTAGAATATTTACCATCTGGATTAAAAGCTTTATAAAAAGAAAAATAATCGACATCTGCTTTTTGAGATATAACACCATAAATTTTTTCTGTAATTAATTCATTACTTATAGGTGCTCCTAATTTTTCTTCTTGAGCAGCTAATTCCTCCGCATACTCTTTTCTATATTCGTCAACATTTGCTACTGATAAAAGTGCCATTAGTTTGCTCCAAATAAATTTTTAGGGTCTATCTTATTTTTATCCTGTTCAGTAAATTGTACACCTGAGAAATAATCATATTGATCACCAACTTTGTTATATCCTTTTGGTATTTCATCTCTTGTTACATTAAATATAGTTTCATAATCTGTTAGTGCTCTACCTGTTATCTCTAGTCCTATTCTTCTTAAACCTGCTAAGAAAGTTTGTTTGTTAGAACTTTCTCCAATTGATTGTAAAGCTAATTCAATATCAGGTACACTAAATCTTCCACCAGGCTCTCTAGCTTTAGCAATTGCGTAAGCTAAATTAATGATAGATGTTTTTGCTGCCTGTGTTTCTGGTGCATTTAAGTAAGCAGTTATTTTTGCGTTAAAATTAGGACTATCTTCATTTGTTAATTGACGTATTGCATCTTCGGTATCTTGATACTGTTGATTAAATAGTTTGCCTTCTTTTTGTTTGTTTCTGCTTACAAAAGAATCAATAAATCCTGTCATA
>Ga0255773_10003414_pt1 | contig 14094 bp, 16 predicted proteins | sample 011ome_17_FD_179971 | JGI IMG/M metagenome (GOLD analysis project Ga0255773, IMG submission 179971) | Coastal salt marsh microbial communities from the Groves Creek Marsh, Skidaway Island, Georgia - 011502XT metaG (version 2) | ecosystem: Environmental > Aquatic > Marine > Intertidal zone >...
CTCTGTTGGGGAAGGCTTACGTAGCATTGAACGTCAACGTGAGTTAGTTGAGACTGGTAAGAGTACGACTATGAACTCAAGACACCTCACTGGTCATGCTGTTGATCTGTTTCCTTATCCTGTAAGTTGGGACTGGGAATACTTCTATCCGATTGCTGATGCTATGAAGCAAGCAGCTGAAGAGTTAAACGTAGACTTAGACTGGGGTGGTGACTGGAAGAATTTCCCTGATGGCCCACACTTCCAGCTGGCTTGGGGAAGTTACCCTAAATGAGCACAGAGGATTTGGAACGTAGAGTCTCTAAGTTAGAAGATTCCTACGATCACTTAGATAGCAGCATAGATAAGCTTAACACTACTATAGCTCTGTTGAATCAGACTGTAGAAGTTATGTCTAAGAATGAAGAGAAGAGACAACAACTACTAGATCGTAGCCTATTGTTTATCATAGGTGGTTTTATCTCTGCAGTCATGGCTTGGATCTTCCGAGGAGGTCTAGGGCAATGAGCCTAAAGAGAATCAAAAGTAACTTTGGTTTTCTTATCGCTGGTGCAGTACTGTTTGCTGTAGCTGTAAATGTTTACTACGAGTTCAACACTGCTGACTTGGAGGAATCTAAATGTCCGTGTATATTGACACGTTAACTTTTATCTGGGCCGTAGTAGTACTTGTTTTGTACTCCAACTGGGTTGTTAAGAAGCCAAACGTACTAACACTTCTTGGGCTAGCTCTTACGGCTACTTACCTGATTGCACAGAGTGGCTGGACTACAGCGTTCTTTTTGGGTGATGTTTGGGGTCGTGACCTAAGCAATTACATCTGGTTTGTCTTTAACACTCTTGTCTTTGCTTTGCTAACTCTGTTGTGGAAGAAGCACAAATGAATAAGACTTACAAACGAGAGGTAGCTATGGCTCTACTCTTGTGGTTAGTCTACTTGGTAGAAGTTAAGGATACATCCCTTGTTGAAGTTCTTGTCTGGCCCATCTTCTCGTTTGCTGCTGCTGCTTTTGGTTTTGACCAGTACAGTAAGTTGCAGCAGTCTGGGGCCACTAAGTCTTCTGGCAGGGGGCGGTCCGAACGTAGCAGCCAACACCCAAGTGGGCCGAGAGAATAACCAAGGAATAAACATTAAGACTACAACACAGCCTACACTACGTCCTGAGAACAACATAGAGGCTCCTGTAGACACCATAAACCAAAATGTGACCCAGACCACCGACATAGACCGTACCCTCATTATATGGCTCGTTTTGATAGGTCTCCTTGGATGGTTACTTCCGACACCAAGTCAGATAGGTCGAGCAATACTAGATGCGGTAAGTGCACCGTTCAAAAGGAAACAGTGATGGCTATCCCAGCAAGAGTTAAAACAATAATGGAAAAGGAGGGACTTTCAGGTGTCAACAAACCCAAGAAAACCCCCAAACATCCTAGCAAGTCTCATGTTGTCATGGCCTCCGAAGACGGTAAGTACAAGCTTATACGTTTTGGGGAGCAAGGTGCTAGCACTGCTGGAAAGCCTAAAGCTGGTGAATCCGAACAAATGAAGAAGAAACGTGCTAGCTTTAAGGCCAGACATCAGAAAAATATTAAAAAAGGTAAGATGTCTGCAGCTTACTGGGCTAACAAGGCGAAGTGGTGATATAAATGTCGAGACCTAAAGCAACTCAAAAAGACCTAACAAAAGACACCTCTGCTCGGTTGACTGGTGCTGAAAAGGCTCGTCTTCGTCAGATCCGAAAAGATAACCCTGTCTACTTTGATAAAATCATTCGTGACTTACACGGAGCACCCCCTAGTAGGAAAAAACCTGAAGGTCCAGCCCCACGGAATAAAAAGGCTAAACCAAGTAGAGTTTTGTTAAGCAAGGGTGGATCAGTTTCTAAAAGTAAGAAGGTCAAGTAATACTATGTGGTTTGCTGTCGTCTTCTATTGCATGATCCCAACGGATGCAAACTCCTGTATACTATCAGGTAACACTACCGTACTACACAGCACTGAGGAACAATGCTTAGAGGATGCCCGTGGTTTTGCTAGGCTACTAATTGAACAAAACATCTATGCGAGACCTGCGTGTTTCAAACTAGGAGATAATGTATAATGATGGAAGTAGGTTTGATGATCGGTGGGGAAGTCCCAGAGGTCTCAGAAGAAAATAAGAAGAGAGCAGAAGAGTACTGGATGTACGGTGCCACTGCAGAAGAGCTAGGTAAAGCTTGGGGTAAGGAAGCAGATGTAGCCAAGCTTAAGACTTGTGCTAACTGTGAGTACTTCAACAACAAGGCTCGTACACTTAAAGCTTTGAATGCAGAACCTGGTATGGGTGCCTGTATGAAGTTCAAGTTTATGTGTTCTCAGGAAGCTGCATGTCAGGGTTGGGATTGTCCTAGCCACATGGATATGGTCGATGAGGACGACGACTAATGCCAGTTCAGAAGGTTCCAGGTGGATACCGTTGGGGTAAGACGGGTAAGGTCTACAAGACCAAAGCTGCAGCTGAGAAGCAAGGTAAAGCAATCTATGCTAGTGGCTATGCAGAGGGTGGCTTGTACGCTAACATCCACGCAAAGCGTAAAAGAATAGCCGCAGGAAGTGGTGAGAAGATGCGTAGACCTGGTACAAAGGGTGCGCCTACAGCTGAAGCATTTAAACAAGCAGCTAAAACTAAAGCAAATGAAGGTGGATTAGCCATGATGAACAAGAAACCAATGAATGTTGGTATGAAAGCATTAAAGAAAGAAGCACCAGAAGTAGCCAAGAAGATGGGCTACAAGAAGGGTGGTATGACTGAGAACAAGATGGGTTACGCAGCAGGTGGTGTAGTTCAAGCTAACTGTGGTGCTTCCATGAAGCCAACCCAGAAAAGAGGTAAATAAAGAAGATGTATAAGTTTCTTATTCAAATCGGTAAGAAGATTTTCGGCACAAACTCAAAGAAGATTGCTGACGATCTGATCAAACAGGGTGGCAAAAAGACTACACAGTCTAAGATCCCAGACGGTGCTACCGTGCAGAAGGCTCCCTCCGTACCTAATCCTCGTAGCCCTTCTACAGGTAAGTTTGCTAAACCGCAGCCTCCTGCAGCCCCAAAAGCAAGTTCACCCAATCCTCGTACAGGTCGTGCAACTAAACCTGCAAACCAGACTAAGTCTAAGACTGAGGTAACAACTCCTAAGCCTAAGGCTAAAGCACCAGCTGTTCAAACCAAGGCACCTAAGTCTACATCAGGTAACTCCACAGGAAGAGGTAGACCACCTAAGATGCCTAAGTCTATGGTCAAGGAACGTCCTAATCTTCCTCCTCGTCCAAAGAACTCAAGACCACAGGGTCTACGTTCAACAGCTACACCTGATGTACCAGAGATTGATGTAACGCCACCTAAGGGTAAGTCTTCAGGACCAGCATCACGTCCTAATAACAGACCTTCAGACAAACCTAATCAGTCCTCAGGTCCAACCTCACGTCCTAACAACGGACCTTCAGACAAACCTAATAAGTCCTCAGGTCCAACCTCACGTCCTAACAATAAGCCTAAGACAGCTAAGAAGTCTAGCACCCCAGCTACATCTCCTAGACCAAAGGCTCGTCCTGCTACTGCTTCTAAGCCTAAGGCTAAAACTAAGGCAGCAGATCCTTTTGCAAACTGGAGTGATGCACGTAAGAAGGCTCTTCGTTCTGACAAGATCGGTAAAGATGCAGGTGACGGAATGAAGTGGGTTGTAGGTTCCAACTCAAATGCTTTGGTTCGTACACGGGACAAGTCGAAGATCGAAAATCAACTTAAACTGAAAAAGAGTTTGAAATGAAGATAGTAAACGATAAAGTCGTAGGTCACAGAGGTGACGTTCTAGCTCAGAAGATCAGAGGGAAGTGGGAGTCGAAAGACCCCGCAGCCCTTGCCTTTGCTCTAGAAAGTGAGAAGCCTGTTAAAAAGAAGAAGGCTCCTGTTGAAGAAGTATCTAGTGAAGAGGCTTCAGAAGAGTAATGACTCTTTTTGCTCAAGGCAAACCAGCACGTACAGTTAGTAAGGGTGTTATCTGTGATACACAGAACCAAGTAGAGGTTCTATACACATGCCCTGCTAATTGTCGTGCAGAGATCTCTATGCTATTCTGTGTGAATGCTAACGGTACTACCTCGGCTTTGGCTAAGTGGTACCAAGCATCCACTACGGATGAGTTTAACCTTATTGGTGGTAAGAACTTAGGTACAGGTGACTCTGTCTTACTTACAGGTGCTACCCTTGTGCTTGAACCTGGTGATGAGATTCGTTGTATTGCTACAGGTAACTCTGCTCCAGCCCTAGACTATATGTGCACTGTAACTGAAACGTTTGTCCCAGTAGGGTAATAACGGGGTTGCAATCTTAGCAATAGTATGTTATAACTATTTATGTAAAACTAATCTCCGTTGGTCCTAGCCAACATATCGCATAACTGACGGAGATTTAACTTACCATGATTAAACGTTTCTTAAACAAGTTGCTCGACAAAATCATTGAGAACAACAAGAAAAGAGCAGAGTATCACTTACTCACGAGATTGTCAGACAGAGAGCTAGCCGATATGGGTCTATCTCGGTGTGACATCAGAAGGATTATATATGAATCGTAAACTGACAGAAAAGCAAGAAAAGTTTCTTGAGGTTCTCTTTGACGATGAAGCAAAGGGTGATGTCCGTAAGGCAATGAAGATTGCAGGTTACGGGCCTCACACTCCTTCTTCTCAAGTAACTGGGCCTCTGGCTAACGAGATTGCAGAACTAACAACTAAGTTCATTGCACAGTCTTCCACGAAGGCTGCTTACACTATGTTCTCTGTGATGCAAGATCCAGCTGACTTAGGTGTAAAAGAAAAGATGGCAGCAGCTAAAGATCTGTTGGATCGTGCTGGCTTCACTAAAACAGAAAAGGTCGAAGTTAAGTCTTCAGACCCTCTATTCATTCTTCCTGCAAAAGAGAAAGATGAGTAAGAGAGCTTCCAATAACACATCATACCCTACCAAGGTAGATTGGCGTATACCTCTCAGAGGAGAAGGTGGAGAGTGGTACCCAATCATCAGAGTAGGAAGACACATACCTTTCGGATACAAACAAGACGAAGACGATCCTGACCTCTTGATCCCAATCCCAGAAGAGTTAGAACTCTTAGAAAAAGCAAAGTTACTCTTACAAGAGTACAGCATCAGAAATGTAGCTAACTGGTTATCCAAACAGTCAGGTCGTTACATCTCACATGTAGGATTGGATAAACGTGTCAGACTCGAAGAAAAAAGAAGAAGGTCAACCAGTGCCTACCGAACCTACGCTCGGAAGTATGAAGAAGCGGCAAGGAAAGCGAAGAAGATCGAAGAAGGTCGCATCGGCGGTTCCAGAACAAGAAAGCTCTTCAGAGACGAAGACGACAGTTCCAGCACAGGCGAAAGCTCCTGACTATGACGTTGAGGCTGCACAAGATATTATCTTTCAGCCTAATGCTGGTCCACAGACAGCTTTCCTAGCAGCATCCGAACAAGAAGTTCTATACGGTGGTGCAGCTGGTGGTGGTAAGTCATACGCAATGGTGGCTGATCCTGTTCGATACTTGAACAACCCTCATGCTCGTATGCTACTTGTTCGTCGTAGTACAGAGGAACTAAGAGAACTTATCTCAGTTTCAAAGCAACTTTACCCAAGAGCACTGCCAGGGATTAAGTTCATGGAACGAGACAAGACTTGGGTAGCTCCTAGCGGGGCAACACTTTGGATGTCTTACCTAGACCGTGACGAAGACGTTATGAGGTACCAAGGTCAGGCGTTTAACTGGATTGGTTTCGACGAACTTACACAGTGGGGAAGCCCATACGCTTGGAACTACATGCGTTCACGCCTACGTACAACCAAAGCAGCAGGTCTTCCTCTCTATATGAGGGCTACATCAAACCCTGGTGGACCTGGGCATCAATGGGTAAAACGTACTTTCATTGACCCAAGCACACCTAATGAGGCTTTCTGGGCTACTGATGAAGAAGGACAGGTCATCTCTTGGCCTAAAGGACACAGCAGAGAAGGGGAACCCCTCTTTAAACGTAAGTTTATTCCTGCTACACTGTTCGATAACCCTTACTTGTCAGATGACGGTATGTACGAAGCTAACTTGCTTTCACTACCTGAGCATCAACGTAGACAGCTTTTGGATGGTGACTGGGATATCAACGAAGGGGCAGCATTCCCTGAGTTTAGACGGAGTGTACACGTAGTTGATCCTTTCGAGATACCAGACAACTGGCCTCGTTTCAGAGCAGCTGACTACGGTTACGGATCTTACTCAGCTGTAGTTTGGTTTGCTGTAGCACCTGATGAACAGCTTATTGTGTACAGAGAACTGTATGTATCTAAGGTTCTAGCTACTGACTTAGCTGACATGATCTTAGAGTTAGAAGCAGGTGAAAAGATCCGATACGGTGTTCTTGACTCCTCGTTGTGGCACAAAAGAGGTGATACAGGTCCAAGCCTAGCAGAACAAATGATTGCTAAAGGTTGTAGATGGAGGCCATCAGATAGATCTAAGGGATCTCGTATCTCAGGTAAGAACGAACTACACAGACGTTTACAGGTTGACGAGTTTACAGAACAGCCTCGCATTGTTTTCTTTAGCAACTGTTTAAACACAATAGCTCAAATACCCTCTATCCCCTTAGACAAGTCAAACCCAGAGGACGTTGACACAAAGTCTGAAGACCACATTTACGATGCTGTTAGATACGGTATCATGACAAGACCAAGAAGCAGTCTATTTGACTTTAATGCCCCAACCCAGAGATCAGGCTTTCAAGCAGCTGATTCTACATTTGGATACTAGAAGGACGAGACATGGAAGAAGATGATCTCTTTGAAGCAGAACCGAACATGGACGCAGAAGGTGTTGCCTATGCTGAAGATATGGACGAAGAAGACTTCGTAGATGAAACAACAGGTACTATCGTAGGCTTCGTACAAGAACGTTTCTCTAAAGCAGAGACTGCTCGTTACACTGACGAACAACGTTGGATTCAAGCTTATCGTAACTACCGTGGATTGTACGGACCAGACGTTAAGTTTACTTCTGCAGAGAAGTCCCAGATCTTCGTTAAGGTTACTAAGACAAAAGTACTAGCTGCCTATGGTCAGATCGTTGACGTTTTGTTTGGTGCTAACAAGTTCCCAATCACAATCGATCCAACAACCTTACCTGAAGGTGTAGCTGACTCTGTTCACTTTGAGACAGACCCTATGGCACAGCAGTCGGAAACCTCTGCTCAACTAGACCCTGAGATGACTAAGCTTCTTCCTGGGGAGACTATGCCTGAGTTAAAGGAACGTCTAGCAGGTCTAACAGGTAAGCTGGCCCCTATTCAAGATAAGTTGAAAGAAGGACCAGGCACAACACCAACACAGATCACTTTCCATCCAGCTATGGTATCAGCCAAGAAGATGGAAAAGAAGATCCACGATCAGCTAGAAGAATCTAACGCCAAGAAAGAACTTCGGTCTACTGCCTTTGAGTGTGCTCTGTTTGGTACAGGTATCATGAAGGGTCCATTTGCTGTAGACAAAGAGTATCCTAATTGGTCGGAAGATGGCGAGTACACACCAGTCTTCAAGACTGTACCTAAGTGCTCAAGTGTTTCTGTTTGGAACTTCTATCCAGACCCTGATGCAGCCAACATGGAAGAGGCTGAATACGTTGTAGAACGTCACAAGATGTCTCGTTCTCAGATCAGAGCACTTAAGAGAAGACCATACTTCCGTGAGAATGCTATCGATACTGCTATCTCTATGGGTGAATCCTACACCAAAGAGTGGTGGGAACAAGCTATGGAAGACGAAAGCCAACAGACTCAGACACAACGATTTGAGGTGTTGGAGTTCTGGGGTTATGTAGATACAGACATTCTTCGTGATCAGAACCTAGACATTCCAAAAGAGTTTGAAGACTTTGATCAGCTGTCAGTCAATGTGTGGATCTGTAATGGTCAGGTTCTACGTTTGGTGATGAACCCCTTCACACCTTCCTACCTTCCTTACTACACAGTTCCTTACGAAGTTAATCCTTACAGCATGTTTGGTGTAGGTATTGCTGAGAACATGGACGACACACAGACATTGATGAATGGCTTTATGCGTATGGCTGTTGACAATGCTGCACTTTCTGGTAATATGCTGATTGAGATTGATGAGACTAACCTAGTCCCAGGTCAGGATCTATCTGTGTACCCAGGAAAAGTCTTCCGTAGACAAGGTGGTGCACCAGGACAGGCTATCTTTGGTACCAAGTTCCCTAACGTATCTAACGAGAACATGCAGATGTTTGACAAGGCTCGTGTCCTTGCAGACGAATCTACAGGCTTCCCATCGTTTGCTCACGGGCAGACAGGTGTTTCAGGTGTAGGTCGTACAGCTTCTGGTATCTCTATGTTGATGTCAGCTGCTAACGGTTCTATCCGTAACGTAGTTAAGAACGTAGATGACTACTTGCTTTCTCCACTGGGTAAAGCCTTCTTTAACTTCAACATGCAGTTCGACTTCGATCCTGAGATCAAAGGTGACCTAGAAGTTAAGGCACAAGGTACAGAGTCCTTGATGGCTAACGAAGTACGTAGTCAACGTTTGATGCAGTTCTTGCAGATCACACAGAACCCAACTTTGGCACCCTTTGCTAAGATGGACTACATCATTCGTGAGATTGCTAAGTCGATGGATCTTGATCCTGATAAGGTTGTGAACTCAATCAATGACGCAAAACTACAAGCTGAGATCCTAAAGCAAATGCAGCCACAGCAGCCTGAAGCTCCAGAAGGAGGAGCACCAGCACCTCAAGGTGGCCCTCAGGGAGCACCAGCTGGCGCACAAGTGCAGGATACCTCTGGAGCAGGGGGTGGCACTATCGGGACAGGTACGGCTCCTGTACCAGGAGAACAGGGCTTCTCAGGTAACACTGGGGCTGCAGCATGATCTTAAAGTCTCTCGTTAACAACAAAGAACTTTGGACAGCTTTCCTAGAAGAGCTAGACGAAAGAATTGGATTCGTACACAAGCAGATGGAACAAGCACACGAGCCAAGAGACCTGTTCAGACTACAGGGTGAGGCTCATGCTCTTCGTCGTATGAAGATGTTAAGGGATAAGTTAAATGGTGGATAAGTCCAGTCGCCCAAAGAAAAGACCATCTTTGATGACATCACCCCGTCCTAAGGCTCGCCCTGACTACGGTAAAATCAGTGAAGGTCTATCCACTATTGAGTCTAGAGCAGACTTTGACAAGGCTCTCTCTTGGAACCCTATTGCTCGTTTGGGCTTTGAAGGTTACGAGGATGACAACGTAACTGACTTTCAGATGGATGAAGTTGCTGAAAAAGAAGTCTTGAACAATGCTTTTTATGCACCTTCCCGCATGAAGCAAGAAGACCTAACAGAGTCCCTAAAGGACGTTGGTGCCCCAGGTGACCTTGCTTACACAGGAAGGCCAGATCAGATCTTCGTAGACTCAGCCGTGGCCTCACCTGCTGTTTGGTCTCATGAGATGACACATAGAGGTCTTGATAGAATCCTTCAAAGTCTTAATGAAGATCCTGAGGGTGTTCCAGCTGCAGTCAAACGGTTTAAAGATAAGTACGGCACAAGGGCTTTTGAGTTACTTCTTGATGGTGATAGAGAAGAGAAGTTTGTCGAAGCCTTTGACTTTCTTGACGAAACAGTTCTGATGGATAGAACTATGGAAGACACACAGTCTGACAGAACACCTGAATCTACAAGAGAGATCCAAAAAACTCTTAAAGCAAAACCAGAAGATAGGTGGGAGTACAAAGAAAGAAAGTACGAACCCTACATTAAACTGATGGAAGCTGCACAAGACATGCTTACAAAGTCAGGTGAACCTCCTAAGTCTTCTGAGTACGACGAGAGTATGCTTGATAAACTTAAGATTAAACTTGGATTTGATGAGGGTGGTTTAGTGGAAGACGAACAGATGCAAGAGGTATTCGGTTTACCCCAAGAAGAGCCTCAAACTAAAGCTGAGAGATCCAAGGAAGTCCTTTCACGTAGACCTCGCATGTCGGCTGATGTTCCTTTGTCTGAGCAAGTGTCTATGGAAGAGTTAGAGTCTGGCCTAAACAATACGGCATCTGCTCTTGTTCCTTTCTACGATTCAGGTGTTAACGTTGTTAATGTCTTAGAGGAGTACCTGAAACCACAGGGAGAACGTGATTACGGCTACATCAAAGAAGAGCTAAATAAAGCTGGAGAGAGTGCTGCGGTCGAAGGTGCCATGATGGTTGCTGGAGGTATTGCTGGTAAGTACGGTGGTAAGGCTATCAGCAAACTTATTGATAAGGTCAACGAGTACGAACTTGATCCTAATGCAATGTCAGCTTTTGGTGTTGGATCTATCCGTAAGAAAGCACCCGAAGTTAATAGGCAGATGGCTAACGAAGAGTATGCTCAACGTTGGTCTTCCTTCGATGAGGCTGAGACACCTGAAGACTGGCAAAAGCAAGTAAAGAAGTACGTAAGTGAAGAAAGAGACGTAAGTCCAACTATCAGAACACCTGAGTTAGAAGACTCCACACGTCAACTTCTTGAGAATAAAATTACTAGGGAAGAACACCTAGCTAATGTAGACAGGTACAAACCAGTTAATCCTTGGGATTCCTTGCCGAGAGAACCCTCTAATAAAGCAACTGTGTTTTCTCTTAAACCAAACCAAAGACAAGATGGTTTCTTTATCCTATCCGACGAAGCAGCCCAAGGTCTTGGCGTTAATGTGTCCCCACTTAAGGTTGGTGATATGTTCAACGGAAGACTTGATATTCCTGCTTACAATGCACACGACACTTGGATTGTTGCTGGCACATCTCCAGCTGTTAAGTCTGCGTCTGGTGGCAGTGCAACTACATATGCCAAGGCCATCCACTACACAGGTAAAGAAGGGAAGCCAGTCAAGTTTATAGCTTCCCCTAAGAAAAGTGAAGCTATCGGAAAAGGTGAGGATGGTAAGACAGGTTACGCAACAGTCTCAGGCTTCGTTAAAGACCTAGACCCAGATGCAATCCGTGAACAAGCCGTTAAGTACTTAGACGATCCTGACTGGGTTCAAGTTGGTTTTGATCCTCGCCGCCAAGGCGGTTTCTACGTGAGAGCAGGGGCTGATAAACACGTACCTGTCAGAGAAGCAGAAGAGGTAATCCAAATCGGCCCTCTTGTTCTAGCAAAGAAACCAAAGCTAGACTTAGAATATACAGGTTATAATGAAGGAGGTCTTGCGATGGATGATCAGATGCAAGCAATATTGGGTGGCAAACTCTCTAAGAGCAACTCAAATGAAGACCGTCTAGCAGAACTTCAAGCTTTTGTAGACAAAGCAAAAGCAATGAATAAACCAGAGCAAGATTCCTTTTTAGGTAGTTTGTTTGGTGGCTCTGAGGAGAAGACTGCAAGTCAAAAAGTAGATGAAATCTTCAACCAAGTGAAGAAAGACAAGCAGTCTAAAGAAGACGTTGCTGAAGATATGCGTACCCGTGATAGAGGTGACAGACCTAGTCTTGCCGAGCAAATCAACTTTGGTGGTGACTACAACAGAGACAATAGAGACGACACGACTGACCCAATCAGAGGTGTACGTCCAACTCTAAAGAAGACACCTGCAGAGGTACGTGAAGAACGTAGTAAAGAAAAAGGCGAGAATCTCTTGGAAAATAAACCTGACGTTTGGGGTAACCTCAAGAAAGCATTTGGCTTTGCAGAAGGCGGTGAAGTTGGTGCCATTGAAGGTGATACTATTGGTCGAGACCCTGTCTCAGGCAATGAAGTACCAGCAGGATCTACCCCGCAAGAAGTCCGTGACGATATCCCAGCTATGTTGTCTGAGGGTGAGTACGTAGTACCAGCTGACGTTGTTCGTTTCTTTGGTGTTAAGTTCTTTGAAGATCTTCGTTCAGAAGCTAAAATGGGCTTGCAAGAGATGAACCAAAATGGTAGAATCGGCGGTGAACCTGTAGCCAACAACGAGTTGAGAGAAGAAGATCTAGCTGCTTTAGAGCAGATGCTAGCTACAGGTGCAGCAGAAGGCGGCTTGATGGACAAGCTGGAGTACGTTGCTAAGAACGATCCTTTAGTAAATCAAAGACTAAACCAAGGTGGAGTCGTAGTAGGTTTTGCTGAAGGTGGTATGGCTAACTCTCTTTATTCTGATCCAAAAGAGATTGATGCTGTCATTGATAAAGTAATGGTAGCAGTAAGAGAGAAACCAGAGCTTCTAGAAAAGCTATCAGCTAGAGGTATCCAGTTTACTCGTACCTCTCCTCAAACACAACCACAGCAGATGGATCAAATGAATCCACCACCAGAGGCTAGAACTGGTTTTGCTGAAGGTGGTATACCAACCATGTCAGAACAAATGATTACTAGCCCTACACAGGTTCCATCTCAGTTTGAGACACTAGGTGGTTCCTACAGTTATGCTGGTGATCCTACTCCAGTAGCACAACCAGCAAAGCCTACATGCCCAGCTGGTCAAGTATATGACGAAGAAAAGAAGATGTGTGTCCTTGTTGAACAGGGAATCACCCCAGTACCTAACAACGACGATGACGGTGGTCCTGGTGTACAGCCCCCTGAAGGTGAAGGTGGAGACGGTTTTGGATCAGGTTGGATGGATGACGTTGACTGGTCAGACCCAGAAGGTTGGTTAGAAAATAACATCGAACCAACAGGGGATCTTGCTAGGTCTGCTGCAGGTATCGCAGGATCTGTCGTATCAGGACCACTAGGTGCAGCCGTTAGTTTCTTACCTGCGGCAGGTGACCTACGTAATGTTGCTAAGATGAGAGCAATGCAGCAAGTCTATGAAGCAGCTGGTATGGATGAGGAAGCTGGGCTTCTTGCTTCAAAAGTAGAGAAGTACATTGCAAACTCACCCGATATTGTAGACAAACTAGACGGTCTTGCACCAGGAACAGGGGGCGCAAAGGCTTGGTTTAAAAGGAATAAGATTGACCCAGATGACCCAGATCAAGATGCAGTACTAAAAGCCCTTCAAGGAGATGATGATGGGTCTGATGGTGTTGGGTCTGATGATGGTGGAGGAGATGAACCTAGAAGAAATGATGATGACGGAGGCTCTGGACTTGCGGCTGGAATTACAAGCACACCACGTCCGAGACCAAGACCAGAATCTGATACAGTCGGAACAACCCCACCTGCTGCAAGCAGACCAACAGCAGACACTGGTGGTGGTATGACAAGCACTACCTCAGATAGTGGTGCAAGTTCCTCTGACCCACGTGGCGAAGGTCAATACGGGGGGCAGTCAACATCCCAGCCCAGTAGACCTTCCCGTGGAGGAGGTGCGGGCCGTTATGAAGGCGGCTTGATGACTAAGAAGAAAAAGTAAGTACTACCAAAAACCTACCATATAATAATAAGGCTACCCAGCAATCCTGCTGGCCCCATATAAGGAGAAAAACATGCCTGAACTAACTGCAGTACAAGCCCCAAAAGTTGCTGGTTTCGTAGACCGTGGGTATAACCACACAAAGAAACGTAAGCAAATTGAGGAAGAAGAACGGGAGATTGCTAGACTAGAGGCAATCGCCCGTGGTGAAGAGGTTCCAGATGAAGAGGAAACCGAATCCGATGGCGAAGGACTTGAGACAACCCAAGTACAAACCAAAGGTAATACCCGACAAGAAGAAGCCGACATTGAGGATGAAGCACAAGAAGATGACTCAAACTTAAGTGCAGAAGAGAAGTCCTTTAAGAAACGGTACGGTGACCTTCGTCGTCATATGCAGCAAAAGGAGAAGGAGTGGGAAGAACGTTTTAATGCCCTAGAGAATAGAGCAGAAAAAGAAGGTATCACCCCTCCTAAATCTGATGAAGACATTGAGCAATGGGCAAGGAAGTATCCAGACGTTGCAGGTATTGTTGAGACTATCGCAGCTAAGAAAGCAAAAGAAATGTTTTCTACTGCAGAGGAACGTCTCAGAGAACTAGATGAAGCTAAGTATGAAGCACAACGTGTGAAAGCAGAGAATGCTATCCGCAAGGCACACCCTGACTTTGATGACCTACGTCAG
>Ga0255773_10003427_pt1 | contig 14047 bp, 14 predicted proteins | sample 011ome_17_FD_179971 | JGI IMG/M metagenome (GOLD analysis project Ga0255773, IMG submission 179971) | Coastal salt marsh microbial communities from the Groves Creek Marsh, Skidaway Island, Georgia - 011502XT metaG (version 2) | ecosystem: Environmental > Aquatic > Marine > Intertidal zone >...
CACTTGCTACCTTAGTAGTCAACAACATGCGTGGTACTATCAAAACGGTTGCTGTTAAAGCACCAGGCTTTGGTGATAGACGTAAAGCCATGTTAGAAGATATTGCTGTACTAACAGGCGGCACAGTCATCTCAGAAGAAGTTGGTAGAAAACTTGAAGATGCTACACTACAAGATCTTGGTCAAGCAGGTCGTGTTGAAGTATCTAAAGACAATACTATCATTGTTGATGGTAAAGGTGAAGAAACAGCAATTGAATCACGTATTAATAATATTAAAGCAGAAATTGCTAATTCAACTTCAGACTATGATAAAGAAAAAACACAAGAACGTCTTGCTAAACTTTCAGGTGGTGTTGCTGTAATCAAAGTAGGTGCCGCAACTGAAGTAGAAATGAAAGAGAAGAAAGACCGTGTTGACGATGCACTACATGCAACCAGAGCCGCTGTTGAAGAAGGCATTGTGCCAGGTGGTGGTGTAGCACTGGTTCGTGCAAAAACATCAATCGCAGATCTACATGGCGACAATGCAGATCAAGATGCAGGTATTGCTATTGTGTTAAAAGCAATTGAAGAACCACTACGTCAAATTGTTGCTAACGCCGGCGGTGAGTCTAGTGTTGTGGTAAACAATGTTTTTGCTGAAAAAGGCAATTACGGATTTAATGCCGCAAATGATACCTACGGTGACATGATCGCTATGGGTGTAGTAGATCCAACTAAAGTAACTCGTTGTGCATTACAAAATGCATCAAGTGTTGCTGGACTATTACTAACTACTGATTGTGCTATCAATGAAATTCCTAAAAAAGATGAAGCCCCAGCAATGGGCGGAGGCATGGGAATGCCAGGTATGATGTAGAATAATTAACTACGCAGTTAATGAAAAAAGCACTCTAGATGGGTGCTTTTTTTATATATGCTACTATATCAGATTGCCATGGTTCAAATAAATATTTGTATCAAAAAACTAGTTATAACAGTCAAAAGACAAATTTAACACACAGGGGAATATGGAACCATGGCAGACAGTAATTTTAAAGTAAAAAACGGTTTAGAAGTTGGTGGATTAACCATCTTTGCGGCCAACGGTGGTATTGCTACAACAGGTAGTATCAGTACAACAGGTGGCTTTGAAGGTGTTGATGCAACTTCTATCACAAACGGTACCAGTAAGGTACAGGTTTATGAAAACACCACAATTGGTTTTAACGTAGGCGGTAGTGCCAACGTTATGACAGTGGCTTCAAGTGGTGATGTTACTATTGCAGGTGACTTAACTGTACAAGGTACTACAACAACAGTTGATTCAACTACAATTCAAGTACAAACATCATTTACATTTGAAGGTGCAACAGATGATGCGAATGAAACAACACTCACAGTTGAAGATCCAACAGCAGACAGAACTATCACACTTCCAGATGCTACTGGTACAGTGGTGTTGAAAGATACTACTGATACACTTACAAACAAAACTTTAACAGCACCAGTTGTTAACAGTATTACTAAAAACGGTACAAACGGCACTGGTGATATTGGTCAAAGTGATAACAAGTTTGGTACTATCTACGGTCTTGCTAGTTCAGCACAATACGCTGACTTGGCTGAGAAATATGAAGCAGATGCTGAAGTAGAGCCAGGCACAGTTGTACACTTTGGTGGTGAGAAAGAAGTGTCAATGTGTGACGTAGATCATTGTCAAGCAGTAGCAGGCGTTGTTTCAACAGCACCAGCATTTAGAATGAATGATGATTTAGAAGCAGAACACGTAGCAATGGTAGCATTACAAGGTCGTGTGCCATGTAAAGTTACAGGTCCAGTACACAAAGGCGACATGATGGTATCAGCAGGTAATGGTATGGCTCGTGCAGAGGCAAATCCAAAAGTTGGTGCTGTTATTGGTAAAGCACTTGAGAATTGGGAAGGTGGCGAAGGCGTTATTGAAGTAGTAGTTGGTAAACACTAATTCTACGCTACAGAGACAATAAAAACAGGAACTTCGGTTCCTGTTTCTATGATAAATACTATAAATTTAAGAGAAATAGTATTCAATGGCATTAACTAGACCTACCCTTAATCAAATTAATACAACAATAACGGCTCTTAACGATCCGTTAACCGTTATTAATAAGAGTGCAACATCAGCCAATCAAGATGTTGGATTTGTGTTTAACCGCGATGGTGGTTCAACAGCCAATGTGGCTGTCATCTGGGACGAAACCAACGATCAATTTGCTCTAGTAACAACATCATCTAGTGGTGCTACTAATGCCAACGTTACTATCAGTGATTATGCTGATGTAAGAGTAGGCAGTGCTTTTGTAGATGATGTCTTAAGAATTGCTCAAAATGCGTCAGGTCTACGTATGACCAACGTAGGTGCTTTTGACAATGACGGTTCAGACAACTTTAGAATATTTTCTACAAACGATTTAATATTAGCCGCTAATGGTGAGTCAGGTACAGCAATTACTATTGACGCAACAAATCAAGATGTAACTATCACAAACGATTTGCGTGTTACTGCTGGTCAGTTCTACTATGGTGGTACTGCTGTTACAGCAACAGCCACAGAACTTAACCACTTAGATGGGGTTACTGGTATTACACTGGGTACTGCTAACGAATTACTAATTGTAGGTTCGGATGGAAGTAGTATTGAAAGTGACGGTACACTTACCATTGACCCAGGCAACAACTATGTTGGTATTAACCAAACCTCTCCTGAAGTAACATTACATATGACAGGCGAAGGTGCTCAAACAGCACAGATTCGTATGGAGCAGTATAACGATAGTGCTGATGCTCCGGATGTAAGAACAAGAAGATACAGAGGCACGATTGCCTCGCCAAGTGCTGTTCAATCAGGCGATTATCTATTTAGAAGTAACCACGAATACTATAATGGCACATCACTACTTGTAGGTGGTGCGTTTGCTTTTGATAATACAAATAATGCCAACAGGACACAGTTTTCGGTTGCTGTTGATATTGATGGAACAGGCGCAGATCCTCAAGGCAATAACGGACAGTTTAAGATTGACGGTAATGACAGTGGTGCTATCACATTTAACAATGCCTATAAGTTTCCAACAGCAGACGGTTCAGCAAACAACATTTTAGCCACAGATGGATCAGGTGCTTTAACTTTCACAGGTGACCCAACTTTTACCACAGTTACAACAACAGGTAACGTAACTGTATCAGGTGACTTAGATATAGATGATGCCGATTCAGTATTTGTACACGGTGATGCGGGTTATGTTAACAAACGATATGTCCTATATGGTACAACAACAGATGCAACTACAACAGAAATATTTGTAGGTGGTACAGCAAACTCAAGAGTAGCAGTAGCAAACAACACAACAATGTTTTATACAGTAGATATTGTGGCTAGAAGAACTGACGCTACAGGTGAATCAGCAGGGTGGCAGTTAAAAGGTGTAGCAGACAATTTTTCAGGCACAACAGCAGACGTTGGTGATGTTTATGAAGTTGCTGTTGCTCGTGATGACGCTAACTGGGAAGTTGATGCGTTAGCGGGTGATACTGAAGATGCTATTGTGGTTACCGTAACAGGCGCCGCAAGTAAAACTGTTAAATGGATGGCAGTGGTAAAAACAATGGAGATTGCTAACTAATGGCTTGGTTTAATTCATATACAAAACGTTCACGAGGTTTCTTTTTTGACAACGTGTTCAAGTCATTCAGTTTAGGTGGAACTACGGTTGCTTCAGAACAAACTAATGACGATGATACTAAAGAAGTTTTAACTACAAATAATCTTCATGAGTCAGTGATGGCAAATATTACCAGTGTAGGTACACTAGGTAATGTCACAGTAACAAATAAAATAACAGGCGGTAACATTGAAATATCAGGTAATGATATTAAGAATTCTCAAGCAGGACAGAATTTAGTATTATCAGCAGATGGCGGTAACGTTGTTATTAACGATAATATTACTGTTAATACTAATGCTGTTATCACAGGCAACCTAACTGTTAACGGTACCACAACAACAGTTAACTCAACTAACACAACCATTGCAGATCCTCTTTATATCTTAAATAATGGTCAATCAGGTACACCAACCAAAGACAGTGGCTTTGTTATTGAGCGTGGTAGTTCAAACAATGTTGCTTGGATATGGGATGAATCAGCAGACAAGTTTATTGCTGTAGAAACCAGTGAAGACGGTACAACAGCGGGTGATGTAAGTATTATTGGCTATGCTGATATGCAGGTCAAAGACATAACAGCAAACGCATTTAGTGGTGATGGTTCAGCACTAACAGGTATTGCAGAAGCACAGGTAACACAGCATCAACATAAACTATCAATAACAGAAAGCCAAATTAGTGATCTAGGTAGTTACATCACAGGTTATACAGTAACTTCAAGTGATGTTACACAACATCAAAGTGACATTACATCAGTTGGCACACTTGATAGTTTAACAGTAACAGGTAATATCACAGGAAATTACTTGTTAGGTGACGGTAGTCAATTAACTGGATTACCAGAAACATACACAAACTCAAACGTTGCTACATATTTAGAAACAGCAACAGGTGATACACAAACAGGTAACCTAACAGTATCAGCAAGTTCTACTGTAGAGTTTAATGAAAATATATTAGGCAATATTGGTACACCGGTAGCAAGTACTGATGCGGCCACTAAAGGTTATGTTGATACTAGTTTATCATCTGTAGCAACCAACGCATACGATACAATAGCAGTTAGTGGAGAAACATCACTGACAGCCAGTGGTTCATCAACATTAACATTTGCGGCTGGCACAGGAACATCAATATCAACAGATGCTAGTACAGATACAATTACAATTCAAGTTGAAACTTCAATATTTGGCGGTGTTAATGATGAAGACCTAGGATCAACAGCAGACTCAGTAACACAGTCAGAAGACCTGGGTGATTTAACCACAGCAAGTAATTCAGAAAACTTAGGATCAGTTGTTGCTCTAGAAGGTGTTGCGGCACCAACACAATTGATACTACCAGACTATGAAACAGGCAGTGAACCAAGTGCATCACCAGGTGGCCAGTTAATATATCAAAGCGGCGCATTAAAATATTCAGATGGCAGTTCTTGGAATTCATTTAGTACCCCTGACTTTACAGCAATTGACACAAACATAGTTACATCTCAAAATATTACTGGGGTGAATATAACATCATCAGGAACATTAACAGCAAACGTTGCTACAATTTCAAGTGTTAGTGGAAACTTAACAATAGATGGAACACTATCAGCAACAGCAAAATCATTCTTAATACCACATCCAACAAAAGAAGGCAAACAATTACGTTATGCTTCGTTGGAAGGTCCTGAAAACGGTGTGTATGTTCGTGGCAAATTAACAAATGAAAATATCATTGAATTACCTGACTATTGGTCAGCACTAGTAGATACTACAACAATTACTGTAAACTTAACACCAGTTGGTCAACATCAGAATTTATTTGTTGAAGAAATACTAGAAGATAAAGTTATAGTAGGTGGTGATAATGTTAATTGTTTCTACACTGTCTATGCTGAACGTAAAGACATTGATAAATTAAAGGTTGAAGAGTAATGGCAACAAACTATGGTGAGGTAGCAACTAACTCAGCAGATCTTGATGGATCTACTAGTGCGTTAGCGGCACCTAATCCTCAACATATTTACGATAATGGCACTACATCAAATGGTGCTTATTGGTATAAGTTGCCCAGTGGTAATGTACAGTTATGGACAGACTTTACTACATACAGTAACTTTCCAATGGTGTTGGTTACAAGAATGAGTGTTAATGATGGTAAACAGTATATGACTGGTGCTAACTATCAAACTGATTTAACAGTAGCAAACACTACAGCACCTACAAGAAGTGCTAAAATTAGTGATGCTGATATACGTTATATCATGGACCAATCAGCATCAAAGATTAGATGGGTTATAGTTGCTGAAGCAGATTGTTTTTATAGAATGAGTAGTGGCGGAGCAAGTTGGACCAGCGACTTTGGTATTAGTGCCAATTGTAGTTATGGTCGAGGTCATTATAATGCTTATGCTACTCCATCAAACACTCCAACCTGGAGAACAGCAGACATAAGACATGCTAACTGTGGTGCTTGTGGATCCATACAACAAGGTAACAGCTCAGGTTGGAATTGGCTAGTTATTAGCGGTATTCATCATTCGGGTGAGTCTCACTATGGTGGATACACCGGTGCTTCATCATACAGAGGAACAACACCAAGTGCTTATCTAACAACCACAGCAGGTAATAGTCAATGGACACAACCAGGGTATGTATTTTTAAGTTGGTAAAAAATTATGGCAGATTCAGATAAAAATATTTTAATAACACCAGCAACAGGAGTTGCTAATGTAGATCCTAAGATAGAATTTACTGACACTTCAGCAAATACTATCACAATGACAGCAAGTTCAGAAACATTAAAAGTTACAGGAACAGCAGGTAACTTATGGTCTGTTAGTAATAGCCTGACAGGTAATATTTTCACAGTTACAAACAGTACAGGTAATAGTGCTATTAGTGTTAATAACAACGGTAACGTTGTACTTTGTCCTATAGAAGGGCATGTTACATTAGGTGCCAGTGCTACGTTATCATCAAACACAGTGGGTAGTATCTATGCCCCGGGCATGGTAGTACAAACAGTTACTAATAGAACAGATACGAGAAATACATATTCAGCACCTGCCGGAACAACTGGAACAGAAATTGCTACATTAACAACATCAATAACGCCTAAGTTTTCAAACAGTAAAATTGTAATTTGGTTAAGTTTGTTCTGCGAAATACATCATGATTCAGTATTTAGACTAACTAGAAACGGAACTATGATTGGTCAAAATACTGATGCAGGCACTAGTGCTAGATACGCAGGCTGGTTTGTTAATGGCTACGATAATGATTATAGTTCTACACCTGACACAGTGACAGCTATCTATGTTGACTCGCCAAGCACAACCAGCACATGTACATATAAATTTTTAACATCATCATCAAACGGCACTGCACGTACTCTATCAGTAAATAGAACAATAGGTAGTGCTGGTGCTGACTCTCACGAACAAGGTATCAGTCACGTTGTTATTCAGGAGATTGCTCAGTAATGGCTAACATAGGAAAATATAGACTACAACCTGTTATAGTACAGGCATTAAATGAATATTGGCCAACAGCAAGTTGGGGATTTGAAGATCCGATGGGCGATAGCGAAGAGCTATATGTCTATGCTAATTTATCTTGGCAAAGTGAAGATGTCACAAAACCAACTGAAGAAGAACTTAACGCTAAAATAGCATTGGTTCAGGCAGATTTAGATGCTACACAATACAGTGAAGATAGAAAAGAAGCCTACCCAGACATTGGTGAACAACTAGATATGCTATGGCATGCAATTGACGCAGGCACATTAGATAAAACATCTGACTTTTATACAACTATAAAAGCAGTTAAAGATAATAACCCAAAACCATAAACTAATATAAATATAGTATAGAGGAATTATAGATGGCAAAACAGGTACAATTTAGAAGAGGAACAACAGCACAGACAGCATCTTTTACTGGTGCTACAGGTGAAATCACTGTAGATACCGATAAGGATTGTCTCATTGTTCATGACGGTTCAACAGCAGGTGGTCATGAGATTCCAGGTTACACACTCTATGCTGATTTATTAAATGGTCAAGCAGATGGTGTTGGTAACATTGGTTCATCATCTACAGGCTTTAACACAGTTCATGCTAAATCAACATCGGCACAGTATGCTGACGTTGCAGAAAAGTACTCTACAGATGCTATCTACGAAGCAGGTACAGTGGTTGTTATCGGCGGAGATGCTGAAGCAACACAGTCAACACAGGCAAAAGATCATAAAGTTTTAGGTATTATATCTACAGAACCTGCTGTCAAAATGAATCAATCAACAGAAGGTCAAGACGTTGCTCTACTAGGTCGAGTACCATGTAAAGTAGTTGGTCAAATCAACAGAGGCGACTTACTAGTAACATCAGCAACACCAGGTCATGCTGAATCATGGGATGGCGAATATGCTCCTGGTTCTATTGTTGGTAAAGCACTTGAAGCAAAAGACACAGACGACGCAGGAGTTATTGAAGTAGCCGTAGGAAGATTCTAAAATGGCTATGCAAGAAATTTACCGTAAAGATTATGACGGTGAATATGTCGTTCTAAACACAAAAATCCAAAACGGCAAACGAGTCACTGAAAAAGAATGGGTTGATAATCCAATTGAAAACCAGCACATCTCAGGAAGAGCCGCAGTTATTGCTAGTGGCGAATCAAGACTATCATATGATGTTAAAAAACTAGAACGTCATCGTGGTGGTCTACTAGGTCGTAAAAAACTTCAAACATATGGTACAGGTGAACTGCACAAAGAAATGCAGTTAGACTTTTTTGTTACATTTGACGAGCGTAAACTAACAGAATCAATCGAATCAGGATATACAGAACGTGCTACAGTATACACATCAGCAAAGAATTGTTTATTACATCCAGGAGAGTTTTTCCTAGTTCCACAATCAATGCGTGGACGTACAGCCACAGTGGCGGCATGGTTAGCCTGCTTTGATGGACACAAAGAAATCTTTTTACTAGGGTTTGATGGGCAACACTGCGAAGGATACAACAATAATATCTACGTTCCAGATGACGCAGAAGATAAGCACAGAACTATCGAAGATCATAAAATACGTCAACAGATGCATGAACTAATGACTACATATCCAGGAGTTGACTTCTATCTTGTAAACAATGGTGAAGCAGTCTACGAAGAATGGCGCAACTGTCCAAACTTTCAACTTATGACATATCCACAATGGGTTAGTTACTGCGACGTTCAATAATAGCCAAACTAGATAAATAGTAGTATGGCACTTACATTATCATCATCAAATCCAGATCAATCGGCATTAACTAGACCTAACGATCCAAGAGATCCAAATGGTATTGCTCATGCAACTAATACTAGTACTCCTGCAGACACAAAAGCAGATAGAGCTACTACTAAGTTAGCCTATGCGGCATGGTTAGCAGATTGGAAAACTAATTCAGCAGGAGATTCAGCTTACGAAGAAACGTTTCCAGTAGCAGGCTCTGGCATAACGTATTCAGGAGACTAGTAGATGGCGGCTCCACGTAAGAATTTTGAACATGGAATGTTAGTAAGTCAAGGTGTACTTGACGGACAAACCTATGTTCATAAGTTTGGTGCTACTCCTCAGATGTCTATTAACCAAACAGGAAGTCTCTGGGACGTTAATGATACACTATATCCTTGGACAGCATTAGACACACCAGCAGTGGTAAACGTAGAACGCAACAATGCCAGTGACAATGGTCTAGTAGTCACAGTACAAGGACTAGATAGTGACTGGAACACACAAGAAGAAGAAATCACAATATCAGGTGCAGACCAAACGGGTACTAAATTATTTCGTAGAGTAAACAGAGCATTTGTTACATCATCATCAGCCACATCTAACGTGGGTGACATTGACATCGAAGCAGGCGCCGCGGGTGGTACTACTGTTGCTCGTATCGGTGCTACAAACGGACAAACACTGATGAGTGTTTATACTATACCAGCAGGCTACACAGGCTACTTACACAAAGGCGTAGCCAGTATTCAATCGGGTGGTGATGCCACAGGCTACATGTATGCTAGATATAATACAGTAGGTACAACTTTTCGTGTAGCACACACATTTGAAGTTGTTGGTACAGGTGGGCAGTACATACATGAATTTCCATTTCCGCCAGCACTACCAGAAAAAACAGATATTGATGTTAGAGCAACTGTGCGTAGTAACAACTCACGTATAACAGCCGCATTTGATATACTTCTTATTGAAAACGATCCTAACAGTTAAGTTAAACTAGATTCAATAGTTTTAACTTTACTCTGAATTTCATCAACATTAATAGTAGCAAAGAAACCCGGATGTAATGGTCGGGGTATTTCTCCTGAGTCTATCCAGGTATAACCATAATGTTCATTGTTTAGGGTAGGAATAAATTCTTTTTCTAATAAGCCAAAGAATGTATGATAGACAAACTTGTTGTCTGGTGATGTAAAATGTTCTATAGGAATAAGTTTAACAACATTGGGATAACTACCAAGCTCTTCTTGACACTCACGTTGAATAGCATCTAATAGACTTTCTCCTTGTTCTACTTTGCCACCAGGAAGTCCCCAAGTACCAGGGTGTTTAGGATCATTTCTTAATAGATAAAGGTATCTGTTTGTTGATTTACTGTAAAGCCAAATGCCTACAGCATTTATAGTACTAGACTCCATTCGCCGCCTTCGTATAAACCTTGATAACTCTTAGTCCATGCAGTGCCATCCCATTTATACTGAATACTTGTTGTTAAATTACTTACATATTGTTTAGTGTCGTTAGCACTGGCGTCGAAAGAAACTGTCCAATTAGAACCATCATATTCAATGATGTCGTTAGCAGAAGCAACTAGGCTACCCCACGCATCTGCAGGATCTGTGTTGTCGGCATTACCTATAGCGTCTAATAATAGATAACGTTGACCTGTAGCGGCCGCGGCTAAGCCTGCACCCGGGCCACTGGCTAGTGGATCAATTACTGCTGTTACTGCTGTTAGTGTGTTGGTTGGCACAGTATCTTCATCAACAGTGAATAATAAAACACTGTCGTCGCTTGGATGAAGGGCAACGGTTCCTACGACTTCAGATGAGGTACCTGGAATAGTTAATCTAATTTGAGTAATACCTGAACGTAGTTCACCGTATACATCAATTAAACTTGGCCAATCAATAGTTGATGTTTGTGTTTCTGCAGGATCAAGTGTACCTTCGTTTAGTTCAACTTGATTGTGTCTTAACAGTTGAAGTTGATTACCTACTAATACAACTTGATAGCCAAAAGGTGTAATCTTTTGTCTAGTGCCTAACAGTAAGTCGTCATTTAATAATGCGTCATTGGCATCACCGTTTGCATCAAACACGGATCCAATAATTTTATGAATAACACCCATTTTAGTAACTCTTGCTGGAGGTGTAATCCATATAGGTAAACTAAAAGTTAATGTAGTAATATCGATGTTTGCTTCTGTACCTTGTGGTATTGAGCGTGAACTCCAGTTAGTACCAGTTAGTTCTACTACTGATAATGAAGTCCAATCAATATAGTTGTCTGTTGACTGTATTTCTAAACTTGGATTAAACAGAGTTAGAATTTGTTCTAACACTTGTAGTTTCATTGTTGTATTTGTAGTCCATATATCTAAGTTAATAGTTAGGTTATATGGTACCGGCATTAAACGTTCTACAGTAAACGCATTACCTTGTGTTTGTTCGTATGTCTGTGTCGTATCATCCCAAGATCTTTGTCTAAATGTTTTCTTATCTACAAAAGTTGGATCCTGCATTCTATCTCTAGCATAGTCTAAACTTGTAATATAGAATGTCATTAACGGCGAATTAGGCATTTTGTTTGCTGAGTTGTCAGCCATAATAACTGAAGCCTGTTTACTAGCATCACCATAACGAACAGGTATACGAGTATATGTAGGAGCACCACTTGAATCTCTACCATACTCTACTTGGAAGTTACTAAAGATTCTTGTAAACTGTAGTAAGAATCTTCTTATCTGTTCGTCATAAAAGAATTGTTGTAAAGCCATTAATTATCCTTTGTAGGCTTGAGCAAGTCTGACAGTGACTGTCTACTTGGAATATCACCTCTGTCTGTTGTTGTAATTGTTTGATCATTGTTAACAAATCCACTACGCTGTGTTTTATTATCGCTACCTGGTGTAAGATCAGTTCTAACACCATCCTCAACTTTAACCCAACGCACACCGTCATAACGGAATAGTCTATTTGGGAAATAATCTAAACGTAGAGCATAATCTCCTTCGTCTGGATTACTTGGAAATGCTACACCTGATGTTACTGATTGTGCATTTGGCGGAACGTTATTTCCTGTTAAGTAGCCTACTAGGTAACCATCTGCTTTAGGTGCTTCGTTAATATTTGATTCATCGTTGTCGTCAGTAGGAACTACATAGAATCCTGAGTTATCATAACCACTCTGTGGTACTTCTGCTTCTGCTTGTTGTAATATTTGATCATTAATTTCTAAGTTTTTCTTCTTCTGACTTACAAAGTCTTCAATAGTACCAGCACCTGGATTGTCTGGATCCATTGGCTTATTAAGAATATCATTGTATTCTTGACTTGCTGTAAGTGGTGTTAATTTAACACGCCATAAGTGTGGTAGCCAAGTTTGTGAAAAACCTTCACTGGCAAATGCCGCATCTTGTACTACATAATATCTTGGTAGTGCTTTAGGTCCTGATGTGTCTAAAGGATGATAATCTTTTAAGTTAGGAAATTCAATAACATCACCAGCCATAAGTTTACGACCCAGTGTGTCAACCATATCATTGTAATGGAATGTTACAAATACTGTATCACCATTTAAGAATAAGCCAAACTGTGTAAGATCAAAGTCAATATCCTGTGCATTATATACACCACGCATGATGTAAACTGAGTCATCATACTCACGATCTCTATTTTCTAAGAATAAAACATCTTCAATAAACAACGGATTTGATTCGTCATAGACAGGCCTGGTAGCATCACCGTTGTCCCTGTCTGCTGAATCACCTACAGTTTTTGGTCCTAGATATTTGTGTACATACAAATCTAGCCCACCTACTGTGTACATTTCTCGGATAGTGTTATCTAAGAACTTGTAGTCATTGGTTTTATTGGGTCTGTATAAACTTAGTCTTGGCATTCATATTTCCTATTTTGTATTATTTATCGTCTTTGGGCACCTTGACAATAAATCCAAAAGATCATATAATAGTTGACAAGTAAAAATTTTCATATACACTGATTACATGGATAAAATACAATCATCATTAGATTGGCAACGGCTAAGAACACAAATAGAACAAAAAATACGCCATTTAGACTATAAAATTCAACAAGACTTATATATAATGTTAAAAAATACAGATTCAATGATAACTGAATTAAGTATAGAAGAAATTGAATGCCGTAGGCAACACAAACCAACTAACAAGTTTTTAAGGAAGTTAGAAGAAACAAACACTATGATAGCAGACATTAACAAAATGATTACAATGGGAGCATTACTTTGAATATAAAGCCAGCAAAGGTAGCATTAGAAGATAAAAAAGCCTACGGTGAAGAAAAAATGTTTGACGGTCAACCACCGGCTGATGACAGACGCATGGCACTGGCTTCTAGATGTAATTGGTATAACTATACCCAAGATAAAAAAACTGCTAAGAAGTGGTTAATAGAATGGCTTGAACTAAACAAGCACAAAGACATAGTCAAAGACTTTAGCAAGATCAAAGATTCCTGGATTCCAATATCCAGTGGATGGTATGCTAGGATGTCGTTGATTGGTCTAGAACTTACAGAACATGAAAAAGAACATATGGTTAATGCCTGTAAAGAAGCAATAGCTAATCATCAGAAGTCTGCCAGTGATGATGAGGAGATGGATAAAGATAAACCTAAACGTCCTAACATACAGGAAATTATGATTGCTAAAGCACACGAAGCTGGTGGCGAAATAGATGCTGTCTGGGACAAGTATGTTGAAGGAACCATCAAAGCTAGTGAAAAACCAGAAGGAATACAGAACATTCTAGCTAATTACAATATACTAGCACAGCACGTTGGCCTGATAAAAGAGCACTGGGAAAGACAGAAAAAAGAACTACAGGATTCTGTAGCCGACGTAGACGCCGATTTAAGCGAAGGATACAGTTGCTGGACTAAGACCCAACAGAAGAATATGATCAACTACTGTGCGGCGATTATAGCAGAATTAGACGCATATCATCAAAGTAAGAAGGCTAAGGTTGGTGTTAGAAAGAAAAAACCGGTTCCTCCAGAGAAGCAGGTAAGAAAATTAAAACACCTAAGACGATACGATGAGTTTAAATTAG
>Ga0255773_10003429_pt1 | contig 14043 bp, 3 predicted proteins | sample 011ome_17_FD_179971 | JGI IMG/M metagenome (GOLD analysis project Ga0255773, IMG submission 179971) | Coastal salt marsh microbial communities from the Groves Creek Marsh, Skidaway Island, Georgia - 011502XT metaG (version 2) | ecosystem: Environmental > Aquatic > Marine > Intertidal zone > Salt...
CGTTGCCCCTGTTGCTCCTGTTGCGCCAGTTGCTCCTGTAGGTCCAGTTGATCCGGTTGCACCAGTTGATCCGGTGGGACCAGTAGATCCAGTTGCTCCTGTAGATCCTGTTGCTCCTGTAGGGCCAGTTGCTCCTGTAGGACCAGTTGATCCTGTTGCACCTGTAGGTCCAGTTGCTCCTGTAGGACCAGTTGATCCTGTTGCACCTGTAGGTCCAGTTGATCCTGTTGCACCAGTACTACCTGTTGCTCCTGTAGGACCAGTTGCTCCAGTTGATCCTGTTGCTCCTGTAGGACCAGTTGATCCTGTTGCTCCTGTTGCACCTGTAGGTCCAGTTGCTCCGGTTGCACCAGTACTACCTGTTGCACCTGTAGGTCCAGTTGATCCTGTTGCTCCTGTGGGACCGGTTGATCCTGTTGCTCCAGTTGATCCTGTTGATCCGGTTGCTCCAGTGGGACCAGTCGATCCAGTTGCTCCTGTAGGTCCAGTTGCTCCTGTTGCTCCGGTTGCACCAGTTGCTCCAGTTGCTCCAGTTGCTCCAGTGGGACCAGTCGATCCAGTTGCTCCGGTGGGACCAGTCGATCCAGTTGCTCCTGTAGGGCCAGTCGATCCGGTTGCGCCAGTTGCTCCGGTGGGACCAGTCGATCCAGTTGCTCCGGTTGCGCCAGTACTACCTGTTGCACCTGTAGGACCAGTTGATCCTGTTGCACCTGTAGGTCCGGTTGCTCCAGTTGCTCCTGTGGCTCCAGTTGATCCGGTTGCGCCAGTTGCTCCGGTGGGACCAGTTGCTCCTGTTGCACCTGTAGGTCCAGTTGCTCCTGTTGCTCCTGTAGGGCCAGTTGCGCCAGTACCACCTGTTGCACCTGTAGGGCCTGTTGCTCCAGTTGCTCCGGTGGGACCAGTAGATCCAGTTGCTCCAGTTGCTCCAGTTGCACCCGTAGGGCCAGTTGCACCCGTAGGGCCAGTTGCACCCGTAGGGCCAGTTGCTCCGGTTGCTCCTGTGGGACCGGTTGCTCCAGTTGCTCCAGTTGCACCCGTAGGGCCAGTTGCTCCGGTTGCTCCTGTGGGAGCGGTTGCTCCGGTTGCTCCAGTTGCACCAGTGGCACCCGTAGGTCCAATTGCAGTTGGGCCAGTTGCTCCAGTGGCTCCAGTTACACCGGTGGCTCCAGTTGGTCCAGGATCTCCACTAGGTCCTTGTGTTCCAGTTGGACCATTAATACCATCTAAATTTATATTCCAACAGCCACCAATAGGCGAAAGAATATTTCCAGACGGATCAGTAGTTCCATTATAATTTACAATATTTATTATTTGTAATTGACCACTGGATGAGTCATACAAAGAAACAGTTGCTTCAAATGTTCTAAGTGGTATGAAACTAGGATCAGTAACTATAATTGAATTACCAGGTATATAAGCTAAACCTGGTTCTACATATATCTCATACGGAGCCCCAATATTTGTAATATTAGCAGAAGGATCAAATAAAGGCTGTATACTTCCACATGATTTTGTTAAATATCTATCACCAGAAGTTCCAGTCGCTCCAGTTGGTCCATCTATACCAGCAGGTCCTTGTGGTCCTTGTGGACCTTGTGGGCCTGCTGGACCAGTTAATCCAATACCAGGCAAACCTTGATTACCTTGAGCGCCTTGTGGGCCTTGTGGACCTTGTTGACATCTAACTGGACAACATCTAACTTGCTGATTATATTTTTTATAATTTGGATAGGACATGTATATATATATATAATTATAGAAATGTTATTAATTCTAAATTTAAATTAATTAATAATATTTTTTGGTAGATTATATTTTACAATTATATATTATACTATATGTCTTCATACAATAATTATTATAATAAGCGATCTAGTAATTGTAATAAAGAAATAGGTCCTCAGGGTGCTCAAGGCCCGATAGGTCCTCAAGGACCTTTAGGTCCAATAGGTCCGGCAGGAGAATCACAATTTGGTGGTCCTCAAGGACCTACTGGTCCACAAGGTTCCGTAGGAGCCAATGGTGTAGGAAATATTTCTGTAGGACAATATAGCGGTAGTAATGTAGATTTTTCTTATCAAAACATAAATACCCTTTTATTTGATAGTAGTTCTGGATTAACAGTCGATTTATGTAATAATATATTAACAGATATTTCTAGTGTATTAATTTCTTTAGGCGGTTCATTTAAATATTGGGACATATCTGGATCAAATATTTTAGAAGCTACAGGTCAAGATACAATTAAATTTATTAGTGGTTCAAATATTAATTTTGATTCATCAAACAATAGTAATCCTAAATCTTTTACTATAAATGCATTACCACAATTAAGCACAGAAATAATTGATGGCAGTAATACGTTAATATTACAATCAGGATTTAATTTTTGCCCAACAGATGCATGTGGTCAAGATTTAGGATCCATTACACGACCATGGGGTACGGGATATTTTGACAATAGTACTATCTATCTAGGACAGACACGATTTAGTGCTAGTAATGATGGTAAATTTAAGGTAAATGATAAAGAATTATTTGAAGATATTGCTGAAGATTTACAAAATCATACATTGATATTAGATATATCAAATGAAATAACAAGTATAAAACAAAACATTACTAAAAATAGTAATGATATAACTAATAATTTAAATAATATCAATAATTTAAACAATAGATTAGTTAGTATAGAAAATCGTCCTATAACAGATTCCGAACAAGTAAATGCGAATACAACTACATTACAAGACTTAAGTAGCCATGTATATGGATTATCGTTTGAGCAAGCAGACTTAACGGATTTATCGAATCAAGTATCTGTAAATACATCAAATATTCAAGATTTAAGTGGGTATGTATATGGATTATCGTTTGAACAAGCAGACTTAACAAACATCACAACTATATTACAAGATTTAAGTGGGTATGTATATGGATTATCGTTTGAACAAGCAGACTTAACAAACATCACAACTATATTACAAGACTTAAGTGGGTATGTATATGGATTATCGTTTGAGCAAGCAGACTTAACAAACATCACAACTATATTACAAGACTTAAGTAGCCATGTATATGGATTATCATTTGAGCAAGCAGACTTAACGGATTTATCTAATCAAGTATCTGTAAATACATCAAATATTCTAGATTTAAGTGGGTATGTATATGGATTATCGTTTGAACAAGCAGACTTAACAAACATCACAACTATATTACAAGACTTAAGTAGCCATGTATATGGATTATCATTTGAGCAGGCAGACTTAACAAACATCACAACTATATTACAAGACTTAAGTGGGTATGTATATGGATTATCGTTTGAGCAAGCAGACTTAACGGATTTATCTAATCAAGTATCTGTAAATACATCTAGTATTATAGATATAAATTCAAGTGTAAATCAAAATTATTTATTAATTCAAGATTTATCTACAACATTATATGATTTTTCAAATATAGATATAGTTGATTTATCTTATGCAATATCCGATAACACACTTAATATTCAAAATAATACTGTAAACATTCAAGATTTATCTACCGCTCTTCATAATACAAGTTTTGGAGATATACTAGATATATCGAATCAAGTATCTGTAAATACATCAAATATTCAAGATTTAAGTGGGTATGTATATGGATTATCATTTGAGCAAGCAGACTTAACAAACATCACAACTATATTACAAGACTTAAGTAGCCATGTATATGGATTATCATTTGAGCAAGCAGACTTAACAAACATCACAACTATATTACAAGACTTAAGTAGCCATGTATATGGATTATCATTTGAGCAAGCAGACTTAACGGATTTATCGAATCAAGTATCTGTAAATACATCAAATATTCAAGATTTAAGTGGGTATGTATATGGATTATCGTTTGAACAAACAGACTTAACAAACATCACAACTATATTACAAGACTTAAGTAGCCATGTATATGGATTATCATTTGAGCAAGCAGACTTAACAAACATCACAACTATATTACAAGACTTAAGTAGCCATGTATATGGATTATCATTTGAGCAAGCAGACTTAACGGATTTATCTAATCAAGTATATGTAAATACATCAAATATTCAAGATTTAAGTGGGTATGTATATGGATTATCGTTTGAACAAGCAGACTTAACGGATTTATCTAATCAAGTATCTGTAAATACATCCAGTATTATAGATATAAGTTCAAGTGTAAATCAAAATTATTTATTAATTCAAGATTTATCCACAACATTATATGATTTTTCAAATATAGATATAGTTGATTTATCTTATGCAATAATCCATAATACATTAAATATTCAAAATAATGCTACAAATATACAGGATTTATCTAGCGCTCTTCATAATACAAGTTTTGGAGATATACTAGATATATCGAATCAAGTATCTGTAAATACATCAAATATTCAAGATTTAAGTGGGTATGTATATGGATTGTCGTTTGAACAAGCAGACTTAACAAATATTTTATCTGATATAAGTGATATATCAACCAATTTAACTGATCTATCTGGGGAAATACATAGTAAAGTAAATATTAATAATCAAGATATTTTAACATTAACTGACAAGGTGCATGGGGTTACTAGTTATAAATCAGGTATTTCGCCAATATTTACAAATTCGAACCAACCATCAGTTGAAATATTGAAAGATTATTATTTAATACCTGAAATAGATAGTTTGCAAAATATTGGTCATGGTGCAGGAGGAGGTGTTTTATCTGGTCCATTAAGACGATGGAATGAAGGTCATTTTAGTGGAACCGTTTATGCTGGAGGATTTTCATCGGGTGGTTCAAATGAAGAAGATCCTAATGAAAAAATAACATTAAATAGTTCAGGTATAACTATACAAACATCTAAAGAGGATGCAAATACTGATTCAAAACTCAGATCGTATACAATAACATCTGATTTATTAGGCGAAAGAAATATGAGATCAGTTATTGATCCTGCATCAACATACGGACGATTAGTTATATCGCCAAACTATAGCGATCAGTTAAAATCAAATTATGATCAAGGAGGAGTAGATATATCTGGCGCATATCTACGAATTATAAATAATCATAAAGAACTGGCAAGTAGTGCTTTTTCTAATAATCAAATAGATTTAGAATTGTTTCAAATAGGGAATTCAGAAAAAGAACATAATCATGTAACTCAGTTATTTACCATAGGTAGTAAATCGGATACAGGAGTATATAAATCTCAAGCAGAAACTTCAAAACAATCGGCAATTGTATTAGAGCCTACAAAAAATGTTTTAACCAAATTATCAAATAATAATCAATCAAATGTTAATTTTTCTCAACAAGACATTGATGATGCAAGTGGTTATTCAATGTCATTTTATATAAAATCTGATGGATTATTGACTGATACAGATTATCCTGCAATGCATATATCAAATAGATCTACTGTATCAATAAATGCACCTACTGAAATAAATGACGCTATAATTGTTAATAAATATCTACAATTAAAAAGTGATGCTACAATTATTGATAATAATAATAAAGCTTATGCGTTTAGACAATTAGAAAGTACATCTCAAATATCTGGATACATCCAAACACAATTTAAAAATACTGAGTTTTCTGATTACATAGCGCCATCATATTTAAATCCTGCTAATTCATATGATTTGAATATAATACCAACTCAGAAAGATAATAATATAGTAACAAATATTAGATTAAATTATATTACTTCGGGACAACCTGGTGAGAAATTAAGAATTCAAATAGGTTTTAATGTATTTTCGCTAAATTATGAAGAAATTATTGGAGATGAAACAATAGGGACAATAAATACAAGTAATTTAGAACAGACATATAGTTTTACTTATATTAATAAATCTATTGCAAATGTTTCTCATTATTATTGGGTAAAAGTGCAACGGGTAAATGATGGAACAGTATATGATTTAGATAGTTCATCACAAACAAGAATAATAAATAAACCAGGAAATTTAATAATGTTACAAGAAGTAATTGGTAGTAATATTGTTTCGGGAGAAAATACAAATTGGAGTGTAGGAAATAATAATTCATTAAATTATTCTCAAGGAAATGTTGGGATTAATGCTAGTAATCCTGATGAAAAGTTAGTAGTTGATGGTAATATAAAAATAATCGGTTCAAATAACTATTTAAATATTCCGTCAAATCCACCATTAAATTATAATTCTCCTGGAAAAAAAGGTGATATAACATGGGATGAAAAATATTTTTATGTATGTATTAACAATAATTTATGGAAAAGATCTATATTTTTCACAGAACAATGGTAATAATATAATATTTTATTAATAGAATATATTATATTAATATATAGATGAGTGATAGAAAACAACTATTTAACCCAAACTTAAATTGGGAGACGCAAGAAGAGATACACTTTACCAATATTAAATTAAACGGGGCAATAGATTTAGAACGCATTAAAATAGCTGGTGCATCCCCTGGTGTAGGAAAAGTTATGAAGATACAAAGTAATGGTAAAGTCGGATTCGATAATCCAGATAATGGTCCAGAAGGAGCACAAGGCGCACAAGGCGCAAAAGGTATATCTGGAGGCGATGGTGCACAAGGTGACCAAGGATCTCAAGGTGACAGAGGTTTTCAAGGAGATAGAGGGTTTCAAGGTGTAACTGGCGCCCAAGGCGCACAAGGCGCACAAGGAAATCAAGGAACTCAAGGTGCTCAAGGAAATCATGGAGCACAAGGTGCAATAGGTGCGCAAGGTGTATCAGGGCCTAGGGGAGTTCAAGGTGATCAAGGATTGCAAGGATCGCAAGGCTCACAAGGAGCACAAGGAGCACAAGGAGCGATTGGTGTGCAAGGAGCGAGTGGTGCGCAAGGTAATCAAGGTGATCTTGGAGATACAGGAGCACAAGGAGGAACTGGAACACAGGGAGCGAGTGGTGCGCAAGGTAATCAAGGTGATCTTGGAGATACAGGAGCTCAAGGACCTCAAGGGGCTACAGGATCTCAAGGGGCTACAGGAGATACAGGTGCACAAGGTTCTCAAGGGGCTACAGGAGATACAGGCGCACAAGGTTCTCAAGGTTCTCAAGGAGATCAAGGAGATACAGGAGCACAAGGAGCACAAGGAGCAACTGGAGTACAAGGAGCAACTGGAGTACAAGGAGCACAAGGAAATCAAGGAAATCAGGGTACTCAAGGAGATCAAGGAGCTCAAGGCGCTCAAGGAAATCAAGGTGCTCAAGGAAATCAAGGTGCTCAAGGAAATCAAGGTGCTCAAGGAGATCAAGGTGACATTGGTTCTCAAGGTGCAACAGGAAGTCAAGGGGCTCAAGGAGCAACCGGTTCTCAGGGTGAACAAGGTGATATAGGAAATCAAGGTGCTCAAGGTGCACAAGGTAATCAAGGAAATCAGGGTGCTCAAGGTGCTCAAGGAAATCAAGGTGCTCAAGGTGCACAAGGTAATCAAGGAAATCAGGGTGCTCAAGGTGCTCAAGGATATGCAGGACCACAAGGTTCTGATGGAAATTTTGGAGGAGCTTCATTTGAATATGATTTTATAACAACTACATTAATTCAAGATCCAGGTCAGGGAAATATTTCATTGAATAATAGTAGTCAAAATGCATCTACATTTGTACTATTAGATGATAAAGATATTGCTGATAATGACATACAAAATTATTTAAGAACAATAGATGATAGTACATCTACAATAAAAGGTCATGTCAAGTTAAGTAAAAAAAATGATAATTCTGAATTTATATTATTCACAATAAATAATTTATCTGAACAATCTGGATATTTTAAAGTATCTATATCAAATGTATCAAGTTCCTCAACATCTCCATTTATAAATGGTGATAATTTAATAGTTACATTTGCAAGAACTGGCGATAAAGGAAACCAAGGTGCTCAAGGAACCCAAGGTGCTCAGGGAAATCAAGGTGTTCAAGGAGATCAAGGTGCTCAAGGACCAATAGGTGTTCAAGGAGATCAAGGTGCTCAAGGTAATCAAGGAGCTCAAGGTAATCAAGGAGCTCAAGGCCCAAGAGGTGCTCAAGGAAATCAAGGGGAATTAGGAGATCAAGGTGCTCAAGGAAATCAAGGTGCTCAAGGCCTAAGAGGTGCTCAAGGTGCTCAAGGCGCTCAAGGTGCTCAAGGACCAATAGGTGTTCAAGGTGCTCAAGGACCAATAGGTGTTCAAGGAGATCAAGGTGTTCAAGGAGATCAAGGTGCTCAAGGTGCTCAAGGGGATCAAGGTGATACAGGGGCACAAGGTTCTCAAGGTTCTCAAGGAGATCAAGGAGATACAGGAGCACAAGGAGCACAAGGAGCAACTGGAGTACAAGGAGCACAAGGAAATCAAGGAAATCAGGGTACTCAAGGAGCAACAGGCACTCAAGGAAATCAAGGCGCTCAAGGAAATCAAGGCGCGCAAGGAGCTAGAGGACCACAAGGAGCACAAGGTAATCAAGGAGCACAAGGTAATCAAGGTAATCAAGGAAATCAAGGCGCTCAAGGCGCTCAAGGAGCACAAGGTAATCAAGGAAATCAAGGAAATCAAGGCGCTCAAGGCGCTCAAGGTGCGCAAGGAGCTAGAGGACCACAAGGAGCACAAGGTAATCAAGGTGTGCAAGGTAATCAAGGTAATCAAGGAGCACAAGGAAGTTATGGAGGTGTATCATTTGATTATTTTTTTCATCCTGATACTAGTGATTTTGATCCCAGTCCAGGTGGATTTAAATGTAGTAATAATCCAGATCAATCTGATAGTGATGAATTATATATATCGGAATCAACCATGTCTATAAATGCACTATTATATTCATATTATACTAGCTTAGATGGTATTTTAAATAACAATATGAAAGGATATATAAAAATATTTAATAAGCATGATAATAATAAGTTTTTGCTCTTTAAATTTTATGATATAACATATAGAGGGAAGTATTTTGTATTTAAAGTGTCTCAAGTGGGATATTCCAGTACAAATCCATTTATATCAAATGATAAATTATTGCTTAGTTTTTCAGGAAATGGTAATACAGGAAATCAAGGTGCACAAGGTAATCAAGGTAATCAAGGAGCACAAGGAGCACAAGGAGCAACCGGTGCACAAGGTAATCAAGGAGTGAAAGGTAATACAGGGTCTACTGGATCTCAAGGAGCAACAGGTAATCAAGGTAATCAAGGTAATCAAGGAGCTCAAGGTGCACAAGGTAATCAAGGTAATCAAGGTAATCAAGGTGCGCAAGGAGCTCAAGGATCTGTAGGTAATATTGGTCCGAAAGGAAATACAGGTAGTACTGGTGCACAAGGGGCAACAGGAAGTACTGGAAACCAAGGATCACAAGGTGCGCAAGGTGCAACTGGAGCTACTGGTATTGTAGGATCAAAAGGAAATACTGGTTCTACTGGAGCACAAGGAGCAACTGGAGCACAAGGAGCAACAGGAAGTACTGGATCTACTGGAGGAACGGGAGCACAGGGTGCTGTAGGTAGTAATGGATCATCCGGTCCAAGAGGATATCAAGGATATCAAGGTGCAAAAGGAAGCACAGGTTCTACTGGAGGAACGGGAGCACAAGGAGCAGTAGGATTTCCAGGAGCAACTGGAGCACAAGGAGCTAAAGGAAGTACTGGATCTACTGGAGGAACGGGAGCACAAGGAAATACAGGTTCTACTGGTGGAACGGGAGCACAGGGTGCTGTAGGTAGTAATGGATTATCCGGTCCAAGAGGATATCAAGGATATCAAGGTGCAAAAGGAAGCACAGGTTCTACTGGAGGAACGGGAGCACAAGGAGCTAAAGGAAGTACTGGATCTACTGGAGGAACAGGTGCACAAGGAGCTAAAGGAAGTACTGGATTTACTGGAGGAACAGGTGCACAAGGAGCTAAAGGAAGTACTGGATCTACTGGAGGAACGGGAGCACAAGGAGCACAAGGAGCAAAAGGAAATACAGGTTCTTTTGGTGGAACGGGAGCACAAGGCGCACAAGGTCCTCCAGGTCTATCTTCCCAAATGTCATGCGAAGAAGTATGTTTCTGTGTTGAAGCTTTTGGTTGTAGTAGTGGTGGTGGTGGTGGTATGGAACCAATAAAATTTACAGCAGGGCATTATTATGAATTGGGAGAGGATTTAACTAATAATATAGGAGGACCTGTTATTTTAAATAATAATAAAATATATTCAACAAACTTACCCGAAGACAAAAGAATCATCGGATTCTTAGGTCAATTAACATCGGGAGCAAATTCTATTGATAATATTTCAAAAACTAACATTGGTTATGTAATTGGTTTAGGAGATAGTTATAGTTGGGATAAAAAAACAGAAGTAGATTCATCTGGAAATTATACTACTTCAACAAAAAAAGTAATTACTGGAATAAATGTATGCAATGAAGGAGGTCCAATAGAAGTAGGTGATTTATTAGTATCTAGTAGTAAATCTAATTTTTTCAAAAAGCAATCTGATGATTTGTTAAGAAATTATACTGCTGGACGAAGTATGCAAAATATTACATTCGATAGTAATGGAGAAGCTAAAGAAGTATATTGTATTATGATTTGTGGTTAATTCGAAATAATAATAATAATAATATAACTATAAATATTATTATTATGACAGACTGGAGAAATATAACATGGATAATGCTCCATACTTATACAGTAAAAATAAAAACTGATATAGTAATTAGTAATATAAATGATATTAAAAAATTTTTATATTTAGTAATAAATAATTTACCATGTACATTTTGTGTTCAAAAGTCAAATAAATATTTTACCCAACATATAAAAAGTATAATAGATAAACCATCATTAATATTATTTATGTATAATTTCCATAATATGGTTAATTTAGAATTGAATAAACAACAATTCGATTATTTATTAATAGACAGGTATTATTTAACAAAAAGAAAGGAGATATTTAATTTATTTAATAACTTACCTTCGTATAATAACGAGATCAAATTACATTTACTCAATAATAACTGGTTTAATGAATAAATAATTGTTATTATTGAAAAAAATATATTATTCATATAAATTATAATGTCTACCGAACTACTCAACCCAAATAGGACATGGACCATCGGTACAGGTGGTCAACTTTCAACTGTATCAGCTAGTACTGTTAAAGGTGATACTATTAGCGCAAAAACAACAGGAGGTACTGTAACTTTAGATTCTGCGGTTAAATTCAATGGTGGAATTGATTTAAATGGACAAACAATATCTGGTAATAATGGTTCTTTAAATGGATTTAGTAATATTGCTAGTGCAAATATAGCCGCTAGTACTGGTTTTACTGGTAATTTAACTGGTAATGTTACTGGTAATGTTACTGGTACTGTTTCTTCTATTGCTAATCACACAACAACTAATTTAGATGAAGGTACTAATCAATACTTTACAGATGCTCGTGCACGTGGCGCCGTATCTGTAACTGATGCTGGAGGTGATGGTTCATTAGCATACAACTCTACTACTGGTGCTATTACATACACAGGACCTTCTGCATCTGAGACAAGAGCTCATTTCAGTGCTGGAACCGGTATTGCATATAATGCAACTACTGGAGAAATTTCTGCTCCACAATCTCTTTCCAGTGGATCCGATGTAACATTCAATACTGTGACAGCAACAAATGGTGTTACAGGTGATTTAACTGGTGATGTTACTGGTACTGTTTCTTCTATTGCTAATCACTCAACAACTAATTTATCTGAAGGAACTAATCAATACTTTACAAGTGCTCGTGCTCGTGGAGCTGTCTCTGTAACTGATAATGGTGGCGATGGTTCTTTATCATACAATTCTACTACTGGTATTGTTACATATACTGGACCTTCTGCAGCTGAAACAAGAGCTCATTTTGCAGGAACTACTAATCAAGTTACTATTAACAATGGTACTTTATCTTTACCTCAATCTATTGCATCTACTAGCGATGTAACATTCAATAGTGTCAGTGCTAATATTAGTGGTAATGTTACTGGTGATGTGACTGGTGATGTTACTGGTACTGTTTCTTCTATTGCTAATCACTCAACAACTAATTTATCTGAAGGAACTAATCAATACTTTACAAGTGCTCGTGCTCGTGGAGCTGTCTCTGTAAATGATAATGGTGGCGATGGTTCTTTAGCATACAATTCTACTACTGGTATTGTTACATATACTGGACCTTCTGCCTCTGAAACAAGATCTCATTTCAGTGCTGGTACAGGTGTTTCCGTATCAGATGGCCAATTCTCTATTGGACAAGCTGTTTCTACAACATCCAATGTTACATTTGCTACTGTATCTGCAGCTGTCACAGGAACTGTTTCTTCTATTAGTAATCATAATACTGATGTTCTTGATGAAGGATCAACAAACCAATACTTCACTGAAGCACGTGCTCGTGCCGCCGTCTCTGTAACTGATGCTGGAGGTGATGGATCTCTTGCTTATAACAATTCTACAGGTGCTATTACATACACAGGACCTTCTGCCTCTGAAACAAGATCTCATTTCAGTGCTGGTACAGGTGTTTCCGTATCAGATGGCCAATTCTCTATTGGACAAGCTGTTGCAACTACTGATGCTGTAGAATTCTCATCAGTTACTGCTAATTTAACCGGTAATGTTACTGGTGATGTTAGTGGTAAAGCCGGAACTGTTACCTCTCTTGCTGGTAATAACACTGATGGTCTTGATGAAGGATCAACCAATCAATACTTTACATCTGCTCGTGCTCGTGGAACCGTTTCTGTTGATAATGCAGGAGGTGATGGTTCATTAGCATACAACTCTACTACTGGTGTTGTTACATATACTGGTCCTAGTGCATCTGATACAAGAGCTCATTTCAGTGCTGGTACAGGTGTTTCCGTATCAGATGGCCAATTCTCTATTGGACAAGCTGTCGATACTAATTCCAATGTCACATTTGGTAGTGTAATTGTCAATACTGAACCTACCCAATCAGGACATCTTGCAAATAAAGCATATGTTGATGCTACTGCTCAAGGTCTTGATGTAAAAGACTCTGTCAGAGCAGCCACTACTGGTAATATTACACTATCTAATACTCAAACTATTGACGGTGTTTCTCTTGCTTCTGGAAATAGAGTATTAGTTAAAAATCAAACTGATGCTACAGAAAATGGTATTTATATTGTTGTTGATGGAGGCAATTGGACAAGATCAAATGATATGGATGCCCCTTCTGAAATTAAAGGTGCGTTCACATTTGTTGAAGAAGGTACAAATAACGCTGCAGCTGGTTTTGTTCAATCTGGAGCCGGTACTATAACTATCGGTACATCTAATATTGAATTTACACAATTCTCTGGTGCTGGTAGTGTTACTGCTGGTGAAGGTTTAGATAAAACAGGAAACACACTATCAGTAAAAGCAGCACAAACACAAATTACAGATGTTGGAACATTAAATTCTTTAAATATGGGAGGTTCCATTGATTTAAACAATAACAATATTGTTAGTGGCGGTTCTATTACAGCATCTACTTTCACTGGTGATGTAACTGGCAATGTTACTGGTACTGTTTCATCTCTTGCAAATCACGATACTGATGATGTAGCTCAAGGTGTAAATAATAAATATTTTAGTAACGAACTGGCTCGTGGTGCCGTCTCTGTAACTGATGCTGGAGGTGATGGTTCATTAGCATACAACTCTACTACTGGTGCTATTACATACACAGGACCTTCTGCCTCTGATACAAGAGCTCATTTCAGTGCTGGTACAGGTGTTTCCGTATCAGATGGCCAATTCTCTATTGGACAAGCTGTTTCTACAACATCCACTGTTACATTTGCAGGTGTATCTGCTCCTGTAACTGGTGATGTAACTGGTGATGTAACTGGTGATGTTACTGGTACTGTTTCTTCTATTGCTAATCACTCAACAACTAATTTATCTGAAGGAACTAACCAATATTTCACTCAAGCACGTGCTCGTGGTGCCGTCTCTGTAACTGATGCTGGAGGTGATGGTTCATTAGCA
>Ga0255773_10003465_pt1 | contig 13948 bp, 14 predicted proteins | sample 011ome_17_FD_179971 | JGI IMG/M metagenome (GOLD analysis project Ga0255773, IMG submission 179971) | Coastal salt marsh microbial communities from the Groves Creek Marsh, Skidaway Island, Georgia - 011502XT metaG (version 2) | ecosystem: Environmental > Aquatic > Marine > Intertidal zone >...
TTTTCATCATCATTGTATTCGATTAAACCATTAACACCTTGCCATCCAACTTTACCAATGTTGTAGTAATCAATTTTAGGACCTCTGATTCCAGTATCTTGGAATGGAGATGCCTCTACAAGAGTTTCGATGATTTGTCCACCTGAGTTTTTGTTACCAGTTGAGTAGTACCCATCTAATCCCATTAAATCATTAAGAACTCTGTAATGGTAACCTGTATAATCTCTCAAATCAACACCGATTGAGTATTTGAATTTACCACTATTGATTTCTAAGTTAGAGATTGCTCCAACCCAGTCATGAGAGTTCATAGATGCTCTTCTGATAAGTGATGCTCTGTTTACACCATCTTCTCTGAATCCATTTGAACCAATCAATCCACCTGCAAAGTTTCCAATACCACCAGTATAAGGTGAAGTACTTGCTCTGTTCTCAGCAACTAATGCATCGAAATCAATGAATCCATCTGCAGTTCTAGCTCCTCTACCTCCTTCAAGGTAGTGTTCTGTAAGGTCTTTTCTAAATGGTAAAACATCTAAAGTAGAATTACGATAGTTGTTCCCACGAGGACCAGTTCCTCCACCTCTACCAGCAGAACCATAGAATGAAGTTGCTAATTTAACGTTATCAGCAATATCCCAATCCCAGTTAAATGTTGCAAGTGGTTTGTTGTAGAAGTTTCTTCTTAAAGAATATTCTTCACCATTTAATACACCACCATTTGAATTCCATCTTGGGTCAATTCCTTCTTCACCAAAGTTTTGGTAATCTCTAATAGATACCCAAACATCTCTTTGGTGGTGCCATTGTCCTGCACCTAAGATAGAAAGGTTTAACGCATGATTTGAATCCTCAGGTGAGTAACCTAAAGCAAAGAAGTAAGTTGTTCCAGCACCAGAAGTGTTGTAGATGTAACCATCTCCTTGCCACTTAGAAAGTAAAACAGAGGTTGCCCATCCATTCTCATTCTTACCTGTGTTGTAAGCAACTGTGGTTTTAAGGAACCCATCGTTACCTGCAACTTGTGCGATTGAACCACCTTCTTCTTTTTCAGCGGCTTTTGTAAAGATTGATACAGTTCCACCTACCGATGGTACAGCCAATCTTGATGCTCCAAGTCCTCTTTGAATCTGAATACCTGATGCAACATCAGTTAATCCAGCCCAATTTGACCAGTACACCCAACCATTTTCCATATCATTTACTGGTTGCCCATTGATAAGAAAAGATGTGTTTCTTTGGTCAAAACCTCTTAACGAGATTCTTGAATCACCATAACCACCACCTTGTTTGGTAGCGTACACACCGGGTGTCTTGTTCATAATTTCAGGGAACTCTTGATTCCCCACTTTAAGAGCAATCTCACTTGCTCCGATTGTAGATACTGCTACGGGTGTTTCTCTCACTTTCGCGATATCAATCACACCAGAAGTAACCACAATTTCATCGAGTTCAGTTGCCGAAGCCAAAAGTTCTACAACAATTCCATCTGCTGCAGTTACCTCTTGAGTTTGGAATCCAATGTAAGTGATAACCAAAGTATCACCTGCACTTGCATCCAAAGAAAAAGTTCCATCAAAATCTGTGGTAGCTCCAACTGTTGTTCCTTTAACAACAACTGTAGCACCAGGTAGACCTTCAGAGGAACCCGCTTCAACTACTTTACCCTTAACTTGTGCTAATGCACTCAATGATGATAACATCATCAATCCAACTAAAAGTAGTTTTCTCATAATTAAATTTCCATTTTTAAATTAAACATAACTAATTGCATACAACGATTCCCCCTTACCGGAATCGAGGTAAATTTTAATATTTTCATAAGTACTTGTGCTTGTAAATTCCCCAAAATTGGGGGTGAGAGTAGAATCACAACTTTCGTTGTTTATCATATCTTGTAGATTATTAGTGTAAACCTTTTTCATCTTTCAATAACTATTGTATATATCCAAAAAAATTGTTAAGAAATTGTAACTTTTTTATTTGTAAGTGTTTAGTTGATTCTCAATTCTTTCCTTGAGTGTATCATTATAGACTGTTGGTAATACTTCTTCCAACAATTTTTTGATTTTCTCTTTTGATTTTTGTTTTGAGAACCGAACATTTTCTCGTTCTACATAGTAAAGGTAGAATGCAGTTTCATCTATCTTTTTTAATTTATTCTCATATTTTGAAATACGAGAATCTACAATTCTATTATCTGTTGTAGAATTGTTAGGAACATATCCTTTGTAAAGTTCATCCAATCTACCTTTGAGATATTGGATTTCCATTAACTTACTTATTGTTTCGTGATTCATAATGCCACTATTTGAATTATACAAGACATAAATGTTATTTCTTTATCCACCACTAATGCATCTTTGTGTTGTGATTCTGAAAGTATGAGGATAATATTTGAGGTATTGTTACCACCATACTCATCAACTTTTTCATAAAGGAATGAATATAGTTCTGTGAAATCTTGGATTCTTGCATCAGCAACTGCTTGTCTGATATTCTTCCACTTGTTTCTACCAACATCAGATGATTTTAAAATCTCAACTACCTTTGATTTGATATCTGAATCAATTACAGAGGTTGTATCGAGTTTTAATTTTCCTTTGGAGGAATTCAACTGACAGGTATTGATAATCTTTCTAATATCAGGATATGAACTGTCAATGATAGGTACGAGGTCTTTTGGTTCGAAACTTACACCTTCTTTATCCAAGATTTGTGAGATTTGTACCGCAACATCTTTTTTGGTTGGTGGTACGATTTGAAAAGTTTGACAACGAGATTGGATTGGGTCAATAACTTTCTCTACATAATTACAAGTTAGAATAAATCTACAATGTTTTGAGAAAGTTTCCATTAGATTTCTAAGGATTGCCTGTGCATTTGGTGTCATATAATCAAACTCATCTAAGATGATTACTTTCATATCCTTAAACCCAATAGTAGAAGCAAAACCTTTTACTTTGTTTCTAACTGTATCAACATTGTTTTCATCTGAAGCGTTGATGATAATGTGGTCACAATTGATTGAATTAACAATCAACTTTGCTAAGGTTGTTTTACCCGTACCTGCTTTACCAAAGAATAATAAGTGAGGAACATCACCGGTCTGAAGATAATCTGCTACCTTTTCTTTCAGATGTTCGTTACCAACGTATTCTGATAATTTACGAGGTCTATATTTCTCTACCCAAAGAGAATTATTTACTTTTTCTGTTGTGTTATCTTCAAAAAATGCCATGCTATATTAAATCTTTTTTTATATTTTCTGATTCTGCTATGTGAACTAAAGAGTTATTTGATTTTAAAATCGAATATCCTATTGCTAGACCTTCACCATTTCCTATTCCATCATAAACATTATGTTTAGTTAAAGAAGTGTGTTCGAATAAAGGTCGAATTAACTCAAAATGTTTTATAAAATTTTTCATTTTATTATTATAAGGTAATATGAAGATTCTTTCTAGTATGATTGGTATTAGTTTTAAATCAACTTCTGAACTAAAAAAACTTAGTATATTATCCCAATATCCATTTTCAAAATATTCACTCTCATGATTCACTAAATCATTTGCAGATTCTATATTTCCCCAATGTCCTAAATAATGTATATCTTTTATATTATTTAAATTCATCTTCCATACTTTATTAGGAACTTCTTTTAATCTACCAACATCTATATAAAGAATTGGTTTCTTTTTTTCAACTGATAATTTATATGTTAATGAAACTTTATCAAAATACCTAAAAAGGTTTCTTTTGTATTCTCTAACATCTGCGTTGTTTAGTGTATTTTTTAGTGTATCAACATCATTTGTATATACTACTAATTTATAATTATTTGGTATTAGATTATGATTCTCAATAAGAATATCTATATATTTTTTACCAAAGGCTATTAATAGTATATGCTCTTCCATATTAGAAGCTAGAACCTTTTACTTCTTTACAGAATTCAGCCAATCTTTCCATTTTTTCAATAATAGATTGTTTTCTATTTTCATCAATTTTATTGGTATTAAGTTCATTGATGAGCTCATTTATAGATTTTGCTACTACAATTAATCCATCTTCTTTTGAATTAAGATAGTTTTCTGATATTCTAAATTTGTGTGCTATTTGTTGTAAGTTTGCCATAATTATTATTTTTTGTGGAACACGAAAATCGGTTCGAATTTATATTGTTTACCTTGATACTCTACTGCGTTTTTGATACCACTCTTGGATGGGTCTAATCCAACCATTCGGGTCATCAACATTTTTAATTTACCTTTATACTCACATCCCAACTCGTTTAAGATATCAATTGAATCTTGTTCAAGTGGATAGTAAGTTGATTTACCAATCTTAATATCGGCTATATTCCAAAGAATATATCTATCATTTTTAAGATACTCATAAATTGTTGTTAGAGTAGGTCTTAAAAAGTTATCTCTCCAATCTTCATACTCACCGTATGCCTTGAACGATTGGTTCTCATCTTGTGAGTATTGTTCTCTGTTAAAGTAAGGAGGTGAAGTAAATGATAAATCTAGTTTACCTTTATACTTTTGGAACTTTGGATTGTTTGAAATAAGTTCTGAACCATCTTGGAATAGTTCGTAAGTGTTTCCTTGTTTTTCTACATCAAAGAAGGTGGTAAGTTTGTCTGAAAAATCATCTACACAATTATCGTTGTAGAATTTTGCCATATACTCGTAACGAGAAATACCCAACTCATCAATAAAGTTATCAGGGTTTGGGTCTGTACCAACATAGTGAATTTTCTTACGAGAACTCATTGCTCCTAAGATTCTACCACCCCAACCACTTGATGAATCATAAATATGTAATGGGTCATCTCCATCAATGTGTTTAGTGTAATTTTCGTAAATCCACTTTGCAGTTAGTGCAGGGAAGTTTACTGCAGGTTGTCCACAACTTAATCTGAATACTTGTAGAATACCAGGAAAAATACCATCTGTTTTATCATACCAACGAATTAAATAATGATACTTTTTCTTCGTACCATCTGCCATTTCATAACCATCTTCAATTTCACCAATATTAGAAAGTTGAGTTGAATTCAAATATCCACCATCTTTAAGTTCTTGAACTTGTTCTGCAGATAAATAAAGATTCCCAAATCCAACATACTCTGCATTGAAAGTACCATAATTACCAAGAGTATCTTCTTTTACTTTTGCAAGTGCAATCCCCAAATCAGAATATTTCCCATTAAAGATTTTACCTTCATGTACTTCTTTAATAAAAGTGTAACCATCTTGACCATCCCAAAAAGGATTTTCATCTTTTTTGTTGACAATAGAACGAGACCAAGAATACATAGAATCCCTTTTTACAGCTCGTTTCATAATCTTAACAAACTTCTCTTCCATTGTAGGGTCAGAAAAATGGTCATAGATACTCAATCCACCTTCAGCAGATTTACCAACTGATATTTTAGTTTTCAACATTGTTGGAAAGAACTGATTAACTACCGAAGCATCTTTGTTAAAGTTCTTAATGATACCCAAAGATTCTTCATCACCACTTAAATCTTTTTCCCAATAATCGGCAGGATTAGATTTAAGTTTCTTGAAGTTTTTAATGATACCCTTTTCATCTTTACCAATTACAGGTGGAGTTCCTCGTTCATCCCATTGTTTTGTGACCTCTTTACGAAGAAGTTTAGCCCAAGACACAAACTCATCATCAGTCATTTCAAGTAACTGATGATAAGTAGTATTGGATTTAAACTCGGAAAATTTACTTCGTTCGTAAAAGTAGTTCATTAAGATTGAATTTCTACAAGATAATAATTTGATTCGTAGTTATCGATTTCAAAGTGGATGTGTGATAATCCTTGTGATGAAATCTTCAAAGTGGCATCTGTTGCCTCTTTGTTTGCAACAAGTATCTCTTTTAAATATGTTGCCGAGAAAGAAATTGGTTCAATATCCCCATCACAAGTACAATCAACATCAATGTTAATTCGGTTTGTGTTGATGTTTGAAAAACCTAAAACGATTTGTCCTTTACCATCTTTACAAGTAAATGTAAAATTGTTTTCATCTAAAGCGTTTTTTGATTTAATAAATTTAGAAATAAAATTAGAATCTAATTTAATCTCCACATTAAAATCTGGTAATTGTTTTAAATCAGGTACATTAGGGATAACTGATAAATCAGCCAACATATAATTTACTGAGGTAGAACCATCTTTGAATTTTAAAGAAACTGGTTTACCATCGATATCGTTGATTGAAAAATCTACATCATTACCAAGAACTGATAACATTTTGTTAAGTCGTGTAGTATCATATACACCAAAAGATGCATCTGTACCATCAAACTCTTTCATAGTAACATTACCCAAAACAGATTTATCATCTGAAATGAATGATGTTGTTAGAGAACCATCTTTTGATTCCCATTTTACAGATTCTACTAAACCTGCAAGGTTGTACTTCGATACGAAGTGATTTAAACTTTGTTTTTCCATGTTATATTTTTAAAAGTTATACAAAGATACGAAATTATTTTTAATTATCCAAATTAAAATGAGAAAAACTTTTCAGCTGTTCTCTGTTCACTCACAACATCACCCCAACCAATCGAATCATAGAAATCTTGTAACTTACCTTGAAGTTCTCTTTCAAAGATTTTATTGTGGTCTGTGTATGTTTTGATGAAATCTTCTATTTCAGGTGGGTCTTGATAACCTGTGAAGGCTAACCCACTCAATCCAAGTGGATTATCTTTTAGATATACCCACTTTACTTTATCACCATTCTTCATTGGTTCGTATTTGAATGGTGCATCAAAATGTTTTAAACAATCGTTATATGCAATTGCTGCTTTAACATGAGCAGGAGTACCAGATGCCCATTGAAACAATTGTCTTTTACCTTTTGGCATATATTTTGTTAAATTCTTTACTGCTGAATTTTTAGCAATTACCTTTACATCTTGTTCTGTCATACTCTTTTTGAATGCAAGAACTTTATCTGATATTTCTTGTTCGGTTTCACCTCGTAGAATAGAGATGAGAACTTCTGCCATGATATCTTGAAACGCTTTGGGGAATGAACTTCTCTTTACATCTAATCCTTTTACATCGAGTTTATCTACTGGTACACCATTATCTGAAATAATCCATTGAGCATATCTTTTCTTAGCTACCCACAATCCTGCTTTTGCAACATACTCTTTTTTGATTTCCAATCTGTGTTTATCTTTGGAAACATTTAGAATCTTTTCAGATAACATATCATAGAAGTTATTCAGATAATCTTGCATCTCTTCAGCAATTCCATTTACATAACCAGCGATAGTATCTTGGTCTTGTTCTTTCCAATTAGGAATTCTTTTATCTAAAAGGGGTACTGCTGAGAAAAATACCGAATCAGTATCAATGTATATATTAGAGTCCAAATCAGGATTACCAAGCTCCTTGTTGTACTTGATGTTACCCATATCCGCAGTTGATTTAATAACTGTCTGTCCTGTTGTGGTAACAGCGGTAGCATTATCAACATCATAGAACCTAAAGGCAGGAAGGCCAAGGACACCATATAAAGAGTTAAGTAGAATTTTCTGAACCAGCTGACGTTTCGCATAATATGCGTATTTTTCTTTATCTCCTGCTTTTCCATACTTTTTCATTTCGTTCTTAAACTCAACTCGTTGATTAAACCAAATATCTAAGATACCGGGAATACAACCAACCGAATCGGTTCTGTAAAGAACTCCATTAGATGCAATCGAAAATTTAGATTGTTCTAAATACTTTTTTAAATTTTCTCGTGAAATTGCATCTTCACCGATATAATAAGTATCAACTTCTCCTTTTAAAAATTTATTAGCATCCCAATCTTGAACTTTACCAATTTTAGATTCTGGTGAAATATTCAAGGTCATAATAATAGAAGGATATAGAGAAGTTAAATCCAAATCATATACCCAATCGTACTTACCCACAATCGGGTCTTTTACATATGCACCAATAAACTTTTCTTCATTGTTATCACGAATGGCTTGCATTCTTTCTTGTCTATCTGCAGGTTTGTTTGGAGCAACTAACCCCTTTCTTCTTAGATATGTTAGCATCGCACCTTCTAAGTATTTAGACGAATAAACAAAATCCTCATAGGGGACGTGACCGGCATGTGCAATACCTCTACATAAATCAATGAAATCTAATTTCTTATCAAACTCTACTACCAATTCCACATCGACAAGGTTATACTCGATAAACTTTTCAATATCATCTCTGAATAACTGGTCTAAGTTTCCTTGATATTCAATCTTACCTCTACCTAATTCGATTTGAGCAACTGTATCAAGACGATAGTTTGGTAATTCCCCATAGTTGTATTTCTTATAAAGTTCAATATAATCCAAATAAGAAACTCCAGCCATAAAATATCTTTTACGATAAGGAGACCAAAAACATTGTCCTATTGGTGATAAACGATTCGCCTGTCTTTCACCTAACAATCTTTTGATTCTATTGTATAACATGGGTGTATCGAAATAATCAATGTTCCAACCTGTAACGATTGATGGGTTTATCATTTCGTAAAGTTCGAGATACTTCATCAACATATCTCGTTCATCCTTAAATGGAATCACGATTGCCTTATCAGTAGTTTTCTCTACCATCAAACCTTCTTTATCCATCACCAATACCCAATACTGATTAGTAGCAGAATCGTGGAGTGCAATAGAAGTGAGTTCGTTCTTTGCTTCTTCTGGATTAGGCAACCCACTTGTCATTTCACACTCAATATCGTAAGTTAGAACAACATGACCAGTTGATGGTTCATCTGATTCTGAATATAAATCTACTAAAGCTCGTGTAGTTTCAGGTACATCTGATTCAAATAACTCAGCATCATCCTTTTTAAACTTATAAATCTTTGTAAGTGTATCACCATAAATAGATTTATATTCACCTCGTTCAGCACGTTCGTATGCATATCGCGTATAAGGAAATGCTGAATATCCTCTATGGTCATCCCATAAATGGATTAGATTCTTTTCTCTCTGGTAATAAATGTTTTGGTACATTCAGTATTTTTAATTGTTTACAAAGATACGATTTATTTTTGAAATATCCAAATAGGTTCACAAAAAGTTTTATCTTGGTTCTCTTCTGATAATTTTAAAGTTTCTTCTGAGTATTGTTTATCATTATGGTCTGATGATTTAACTGTTCCTGCTCCACCACTATTAGGTCTCTTTGCCATTTCCATTCCAATACACCCTTTGTAAGTTAAACCTTCTGATTCTAAAAACTCACACATAGGTTGGGTGATTGCTCTCCAATCTTTACCTTTACCCTTTTCAGTTGTAAATACATCTGCAATATTAATAGCCATCTTACCACCTTTCTTTATAGTTGGTATGATTTTTTTAAGTGCTTGGTGTAAGAAATATTCATTCCATGCATCGATTGATTTATATCTTACCCAACTTTGAGTATCATCTTCACCATATCTTTCTACATTAAAATAAGGAGGAGAAGTGAAAACCAAATCAAAATAATCTTGGTAATCTGAATAATCAAAATCTTCTGCAGGTGATTGATGTAAATCTACCTTTGTTGGATTCTCAAAAAAGGTAGTGTGTTTTTGATAAAACTCAGCTTGTTGTTTATAGATTGGATGATTTTCTTTTCTCGGGTCTATACCAACATAATGTTCGATAGTTTCAGAAGCACAAGCCCCTGCCAGCCTATCTCCCCAGCCAGCTGAAAAATCTAACATCGTCTTACTTCCAAGATATTCTGTTAAACATTTGGTGACATTGGGTTTGTGTTGAGATGCGATATATTTACGAAGTGAAATCATTAATCTCAATTCTTTTTTTCCAATCTTATCCAACTTCAAACTAAATGCTGCACCCATTAAAGAAACCATAAATGCTCTAGTTCTCCATGTCCTTGCTGGGCCAGGATATCCACTCGAACATATTGACCATCTGTTTTGTTCTTGCCACCAGTTACTTGAAAGATTTCCTACATTATATCTTTTAAAGAAAAGAGGTTTACCTTCATAAGTTAGTGGGTATTTACTTTCTCGTGATTGTCTTTGAAACCATTCTTTTCCTTCTATCAATAACTCGTTCCAGCGAATTCCTTTTAATTTAAAGTAATCATCTCGACAATCTTCTTCTGTATATTTTTCTGTTTGATAAGGTAAAGGGTAAGTCATGCACAAATCTGCAAGTTTTTCTTTTACTTCATCTTGGGGATACATAGTTTTTATAGTTTCCCATTGTTCCTCATTTATTTCTAAATAAGGTTTCATTCCATAAAATTGCTGAAAGTAATCTTCTCCTTCGTACATTATTTTAAGTTTAATGATTTTCTATAAGAACCACCAATGTTCCAAAACAGAACTTTACCTTCGAGATTCTCAATATTATTTTCTAACCACCACCACATCTTGCGTTCCCAAAATTCATTCATATCGAATGGATATTCTGTAACTTCATCCATAAAATCATCGAATGCATATTCTGATTGATAAATGTGGATATTGTTTAAATCACCTGCCTTGTTCTCATTCAAAATCTTTTTAGTAGATTCGATTGAGGACATAGTAACTGTGTGAACTTGTCTCCTATTTTTAAGAATATCTTTCCAATCTTTATATTGTAAGAACTCTCTAATCAAACCAGATGCAGTAACCCCACTACCAATCGAAACAACAAGATGGTCAAAATCTTGTTCTGCTAGAACTTCTCTCATTCTCTCTTGCATATAAGAAACATAAGTCGGGTGGTTAAAAGCATAAGGTAATTGTTGCCACCCTTCTTTTTGGGCTATTCCACCGAGTTTATTTTCAAGTAGTTTCATCATGTTTGGTTTTAATGGATTTAACTTTGCACCATTACCTTTGATGATTTCTAATATTTCTGGTGGATATGATTTAGAGTTTGGATACGAAGATATAAACTCAATACCATATTCTTGACACAATACAGATAAAACCCAACCTGTCCAACTTCCATATACTGAAAGATGTGTTAGTGGTTTTGATTTATCAATGTAATCTGATTCCAATATTTTACGAATACCTTCAATCTTTGCCCAACGAGGAAGAGTTGTACCATTTCCAACTAAATCATCTCGTTTGACATAAACTGTCTTACCTTTTAATTTATATTCTTCTATTGGTGTCAGAACCATTCGTGTTGTATTTGTTTTTTAATTTTATTATATTCACCAATAAGGTTTTTCTTTTCACACTCAAAGATTTCACAATGTAAAGTGTTTATATCACCTTTTTCTTTTTTAGTATGAAAATTTGATTTGTTTTTTCCATTACCAAATCTATCGAATTGCTCTCTAAATATAACATCAGTTACAAACCATTTCTTTTTTTCAATCATTTTTTCGTTTTCAAATTTAAAATTAGTTTGTTCGTAATTTACATTTTGAAAATGTTCGAAGATTTCTTGGGTTTGTAAAGGAGTATCTAGGGTAATTCCATATGATGTCAAATATTTTCGTATGATTAAGTGGTTATGAACATTGCCATTTGCGTTTTTATCTTCATAACATAATCTCCGGTGATTGTTGTAGTAAGTATCAAAATCTTCTTTTGAAAGTTCTCCCTTTAAAACATCTCGATACTTGATACTCAACTTTGCATTAGTTTCATAAATTACATCTTCATATAATCCGGCAACTAAATGATTGGTTTGTATTTCTTGTAACATATAATGATATGCATAACAAACTTGAATATCAATCTTTCTTGAAATTCCTATTCTATCTATAATATCATTGATTATTTCACTTGCTGTATTCTTTGATACTTTTGGAACTTTAACTATTGTTAGAGGTATTCCAAATCCCTCGGCAATCTTACGAGAATAAAGTAAATCGTTTGTTTCGTAATCTTCTACTTGGAAAGTGAGAAGTTGTTTTGGAGGTTTGTTGATTTCCATTAACCCATATAATAACATTGATGAATCAATTCCAGCTGAGAATGATAGAGTATAATCAGTAGGAATTTGTTCTAATCTTTTTAATAAGATTTTTTTAAACTCCCATGACCATTTTGGATTTTCATCGAATACAAATGAGGGGTGGTATTTCATCTACCTAATATTTCTAAAAGTTGTTTTGTTTTTTTAGTTTCTTGGTTCATATCACCAAGATGACAAGAATTAGCAAGTACCGTAACTTTACCTAATTCTAACCCACTCTGTTCTGAAAGGAATTTACCCATTTCAACTAATGCTGTATAATCTGCATAACCTGATTTAGAGATTCTATTAGAACGAATCATTGAAGTTAAGTATAACTTACCATCTCGTGGTTTTAAATCAATAGCAACCATACAAGGTTGTGAATATGGGTTTCTAGCATCTTTAATTGGGTCAAAGATAATTAATTCACATCTTTTAACTGCTTTACCAGTCTTTAAGATTTTAATTACATTTTCAACTTGATTGAATTCACCTTTCCAATTAACCATTCTACCCCAATAGGATTGATACCAATGGTCTTTGATAAATTTATAATCTAAACCTTCTTCTGCCTCAAAGAAAGGATTATCTGCTTTTTTAGGTTCTGGTTGTAGAAAGGTTACTGTTTTAGCAAAATCGATTCTATCATCACCCATTACTTCTCTAAAGTGACCATCGAACCAATCATCTGATTCAAATTGGGTAATTTCAGTAACTACATTAAGTTCTTCGGTAAGATTTCCTACTCTACTTCCACTTGCAAGTAGATACTTAGATACTTTTACCCATGCATCACCAGGTGAAGTTGCCTCTATAACTGTCATATTCTAAATTTTATACAAAGATATGAAAATAATCTGAAAATTACAAGTGAGTCCAAGTCTTTCTTTTGCAAATTTCCTCTACGTTCCAAGTTGAAATTTTGAAATTGCGGGCAATAACAGAAGTAGAAAATCCTTTTGAATACAAATCTCGTATTTGTAAGACCTGTTCTGTTGTTAATTTTGCTCGTGGATGTGATTCTCCTCGTAACCGATTACTAAAAAACCATAAGGTTTTTGACATAAACTTATTATTTTAAATTCTTTCAATTGGAATAGTAATTAAATGATAATTACTATCTTGTGGATGTTTGTTTTTAAAATCAACTTTTGAATCGATTTTAAGTCTAAATGCAGTTTCAGTTTCTACATAATACAAAACTTTAGAGCCATCCATACTACTAAGTTTTTTACTCTTACTAATTGGAACTTTAGGAGTTCCTTTTACTACTTGTTCTTTTTCGGAGTTATCTACAAATTTTATTGATGCCATATATTAAGATTTATTTGATACAAAGATACGAAAAATATTTTAAACTACCAAATATTTTATGCACTTTTTAATTCGTTTAAGGCGTTCTTATAGGTAAGTTCTGATTGAAGTCCTGCATACCTACCAACTTCTTGACCATCTTGTTCGATGATAACTGTTGGTACTGAACGTACAAAATACTTCTGTGCAATTTCGAAATCTTCATCAATATTAATATCTGTGAAAGATATATCTGAATATCCTGTTTTTACTTTTTCCATTATTGGTGTTAACATTTTACATGGGCCACACCATTCTGCGTAGAATTTTTTTACTTCAATCATAATTTCTCCTATTTTAATTATTAACATTAACCATCGCAAGCAACACAATCGGGATCAACTGCACGAGTTGCGATATCACCTCTGAGTACTGATTCAGTTCTCATATAATATAACGTTTTGATTCCCTGCTTCCAAGCCTCCATAGTAACTTGATTTATCCACTTTGGAGATGCAATAGATGGGAACGCCAAGTTTAAGGAAACGGCTTGGTCAATATACTGTTGTCTTACACCAGCTTGTTTAACCAAGTCCATTTGGTTGATTTCCTTAAACGTTCTGAACACATCCTTGACAGGGTAGGTCTTTGATTTATCTTCTTCAGATACATCTGATAATTGTAACAT
>Ga0255773_10003469_pt1 | contig 13938 bp, 5 predicted proteins | sample 011ome_17_FD_179971 | JGI IMG/M metagenome (GOLD analysis project Ga0255773, IMG submission 179971) | Coastal salt marsh microbial communities from the Groves Creek Marsh, Skidaway Island, Georgia - 011502XT metaG (version 2) | ecosystem: Environmental > Aquatic > Marine > Intertidal zone > Salt...
TCATTCCATAGTACACAGTTCTAATAAAATGTCTACGGTAAATAAACTCTACCTCTCGCTATCGTCTCTACTATTTTCTCGCTATCTTCGCTCCTGGCTTTCACGCGGCGTCCATCAAAACCGTAGCGACTTTAATGCCGCCAAACTTCGCCTGTCGATAGACGTTGCCCCAACCGTTGACGCGTTTCATGTACGAGTACGCGACGGTTATTCGGATTTTGTTACCACCGCACGCATAATACGGATCGGCGATGACCGTCGGGTAGTGGAAGTGAACACCCGATTTTCCGGGTTCGATTTCTTTCAGCTTCGAGAAACGTTTGCCGTCGCCCGAAGAAACGGCTAACGAAAGTTTCTTGCGACCGGAAGAGGCGTCGTTAAAGGCTAACGCGATGACGTGTTTCAAACTTTGCTTTGCTTTCGATGATGTCGACGATAATTCGCTGATGCCGCTGTTGCTGACGATTATCGTTTTACCACTCGTGCCGTTGACGTAATAACTGAAGTCTATCAGACTCGATTTACTGTCTGGATTTTTCAAATCAGTTCGTTTTCTCGGCGAAGTCCACGTAAATCCACCATTCGCCGACGTCGATTGCATCAAAAATCCGCTTTTTGATCTCCACAGTTGTAAAATTGAACTCCCGTTCTCCGTTACCGCCACGGTGCCCTCGATCACTCTACCGTGTCTTGGGTGTACTTTCCCGTGCGAATGCCACGTATGTCCTTCGTCCTTAGAAATTAACACTCCGCTGATGGTTGGATGACCCGAACGACACCCTTTCGCGCTCGAGGCTTCCCCCCAGTACGGTAAAATCCAGTGTTTTGATTTCGGATGTACGACTAACTTGTTCGCGATGACTTTCGGGTTGCCGCTCTCGCTTTCGCTCGTTATCAACGTTTTAGGCTTCGTCCAGGAAATCCCGTCTATGGAAGAAACAGCGTTGATGTTTCCACCAGGCGACCATCGATTTTCCGGCGACATCAATCGCAAACATTTCACCGACTCGCTAAAAAATAACCACAACACGTTCTCTTTCTCGTCTAAATGGAGAACCGGTGCCCAAACGGCATTCTTTTTATCTTTCTTTACGTTCAACTCTATGCCGTCCTTAGGCATCCATTTGTTGAGATCGTCCGAAAAAACTGCCCTCAAGTGCATATCCGCGGTACCCTCGATTCCTTTTGAACACTGCCACACTAAAATCCATCGATAAAAGCTTCCTTTTGGTAACGGCGAGAGCATCGCCATGTGCGAATACCCGATGCCGTTCGAGTTTGCGTTTTTGAACGCGTCAGAGATTGTGAATTGAGTTTTACACGACGACGACGACGCGGTGTTCGAATCTTGAAACTCATCATCGTCGTCGGTAAAAATGTCGTACACTCTCGATGGAGACTTATCCGGTAACATTTTGGCGTGTCCGTTTATTGTTTTCAATATCTCTTTTTGCTTCGCTCTTCTCTTATTTTTGGACGAAGAAGAAGAAGAAGAAAAAGCTGAGGTGCGGATTTCTTCTACCGCCTCTTCTTCTTCTCTGTGAGTATATCCGCGTTTTGATTCGCCGTAATCATCAGTGTTATCGTTCTCATCCGCGAATTCTCTTCTTACGTTTGCTTTCGCTCCGCTGCCAACATTCTGAATACCAGTAGCACTCGTTGTTGTCGTTGTTATTGATGTTGTTGTTGTTGTTGCAACATCCACGCTTGTATATAACACAAATCCAGCGATAGCGAGCAATAAGCAGCACTTTATCGCGTTACTCTTCTTCGGCTTCATTTCATCTCTTTGCTTTCCATCGTCGTCATACTGTATTTATTACCGGTATCTTCTATTCTTCTCTACGACTAATACTACGTACTAATTTATTGCGTGTGTCGGTCTCTCTTTTTTTTTCTCTTGAAATTTCTTCTGGGGCCGTCATTGTTTTTTTTACGACCAACAGCTTGGAATATTCTCTTTCACACAGAACACACAAGAACACACGACGGGTAAAGGGTACACACACACAGAACACAGATTAAAGACGAAATAAAAATGTTGTCGTTCTTGCACCCGTACGTGGCGGTTATCATCGATTTTATCGAGTCCATCGATGACTTTATGGAGAAAAACGGAGGCGAGTTTAACTCTTACGTTTTATCGATCATGTTGATCGTGATTGGATACGCGAAATTCATTCAGAAAGCGAAGAAAGCGAAAGGGTTGAACCAAAAAACGCAAGGGAAGTTGGAATTATTCGCCGGGGTGAACTTATTGTTGCCGTCGAAAATGCAAACCGAAATCGGATGCGCGATTGTATTCTTCGTCTTGGGACAACAGATTTTCACGAAGACGAAAGAGGCAAAGGCGGAAGTGCTGATGAGCTTTTTCGCGAAACAGATATTCCGAGAGACGTGGATGAGAAATGACAATCGCACGAGTTTGACTTTCTTACCGAACAACGTGAACGAATACGGACCGGTAAACGTGATGTATTTCGCGATTTTCATCGGGATGATATCGGGCGCGTATTTACTCGCCAAGGCGCCGGCGACGCAAGGTTCCGGAGCCGAGAAGTTAGCCGAGGAGATTCTGAAAGAGGTAGAAAAGAGACAGGAGAGTAAAAAGACGAAATAGTGAGTGATATCGATTGATTGTATGTGTAGATAGTTTTTTGATTGTTACTAAACGAGCGATGTTTCTCTTTTTTACGAGCTCATATCGCTCAAGGATCCTTTCCTCTTCATCGCGGCGTCGCTGGCGATGCGTTTTAAATTCTTCTCTTGCGTCTTGCCCGACTTCTCAACCAGTCGCGAGAAGTCGCCGGTCGCGTTCTTTAACAACGTCTGCGGGTCGTCGTATTCGGTCACTTTTCCACTATCCAAGAATAATATTTTATCCGAATCCATGATCGTGTTCAATCTGTGCGCGATAGTCAACGTCGTGCACTCGCTGAACGCCTCTCTGACGGTTTTTTGAATCAACGCGTCCGAATCCATATCAACCGAAGCAGTCGCTTCGTCCATCATGAGCACGCGAGAGTTTCTTAACAACGCTCTTCCCATGCACAATAACTGCCGCTGTCCTAAAGAAAAGTTGCTCCCATTGTCGATGACTTCCATGTCCAACTGTTTCGCCGCCGAGTCAATGGTGTTTTTCAATCCAACTTTTTCAATCACCGACCAAACTTCCTCGTCGGTGTGTTCTTCGAACGGATCCAAGTTGGTCCTGACCGTCCCGGCAAACATAAACGGATCTTGCGGAATCATGGCCATTTTTGAGCGCAAGTCTCTCAAACCTAACGTGGACACGTCCACGCCGTCTAATAACACTTTCGACCCTGGTTGTGGTTCGACGATGCGAAATAAGGCGACAAACATGGACGATTTCCCGCTTCCCGTTCGACCACAGATGCCAATTTTTTGACCCGGTAAAACCGTGAAGGAGATCTTGTTCAACACCAACGGCAAGTTTTCTCGGTACTTCATGCTCAAGTCGACAATTTCGAGTTTGCCTTTAGCCGGCCAGTTTTCCGGTATTCCCGTCGCCACGTCTGGCTCCGTCGAGTGTTTCTTCTCCAACGGTAAATCCAAGTATTGGACGACGCGTTCGACTGCATTCATTTGCGTTTCGAGTTGCGAAGCCATGTTCGTGCCGTGCTCCATGTATTTCGTCACGTCCAAAGCGTACACTAAGGTTAAACCAGCGATGCCGGCTTCGACTTTCCCTTGAATCACTAAAAAGGACGCTAATAAGACGATGCCGGTGCCAATAAATCGTAAGCGCATATTCAACCAGCACGCAGCCATGCGTTGCGAGATGAAAGCGTCTGCGTTTTTCTGAGCTTTCAAATCAGCTTCCAAAATGAAATGCGCTTGCGCTCTGTACGCTCTAATCGTTTCAACGCCTAAAACAGCCTCGCCCAATCCGCTATAAATGGGCGATCGCGTGATGGATTCGATGCGTTGCAACTCTCTACAGGCGGGAATGTAAAATCTTTGCACAGAAATGTAAATCAAGAAGATTGGCGGCAACGCAATCATAAACCACAAGGTTGCCGCACAAATGATGGCCAAAGTCGTGATGATGTTTGATATGCATCCTAAGAACTGAACGACAATACCAGGTAACACAGAATCGATAGTTTCTGTATCTCGAGAGAATCGATTAATGATTCGTCCAGACGGTGTCGTGTCGAAGAAACTCATCGGCATTTTCAAAACTCTCCCGAGGAGTTTGTTGTGTAAATTCTTCGCCGCTCTCACGCAGAAGAAATACAATACGATCGATCGGAAGAAGATGGCGATGCCGTTGACGAGGAAGATGGCGAAATAAATGCCGAGGTATTGTTTCGAGTTCCACCCGAATTTATTCTCCGCCCACCACGAGAGCCAATAATCCAGAAACGCTTTGGTTCCGTATTCGGCGCCGAAGAGACAGAAGACGAACAAGGCGGAAAACTTCGTTCCAGTCGCGCGGAAGAACTCCATGTAGACTTTTAACGAGACATTACCAATCGAGCGCTCTTCTTCTTTACCAATCATGTCGTCGGTTATGATTTTCGCTTTCGCCGGCGCTTTTTGCTCTCCTTGCGCCGCGGAAATGTCCATAGATTTTCTTTTCTCGTCGACAGATTTACGCGCATCGCCGTCCAAACTCGCGCGACTGCTCTCTTCTTGATCTAATCCGTGGTGTTTCATTAGCTTTGAAAAGTCTAAACCTTTGCTCATCAACGATTTGTACGTTCCTATTTCCTGGACTTTACCTTCCTCCAAGACGACGATTCGATCCGCTTGCGGAAGGTATTGCAATGCGTTCGTCACCAAAACTCGCGTTTTGTTCTTCAAACTTCCTCTGATGACGTCTTTAAACAAAGCCGCGCCGACGTGGTTATCCACCGCCGATAAAGGATCGTCAAACAAATAGACGTCTGATTCTGCGTACAGCGCTCTCGCGATGGAGATGCGTTGTTTTTGACCGCCGGACAACGTTACGCCTCGTTCTCCAATCATAGTCAAATCCCCAGCTGGGAGTAAATCTAAATCGTCCATGAGTTGCGAACGTTTTAAAGTATCTTCGTACAACTTTGAATCGTACGGTTTCCCGAACAAAATGTTGTTACGAACGGAGGTGTTCAAAATCCACGCCGTTTGCGCGACGAACGAAGACGTGCCGGAGAGCTTGATTTCACCCGATTTCAGCGTGATGAATTTATTCAGAGCGGACAACAAGGTCGATTTACCACAACCCACTGGGCCGATAATCATGGTTAAACTTCCAGGTTCGATGTTGACGGAGACGTTCGTCATGCCAAACGGTTCTTGTTGCGGCGAATTTTCGAGCTCTTCCTTCTCTTTCGCCGCTTTCTCTTCGTCCAGCTTTTTCTGTTCTTTCTTCGACACGCGCTTTGGTTTCTTTGTCGGTTTCTTCTTCGTTTGAATGGGACCGTCCTCTCCGCTCGCCGTCGTCGCTGGCGCGCCGCTTTTAGAAGGTGGAGCTCCTCCTCCTTGACCGGGCTTATTTTCTTCCTCCTTCAGTTTCTTCGGCAACGTCGGCCAGCAAAAAGACGCGTCGTTCAAAACGACTCGCCCGGGGTCCGACCCGTCAATCTCCACGTCCAAACTTTCGTCTTGGTCCAAGAACGAGCCTAAACGTTGTATCGCGTTCAACGCGTTCAACAGCGAGGTCAACAAAAACGGCACTAAAACGAGCGGAAATCTCAAGGTGTTGAACAACGCCAACGCCGTGTACGCCGTTGGCGCGGTAATCTCATTTCCTGCCAAAGAGAACGACCCGAACGAACACACGGCAATGAAAATTGGAGTGGAAAACAACGCGACGCCAAACAACGCGCTGATTTTTTGCGCTCTCCACACTAAATTAATCTCTTCCTCTCGAATTTTCTCTGCTTGCCCTTTAAATGTCTTTTCCCAGGCGTAATATTTGATCACCTTCATCCCGCTCACGACTTCACTCAAGATGTTCACTCGTTTGTCCGCACACTGAACAACCAAGCGTCTCAGCGCGAACAACTTCTTTGCCACGGTCGCGGTGAAAGGCGCGGCGATTAAAATACACGCAAACCCAACAAACGCGGACCATTCGATGACATCGTACAAAAGCGTAAACGAAGCGACGATAAAAATCGGCGCCGCCCACAAGTTGTGAATCATAGAGAACAAGTCTTGCAACTTATTCACGTCGTTGGACATTAGCGTGACAATTTTCCCGGTACTTTCCGCCTGTAAACCTTTCGGCGACAACTTTAAGACTTTCCTGTACAACGCCACCATCAGCGTATTCCTCACGGCGACGCCGACTTTTTGCAACGCGAATTCCTGATGCGCGGCGCAAAAGTTGCTAAAAATGCTCGCCCCGGTTAAAATCCCGGCAAACATGTACAACTCGTTCGTCGTCGAGCACATATCGTCGACGGATTGTCCATCTTGTAAGAACCCCGAGTTGGCGGCGTAAAAATTTCTGCACTGAATGCCTTTCACAATCTCCCTCAGTAACAAAGGTCCTGCAAAAATCGCTCCTTGCGCAATCGCGAACAAAAATCCAGTCCACACGAACGTAAACTTGTGTCTTCGGAGTAAAACCCTGATTAAATTCTTGTCGTTCTTCCCTCTCAAACGTTTCTCTTCTTCCCACTCGTTCTGAAAGTTTTCGTGCAGAAAAGAAGACTCTAACTCGGGCAAGTGCGCTAAATCTTCCAACTCTAAGCGTCGAATTTGGCCGACGGAGATGAGTTTGGTGACTTGCGCGAAGAAGAATTTATGAAACGGAGAGTTCTTGACGGACCAATCGATGATTGGAATTCCAATGTCCACTTTTTTACTATTCTTCTTCTCGTTGTTGTTCTCTTCTCTGGTCATGTTGGTGTTGTTCATTTCGTTCTTCTTCTCGTCGTCGTCTTCACCCTTTGATGGTTGAGGTGACGACGACGACGTCATTTTTATCTTTTTCTTATTTATACGACGACGACGACCTTGATAGTAGTACAAGTAGTCGTCCTAAACGCAAAACAGAGAGACAGAGAGACTTTTGTTCGTCTGTTGTTGTTCTTAGAAACACTTTTATTACGCGCCGGAAAAGGGGGGGTTACGCGGTTTCCTTTTTATGACTTGTGGTGTACTTGTTTCACGTGTGTATAATCAATCTAAAATCTCTATCTAAAACGTGTGACGACACAGACACTTTTTGGCAGTTTTTTATGGTCCTCAATCAAAGACGAATACAAAAAAACAGAGATGATTGAAAAGATTTGTGGTGGTGTTCACATCATTCCATACTACAACTAATTTTAATACTACGCGCGAACTACTCTGCTATCGTCTGCCTCCTCCAATTCTCAGCCGAGCGCTTTCGTCCTCCTCAGCTCGAAAGCGTAACTGCCATTTGACGTAGTTAATCAATAGAGGAATAAACACAAACAGAAGCGCGTACGCGTTCAACTCGTCGTGATGATTACCACTACTACTACTACTGAGAGAATTGTAATCAAATTCAGGCGAGAACACTAAGCTTGCACCTCGAACGAACGCGGCGATGCCGACGGAAACAAGCGCGATTTTGAACGAAAACGCAAACTCGTCGTCCTTCTCGAAGAGGAGACCGAGTCGTTCGACGTCCCATATTTCAATTTGAGCCTTTTCCTTCCGCGTTTCCGTCGTCTCCCCGTTTTCTTTATCATCATCTTCTTCTTCTTTTGTGGAGAGTAAAACGTCCAACCTCGGCTCTTCGTTTGCCAACACTTTCGCCGCGTAAAGTAAACTGATATTTCCACCCATCGTAAACGCACCTTGCAACGCAACCAACCATTCTAAACTCGGATCGTTGTTGAAGAAATGTTGCGTGACTGCGCATATCCCGCTCGCGTGTAAAGGCAACATCGCCAGCGTTAACAGTTTCCACCCTCTGTGCTGCGTTCGCGTGCCGTAGTCCCAGACGAAACCCATGGCGACGAGCCATTCGACCAAGGAAAAAACGTGAACGCCCCACGTGGGAACCGATAAAGCGTTACTGGGAGGCGCTTGGACGTTGAGTAAACTCGTGAACGAGCTGTCGAATTCTTGAGCGTAATCGCGCCAGTTTTGAATGGTGAGAGTCACACTCCCCATGAACTTTACGGAGGTTTCCGACGTCGCCTGGAAATCAATCGAGGATAAATCAATCAACCGGTCATCCAAAGCCATCAAGATGCCCGTGGACAAAAGAATAACGCCAGCGACGGCTTCTACAGCCGCGCCCGGTCGTCCAATATCTGCAGCCGTTAGTTGCGTTGTTGTTGTTGTTGTTGTTGTTGTTGTTGTTGATGATGATGTCGATGTGGTTAAATCGAAATCGTCCCGAAACGCTAACAGTATCCGTAAATTCGTCAATGAAATCGCAGACTGAATCAAAAAATGTAACGAGTCTATGTTCGACAACACCGTGTCGTATCTCTCTTTAGTGTACACCTCCGCCGGTATTGAAATCAACACAAACACCAATAAAGTCGCGAAGGCGTATCTTTGTTCACTCGTCGCCGTCTCCGCTCGCCAAAGATTTTTAAGGAACAAGAGATACGGTACGACGCTCAAGGCGAAAAGAGGCGAAGCGATGGCGATGGCCGTCGACCGTTCGTCCAAGATGGCGTTTTGAAGCATAGAGATGATGGGATCTAAACTGTTCGTCGTTGTTGTTGTTGTTGTTGTTATTATTATTGGAGAAATCATCGATTGGAGTTGCGTGCTCTTCTTCCTTCTTCTGCTTCTTCTTTTCATCGTTTTGTTAAAACCATCATCAACAGAGAAAGATGATGATAATGACGATGATACCATTATTGTTCGTGCTCTTCGTCTCCTCGTTCTGCTCTCCTTGTTCATATTCCTTCGCGCATCGTTGTTAAACGTTTCGTTCTTTTTGCTTTTGGAAGAAGTAAATGATGATGAATTTTTTGACGTTGTTGTGTTGGTATTCTTTCTGGCGCTCGTCGTCCGAATCGTCGTCGACATCATCATCGTCCTTCTCCTCGTTCTCCTCTTCCTTCTCGTCGTCGTTCAATATATATCGTTACGCGCAGATACTATAATAATAGTCATCATCATTCGTGTTGAACAAAATATATTTTATTCGTAATTTGATGAATAAAAAATGAAGCAAAAAGTGAATTTTTGTATCGAGAGAAAAAAGAGAAGAAAAGTGCTGCTTTTCCGTGACTTCGAACAAAAAAATTACTCAATTCTTTCACACACGCCAAAACTTCCCCTTTGACTAGCTCTTCCTCTGTTCATGAACTCATCATCATCATCATCATCATAACTATTGGATAATAAAAGAAGATAGAGTATTGAAGTTCACGGGGATCGATGATGCGGAAGAAGTTCAGCGGATTTTCGTCGGTTATAAATATATCGAGAGAAGAGAAGAGAAAAAGAAAAAGAAGTCAAGATTTATCCGTCCAAAAATTCTTTCCTCTCCTCTTCTTGTTCTTCTTGTCCTTGTTCTTGTTCTTCTTTGATGGCGTTGATGGCGTTCGCGCCACAGAAAAAGAAGAACAGGACAACGACGAGCTCTTGCGAAAGTGGTTGCATTCGTTGCAGTTGAAAATCCCAAACGAAAGCTTTTCCACGTTCGACGATAAAATCGTTGTATCTCTAACGGAAATCGAGTGTGAAAACTTCACGACCAAAGACGTAAAGTCTTGGTTTTCATCCTCCTCAAATTCGGTTGGTATTCTTGATGACAATGATAATGATAACGATAATGGTAAACCGTCTTTGCACGCGCACGTGATTGATTTTGGCGCGAGTTGCAGCGGAGTTTGGACGGTTTCGACGACATCAAATACCAAAGGAGTAGGAGGAAAAGTCAACGCGGAAGTCACGGAAGGCAATTTGCAAGTTGACGCTGAGTTTGTTGATAGAGAGCCAGATGATAGCCAAAATACGAACGACGACGACGACGATAACAGTAACAACAAGAAATATAAGCTTCCAAAGACGGTTCGATTTCCGAAATGTTCCATGCAAATGGAGGTTGATGGTTTACATTTTGCGCCATCGTCTAGAACCGATGAGATTGCAAAGCTATTGAACAAAGCTGCGCCGGAAATTGCGAAAGCGATGCAGAGTATGTTCGCAAAAGTCGCGTGCGAGAAAATTCAAAGCGTCGAGAAAGACTCGAAAACGCTCGCTTTTTTCGAAAGTGTCCACAACTACATCGAAAAGAACTTTTTAGCAGAGGTAAAAACACCTGACTCATCGAATTCAAGCTCATCATCGAGTGATATCGATGATCGCGACAATGACAACGACAGTAATGAAATCTTCAACTGGGACGATTCAACGTTAATCCGCGTGTTGAACTTCATCAGCTCAGAGTACATCGGTACGAGCGGCCCGCGGAGTCTCAATCAGTTCATAAAATGGTTTTCAAATCACACGGGGATCTTATTCGTACCTCGCGAGAAATTAGTCGATAAAGAAACGGGCGAACCTTATTTCGTGTTATCGAAAACTTACGACGTCAATCAGGGAGAGGATGTTTCGTTATTACGGTCGATATCGTTTGCGATAACGGAAGTTGAATTCGTTGGACTCGATACCGCGGATATATTATACGGACCCGTAGCGGGTGGGCATTACGTCACAAAGGCAGCGGTTACTAGTAACGTCTCATCATCTTCATCGTCGTCGTTATTAGGTTTCTCGGTGGGGGGGGATCCAACGCGTATAGTGATGAAGGGTCGGCTGGAAATCGTTCCCGCAGCTCGAGACTCAATTTCTTCGACAAACCAAAACAACAACTGGATCGAAAACGTCACATTATCTCTCGAAATAGACGATATGGAAATTGGAATGGATGTCGACTTACGCGTCGTTGAGAAAAAATGGCAATTGTTGACGCAAGAGCAGTTCAAAAATATGGCTTGTTTGTTTGGTATCGTTGAAAAGTTTGACATCGAGCGATTGTTATGGGACGGCAAGATTGGTCGGTTGAAAATAATCGATAGCGATACAAATATTAGTAGTAGTGATAGCAGTAGCAGCAGCAGCAGCAGTAGCGATGAGAACAACTTAGAGGTTGATCTGCAATCAGCGATTTCTAACCTCTCCGAGTTGATTACGACTTCTTATCAAAACGTAGTTTCCGTGATTGCAGCCGGCGAGTTCAAAGCTGTTCTAGAACCGTTATTGAACGCGCTCATACTGGAGAAGTTCTACGAGATTAGTAGACAGGAGTGTCCAAAACAGAACGTAAAATCTTTGGAGTTGATTAAAACCGCGAATACGGTTGTATCGATATTCTTCTTTATTCTTGGTTTGAGTTGTATCGCACTCGCGTTATTGACATACTTCGTCGTTCCAGCCTCGTTCATACGAAAACTCAATCGTCAAGCGATGAAGAAGCTGAAAGCGCGGGAGATGCACGATCCATTCGATGATGATGACATCGATGGTGATGGCACAATCGTTTTTGCACATGAGTCAGATGAAGATACGAGCAGCAACGACGACGACGACGACGAAGCGTTACTTAATGATACTACTGGTAGTTCGAAGCACAAACAGGAGCAGCAGAAAAAGGAGGATAGTAATAAGAAAACGCATAGTAGAAATCGTTCAGGATCGGCAATTCTAGCTTCATTATTGACCACAAACGAGTCGTCAGATTCGTACTCGGACGGCGACGCGTTTGCGAATAATGATGATGATGATGATGATGGTGATGATGATGAACGAGAAGAAGAGCGACGGAAACGCAGAAGCCAACGCGAGGAATACACCATGCGCTTTCCGGAAACCGCCTGGCGAACACACACATCGAGAGGGAAGAAGGCAGATGAAATGCGAAGCACGCAAAGAAACAAGTCTTCGAGGTACAAGAAGCTTTTTTCGATGGAAGATTCGTTATCGAAATCGACACCAGTAAACTCTCGATGGTCGTTGCGATTATTGTTTATCGCCAACGTTCTTTTGTTTTTGAGTGCGAATATGGATTCGGGGGCATCAGTGTCGCTGTTTGCGACGCTGACGACGCCAGTCATTGATTCTGCGTCTACTATTCCTTCTTCGGAGCGGTCGTCGCCGCCTTCTTTGAACGACGCGCTTCTCAGCGCCATCAAAGGCGGACGAAAGAGTTTATTGTATGCTAATACTTCATCGTCGAGTACTACCAACGACAATAATCCGCAGCAGCAGCAACCACAAAGACAAAAGTATAACGTCATTCAAGCCTCGCGTGAGGATCTCTTCAACTTCTCCTTAGTCGGCACCGTCAGAGACATGTGGCACGCTAAAGTGTACGCTATTGCGATTTGCATTGTTCTCTTTTCTGGCGTCTGGCCGTACGTGAAACTGTTGTCGATGTTTGTTTTATGGGAAATCAGCGGCAAGAACGTTAAAGCATCAACCAGAGGCAAATGTTTAAAGTTTGTCGATCGACTCGGTAAATGGAGCTTGTTTGATTCGTTCGTGATGACAATGTTTATGGTTGGTTTTCGATTCCATTTACACGTGACTGAAGATGATGATGATTACGACGACGCATCTAAAAAGTTGTCACCGTCATCGTTTGGAGATTTGGACGTCGTCGTTACTCCAAAACGATCGTTTTACGTCTTTCTCTTCGCGACCGTTCTCTCCTTGGTTCTGGGACACGTAACTCTTTTTCTTCACCGCAAATCGGTTCGATCAAAAACTGAAGTTGACGATACCGCGACGCCTTTGTGGCGAAGAGACGTGAACAGACCGTCGGTCTTGTTACGAACGAAAATGGCGGCGGCACAAGCCGTCGGTGTTTTTCTCTTGTTAGTAGCCGCGATTGTTTTTCTCGCCGTTGGTGTGAACATACCGTCCATCAAGTTTGATTTCTTGGGAATTGCAGGATACGCGCTCGGGTCGAGCGAAAAGACTCGATCGTATTCGTTGGTCAAGTTGGCTGAAGCTTTACCGCACGCGAGCATCGATAAATACGCGGGTGGATCTGCGACAATGACATCAAGCGAGACCATAACCATCTTCTTCCAACACGTAGGCCCGCGCTTCATACAATCGACGTTATATGTCTTTGCGGTCGTCGCGCCTTTAGCGCAACTATTGATCTTATGTTTCCTTTGGATTTGGCCTTTGACTCCTCGAATGCAACGAAGAGTACAAACGATGGCTGAAATTTTCAGCGCTTGGTCCTCTTTAGACGTCGTTTTATTCGCCGTCGTTGCCGCTATGCTTCAAATCAAACAATTCGCCAATTTTGTCGTCGGTGGGGGATGTCTAAAGTTCAACACCATGTTAGCCTCAATAGGAGGCACCGGTCAAACGAGCGATTCGTCTTCGAACGCCGACAGACAACAAATCGATGACGATTGCTTCGATTTAGACACGTACTTCGAACCCGGGTGTTGGCTTTTAGTGTCGAGCGCAATGATGGCAAATTTTGTTGGCATATGGGTCATGAAAAGGTGCGATCAATCCGTCGCCAGTAACGCCTTGCGCTTGCGAACGTCCTTGTTGAGAGGCTTAAAACGCGACGACTACGATGACCAGGACGAGGAGGACGATGACGATGACGATGACGATGATAGCGAAGAATTAAGTTTATAAGTTTAGATGTAGATGATAGTAAATACTAATGAAGTTATATACGACGACGGACGCGAGTCGTCCATCATCCATTTTTCTAACAACCACATACACGCACCCATACGCATAGGTTCGCAACTCATCATCTTCTCTTGGTGCTCATCAAAAAAAAAAAAGGACGTCATCAAATGGTGAAGTTTGCCAGATGTCAATTTCTGGTGCGTTTGATCATTCTCGAACTTCGAAGAAAACTGAGGAGAGAAAAAAAAAGGAAAGATTTTCACGCAAAACGTCACACTTTTTTGAAGAACGCGCGCGCGCGAGCGAGTACACATATACACAGAAGTAGACAAAATGAGTGGGAACACGGACGTAGAGAAAGGCAAT
>Ga0255773_10003480_pt1 | contig 13905 bp, 12 predicted proteins | sample 011ome_17_FD_179971 | JGI IMG/M metagenome (GOLD analysis project Ga0255773, IMG submission 179971) | Coastal salt marsh microbial communities from the Groves Creek Marsh, Skidaway Island, Georgia - 011502XT metaG (version 2) | ecosystem: Environmental > Aquatic > Marine > Intertidal zone >...
TGAATTCTTGGATGATATCAATGAAACGTACGCCGAGATGCGCGAGGAGTTCTACGCGGGCTTAGAAGACCGCAAGTACCTCTCCATCGAAGCCGCGCGCGCCAGTGTCAAGCCAGTTGATTTCACCGTCGCCCCGAACGTGCCAGTGACCCCCAAGTTCACCGGTACGCGAACGTGCATCGATGTTTGCATTGACGATGTCATTCCGTACATCGACTGGAATCCATTCTTCCAAGTGTGGCAGCTTCGCGGTCGCTACCCGAACCGCGGCTACCCAAAGATTTTCAACGACGAAACCGTCGGCGCCGAGGCAAAGAAGCTCTTCAACGAAGCCAACGCTATGCTTACGAAAATCAAGGAAGGCAAGCGCGTCAAACTCAACGGTATCTTCGGCTTCTACCCGGCCAACTCTGTGGGTGACGATATTGTCGTCTACACGGATGAAAGCCGCTCGACGCCTAGCCACACGTTCCACACACTCCGTCAACAGGCGGAGAAGGACACCGACGAGCCGTACATGGCGCTCAGCGACTTCATCGCCCCGAAGGACAGCGGCGTGAAGGATTACCTCGGTATGTTCTGCGTCAGCGCCGGCTTCGGTCTCGACGAACTCACCGCCGAGTTCAAGGCTGCTGGCGATGACTATTCGTACATCATGGCGGAGGCTTTAGCTGATCGTCTCGCCGAAGCTTTCGCCGAGTTATTGCACCAGCAAGTTCGTAAGGAACACTGGGGCTATGCTCCGGATGAAAAGCTCGGCTCCGAGGACTTATTGAAGGTGCAGTACAAGGGCATTCGTCCGGCGTGCGGCTATCCGTCGCAGCCGGATCACACCGAGAAGGCGACGATGTGGGATCTGATGAAGGTCAAGGAGGAGATTGGCGTCGAGTTGACCGAGTCCTTTGCCATGCTTCCCGCCGCCTCGGTGTCCGGCTTGTACTTTGCCGGCGACTGCTCGCAATACTTTAACGTAGGTAAGCTCGCGCCGGATCAAGTCAAGGAGTATGCCGAACGCAAGAAGATGGAACTTTCCGTCGTTCAACGCTGGTTAGGACCGAACCTCAACTACGAACCGTAAATTTTTTATTTCTGCGACGACACTTTTATTAGCCGCCGCGCACGAATTGAACTGTAATTGATTTTATGAATTTCAACAACACTCTAGTACACACATGCAAACCCATCTCTCGCTCATCATCATCTAAATCGTCGCGACGTCGTGAGGAAATCAGACAATCGCACGGGCGTGAGAATATTCAAACTCCCATCCGCCGCGGTGCTCTTGCGAATTTCAGGCGTCTCCAATTCGCCGCTCGCGTATCGATGCTCGTAAAAGCACGACGTACCAAAAGGACATATCCCATCGCCTCTATCAAAATGACGGCATGGAATTTTAGACAGGCGTTCACGGTAGGCTTCGGTGACTCTTAACTTTTCTTCTTCATTTCGAGGCCAACTCGTTGCTGGGGTGATGAAGTGCGACGAAACGCGACAAATTGGGCACGCGCGGGCGAGTTCGTTGCTCGTTGCCGACGCTTCAGCCCCGCGCTGTACGCCACCTTCACGCCAGTTGCGAATACAAGACAAGCAGAACGCGTGATCGCAATTATTGAGCAATCCAAACCGACGATCGGCGATTCGTGGCGCATGCATCACAACCTCCAGGCACACCGCGCACTCGATGTGCGACGTGGCGTCCTCCGCCGCCGCCTCGACGACGCGCGCAACGTCCTCCTCTACGCCTTCGTGACCTACGCCTTCGTCGATTGCATCAGCCTACGCGCGACAAACCACGTCGTCAGAAATTATTCAAAGTATCCGTAGCAAAGCGATGAATCATTACAAATTTACATTTTCCTTCAACAAAGCGAGTGCGTGTGCGCCTCTAGCGCACCTCATTCGAGTGGTTCAAATACTGATCAACCCCTTCCTCAAACGACACCCAATTCCCCGCCTGATCAAAATACCCCCACTGATCGTCTCCACTGGGTCCAGTGCTCGTCAATCCGAGCAATTCGTCCTCATCTGGAAGCTGCGCCGCTAAAAACTCTCGCATCTCCGCGCCTTCGTCGTCAAACGACACCCAGTTTCCGTGCTCGTCGACGTACCCCCACTCCTCATCTTCATCCCCGTACTCGTCCTCATCGTACGATCCTTGGCCTTGGGCAACACCAGGGGTAAACGCACCGCTCCAGGCGCCCGCACCGACGACGCCACCGCCGCTGGCGACCCCACTGCCGCCGTGAATCCCCATCCGTCCCAACCCGCGGGCGAGCGCATCCGCGCCCGGCGCGAACGCCGCCGCACGTGCCGACATCCCCGATCCACCGCCACCGCCGCCGCCTAGTGCTTCGCCTCCACTGCTCGCACTCGCGCGCACGTGCGCGTACCGACACCGATCGCCGTACGAACACGTGCCGCGTTGAAAGTACTTGCACGCATCGCCGTTGGCGGTCGCGCTGGCGCCCGCGCTGGCGCCCGCGCTGGCGCTCGCGGCGCCCGGCGCTGGGTCGGCGGCGTGCACGAAACGGCACTGCGCGCCGTTGCGGCACGTGCCGGCGAGGTAGTACTTGCACGTCTCCGTCATGGCGACGGCGAAGCGCGCGCGCGTGAGTGACGACGTCAGCGCTCGTGGGCACCTGCTGAGGGAACGGGGGCGCGGGCGGATCGCCGTTGCGACGCGGGGGCGAGGAGGCGGGTGATGCGTGCGGTGAGTTCGTGTTCTTTCGAATGACAGCGGTACTAGGTGCGCGGCTAGCCCGCGGCGGGGTTGGGTAAGGGGTAGATGGAGTTGTAGTGCACCTCGGCCCAAAAGGAAATCCAACAGACGCGCGCGCTGCGTTTGATTTTAGGCTGGATTTCGACCACAAAGTTGTCCTTGTAGGATGAAATAACGCACATGGCGATGCCGTAGGCGTCAGCGGCGGCTTGGAGGGTGATGTGATCGCCCCATGTGGTGTCAAGGCTCATGGTTTGGACGTATTGGTCGTAGTCTTCGGGGACGTACGGAGCATAATCTTCGGCGGCGCGGCGGAGTTGGTTGATCACCACCGTACGGCATTCGGCGTGACGCTCTTGATCTTGGAATAATTGATCGGCAATAGCACGGAATTGGCAGTTACCATCGCCTCGGACAACTTTTTCTCGCAATCCATAGAGCTTGAGCCGAGTATCGAGACGCGTGTGGTCTGTATCCGCTTCATCAGTCGTCGGCACTTGAACGATAACCTTGGGTTGGAAGTCAACGCTTGCTGCGCTATACATAATTCCCTGAGCAAATGAGTCTTCTGCCATCGACGGTGGAGGTGGAGGCGGTGGCGGTAAAAGGGAGTGCGCGTGCCGGTTGACGCTGCCGCTCGCGCCGACAACCGCCCGATTCGGCGGCGGAACCTGCGCACCTAGATGCGATGATACTGGACCTATCACGGACGATGACGACGACGAAACCGTCGTTGCGTTGTCAATATTCGTTGCTCCAGTCCTTAGTGGTGGCCCATCTATATCGCCACGTCCGGAGGACTGCGCCGCCGCTGCTCGAGCCGCGCTCGCCGTCTCGCTCGCGCTCGGCAATTTCGCCCCAAACATCGAGTGCTTCGACAGCGACGCCTCTGTCGGCCGAGCGACATTCAATGACGTCCGTTCCATCGCTGCTGTGACCCCCGCTGCCGGTGTTGGCGCCGCATTGCTCGCTACATCTAATCGCCCGCTCGGGCTCGCCTCTACGTGCGTCCCGCCTTGCGTCGCCGAAATCGGCGGTGGCCTCACTGGCGGCGCCCCTATCGCTATTTCGTTGTCCCCATATAGTCGCCTCCATGACTCTGCGGCTTCATCAATCACCGGTGCCAGTGTTTCCATCTCTCCCAGGGCATCTCTCGTCCGCGCCTCCTCGCGTCTTGCGCGCGTCTTGTACTTGCTCGAAGTCCAATCCGCGTGCTCCGTCATCGTATCTAGCACTAACGACACGTACGCATAGAGCAATCGATAGAGTTGTGGAAAGTTATCTTCCGCGCGGAACACTTTGGCCTGCGTGACCGATGCACGAGCGATAACGATGGTGAGTCGACGAGGATTATTAAATTCGCCAAACCAAAGGTGCCCGCTCCGAGAACGACGACGCGCGATGCGTGAACGCGACAACAGCCGAGACGAGAGGCATATTTGCGGGTACGTACCTGTAGCGCAATGTGCTCAGCCGTTCTGAAGTAGACGTCTAACGACGCACGCTGGTCGACTTCTTGTCTGCGCACGCGCCTGCGAATCTCCTTCGTCGACGGAGGCGGTGGCGGCTTCGTCGACGACGCGAGTGCGGGCGCGTGATTCACGCGCGCCATGATTGAGACGCCCTTGTACCCACGCGCGACCGTGTGTGCTTGAGTGCGTCGTGCGCGTGCGTGAAAGAATGAAGACTAATCAGCTAATTTACACAACTACCGCTTCACGTCGAGTCGTTGACTTTCGGAACCTCGGATGGCTCTTGTGTCGGCCGAAGTACGAAGACCGCGTCGTCGAGAACGTATGCGCCAAACTTGTGATCACCTTCCGATATATACGGCACCCGCGAGAGTTTGAGCAAATCAAAACCACTGGGTTTGATTAAATTTGTCCACAAGCTTTCGACGCCGGTTTCCCACGACCCCGACGAAGGCGCGTCGACAAATTCACTCGGTTTACCTCGCGTGCCGTCCGCTCGTTCAACGAATGGACGAAACGGGACAACAATAGCGAGGATAACCACTCCTGTGGTCTTATTCACCGCCGCACGTAGATCTCGAAGTAGTGCCGTGGGAGCGTCCACGCGGTCGACCAAATTTAACGCCGAAACGACGTCGAAACCGTCGCTCGGTAAGTCTTCATGTCCCATCGCCCGCACCCGCTCGACCACACCCTCGACGGTGTCACTCTCGAGTACTGCTCTGAAGTTTTTCTCACGCAATCGCGCCACCATCCCGGGCGAGCTTTCCGTGGCGCATACTTTATCTACTTTTGCGGCGAGCCGAGACGTGACGTCTCCGCAGCCAGCGCCGACGTCCAACGCCCACTCACGCCCACACCCCGTGCCCGCCAATAGCGCCTCCACGTGCGACTCGCTAAATACAAACATTTTCCCTCGGCCAATCACCGCGTTAGCCTCAGTGAGCGACATCGTACGCCGGAGCTCCGTGCACCGTCGAGCCCGTCGCTCGTGCGTCCATGTCGACTTCTTCCGAGATGAAATCAAGAACTCATTCGTCTCATCGTCGCGCTCAAGTGGTACGAACGCGTCTCGTAGCGCGTCCGACGTGAACCGACCGCCCAAGCACCCGTAATCTAGATCACTCGGCGTGAATACCGCGTCGCAGTGGGCGCATATGATGGGCAAGCGCTCCAGCGCGTCCGCGCTCGGCCATCCGAGTACGCGTCGCAGCGCGCCATCTTCGCGCGGCATCGACAGCGCGTTCGTTCGCACGTGTATTCTCCCGCGGAACTGTGGTTTGGCGATCGCCGCGGCGCGCATATGGTGCGCCAAGGGATGGCGTCTTGACGTCATAAAGTACCACGCCAGTGCTCGTTGCTCGTTCGGATGATGTCGACGACGACGACGGCGGCGGCGCGACTGATATCGCGCGGTGCAAACGCGCGAGGCGTACTTACGGTCGTCGCGGTCGCAGCCTTGGTGCTCGCGACGTGCGTCGCGCGCGTCGATGCGGGCGTCGTGCGCGTTGAGGTTGGTGGATCGAGCGAATCTAGTGCCTTCGAAACGACGTACGTAGCGGTCGACGCAGACGTCGTCGTCGAGCATGCTTTGGGTGGAAGTGCGCGTGATGATGTGCGTGAGACGTCGCCGTCGGTAGTTTCGATGGCGACGATGCGAGACGGTCGTGAATATGGCTACGAGGACGTTGAACTCATATTCGTCGCTCGAGGCGCGAAAGCAGAAGACATTGACAGCGACGCTTTGCGTCGGATCCGCCATGGGTTGACGTCTGGTGATGTGTCGACGACATCTACTCGAGATGTTGTCTATGCGCCGAACGCCCACGGTGGCTCGCATGTCGCGGACATCGTTGTTGGTTTGGGCGATCGTGAGACACCACGACAGGGTGACGCGCGAAAGGTGTTCATAGCTAAGGCATGCGGTGTAGCGGGTGCGGGTGAAGACGAAGATCCTCTTGAAACATATTTGCGCGCTCGAGCTGCTGGGGAAAGCGAAGTGGCGCAAGCGGTAGTGATGGCGTGCGAAGAGGGCGACGCACGCGCGACTGGAGAATCATTTGCTCAGAGCTTGGATACAATTGAACGCGCAGGCATTCGCGCACTCGGGATTTTTTACGGCGTAGAAGATAGCGTTGCATGCAGTTTAGACTCGCATTCTCCAACTGGACGCGTGTTGTTGGCCTTAGAGCAGGATGAATCCCCTGAATGTGGGTTGATGTGTTCGACGCAAGTCCACCTCATCACTGGGATTATCATCTTTTGGGGACTTTTGCTCACGTTGCTCTATGGTTGGGGCCTCATGACTGATCTTGACACTCCCCAGTATTGGGCGTCACCTGATGAAGACAAAAAAGAACAATAAAATGACATCGTAACTGGTAAATTTAGCTCATGTAACAACAACACGTTTCAAGTTGACAAGTCGAGATGGAAATAGCGCCCACGTGAGTGAGCCTCATTCCGTGGAGCACAATGTTGGGGACAACTCGTCAGGGCGACGACTTTGAAAACATTGAAGTTAATGAAAAATCGTCCGCACCAACAAAGGTGCTTAGCACCTATGGTGGCGTAGATACGGGAACAAATAACTACTTCTTTCATGTACGGTGGACTAATTTTTTCACATACGTCGAGTTTGATTATTTTCATTGATAGATCCTCTTTGCCGCTTCTGCGCTGCTGTTAATCGTCAGTCTCCCGCTGGCATTTGTTTATGTTCCAGCTCTGAGCCCTATTTCGGATTACAAAATCGACAAAGGTGATAAATGCTGGGTGTCATCCTCGACGACGTGCGAGAATAATCTCAAGGCGTACATCTATTTTTGGAACATCACGAATCCAGATGCAGTCATTGCCGGAACCGAGCCTCCTGCGCTCGAAGAGGTTGGTCCTTATGTCATGAGTGATGTTCTGAATAAACGTCAGAACATCACGTTCTCTGATTACGACCGCGAAGTCTCATTTGTATCGACGCTGTATGGAGCAATGGACACAGACAACTTTTGTGAAAATTGCACCGTCGGCGATCAGGTACGACGATAACGGCGCATTCTTATCAAAAGTCACTAACGTTACCTATTTTTTATAGATTATTTCTTTCAACTTGGCCTATATTGGAATGGTTGAATCTTATGGAAGCGAGAAGAATATCTTGGCCATGGCGTTACCGACGACGCTCTCGACGCTCGTCGCTGGCATCGTCGCGCTCTTTTCTGGAATCGCAAGTGATCCTACCCTCGGTCCGAACTTCCCGACGCTTGTGGCCGCGCTTCAAAGTGGACCTGCTGCTATTGAATCACTCGCGATCGAGCAACTCTTCTTCGCAACACCCCTCGGTGGAAACTCTGTCACGCAGCTCTCTGCGGTCGGCGTCCCGTCAGCCTACCTCACGGGATTTCCAGATGTTCCAGAGTTTGTTATCGCAGTCAACACTATACCGGGGATAACGGGAGTAACGGTCTCATCTCTTGCAATTCCAACCGCGACGTCTGTTGCCATGTATAACTCTATAGTTGGAGACGCCACGGGTATGACTGCCGCGCAAACGTTGGCGGCGGCTCCGGGGGACGTCGCGACGGCGTATTCCATCCCTACTTCGTCTGCTCTGATTTGGCAAGCATATCTCGATTATATCATGGTAAGCTATGGTGCGAACGCGTTTCGGGCGTCTTTAGGTCCTTTTCTCGGCCCCACGTCCGGTGGTATGCTCGTCAAACGCTCCGTACATGAGTGGATTTTTGGCTATACCGATCCTGTGGTATCTCCGACGTACCCAACCAGTGACCCCCGACGTTTCATTCGTTCTGTGACGAAAATTCGTGATGTGTCGACGATTGGAATCGATCATGTTCCTTGGACTGTGACAGATAAGTCGACATGGGCGTATCAATATGGCTCCACGCCGTACCGAATCGCTACCGGCGTCTATTCTTCAGAGGAGGCGACGGATATTTTACAACGTACCGACGGCACGGGGTCAATCACGTATCCGCATTCCGGACACATTGAAAAGATCATCGGTAAGGATATTGTGACTGGTCAGTATGCCGCCATTAAGAATCTCGGAGCTGAGACTGACGTCACCGCGTGGGGAGACTTCGGAATGGGATTGGATTTGAAGCGCTCTTTGACGCTTCGTCGCCGAGCTGGGCGATCCGTAGAAAAGAATGACAAAGTGTCTGTGGAGACGTATGGTGTCGCATACGAGGAGTTCTTACCTTGTCCGATCAATAAAACAAGTTGTGGCCGTAATACTGAATATCACGGATCCTTCAACGTCAGCGGATTTACTCTTATCCCGACGGTGTACACACTTCCACATGGACATCGCGCCAACCCGCGAGTATTTGTAGGGGAAAGCGACATCTCTTCATCTGACTGGCCTTTCGCACCAGATGCAACGAAACATGACATTGAGTTCTCCATTTACGAACGTACTGGAAACACAGTGGGCATGCGCGTGCCTATTCAGCCAAACTACAAGATTCAGCCAACAGATGTCTTTTACAGGACGCTCTGGACGAGCGCCAATGGTGGGGCCGTTCATCTCCCAATCGCTTGGACGAGCTTGGAGTATGACATGACTGAGGAATTTTACACCTCGATCAAGGACACTATCACGCACATCGAGCTTCTCGTCGCAACTTGGACGTACATCTGCCCTTCTATTTGCGCCATGGGATTGCTCTTGTCCGGAGTAAAGCTCTACGTTCGCCGGGTACTCAATCGCCGACTTTTGGACGAAAATCAATACATGAAAGACTGCACCCGTGATAATTCTCGCGCCATCGAATCTTTCAGCGAGAAACACGTCGTTCAAGACCTCAAGGCAAAAGATGGTAAGCTCGCCTCTCGCCACAGTCGCTCGGGTGTCTCAGCCGCCACCGGCGACGTCGTCGTTAATATCCCATCCAATGCGCGTTAATCATGTCTTATGGTACGAAAACGAACAATATGCAATAAAAATATATCACAATGTGAAATATACGAGTCCTGACCGCACAAACGCGCCGCGTGCAGCGCTTAGTCGTCCAAATCTCCACTCTAACCGCTCCACCGCCTGTCCCGTCGCTAACCAACTCTGCCACGCGTCAGGTCACCGCCTCATACTTTGCCTCTCTACGCGCCCATCGGCCGCCGACAGACGAACGCACGCGACGAAACACGCGCCCACAACACGTTTTCACGCGCGTCGACGAGCTCTCGTGCTGTATCCGAGCGATTTACGCACGTAATCCACGGCATTGCCCCAATTGACCACCCTCGCGATGGCGTCGGCACGCATGGAGATACGCGACGGGATCGCCATCGTGACCATGGTGAACCCGCCGGTGAATGCGCTGGCGATACCAGTTTTGCAGGGGTTGGAAAAGAACCTTCGTGAGGCGCAGGGTTCGAGTAAAGTTCGAGGGATTGTAATTCGCGGGGACAATCACAAGTTTAGCGGCGGGTTTGACATTACGCACTTACGAAAATCCACCCAAGGTCAGCCATCGAATGACGTGAGCGACTTTAACGCGATATTGTGCCAATTTGTTGAAGGTGGTAGCAAGCCGACGGTGGCAGCGATCGAAACGCTGGCGTTAGGCGGAGGATTGGAGGTTGCGTTGGCGTGTAACGCGAGAGTCTGCACGCCAAAGGCGCAACTCGCACTTCCGGAACTTCGATTAGGCGTAATTCCGGGATTCGGAGGTACCCAGAGGCTTCCTCGCGTGGTTGGATTAGAAAAGGGATTGTCTATGATGCTTAAGAGCGAAACCGTAAAGGCTGAGGATGGGTTACAGCTCGGGTTGGTTGATAAAATTGTTGACCCGTCTCGGTTGCTTGATGAAGCGTGTGCTTTAGCCAAAGCTCTCGCTGACGGTTCGGCGAAACGCAACTTGAGCTTGTATCGCAAGGATAAGTTGCCAAATGAACAAGTTACTCAAGCCATTTTGAAAGAAGCGGGAAGGCAAGCGAAACGTGTACAATCTGTGATGCCACACGTGGCGTTGTGTGTTGACGCAGTCGCCGTCGGTTTATCCCAAGGTCCGGAAGCTGGACTCACTCGTGAGGCTGAGAACTTCAAGAAGGCTGTGTCTTCACCCGCTGCAAAGGGCTTGGTCCATTTTTTCTTTGCACAGCGTGCGACAAACGTCGTTCCGGGCGTCACAGATATCGGCCTCAAGCCGCGCCCAACAAAGTCTGTTGGGGTCGTCGGTGGAGGGTTGATGGGTAGTGGTATCGCCACGGCATGTTTACTCGCTGGTATCAAAGTTGTGTTAAAGGAGATCAAACAAGAGTTTTTAGATGCTGGCGTTGGACGCATCCAGTCAAATCTGACGAGTATGGTCCGCAAGAAGAGAATGACAGAAGACAAGGCGCGCCAGTTGATGTCTCTCGTGAAGCCAACGCTTTCCGACGCTGATTTCAGTCAATGTGACATGATTATCGAAGCTGTTATTGAGAATTTAGATCTCAAGCAGAAGATCTTTGCGACTTTGGAACAGGTGTGCAGACCAGACTGCATCTTGAGTACGAACACAAGTACGATTGATATTACAAAGATTGCAGCCAAGATGAAGAACCCTGAGAGAATCGTCGGCGCTCATTTCTTTTCCCCCGCGCACGTTATGCAGCTTTTCGAAATTATTCGCACCGAAAAGACTCCCCCGCAAATTTTGGTTGATACCCTGGGCTTGAGCAAGCAAATTAAAAAGACTCCGGTGGTTGTCGGCAACTGCACTGGTTTTGCAGTCAATCGCGTATTTTTCCCTTACACCATGAGCGCTACTGTTCTTGTCGACATCGGCTGTGATCCTTATGCGATTGATCGTGCGATCACTATGTTTGGTATGCCGATGGGACCTTTCAGACTCGGTGATTTGGTTGGCCATGATGTTGGCGTTCACGTTGGACAGAACTTCATCGATGACTTCCCGAATCGTGTCTATCAGTCACCACTCATTCCGTCTCTGCTCGCCAGTAAGCGATTGGGTGAAAAATCTGGGGCTGGATTTTACAAGTATGACAAGTCACGTAGAGCGACGCCTGATCCAGACGGCGTCGCTCCGCTCATCGCGCAGTCACGAGCGCAGTCACGACTCCCACTCGATGGATCTCCAGTACCCGCCGGTTTGTCTCCGGAGGACATCGCGGAGATGATCTTCTTCCCTGTCGTTAATGAGGCGTGCCGCGTTTTGGCGGAGGGTATTGTTGTAAAGTCGAGTGATATCGACACCGCGGCTATCCTAGGTATGGGATTTCCGGCCTTCCGAGGCGGTATCGTCCACTGGGGAGATAGCGTAGGACCGGCGGTCATCGCGAACAAGCTTCGAGGATGGGCAACCAAGTACGGTGGTTTATATCAGCCTTGTCCGTATCTGGAAAATTGCGCGATTCAAGGTAGAACTTTGGCTCAGGGACCGATCGATACGAGTATTAAGGCTCGTTTGTAATTAATTATACAGTTTTGGATGCAACTAAACGCGACTTTTATCGTTTGAATGTCGTCGCTACCTATGACCCGATGCATATAGCAACCGCTGCGGCTAGAGTAATTTGGATCCCATTCACCACGTCATTTGTGAGCCAATCAAACCCCTGTTTGCCTTGAACGAGCGCACCGAGCATGCTTTCGAACGAAGTGGCGACAAAGGCGGCAAAGACGCAAATCCCGACGCTGTCGCCGCTTTGCAACTGCCCAACCGCCATCGCAAGCGCGGCAAACACCCCCGATATGACGAGACCTGCGACAGTTCCTTCGACGCTGACGGCTCCTTCAGTTCCTCTGGGGACGAGTTTGAACGGAGGCGTACTCATATAGGTTGTCTTCCCGTATGCTTTGCCAATCTCACTTGCCGTGGTGTCGCTCAGTTTGCTGCAAAAGCTGGCCACAAAACCGAGTCGCCACACGTCGAGTGAGATGGTAGTCATCCCCGATAACGCCATGATTGCGCATATAATCCCGGCTGTACCACTGCCCCACACGCTACCCGGTCCTCGTCGTCCGCCACGCGCCTCAGCGATCCCCTCGGCCTGTTTCTGCTTAATTTTCACCTTTGTCACCGCGCTGCCGGCGATAAAGTAGGCGCAGACGAGGACGTAGCCCCCGAGACCAAACGCAGCCATGACTATCTGATATCGCGAGAAAAGAACGGGTCAGTCGCAAGAACAAAGTGTTGCCCAGATTATGTGGGTCGTTTTATACACCGTCACGGATGGGATCAGATTGAAAACTTATGTAATGTTTCTTCGCTCACGGAGCGGCCGTCGCTGGTCCGTGAAGAACCGCGTTGCGCACGCTCAGAAGTATCTGCGTTGGTCGTCACGCCCCATCGATCGGATAATATCGGTTTATAATTGAATGATGACACACATTATCGACGATTCTCGCGCGTAACGATCCTTACCGTGCCTAAAAACCATGAGTGCGCGATGCCCGCGAGCGTCAAGCCCAAACGCAACACACTAAACCCAGCGGTGAACACTGCGGTGTTCGCTACCGCCGCTGGAGCTAATCCTGGAGAACTATTCTTTGCAAACTCAATCACTGTCGTCAAGGCCACAGAAACATCCGGAAACGCGGTGCACTTTGAGGATCTCTTCGCAGACGATTCTTCACCCAATTTACGTCGCTTGACCGGCTTCACCGCAGCACACGAGCCATCGGACGTTGTAAGACTACGTCGAGACGCTCGAAGATGATGCTTTGCATAAATTGGTCGTAAAGCGAGCGCGTGCGCCGCAGTGAGCATCGTCGTGGTGTCGACGAATGCCGTTCCAGGCGCGTCTCGGGACGGTTGACCCACAGTGCAATATCGATCGATTGTCAATCGAAACTATGACTCGCTTTCGATTGAAAGCAACATCCAAAGACGCGTACTGTTTGCACGTTGAAATGTACCAGTTTCAATTAGAAGATATCTTTCAAAGCAACTATCATCGAATTCATCGATGAAACACAAGACGCACTTTCATTGAAAGCAACAAATACAGTTTATTCATAGAACAAAATACTCGCTTTCGTGAAAGCGAAAGTTTGAAAGCAGCGTCATCGATCGATTATACCATTTGCTTTTGACGACCCATCAGGCGCGTCGTCGTCATCACCTGTGGCGTGCCCTCGCGCACGCACAGCGCCCATTAGACGACGCGAACGACCACCAATGACGTTCGCCGCCTGCACACACGTGCGTCATACACCGATGCGCGTCGCTGCGCCGCGCGTGTCGCGTCCGATGGCTCGTGCGCTGCGGTGCGCCGGCGCGTTGCGCGGCAAGCGAACTCTTGGGCCCAGAGCCGCCGCTGGGGATGCAGATGACGACGCGTTTAATGACGCCATTCCTCTGGAGTTTGACATTGACACCACAAGCGATGAAAATATACTCACTACGGTATTAAACCGGGCAATATTTGAGGAAAACTATGCGCTCGCGGGTAAAGCTTCGGCAAAGTTAAAGGCGATTCAGGGCATAACAGACCCAAAGGAGCAACTGCTCGATTGGCGCGCGTTGGGCGTGGCGAATTGGATCGCTACTCGTGCGGAAGACTTGGGCTTTAGGTACCCAACAGCCATTCAACGCCGCGCGGCGTTGGCGATGATGAATGTGAATGACGTTGTGATATCGAGTCAGACTGGGAGCGGTAAGACGCTCGCATACTTGATGCCGTCGATTGATGGTATGAACTTTGTCGGTCGAGGGATGTTGCAACTGCTTATCATCGTGCCAA
>Ga0255773_10003500_pt1 | contig 13834 bp, 19 predicted proteins | sample 011ome_17_FD_179971 | JGI IMG/M metagenome (GOLD analysis project Ga0255773, IMG submission 179971) | Coastal salt marsh microbial communities from the Groves Creek Marsh, Skidaway Island, Georgia - 011502XT metaG (version 2) | ecosystem: Environmental > Aquatic > Marine > Intertidal zone >...
TGGTAATCCATAACATGGCCTGTCCGTTGACGCAGGCCGCGTATACATCCTCTTGCCTGAAAGTGAGCTGGGGAGTCCCTTCTAGGATCTCCCTCACGCCCTTTGATACCCAGTCCCACTCTTTGCGGATATCTGCAAGATATGGATCACCCCCTTGAGTAACGGTTTCTTGTAAATCGATACGGTTTGTGGATTCCTCCATACGTCACCTTCCTAGATACCCGTACATCTGCTTGCCGTGCTTTGCGCTCTGCGTAAACAAGGCCCTCATTAAATAAGGAGCCATATACCTGCGCTCCCGCATAATCCGTCCAGTCTTTGCTTGGCAACCGCAGCAGCCTAAACAACGCGCCGTTCACAATTGTGTCTCGGTAATCAGACATAACTGCATCATCGCAAGCTGTGGAATTTACAGTCGGTTTTAGAACTGCCCTAATGATGGTCGAGCTAACTTCAGTAGCGTTAGGTACAGGCACTAACCAAACAGTGCTGGGTGACTGCTTGACGAAATACTTGGGGGTTCCGTAATAGTTTGAGTCGCGCCACTTAGGTTCTCTCTGCTCCAGCAGAGCTGTAGTGATCGCCTCAATTTCATTACCGAGATGTGTAACCCAAACCAACTTGCATACTGATGTCTGGGAGGGAGCCTCCAAGTCATACTCGTATATATTTGCAACGGTGGTGAGTGGGTCTAACTCCTGCTGATAAACCTCAGTCTTTTCGCACAGCTCGATAACTGCTGACCGGATGTTATTCTCGATCAGCGTATCTGGGCATCCCGGCACCATTGGGATGATTTCGGGTAATAATGACTCGTAAGATGTTGCCATCTATTTACCCCACTTGTTGACCGACTTGAGCGCCGGTTGTAATCCCCTGTGGTCCAATGTCAGAGTTTGGGCTAGTAATAATGTCGATCTGACCTTTGCCAGTAACACTATTGATAAACAAGTTATAGTGGGTGCTGGCTCGCTGTGCGTTACCGGCGTACTCAGCGTCTTTCGTGTAAGCACGGAACAGCGCGTAATCAACTACGGCATTACCGTAGATGTCAGGCACTTCGAGATCAGTTCGAGCACCTGTTAGGTCAACAGAAAGTGGATTGCTACTGTAGATGATTTCCAAATAAGCACTGCCTGCTACACCCGGATATACATAGAAGTTGCGGGGGTTTGACTCGTCATAGACGAAATGTTTTACGGTTGCCCCATGAGCTGCGTCCCCTGTAACAGCTGGGTCGTGCCAAAGTGGGGTCTGGGCGTCCAGAACTTCACGACTTACTAACCTTACCGCCCGACCCCCAGTGCCATTAGATGCGGCAGACATATTACGGACGACTCTGAGCAACCTGTTTCCAGAAGTAGGGATAGACTGCTTTGTTCCCGTCACAAGAGTTACCGTTTCATTTGCTGCTGATGCGTCAGGCTTTAACAGGGCGATTTCGCGTTGGGCATCGTTAACCCACAGGACTAACTCTCCAGTGACAGGCCATCGGATACCGGTCGTGTCTTGCAGCGTAGTCTGGATTCTATCGATAATACTTTGAACAGTGACTGCCATTTATCTACCCTCTAAGAATTAAGAACTATTTCCCAAGCTGCATCTCGCTCGTCACTTGGCACATGACGGCCCATCAACTTGTTCACTACTTGTGACTTGGGTACTCCATCGGCTTTAAAATTATCCGGGTGCCCCTCGTCAATTAATTTTTCTAGGCAATCAAGTAATTCCTTATCCATCTCACCTTCTTCTACCTCTTCTGAGGCTTCAACATCATCAGCCAGCTCTATAGTGATAGGCGCTGGTGCTTCCTTGATCTCTTTCGAATCGACTTGCTTTGCGCCCATTTGAAGCGCTAATAGCCCTATTTCATCGGCTACAGTCTTTTCTACATTGGGGTGAAAAATAACGGCTGTACCACCAGTTGTAGTCACCCTGACTTCTTTGTCTGAAATAACCTTCATTGAGTTCTCGCTATAAAAAAGAAAGGCTCCCCCCGAAGGAGGAGCCGTGTTTCTTACTGTGCAGTGTCTAAAGCAACTACGCCGAAGTCCTGTACAGACCCTGAAACGTCAGAGTTGTACTTGGGCTTGCGAAGGCCAAAGATCTTGCCAATCGAGATACCTTGCTGGTTCCCGTAGTCGAAAGTATCTTCGACAACTTCAGGCAAGCCGATATCAGCCATTGCCAAGGCTTGTGCTCCGCAGAACAGAGCGCGGCCACCAACGATATCAGCGTCAGCACCCCACTTGTATCCAGCAGCGCCAGCGTTAGAGGAAGTACCAGTTGTAGCACCAGAAGTGTTAAACACATGGCGGAACTCATGAACCATGATCCCGTCAACCATCAAGCTAGATGATCCTGAGAACAAAGAGTTGCTTGGTCCACGAACACCAGCGTTACGGACGTTAGCCAAGAAGTCACTATCGAGCTTCAGAGCTTTCATCTGCTGAGGAGTTACAAACAAGTGGAAGATCTCATCACCACCCTGACCACGGATACCACGTAAGTAGTTGTCCTTGGCGAAGGCTTTGAGTTCAACGATGCACTCGTAGCTCATCTTGTCAGCAGCAGCTACAGCAGTAGTGTCGCCAGCAACCAGACCGCTAGTAGCGTCCCAACGACGATGCCGATCACCCGTAGGTGCAGATACGTCTGAGGCGAACTCAAGGTCAACCAACTCAAGACCAGTAGTTGCAGAAGTTGTTCTCAGACCACCGTTGTTCTTGTGAGTGTAAGCAACACCAGCAAGTGACAAAAATGCAAGCTGGTCCATACGGTCAGCCATTGCATAAGCAAGTGCATCGCGTGACTGCTCTCGGAAGTTTACAACTGACTTTTGATCGGCTAATCGGCCAGCAATTCGGTTTGCAAATCGCAGCTGATCCAACTCGATCGTGATGTCATAGGCGCGTAACGCTTCTTCATTACCTTCCAAAGTGTTATCACCAGTTACACCATCTCCGGTCATGTCGGCCAAAAGCGTGATTACCGCCTTGGTGCCTTTGTCGGATTTGGTCAGTTCAGTAACGCGCTGAACCATAGCGTTTTGTCCAGTTCCTGCGAACTGATTTACGAAAGACATATTGCGAGCAACACGCCAGAAGTCCCTGCTCCATGCAGTAAGCTGATTGGAAGTCAAGGACGCAAAGTTAGTAAGAGCCATTTGTGGCCTCCTTAAATGCGTACAATTTTCATTTACATTAGCTTTGCTAATGCTCTCAGCCGACTTTTGGAGCGGCTAATCCGTGCTTCGTATCGTGAAGCAACGTATTAGCGTTTTTATGTCGAGGGACGACCCCGGCAGGTTTTACGCCTTTGCAGGCGAGGTTGCGTTTTTTACGGCTACGGGCCGATCAGATATCGTACTGATAGACGTAATCTTTATATTAGTATCGCTAATACACAAAAGCAATACTTATTTATCTCTATTATTCCACAACTCAAACAGGGTGCGGATCTTCTCCTTGATCTGCTCTATGTCCGCATGCATCTTGGCAAGCACGATAACCAAGGTTACAAACCCCACAGCGATGGGCCAGATTGCCCCGATAGCGTCTAGTGCGTCCATAGCATTGATTACCTTGTTTGGCTTTAAGCTCTATGGCGAGCCGTTTTTCTAGCGATCTTCTTAGGCTGCTTCGATACTTGCTTTCCTGCTTTAGTGTCTTTTCGTTTTTTCGCACTTGTCGCGGCATACTCTTTCTTACTCAAGGCTTCCCGAGCTTTCTTTGGTAAGTACCGCTCACCTGTAGCCTTGCTACCCTGAGTGCTGTTCTTGCCACTCTTGGTGCCCCACTCCTCTTTAGTCCATTTGGTTAAAGACTTCTGTGCTTCGGTTTTTGAACCTGAGTAACCGCCGCCCGAGTCTTTATAGCGCTTAGTAGCAAGCTGCGCCTTCCTAGCGCTCCACTGTCCGGGCTTGCCTCCTTTACTGCCAGCTTTTACGCTGGCAACAATGCGCTTCCATTTTGCTTCGTTAGTACGCGCCACTAATAACCCCGAGATTTAGGCTTTTTCGCTCCCGCTTTACGGGTTTTGTATGAGCCTTTAATGGGCATTTTTTTCTTCGCGTTAAGCTTTCGAGCTTTTGCTCGGCGCTCGTACTCAGCTTTACTAGCAGCTTTACCAGCAGGTGTATCTGGGTAGGGTTTACCTGTTTTGGGGTTCATCAACGGCATAGTTACTATCCTTTTTTCCACTTAGTTGAAGAGGACTTCGTTTTCGAAGGACTCCATTTCACACGATCAGCCCAATAAGCTGCGCTCATCTTGCCCTTGCTAATGTTCTTAGCGTGTCGTGACTTGAACGCTCTGCGCTGACCAACCGTTTGATTGGTCTTCACGCCTTGCTGTCCAAACCGAATTGTCTTTACTCTGTCACCCTCTTTCGCCACAACAATGTGTGACTTCTTAGGGTGAGAAGGGGTGCGCTTTGGCTTGTTAAAACCACTCACCCCCGCCCGTGCTAGACGGGGATCTCTTTCCCTAGTCATAGATCGACCTACTAGATATCACCCCGCAGCCGCTTCAGTGTGGCTTCTGGTAGCGCGTTAAATTCTTCCTCTGTCATAGTAGAAAGGTCTAAAGGTTTTTCGCCTCGATTAGCGGAACTTTCGCCGGGTAGCTCAGGAGGTTGAGACTCTGCGGCTTTTAACTTCTTACTTACTTCTGCTCGCTTCTTGGCAACTTCATCAACTGACTTGGCTTTAGGCGCAGTCGGCGCATCCAAAGTAGAAGGTGCTTCTAGGTTGTGAGACTTGATAGCAAAGTTCGCTGCTTTCGACAGCGCATCTACAGCATCAAACCCTTGGACCATGAACGCATCGCGTAACTCAATGACTTCTTGAGTTATTGATTCGTTGTACTCCGAGGAGTTCTGATCGAACACTGGGAAATTAGCTTCGAGATCATTAGCCGCTTGCTGCAAAGCATTTGCTTGGGCGTTTTGTGATACCTTCTGCGTCATCTCTTGCCGCATTTCGTAAGCAAGCTGCTCGCGTTCCGCCTTTCTTATCTCTTGCCGTAAAGAAGCAGCCTTTGCAGCCTCTCCGTCTAGCAAAAAATTCTGATACTCCAGCTCTCTGGATTCGAAGTCATAGGTTTCAGGAGCATCCTCAGCAGGAGTCTGCTGCGCCTTCATGTCGTCTAGCTGCTTCTGTAGAGCCTTCTGCTTGGCAAGAACCTCATCAAGTCTACTCTTCGGAACCATCGGCTTTTTCGGAGCTTCTTCCTCTACGACCGCTTCCTCTACGGCTTCTTCGGCAACAGTCTCTGTTTGATCCTCTCCTTCAACAGCATCCTCTTCGCTTGTTCCCTCGGAGTCGGGTTCTGGGTCGGATTCGGGTTCTTCTTCCACAGCGGTGTTTTCGGTCTCCTCGGCCACATCTTCTTCGACCTCTTCTTCAATTGGGTTGCCATCAGCATCCAGCCCAAAATTTAGATCCAAAGTTTCGCCTGCTTCTATCGGCTCGGCTCCGGGCATCGTGTCGTACATGATCTTTGTGTCTTCTTGCTCTTCAGCCATCTGTGGCCTCCTATTGGGGTTGGGGTGTTCTTGCGGTCTGCATAGCAGTCGCCGCAATACGTGCCGCAGCTTGTGTCTGCTGCTGCTCTGACCTCACCTGATTTGTCATTGAAGACAATTCACGGCGGAGTTCGAGTTCTTCCATCTTCATCTGCAACTTGGCCTGTAGCTCCTGCATCCGCATCTCAGGACCAACTTCGGAAACATCCTGTACCTTGGCGATGTTGACCGCTGCTTCAGACTGGATCTTCTTAACTTCAGCTTCCAACTTGGCAATCTCAAGCTGCAACTGCTGCATAGCCATCTGCTGCTGCATTGCAGAAACTTCCATCTGCTCTGGACTCTGCTCTACGCCAGTCATCATTCGGATACGCTTCGCAAGTTCGCCCTTACGTGCTAAGTGGCTGTACTCGATGATCGCGTCATCTGGAATTGCAACGCCTACCTGACGTAAATTTAGGGCCTCAGCAAACTGAACCTCGTCGAAGCTATCTCTTGCAGGCGCAGTAGCCACAACAACGTCGTACTCGCCAAGCGTAAGGTCATTGATGATCTGACCTTCTGGTGTCATCTCGTTGATAACCATCTGTTCCCGAGGCTTCATAGGATCAGACTCGTTAGTCACCTGAATGACGCGCTGCTCGGTGTAGAAGGTTTGCAAAAGGTTTAGGATCTTTTCAGCTAGGTATTGGCGCGTCTTTCTGAGGTTATCCAAAGGAACCTGAATCATGATCGCCCCACGGTTCTGCTTCGCTTGGATAGCTATACCGCTAACCTCTGACGAATCAGTGCCGAGCATCGAATCGTTAATACCTGAGATGGCTTTAATATTAAGCGCAGCTTTTTGGCTAATGCGGTCTAAGCCAGTGGGTATCTGATTAGGCTGGATCTTCAGGGGCGGGTTTGTACCCCGAGCATATTCAACTACTAGGCCGGTCTCTGCACCGTGCTCCTCCAGATCGTCTACGGTCATACCAACTAGGGAGCCGCTTTCAACCATCCAGCCACTGTTAGCAGTAGTATTAACTATATGCAGCTCTTGGCTTGCAATTTTGTTGAGCTGCTCTTGTGGACTAAGGAGGTTACGCACCATCCCAAACGGGCGACCCCTACGGAAGTAGCAGAAGAAAGGAACTACTGTAAAATCGTTATAAGGCGACCAGTCGTCAAACAAAACAACTTTGTCGCAAGTGACAGTCCAGCGTACTTTACGCTTGGTTTTGGTGATAATGCTTAGGCCATACTCTTTAGCGAACTTCTTCGCTTTTCTATCGCCCCAAGCCTCGGGTACTTCTCGCTGATCACCTGTATTTGGATCAACGAAACAATCAACTCGTGTTATCCGCTTGTGTTGCCGTTCGATGACTCGCAGTGCTTTAACGTTTCTGTATTCGTCATCTCCCGGTATACCTGCGCCAAGATAATCATCTGTAGAATCAACATCACCAAAACGAGTTTCTTCGTACTCGATACTGTCTCGGCCAAAAGAATTTCCATTCTCTGCAATAAACTGGAGACGGTCAGCCGGTTTTTTACCATAGAGTTCTTCAATTTCATCAAGCGTCATCCACTTAGTTTCAAAGACCTCGTTCCAAGACTTAGGGTCAGAATCTTTTGCATCTGGGTCGGGCAGGATGTCGAGAGGGTCTTTTGCCGTGATTCGGATTTCACCTTCGACATGATCAGAGAAATCCATCCGCACATCGAAGTAACCACGGCCATCCATGATGAGACCATCTGCAAACACCTGCTGCTCGACCCAATCTAGTTTGTTGTTGTCGGCAATCTGCATGTACAACTTATTCAGCGTATGCGCGACTTCTGCATCACCTCCTCGTCTTGGTTTGAATTGAATATCCGCTCGTCGGGTACTTTGCTCGCCTAACACCGTGTTTACCGTGGGCAAAATAGTGTTAATCGTCAGTGCTGGACGGCCTTCAGCGTCTAAGGCTGCAATGTCAGCCTCGTCCCACTGCTCGCCTCTATAGTAACTGTCACACTTCTTAGCCATTTCAATGTAGTCAAGATGACCATTGTCCCTAGCCCGTATATAACGGTCCCATTGATTGCTGGCTGTAACTGATTCGTCGTCGTATTTACTCATAGTTAGGCGCTCATGGCTGACTTGTTACGCGGCGTTTTAAACAGATAATCGATCCTGTCTCGCCAACTGGGTTCTTTGACTATTGGTGATTGGTAGGTCGCAAATTCCGTCATCATCAGACCCAACCAAGCAAGGGCATCGACCTGATCATCGTGAGTGCCATTGGGGAAACGGAGTAGTTCCGCTACTAATGGACCCGTCCAAACCTGATTCTTGGGAAGGAAAACCATCCCCTGCTGCATACGACCTTGGATGGCCCTAGCCCGTGCTTCCTTGTCCCTACGCCCCGTCTTGAGGTCTTTAAAATAGGCTTCATATAGGCCGCGCTCTCGGACACGTTTCTCCAAGAAAGGACCAAGAGCCATCTCGATGTGGCCCTTCTCAATACCAATAATTGACGGCTTCCAGACCTCGTATAGATCGAGTATCTGTTCTACTAACTCAAAGCCATCAAACCGCCCTCGGACAACATCGACAACAAACAACTGGTCAAAAGAATCGACTCCAATAACCATACCGACTGAGTAGTCATTTCGGTCTTTCTTACCAATCGCCAAATCCCACGCGGCGTAAAATCGCATTTCATCTAAATCTATGTCGTCCTCTTCAAAATACTGAATCATGTCCCGTGTAAAATAATCACCGTCATCTGACACGGGGTTTTGCTGGTATAGCGCAGACCAATCTCTAGGGCCTACGGCTTTTCGTATACGGTCTAGGGACTCTTCGTCATACCTCTGAGGATGTAGCGCCTCACCGTATTTTCTAAACTCTTCTTCCTCTTCAGCGAGTGCTGGATATCGAACAACCTCCCACTCATCGCCTCCTTCAGCCGTTGCCTTGAGCAATCGTCCTGCAAGATCATCGTCGTGCCAGCGAGTAAGAATGACCAACACACCACCACCGGGAGCCAATCGCGTATAAGCTGTCGATGTGTACCAGTCCCAGTTCGCGTCTCTGTTGTTTTGGCTTTCGGCATCTTCTCTGTTCTTTACGGGGTCATCGATTACTAAAACGTGCGCCCCTTTACCCGTGATACCACCGCCTACACCGGCTGCTACAAATCCGCCACCGCCTGTTGTTAACCACGCTTCCGCACTTTGTGACTCAGGGTCGAGGCGAGTTTTAAAAGCTGTTTTATAAGAAGGTTCGCGTAAGAGACCACGGACTTTCCGAGAGAAACCCATAGCGAGCGATCCAGAATACGAACAAGAGATGAACTCGTGAGAGGGGTTGCGCCCCAAGTGCCACGCTGGGTAAGCAATGCTTGCAAGAGTCGATTTCCCATGTCTAGGAGGTAGGAACAACATAAGTCGAGGGGACTTCTTCTCCACCACCATCCGCGAAAACTTCTCCAAGCGTTGGCACACATCCTTATGCACCCATCCCGCTTGATAATCTGGATTAAATCTTTCGACAAAGGGTAATAACCTCTTCCGCGTTAAAAATCGAAGTGCTAACTCTGCGCGAGCCTTGTCTTCGACTGATTCTTCCTCTACTTCTACTACTGGTTCTACCGTTGCGGGGGCAACTATCCTTTCAGCGTCGTCAGCTTTGCAATAAACACACAATCGGTCTTTGCCACTGAACAGAGTTTCAGAGTGCAAGCGTTTGCACCTGATACAAAGTATCTGCTGGGGCTGTAAATCAGTCATTGACAGCCGCAGGATTTAAATAAGCGTCGTCTTTACCGGCGATAGACAGTAACTCCTCATCAGACATGCGTTCTAACTGCTTAGAAGTCGCATTTATTTGTATATGTACCTGCGCTTGCTGTTCAGGCGCGGCTAAACCATGCAATTTCACTAAACTGTCCACCGTATTTTTCATCTCGGTGGCTGTCGCGGATGCTTGATAGGCATCCATGTACATCATGTGAGCGCTTGCATGAGTAAATTTCACTTCCTCACGCATTTGCTCTTTAAAATATTCAACTGCCGTCTGAACTTGCGGCAATTTTGCGGCTGAGTACGCAGAATCAGGGCTTGCGTAACCTGCACCCCTGCCAGCGGCGGCGATAGTCATACCAGAACAAATCAACATGACCAGTTTTTCTTGCTGGACTGTTAATTTCCTATCTTCAAGCCCCATGTATGGGACATGCGCCTTAAATTCCACGGAGTTTGTTACAAAATTCTCAATGGATGTTGCTTCGCTGTTTTGCTGTGACATCTGCGCTCACGTTTTCGTCTAAGTAAACAAAGATTGGTGATCTATGCCCTTCGCCAACGGCTTTTAGATATTCGAGATACAAAGGAATATCTACATCTGGGCTTATCGCCTCGAAAATTTCCGCCGCTTTAACGCCGTCGTAGACCAAAACTTCATGCTCCCCATCTCGCGTACCAGTTCCAAGGATCGCGCTCTCGAATCCATCGATGGAAATCATTTCTTCGTATACATCTTCAGCCATTTTGCAATATTACCAACACTAATACTCATTCGCAATGGTGTTTGTATATGTTGAGCACCCACCACGTAAAGTCTTCTTGGCTTAGAGAACCGCGAAGCATGTTGACGGCGGAACAAACCAACTGAACATTCTGCGGGTAGTAACCTTTGTTGTGGTCTAAACGGTCGATGCTGGCGTTTTTTGAAGTAAATATCTCTGCCGATGGTGAATGCGTCATATACACGCCGGACAAAGCGCACTTACCTTCCTGTGTTTCCCAGAGATCCATACAGTCTTCGGCGGTCAAGACAAACTCGACACCTTGTTTTTTACGAATGCTTTTGAGTCTGGATATGGCTTTACGGAAAAAATGTAGGAGGTCGGCTGCTGACCTAGCGCTACGACGAATGTGGTAGCACTTGTGACATAGGGTTTGGGTTTGGAACTCGCCTTTGATTTTATTGGTTTTGCACCCTGTACAGTAACGATCGATCTGGAGCATAGCGCCCCCAAAGTATTAGTTATGGTAATACTAGCAGAAAATTTTCACAAAAAAATTTTTTGAAAAAGTGTTTGAGAATCGCTCACTCACTATCTCCCCCCTCCCGTCCACCGCCGCCCCGTTCCCCGGATCGCCAACTTGGAACCTTGTTTCCGTTTCTGGTTTAGGAACCTTGTCTGGGACTCCTAGCCCCTAGCCAATCGCCAATCGCATCTCTCGCTCCGCTCGTGACGCACGGTTGTATTTGTACATTTATTAGTTATTAGGGTTTACATCATGGATCTATTACTCATACACATCTGTCTCATAGGCTTTGGCATTTGCCTAGGGTCAGCAGCAACAGCGATCTTCCTCTTACATCGAGCTAAGAAAGATAACGAATACATCATCAAGCTATTCCATGCACTTACAGCAAGGCATCCCTTCTTCCCTGAAGACTTACAAGACGCAATGAGGAGAGTATCTAATGAAATTCACTAAAATGGACGACACCATGAACAAATGGACCAAAAAAGACCTAGACGCAATGCTAGCAGCCCGCAAACGACAAGCAGCCCGCGACAAACTGAACGCTCAGATCAACCAAGCCAAGACCAAAGCAACCGACTTGGGACTAGGAGCAGTAGCAACAACCCAAACATTCGCATCAAAAGCACTCAGCTGGGCCAGAGAGAACCCACAAGAACTACTAATTGGCATAATGGCAGTAGCAATCCTCGATGTAGAAGACGCATTAGACGATTTAGACTAGGGACACGGGGCGTGAGGGAAACCGAGCGCCTTTTTTTATGCTAACCGAAGGTAACCATGTGCTGCTATCGACCCTAAACAACTATCAAATTGATAATTACCAACCGTCTAGGGGCATTTGCCTACAGATTCGGGGCTATGGGCGGCAGCGCGGGGCTGGTAGCAGGGTAGCAGGTAAGGTAGCAGGTACATTTACCAACCTGCTACCTCGCGTAAACCATTGTTCCTAAACACTATTTCCTAGTTTTTTACCCTAAAGGTAGCAGGGTAGCAGGTAAAACCCAAGTTCATAATAAACAGGATTTATTTCTGTTTTTTATTTTTAATTCTGAGTGAACTTCATTTTAACCTGCTACCCTGCTACCACCCTTTAAAAATGGGAATCTAACCTGCTACCCAACCTGCTACCCAACCTGCTACCTTTTGCTCCAACCTGCTACCTCCCTAAATGGTAGTACCCTACTATAATCATTTGTATCAATACTACTAACAATCACATTCCACTACGTTCCATGTGTACGGCTGTTGTTTTTGCATTCATTATTATCATTTGGAGAGTTTGTATGAATATTTGGTATGGATCTCGTGAAAACGTTTGGTTAAGTAATTTGTACCAGCGGCCTTTTTGTTATGCGGATTGTCTGGAGGACAACGCAGCAAATTCTTTTACATCTTATTACTCCGTTGAACATGCTTATCAGACTTTGAAGTCCGGTAAGTTTGACTGTGCTACCTACAAAAACCAGAGATGGAAGGTATCAGGTACTAAAATTATGGGTCGCCGTAGTGCTAACACAATCGGTAATTGGAACATGAAGCTTATGCACACCTTAATTTACGAAAGCTTTTACCAAAACCCTAAATTTGGCAGGCGCTTATGTGATAGCACCGCGACGTTTACCCACCGCCAAGACAGAGGCGTTTGGCGTGAAGCGTTCCCAAAGATCTTAATGGATGTACGCGATGACTTACGTCTTAACATTGATAACCCAATCTGAGGAGAAATACATGTCACATTGGCGATTAGTTCCTGACTGGGAGGAGAAGTTCCCAGACGTTCGTTTCACCGACAAAATAGCTGTGCATTTTGAAGACGGCAGCAGCGAGACTATCAAGTGGTTGTACAACGATACGTCCCGGCTGTACGAAATAGACTGGGATACAGTGGTTGCCTGTAATGTCGTCTAGTGCCATTTCATGACGTTCCATGATGGCACTAACCCCAATCAAATAAAGGCAATTATATGACCGAGCATATCATTTACGCTGGTATCACCACCGAGGCAATTGTCAACGTGATCAAGGACGCTGGTTTTTCCGTGTTGCCTCACTGGGACAGGAAGCGAATAGTCGAAGAGTGCGACATGCTAATCGACAAGCAGGAGATCGACGAGATCGAATTGATACTCGCAGGAGATGTACTTCTTTGATGGGATGTCGTATCCCCTCAATCATCACTCACTACGTTCGTGACGCACGGTTAATATTAGTGAATACGATATGTATTCATTTTCTTAATGTACACTACAAGCATGGAGGTGCTTATGATTAGATACAACCAACCGCTGAATTTCAATGAGCCTCATTGGGATTCAATCCCAGAAATAGACGAAGATGATAAGCCGTTTTCGTTCAGAAATCCGTTGTTATTCTTGCTCGACTTAGAAGAGCATGATGAAGAAACAATGGAAGATTACGACGATCAGTTGATTTTTTGATCTGATGATATTAGCGTTACTAACATTCATGTCATATCAGGAGGATTTATGACAACACAAAACTATAGCTTCATCCCATCAGCGCTTCGTGACATTACGCAAACCCGTGGTTACAAAGGCGATGTGGCAAAATACGTTTCAAGCCACCTTAACGACGACAACGATCCAGTCGAAGCACTGTTCGATGCCTTCGCTGACTCGTTAGAGAACAGTAATCAGTTTCACCCGTTCTCAATCGTTGGGTTTCTTCAGGACATCATGAACAAGTCTTGCTGGAATGCACGACGACTGTTCAATGCCAACGTAGCGGCTGATGACATCAATGGCGCACCTTGGGGTTGTGACGCTGCCGAACGTGCCAAAGAGCATGTCGGTATGGACATCAACAACAAAGAGTTGCTCACAACCCTAGACGATGACTTCGACGAGTTGTACCAACTGCACGTTATGTTTGTTCAGAACCTCACTGCTGATATGGACAGCACACTCTGTTACTTCAGCCGTAGCCAAAAGTCAGATATCGATGACTCATGGTCAGTGGTTGCAAAGTGTGAGTCCTTCAACGAAGCGATGGACGAGATGCACAGCATCACCGATTCGCTCAGGGTTCAGCAAGCAGAGAATCTACGCACAACCTTCAACTACATCCGTCAACGACGGCATCAAAAAGTAGCGTAACCCTAGCCCCTAGATGAAAGTCTAGGGGTTTTTTTGACCCCGGCCCACTGACGGTGTGCCATTAAGGAACTGACATGAGTGACCTAGTGTTTACCCCAACCTCTAACCTGCCGAACCTAGACAATAGCCTGCCGACCCTAGACCCTAGCCTTCGGGCACAGATA